>Ga0105246_10000567_pt1 | contig 20495 bp, 10 predicted proteins | sample KBSM64metaG_FD_99694 | JGI IMG/M metagenome (GOLD analysis project Ga0105246, IMG submission 99694) | Miscanthus rhizosphere microbial communities from Kellogg Biological Station, Michigan, USA - KBS M6-4 metaG | ecosystem: Host-associated > Plants > Roots > Rhizosphere > Soil | place... | reverse complement strand
GCATGACCAAGTCCTTTGGGTTCCTTTTGCCGGATATAATGGATGTCAGCCATCTCGGAAGGTTTACGCACTTCGTTCAGCAGATCCCACTTCTGTTTATCCGCGAGATTCTGTTCAAGTTCAAAGGAATAATCAAAGTGGTCCTCGATCGCCCGTTTGCCTTTTCCCGTAACGATAATAATATCTTCAATTCCCGAAGCAACGGCTTCCTCAATAATGTATTGAATGGTTGGCTTGTCCACGATGGGCAGCATTTCTTTCGGCATCGCCTTGGTTGCAGGCAGAAACCGGGTCCCCAGTCCGGCGGCTGGAATAATCGCTTTGCGGATACGTATAGGAAACACTCCTTTGGCTGGATCAATAAGGTATAGATAATTAGGAAAACGAGATGAACAAACCATAAATCAGATCTAGCAAAAGCGGTGCATTTCTCTATACATTACCACAAATGATTGACAATAGTTGTATAAAAAACGAGTTTGCTCTATACCATTAACAACTCGCGAATATCCTGCTCGGATAGTGTCGTTGATCCCCCGTCGCCCGGTTCAATCACCTCGGCAATCAAATCCTTCTTCCGCTGTTGCAGCTCCAGAATCTTCTCTTCGATGGTGCCCTCAGTCACGAGACGAATCACCTGGACTACCTGTTTCTGTCCCATACGATGCGCCCGCCCTATCGCCTGTTCCTCCACCGCGGGGTTCCACCACAGATCATACAAAATCACAGTATCCGCTCCCGTGAGGTTAAGTCCGGTTCCGCCAGCTTTGAGTGAAATGAGGAACAACTCGGCTTCTCCCTCGTTAAATCTGCGGCACATGTCCACACGACTCTGTGCTGGGGTTTGCCCATCCAGATAAAACAGGTTGTTCCCCTGCGCTGTAAGGGTCTGGCGAATAAGACTCAGCATACTTGCGAACTGCGAGAAGATTAGAATACGTCTACCGGCGGCCAGACAGTCCTGGACAGTCTCCAGCAGTTGCTCCATTTTCCCGGAATCCCCTTGATATCCGTCCACAAACAGCGCCGGGTGACAACATAACTGACGCAGACGGGTGATGCCAGCCAAGATTTTAATCCGATTTTTCTGGAAGCCGTTCTCTTCCATATCCTTTGTGGTCTCATCCTGAAGCTGAGACAGATAAGCTGCATATAGCTTTTTCTGTTCCACCGTCAGCTCAGAACGATGCACCGTCTCAATGCGATCCGGCAGTTCTTCCAGCACATCTTTTTTCAGGCGACGGAGAATGAACGGACGCACCATACGCGAGATGCGTTCTGGTGGCAAGTCACGAAATCTTCTGTAACTCGGGAACAGTCCCGGAAATACCGCTTCAAAAATAGACCACAGTTCATCCAGTGAATTCTCGACGGGTGTACCTGTCAGGGCAAACCGGCGCGGTGCTTGAATCTGTTTGACTGCCTGCGCCGTCTGGGACGATGCATTTTTGATTGCCTGTGCCTCGTCCAGAATCAAGGTATGGAAGGTTCTCCCGAGATACGTATCCAGATCACGACGTAGTAGCGGATACGATGTCACGATTACATCTGCTTTGTCCATGTCGGCCAGCATGCTGGCACGTTCATCCTTCTGCCCGGCGGCGATCAATACGTTCAGATGCGGAGCAAACCGTGCAAACTCATTTGCCCAGTTGTAAGTCAATGAAGCAGGCGCAACAACCAGTATCGGCGGATGCGTCATTCGTGTACGAATCGTCAGCCCGTCTTGCTGTGAGGTGTGCCAAGCACCGTCTATCGTTCCAGTAGGGTCGGCCAAGTAAGCCTGCTGAGACTCATTCATGATCCAATCATTAGACATGGTGTTGTCTGCATCAACTGATACCCCTGTCGCCTGTCCCTGCTCATACACAGGTTTCTCTTGTAACGAAGCGGTAATGTAGGCGATGCTTTGCAGCGTTTTACCCAGTCCCATATCGTCAGCCAGAATGCCTCCAAACCGGTAATATGCTAGGGTACGAAGCCACTGATACCCGCTTGCCTGGTAATCCCGCAGGACAGGTGCCAGCGTCTGTGGTAATGGAAAGTCCATCCGGTCAGGATCACGCAGATCATCAAGGAAACGTTTGAGCGAACCGCCCCATTTCACCTGACCGGAAACTTCATCTCTGCCCGGGAGTTGCAAAGCCCTTACAGCAGGCAGACGAATATGGCTGCTCTGAATGTCTCCGGCTTCCAGACCAAGCGCGTCAGCCATGCGAGCGAAGCTGCTCGCGCCTTCATTTTCAAGTGACAGGAAGACACCGCTTCGCAGGCGGAAGAAAGCTTTCTTTTCCACAATGCTGCGCATCAGTTCCTGCAACTCCTGTTCATCGACTCCCTCCATCTCAAAGGAAATCTCCAGCCAGTCCAGTCCTTTTCCCAAATCTGCGCGTACCTTCGGTGGTATAGGATATGTTGGCATCATCGCTTTCACAGCATTCGGCATGTAGATGTCGGCCAGTTTCTCAAACTCAGGCAACAGGTGATACATTACATCATAGATCGCGTCCTCACGTTCGCTTGCCCAGACACTGCCCTCACGCTCCAGAAAAGAGCGATCCAGTCTCTCGATCAGGTTTCGTTCTTTGAAGCGATCACGGATCAAGATGACTTTCTTTTCTTCCTCATCAATCAGATACTCTGCCAGCGGGTTAATGACCATCACACCATAATCAAATTCCAGACGTGCCGTAATGCGTTCCCGGTAAAAGTCGATGTACAGCTTCGGTGACAACTCGGGTTCAGCAATCTGTTCGCGCACACGGGAATCAATCGACAAATGTCCCAAAGTCCGGAGTTCAGGTACAACATGCTGTACGAACTCATCCACCTGCTGTGACGAAATATCAATGCTTTCTTTAATACCGTATGAAGTGAGCGCACTGCTCAGGTCCTCCAGACTTCGCATCTGCATCGGTTCAAGCATGTAAAGCTGACCCTCGACGACTGCCGCATCATACGCCGGAAGCAGGATCAACTCGCGCAGTCCCGACACTTCAAGCTGATACCCTTCATTAGCCCCTTCTGCGATTCGGTAAAATAAAGGTAAAGCTCCTTCACTCAGAGAAAGTGGTCCGTTCGACAGACCCGTGCCCTCCATGCGGCTATCCGCTTGCAGAAGTAGCTCGAGCAACGGTTTCCAGACGATAGGAGCGATTAGAATATCCCTTCCGTCCGAGGCACCTAAATATCCGGAAATGGACTCCCGATACGCCTCTTCACTCTGCCTCATGCGAATGAGCATGGAAAGAATAGCCTGATCTTGGGCACAGAACACATGCATTAGTGGATCATAATGGAATAACTTGGTGAAGGACATAGGCTCGCCCTTCTCGACACAACTCAAGAACTGCTTCACCTTCTGCACAACATAGAGCCTTTTGTTACCCACCTTTAATTCAAGCGCCAGCTTGGCTCCACCTTTATGCACATGTACCAGCTTGCAGATGAACTGTACCTGCAACTCTTCTCGCAGCATGGAGCGGGTAACCGGCGCAGTGTACGTTTGCTCCCGTTCATGTGGCAATCTACGATCCTTGGCAAACATGGATAGAATCTGGTCCGCCGTGCAGTAGGACGGTTTGTCCGCAGAGCGGCCCCAGCCTGAAGCTGAACTTGGACGACCTGCCTGAACAAAAGGAGAAGGAGACAACGTCTGCGGCTTATGCTGCTGCGGTTGGGACATTCCTGATGGTTCAGAGGGGACATCCCCGTTATCGTCCGATAATGCCGATGATCTACCCATTGAATCATTTGATGAAAAAGAGGAAGAAGGTGCGGATGAAGATGGCATTGAAGTTGAATAAGGCCTCTCCCAAGTCTCTTCTTCGACCAGTGTGCCGACTTTCGATGCCGTATTTTTTCCGCTGGACGGTTCTGGCGTTTCTGTACGTTCATGAATCGCGAGCAGAACAGCGGCAATATGCTTGCAGTAATCATAGTAGTTGCCATATGCGGGGCAATTGCAATGTGCTTCAATCTCTCCCGCGTCATCCAGATCAACCTGCACCTTATACGACTTTGTACCCCGGACGATGGCATCATAGTGACATCCGTCCTCACTCACAGTCAGCTTGCCAATCCTTCCTGACTGTTGATACTCTTCGCCACGTTTAAATGCCGTGACCCCGCACAGCAATTTGATATCCATGATCGTAAATGGAGCCACGCTTCACACCTCCTTGGTTGCCACTGCCGCTTTTATAGAAAAAACCCCAAGAGCTCCGGAAAGCAGAGATTGGGGTTGCTTATTATTTCACCAGTTGACCGCGTGTAACGCCCAATTGATTTGTTGCTTTCAGGGTTTTCCATACTTGCGTACCGCTGATCTCGCCGCGCAGTGCACGGTTGTACAGGTCGATAACTTCCTTCACTTGCTCTGGCGTCTCTTCCAAGAACTCTACACGATAACGGGATACACCCAGATCCATAAAGTTCGTCAGATATTCAGCGCCGGACTGCTCTACTGCATTATATACCGTGTTACGGCAGCCCTCATCCACACGTACCGGGTGAGACATACCAATTCGGTCTTGCAGGGAAGCCCGTTTTTCTTCGCAAGGACGTCCGCAGTTCGTATAGTCCGTTCCTTCACTCATAAACGTACAGTATACACAGTGCTCCGTATGGAACATCGGTAGATGCTGATGGATGACCACTTCAGTCTGACTTGTACGAGAGTTGCCGAGCAGATCAACCATCTGCTGAATGTTCAGGTCGTACGATGGTGTAATCCAGTCGCAACCTGCTTCCAGGAACAGTTCCACGGCCTTATGGTTGGCGATGTTCAAGGAGAAGTCACCAATCAGCTGCGGATGCTTCGCGTCCGGGTTCATTCTGCGGTGACGCAGGTAGAAGTACAACGCACCTGTGTTGCGTACGAGTACCGCATCGGGCTCCAAACGCAGGATGTTATTATGATAGCCGTTCTCGCCCGGCATATGAATACGCGGCGTTGCCAGCGCAATTTTGCGGCCTGCGGCATGTACAGCTTCCACCGCTGCCGGGAACTGCTTGATGAACTCGAAGTCGGCGTAGATCATGCCGACACCCGCCTCCAGCGCTGCCTCCACTTGTGGCAGGCTGCGGCACAGCGCGGTCAGCTCTGCTTGACCGCGAGCTACTGGCGATGCCGGTTGTACCGCATCGCCGTAAACGTCCACCGCCCGTTTCACGTAGACGGGCGGTTTAGGGCGCTCGCCCGCGAGTTGTTCGACCGCCTGACGGCGAATATTATTCAACTCGCGCATCGGGATGATGACGTCACCGTGCAAGCCCACGTCCAGTTCCTCCAGCTGGAACACGGTGCCGCCGAGACGTCCGAATTGCTCCTCGAGCAATTCATGGGTCATCGGACGTTTCTGGGCAATGTCCAGTTCCATCTCTGAATCCACGCGCACGGTCGTTCCCTTCTGCACGTCGGTCCACCACGTGCTGAGCGGCTGGCCCGGGCTGCCGATGACTTTTACTTTGACCGGGAAGACACGGTAAGGCTTATCGATCTCAAAGCTTTGACGCAGACGTTTGTCGAGCGCAGGGTCATTCGTTTTCCATACTTTGTCGCCGACTTTCACACGGCGCAGATCCACATCACTGCGGCCCGGTATAATGTCCACGATCCAGCCTTCGCCGGCTTCGCCTTCGATCTTCACACCTTTGCGGCGTACATCATATACACGTCCGCCTTCTTCTTTTTTCGTTGGATCACCAGCGTCAAACACAATACCGTCTCCACGTTTCACGGGTGCATCCAGTTTCAGAACCACACCGTCACGCAATACTTGATCCACACGACCAAGATAAACGCCGCGGCTTTTCGGGAACGTCCCGTCTACCAGCTGTTTGTTGTTCGTGCCGTCCAGGAAACCATGGGTGAATCCACGCGAGAAGCTCTGTTGCAGCTCACGAATTTCTTCTTTGCTTGTCCGTGTATTGTCACCGTCAAAATAACGGTCAATCGCTTTGCGATATTTGCTAACTACATTCGCTACGTACTCTGGCGTTTTGAGGCGGCCTTCAATTTTGAAAGAAGTTACGCCCGCTTCAATTAATTCCGGCATGATATCAATAGCTGCCAGATCTTTCGGAGACAACAGGTATGCCACATCACCCATCGGCTGGTGAACGCCATCTACCATCAGATCATACGGCAGACGGCAAGCCTGCGCACATTCCCCACGGTTTGCGGAACGTCCGCCCCACATTTCGGAAGTCAGACACTGACCCGAATAGGACACGCAGAGTGCACCATGAACGAATACTTCCATCGGAAGTTTCGCTTGGTCTCCAATTTTCTGAATTTGTTTCAGATTGTTCTCCCGTCCGAGTACGACACGTTCCATGTCAAACGGCTTCGTAAACTCCACCGCTTCAGGCGACGTAATCGTCATCTGCGTGGAGCCGTGAATCGGGAAGTCCGGTGAAATTTCACGAATCATTTTGACCAGACCCAGATCTTGCACGATCACAGCATCTACACCCGCATCTACGCAGGCATCGATGAGTTCCTTGGCATCTTTCAATTCATTTTCAAAGATCAATATATTAAAGGTCAGAAACCCTTTCACGCCATAACTGTGCAAAAACGCCATAATCTCCGGCAGCTCGTCCATACGGAAATTGTTCGCTCGCGCCCGTGCATTAAACTTTTCGACCCCGAAGAAAATCGCATCCGCCCCGTTGGCTACCGCCGAACGCATGCAATCCCAGTCCCCTGCAGGTGCCAGAAGCTCAACGTCTTCTCTTCGTATTGTTGCTGTTTTCATGTAAATCCTCCCCATACCGGACTACGCCGGTGTTCTTCCCTTGGTACCTGTGTTTCGGTACGCCCTGTATTGCTGTCAACGTCAAGTATCGCTATATCTATACATTAAGTCTGTATTGCCTGAAATCCAAGCCTACATTCTCTCTATCTCTCTTATCAGCAGTAATAACTCCTGAACTAGTATAGTGTACCACTTCTGCACCCACTCTTCTACGTTTTCCTGAAAAATCCGTTTACCATTTCCATCTTTTTTCATTGGCATTCCACTCAAATTTAATGCAATGCCTTCATACCCCATGCCTCCCCACTTTATAGCAAAACGAAAAAACCGGAAGGTACTGTGACCCTCCGGCAATTTCTACACAGCTTTCATTTTATTTAATAAAAGTAAATGAGTTCACTGCTTTTTCCATCATCGCAGCCTGCACTTGCGTACGGTTCGCATCATTTAGACCACTTGTGATCGTATACGTTATTCCATTCTTTTCAAACACAATCTGACGCCCAGTATACGGCACGCCCTTGTCTACTTCGTGATACGTAAAGGAGAACGCAGGCACACCTGCAAAGGTCAATTCCTCGCTACGAATCAGATTGAAACTTTTCCGAGTTTTGGCTGCCTCTGCATACGCCTCCCTCAGCTGACTAACCGTCATCTCAATCGACTTGTCCTCTGTAGCCGCAATGGAGAAGTCTCCGCCTGTGAACGTATAAACAACAGGTGAGCTTTCAAATCGGTCATTGTACGGCGTCCAGTAGCGTGGAATATCCACGCTGTAATGATATGTTTTAGACGTACGTGTGATCGTCTTCATTTTATCTGTCAGATATGGATCTTCATCCAGCTGACCAAAGTTATCTTTTACCGTATCAAAATCAATTTCTACACTCCTCATAATCTGTTCAAACCAAGCCCGGTCTGCAGCCTGTCCTTCAGGGAAGGTATACTCTGCGTAATAGCGATATCCGTTTTTCTGCAAAAGAACGTCAAACTCGGTCTGCCAGCCTGCACCGAAGTTATAGCGGAATTCATTCACCTCGGCCGTCTCACCAGAGACTTCCGTTGTAAACGCGCCTACTTGCTGATAGCTCTCTGCCGTGAAGGTATCACGCATCCACTTTTCGAGCTGATCACTCCAGTCTTTCACGGTTGCTCCAGACTTGGCTGAAGTCACACGAAGTTGCAAATACGCTCCGTCTTGATCTTGATAGACCATATTTTTATTATCCATAGACCAGCCAGCCGGAACCTTTAATTCAATACCGTAGTCATCATTCCATGCCTCTCGCATGCCTTCTTCCACCGTGGAAAGATCCTTAATCGTGCGATCAGACTGCGCATAGCTTGGCTCAAAGGAATTGAGGAATGAAGCATGCTTGCCCAAATCTTTATAATTGGTCGCTTCATAATCCGCTAAGTAGACATCATATTGACGACCGTCATGAACATACTGGCGCAACTCCCATAACACACCATCCGCATCTTTGACGACAACTCTTGCATAAGGGGTATTCCCTTTAGATACCGCTTCACGATCCAATACCGTATCTCCTGCCTGTTTGGCCACCTGCACCAACTGTGTCAGTAAGTCGTCCGCATCCAGCACAACATTCTGGTCGCTCACATACACTTCGAGAAAATAACTTTCATCCGTAGCGCCAAAGGTCATCATCCGTTCCTGTTCATCGGTTTGTAACACCAGCAGATCAGACGGATAATGAATCGACCAGCCATAATAGCTATTGCCAATTCTCGTTTTCCCCTTGTCCAGATCAATTCTGTCATCATCGGTACCCTCACCTGTTTGCAGCATACGAATGACGATCTCACCCGAACTGTTCGGCGCAAGCGTTGCACCAATTCCTGCAGCAACCGGGCGGAGAGGGACCATTAACACACCATTCACCATTTTCGGCGCAGCACCCATCTCGATTTTCGCTCCGTCAATCCAGGCAATGGAACTGTTGATCTTCAAGGCCACCACGTGTGGACCTTCTTTGATTTTGATGACGTCGTTTTTCTCCAGCCGAATTTCACTGCCAAACGCTTTTTTGAATACACCGACAGGCACCAGCGTCACGCCCTTAACCGTGAGTGGTTTCGTGATGTTTTGTTTCTTGCCGTTGATAAAAGCGCTTGTACTTCCTGCTTTGACCCGTAACTCATTCGTGATCAGATCATCAGCCGCCCATACCGGCAGGGCTGTGCCTGCCAATAACATCCCCGCTAATACCCCCGTGCTCAGCACGCGTAACCATGACTTCTTCATTCCGTTCATTCGTCCTCTCTAGATTCGGGTTGCTTGCCGGGCTTTATTGTTCTTCATCCATTAAAATCGATTCATTGGACTGCTCCTCTAGGGAAGCTCGATCCACGAGTACTACAGTGCGGGTTACAATGTCACCATCCGTTTGCACCAACAGCTTAACCTTCTGTCCAGGTAAATAAGCTTTGAGCAGTTCATTGATATCTACCACAGAAGATACACGTTTGCCCGCCACACTATAGATGGCATCTCCTTCTTGGATCTTGGCTTTCTTCGCTTCAGGACTCAGTACACCCGTAACCGTTAACGGGTCTTCTGCAGGCAGACCTACAATCGCCGACCAGCTCTCTTCCAGCTGTAATCCGAGACTTGCACGTTTGATCGTTCCATATTTGAAAAACTGATTGATGACAAAGTTCACGGTATCCACCGGAATGGAGAATCCCATGTTCTCAATGCCAACCGCAGAAAATTTCATCGAGTTAATACCGACAACTTCCCCTTTCAAGTTAACCAGAGGCCCTCCGCTATTCCCCGGATTAATAGCCGTGTCCGTCTGAATTAAGCGGTAGGAAGCTTCTACACCACGATTCAAACCACTGATCACACCAACCGTGGCTGAATTACGCAATGAAAAAGAAATCGGTGTACCAATCGCAATTACCGTTTCACCCACAGCCGCTTGCGAAGCTTTAGCAAACACCACAGGTTTAAGGGATTTGGCATCAATTTTAATTAGTGCAAGATCACTTAATGGATCACTGAATGATTCTGTAATGTTATATGTATTACCATCCGTCGTTACCACGACTGGATCAACCAACTCATCTACCACATGGGCGTTCGTCACGATCCATCCGTTAGATCGAATGATAACGCCTGTGCCATGTGCAAGATTATAGCGGTCATTTTCCGACCCGTTCTGATTTTCAGTCGTTTTGCCGATAATGCCTACCACGGACGGGGATACCTTCTCGATCACTTGCGGAATGTTTGCACTTCCTTTGTATGTATACGTTCCAGATTTGGCATCATATTGTCCATTGCCACCAAACATTTTCACCAAATCTTTGCTATTCACATACACCTGGCCGTCGATCACCTTGGCTTGCATGCCTGTCTTAGAAGATGCAGCTCCAGCCGTAGCCGCCATACCCATGGAGAGCACTACAATCATCGTCATAGCCGTCGCTCTCTTTAAAAACCTTTTCATGATTTCACCTGACCCTCTCTATACATCCTTCTTGCGCGACTGGACAGCCGATTCCTGGCCGAATCTATCTTCTCTCTCATCTGCAATACTGGTATCCCTCAATGTATCATACAAATTATGCCTGTACAATCGTTTTAATTTTCGTTCTTTTTCGACAAAAAATGACTCTTCTCTTCGGGATATGTGGGCATGAAAAAAACACCTTCCATCTCTATTATGGAAAGTGTTTAATACGGCTAACACGTATTCGCAGCTCTATTGCATAGGTGTGTCTCTGTTAACCAAACCAGCCTGTAATCATCGCGTAGTCTGTCATCAAAAATACCAGCAGACTGACAACTGTAAACCCGATGGCAAACAAATTTTTCTTCGGTGCACGAAGCAGACGAACCAGTCCGATAAAAATCAGGATTGTAAACAAGATGACAAAAATATCAAATGCATTAAAATTCGATGTACTCGCCGTGGCAGCCTCTGCAAGCAGCATGGATAGACAGACCTCCTCACCATAATTGAACAACTAACGCATACCCTAAACTCTTCCTCTATGTTATCTGTACCCTGTTAGTAATGCAAGCCCTATCATCCAGAAAAATGAAAAAAATCCAGCTTGACCGCCTCGCTCATGAAAGCTTACCCAGTCTGATATGTAAACACTTTCATTAATCAGGCATATTAACAGCCAATAGATGATGACGTACACGGGTAGCAGATAAAATGTAGCAGGGAGATCGGAGCAGGGTGGAGAAGAAGTCATCGATGATTAGCGGCAGTTCTAACGATCACCACGGAGCTTATTAGGCCGATTATCACCTGTTTCAAAATCTAACGATCATGAGGAACCTTATTTCACTCAAAATCGTCGAAAAACAGTCTATTCCTCGATTTTTCGATGAAATAACGTCGCTGGTGATCGTTACAATTCTGAGTTGTCTGATTTTGCTCAAATAAGCTCTTCTGTGATCGTTAGAATATTTCGAGTTGGATCGGTAGATGACGGAAACTACTCTGTCGGTTTACCCGCGATCAACTCATTTAATAAATACACTTTAGCGCAATTCTTACACTTAACATAACACCTCCAGCGTAGGCCCCCTCTCATTAAAGACTCCATAACTATTATCAAATATTGTAAAATCTAAAACCCTCTTAAAGATTCTCGGCCCTTTTTAATACTTCTTTTTAATTTTTTAGTGATTACTCCTAACCCCGTACTGATTACGGCTTATTGCTTACTTATTGCTACTTACTACTTGTTACTTACTACTTGCTACTTGCTACTTGCTACTTGCTACTTGCTACTTGCTACTTGCTACTTGCTACTTGCTACTTGCTTAGTAATGCTAACTGTTTATTCTTCTGGTTGACACTGCTGACCTCCTTTATTCCTTTGATCATTATGCTACTGTTTCCGACTTCTACTTCTACTTCTACTTCTACTTCTACTTCTACTTCTACTTCTACTTCTACTTCTATTTCTACTTAATGTACTTATAATCTTTAAGAATCCGCTCCACCTTTTTATCGCTGATTTCTATCCCCCAAATTTCCCCCTACTCTTAAACAACACAAAAAAACCCTCCTCACCGCAGAAAAGGTTGTGGATTGTCATCCAAAGCCTATTTCTCAGCAAAGAAGGTTCATATCTTTATGATAACTCAGTGCCTAATCGAATTTCACAGTACAAGTTACAGGTAAGCCGAACCGATCATGGCGCACTTACATAGTCCGAATTACAGATTCCCCACACTCTTACTCTTACTCTTACTCTTACTCTTACTCTTACTCTTACTCTTACCCTTACTAGTCCGCCAGTTGCAGGGCTCTGCTCCGCTCCGTATCGCGTTCCAATACTGGTTTCAGATACTTACCTGTATAGGATTCCTGCACTTTAATAATATCCTCTGGTGTTCCTGTCGCTACAATTGTACCGCCCCCGCTTCCGCCTTCTGGACCCAGGTCAACGATATAATCGGCTGTTTTGATGACATCCAGATTGTGCTCAATGACAAGTACCGATTCTCCCGAATCGACGAGGCGATGAAGCACGTTCAGCAGACGGTCAATATCATCGACATGTAGACCAGTGGTCGGCTCATCCAGAATATAAATCGTTTTGCCAGTACTCCGGCGATACAGTTCGGAAGCAAGCTTCACACGCTGTGCTTCACCACCGGACAGTGTTGTCGCAGGTTGACCCAGATTAATGTAACCGAGGCCGACATCAAGCAATGTCTGCATTTTGCGATGAATCTTCGGAATGTTCTCGAAAAATTGAGTAGCGTCCTCCACTGTCATCTCGAGCACATCCGAAATATTTTTGTTTTTATATTTCACTTCAAGTGTTTCACGGTTGTACCGTTTGCCTTTGCAGACCTCGCATGGTACGTATACATCCGGTAAGAAATGCATCTCGATCTTGATAATGCCGTCTCCCCGGCAAGCTTCACAACGTCCACCTTTGATGTTAAAGCTGAAACGACCCTTTTTGTATCCACGCACCTTGGCTTCGTTCGTCTGAGCAAACAGATCACGAATATCATCAAAGACACCCGTATATGTCGCCGGATTAGAACGTGGTGTGCGTCCAATCGGCGACTGGTCAATATCAATTACTTTATCGATATGCTCCAGTCCACGAATCTCCTTGTGTTGCCCCGGGCGTACTCGCGCACGGTTCAGATCCCTTGCCAGCGTTTTGTACAAAATTTCGTTGATCAGCGTAGATTTACCCGAACCGGACACTCCCGTTACAGCGGTAAATACCCCTACAGGAATTTTTACATTCAGATTCTTCAGATTATTCTCTTTGGCGCCGCGTACTTCCAGCCAGCGATCCCCAACACTTCGGCGTTCGTTACGAATCGGTATAAACTTCCGTCCACTAAGGTACTGACCCGTTAATGAGTTTTCATCATTCATAATCTCTTCCGGTGTACCCTGTGACATAATCATACCGCCGTGAATCCCTGCGCCTGGGCCAATATCGATAATGTAGTCCGCAGCCATCATGGTATCTTCATCATGCTCAACCACGATCAATGTGTTTCCGATATCCCGCATATGCGCTAGCGTGGAGATCAAGCGATCATTATCCCGTTGGTGCAGACCAATACTTGGCTCATCCAGAATGTAGAGCACGCCCATTAGGCTGGAACCTATTTGAGTCGCTAGTCTGATCCGCTGTGCTTCACCGCCGGACAACGTTCCAGCGGCACGGCTTAGCGTCAGGTAGTCCAGGCCTACATTAACAAGGAAGCCCAAACGGCTGTTAATCTCTTTCAGGATCAGTTTGGCAATGGTTTGCTCTTTTTCGGTCAACTGCAACGAATCAAAGAATCGTCCCGCTTCACCGATAGACAGACTTGTTACATAAGCCATGTTGTGATCATTAATCGTTACTGCAAGGCTTTCGCGTTTCAAACGCTGTCCTTTACATGTCCCGCAAGGCTTCGCACTCATATATCCTTCAATGAACTCACGGATGCCTTCAGAAGCAGTTTCGCGATAACGACGCTCCAGATTGTTAACGATCCCTTCAAACGTAACCAGCGCTTCCTTACGTTGTCCAAAATCATTTTCGTAGCGGAACTTTATTTTCTCAGAGCCTGTCCCTTGTAGTAACTTGTTCATCTGATCAGCAGGCAGATCCTCGACAGGTACATCCTGCGGAATATTAAAGTGTTCACATACCGAGCGGAGAAACTGCGGATAATACGTGGACGTTCCTCCGGTCCAGGCATCAAACGCCCCTTCTTCAATCGTTTTGCTGCGATCTGGCACAAGCAGATCCGGGTCTACAATCATTTTGACACCCAAACCGTCACAATCCGGGCAAGCACCAAATGGGCTGTTAAAAGAGAACATCCGAGGCGCCAGCTCATCAATGCTGAATCCGCAAACTGGGCAGGCAAAATTCGAACTGAAGCGCAGCTCTTCTTCACCAATGATATCAACGAGCAACTGCCCACCGGACAGATTGAGAGCCGTCTCAATAGAGTCTGCCAGGCGTGCCTGAACGTCATCTTTTACAACGATCCGGTCAACGACAACATCTATTGTATGTTTTTTGTTTTTCTCCAGTTGGATGTCTTCCGATAGGTCGCGTAGTTCCCCATTAACACGCACACGCACAAAACCTTGTTTGGACACATCAGCAAATACACTTTTGTGTTCCCCTTTGCGCCCCGCAACAATTGGAGCCAGAATCTGTAACCGGGTACGTTCAGGGTATTGCATGATACGATCCACCATCTGTTCCACGGTTTGTGATGTAATCTCAATCCCGTGATCCGGACAATGCGGGTGACCGACACGTGCAAACAGGAGACGCAGGTAATCATAGATTTCGGTAACAGTTCCTACCGTGGAACGTGGGTTACGGCTTGTTGTTTTCTGATCTATTGAAATCGCGGGCGACAAACCCTCAATGGAATCGACATCCGGTTTCTCCATCTGACCTAAAAACTGACGTGCATAGGCCGACAATGATTCTACATAACGCCGCTGTCCTTCGGCATAGATCGTATCAAACGCTAGCGAGGACTTGCCTGATCCGCTCAAACCAGTCAATACGACAAAGCGGTCACGCGGAATGGTAATATCGATGTTTTTCAAGTTGTGCGCTCGTGCGCCTTTGATGACAATGTTCTCGCTCGCCAATGGTATTCATCCTCTCATTGCTTTTCTATAAACCTCTTAACCCAAATTTATTATTTTTATCAGTATAGACCTGATTTCGGAATTTCAACATGTCTTATTATCGGGTCAACGGATACATTTCTTTACTCAGCAAGAGAACGGCCAACTGGCCGTTCTCTTAACACAAAGTTTCAATCAAGGAAACTCTTCCTCTATCGATTTATATCTATTCTGCTCGCAATTCCAGCAATGCATCACGAAGCTCGGCGGCACGCTCAAACTGCAAGTTTTTGGCTGCGTCTTTCATCTCTGCTTCTAGACGCTGAATAAGCGACTGCCGCTCTTTCTTCGACATCTTCTCGGCAGCGCCAGTCAGGTACTCGTTTTTGGATTCAGCAACCTTCGTTGCCTCAATCACATCACGTACTTTTTTGCGAATCGTCTGTGGTGTAATGCCGTGTTTCTCATTGTACTCCATCTGAATGGTACGACGTCGTTCCGTCTCTTTCATCGCTTTATCCATGGAATCCGTCACTTTGTCACCATACAAAATAACTTTACCCTCACTGTTTCTCGCGGCACGCCCGATCGTCTGAATCAGGGAACGCTCGGAACGCAGGAAGCCTTCCTTATCCGCATCCAGAATAGCCACCAGTGAAACCTCCGGTAAATCCAGACCTTCCCGAAGCAAGTTAATTCCAATCAATACATGGAAGGTACCCAGCCTCAGATCACGCAGAATCGACATCCGTTCCAGCGTTTTGATCTCCGAGTGCAGATATCTAACCTTAATGCCAACCTCCTTCAGGTAATCCGTCAGGTCTTCCGACATTTTCTTGGTCAGCGTAGTGATCAGCACCCGCTCGTCTTTGGCAATCCGGTCGTTAATCTCTGCAATCAGATCATCAATCTGTCCTTTCGTTGGACGTAGCTCAATGACAGGATCAAGCAAACCAGTTGGACGAATAATCTGCTGAACCATCGTATCGGTATGTTCGATTTCGTACGGTCCCGGTGTGGCAGATACATAGATGATTTGGTTCATTTTCCCTTCAAACTCTTCGAACTTAAGCGGGCGATTATCGAGTGCCGAAGGTAGACGGAAACCATGATCCACCAGCACAGTCTTCCTCGCTTGGTCACCATTGTACATCGCGCGAATCTGCGGCAAAGTGACGTGAGACTCATCCACCACGATCAGCATGTCATCCGGGAAGTAATCCATCAGTGTGTATGGTGTATCTCCACGTTCACGGAAGGTCAACGGTCCGGAATAGTTCTCGATCCCTGAGCAGAAGCCAACTTCCTTCATCATCTCAATATCATAACGTGTACGCTGTTCTAGCCGCTGCGCTTCCAGCAACTTGCCTTGCTCACGCAACACTTCAAGCCGTTCTTCCAACTCACGCTCGATATTCACCAGCGCCACGCGCATCGTTTCTTCTTGGGTTACGAAGTGAGATGCCGGGAAAATGGCAATGTGCTCACGTTCACCGATCAATTCTCCGGTCAAGACGTCAATCTCGGTGATTTTCTCAATCTCGTCTCCGAACAGCTCAACTCGAATGGCATGTTCACCCTTGGAAGCCGGGAAAATCTCAATAACATCGCCACGGACACGGAACGTGCCACGTACAAAGTTAATATCATTTCGCTGATACTGTATTTCTACAAGACGGGACAAAATCTGATTACGTGGTTTCTCCATCCCTACTCGCAGTGACAACAACATGCTGGAATAGTCATGAGGCGAACCCAAACCGTATATACACGACACACTCGCTACAATAATGACATCGCGCCGTTCAAACAACGAACTGGTCGCTGCGTGTCGCAGCTTATCAATCTCTTCATTGATGCTCGAATCCTTCTCGATGTACGTATCTGAGGAAGGAATATAGGCCTCTGGTTGATAGTAGTCATAATAACTGACAAAATACTCAACCATGTTATTCGGAAAAAATTCCTTGAACTCACTCGCCAGCTGTGCTGCCAGTGTCTTATTGTGCGCAATAATCAACGTGGGACGTTGCAGCTTAGCAATGGTCTGTGCAATGGTAAATGTTTTCCCTGTACCTGTTGCACCCAAAAGCGTCTGGTATCTCTTCCCTTCCTGAACACCCTTCACCAATTCCTTAATGGCTGCAGGCTGATCACCCTGGGGAGAAAACTCTGACTCGATTTCGAACGTTTTGTCGCTCATAATAATATCGCTCATTGCCGTATCTCACCCTATCGTCTAAAATAATAGTCACTATATATTGTCGAAGTTCCCCGAATTTCCAGTTGGGAAAACTTATAGTAATAGGAATATTTGTTCCCGTTCAATTATACCTTGTTCGTTTTAGTGATGCAACGTGAAATCAAGATAGGAGTGGGTTAATTTATGGATATTGCGACACTTATCGGTATCATAGCCGGAATTGCCGCAGTTATCAGTGGTTTTCTGTGGGAAGGCGGTCAGTTATCTGGCCTGTTGCAGAAAACGGCTGCTTTAATCGTGTTCGGAGGTACAATTGCTGCCGTAGTAGCCAGCTTTCCTTCATACCGTCTGCGCACGATTCCTGCTGCTTTACGCATGGCGTTTGGACGTCATGCTCATGATTCCAAACAATGGGTTGAAGAACTGATCGAGATGTCATCCATTGCCCGCAGATCCGGTGTGCTTGCCCTGGAACGCAGAGTAGTTGATCATCCACATCCATTCTTACAAGATGGTATCCAGATGGTTGTTGACGGTACAGATCCGGATGTTGTTCGGCAGATTCTGGAGATGGAGATTGATTCTGTAGAACAGAAGCATGAAGGTTATGCCAAAATATTTGAATCTGCCGGCGGTTATGCCCCAACGATGGGTATCATCGGAACCGTAATGGGACTGATTCAAGTGCTAGGAAGCTTAACCGATCCAACAGGACTCGGACCAGCCATCGCTGTTGCTTTTACCGCCACCCTGTATGGGGTTGCCAGTGCTAACCTGATCTTTTTACCCATCGCTTCCAAAATCAAATCCAGAGGGGCTGACGAAGTTCAATCCATGGAGATGATGCTCGAAGGTGTGCTTGCCATTCAGAATGGTGAGAATCCGCAGCTTGTACGCAAACGGTTAGAGTCTTTTACACTCTCACACCGCCGATTCGTACAGCCTCCGCTTGCAAAGGAGGGATTGGATGAGTCGTCGCAGTAAACGGCGTGCCAAACGTGAAACTGCTGATCATCGGGAGCGGTGGATGATTACCTATGCCGATCTCATTACGCTGCTGCTGATCTTTTTTGTCATCATGTATGCCATGAGCAATCTCGATTCCGGTAAATATGATGTCGTGACTCAATCCCTTCAAAGCACTTTTAATAAATCGGACTCCATTCTTGAGCTTGGGGATGGACTCGGCGAGACACCTGGTCAAACAATTACCAAGACACCCCCATCCCAGGTTCAGGGAGGATCAGAGGATAACCCAGACCCGGCATCAGATTCGGGTAAAGATAGCCCAGATGAAAACAACCGTCCACTCACAGAACGAGAAGAACAGTTCAGGACACAGGAGCAGGAACTGCAAAATCTATTCAATGTGATTACCCAATATATTGAGGATAATCAACTGGATAATCAAATTTTTGTCGCGGACAAGCCGCAGGGCATCTCCATTACGCTAAGTGATCGTTTTTTATTTGACCAAGGGCAAGCCGCACTGAAAAAAGATGCTGCGCCCACACTGAGCAAACTCGCCAGTTTGTTTCGCAGTCTTCAGATGGTAGTTAGTATTGAGGGACACACAGACAATATTCCAATTGGGGCAAATTCCACCTTCAAAGATAACTGGGAGCTATCCGGAGAACGGGCGTTATCGGTACTCCGCTTCTTTCTGGATCAAGGTAAACTTGACCCCGACCACTTCCAATACGCGGGTTATGCGGACACTCGCCCAAACGGAGATAATAAAACCGCCGCTGGAAGACAGAAGAATCGCCGGGTTGAAATTACGGTACTTCGCCAGTTGCAACCTTAGTTGATGGCCGCGAGTTGTAACCGTACTGCAAGTCTCGGACAACCATTAATGTGAAATTAGGTAATAAAGTTCATTCGAAAAGTAGAACATCAAAAAGCACGTACTGCGATATTCATCCCGGCAGACGTGCTTTTTCTGATCATTTTATACTTGCATTATACTCAATAACCAGTAATCGTAACCCTGCTCTCGTTCTGTTCTCTTATTCTACGCATCCATCCCTGGCTGATCCGGACGAAGGATGACCGAACCGACAGCTAGCAGTATCACAGCCATGACAAACAGGATTAACAGCGGCAGGGCGATGTCCGCCAACGTGCCTCCGGCAGAGATCGTTTCTACAGCCTGAATCGTCCACTTCTGGGGTACAAAGTTCGCCAGCTTCTGCATATACTCCGGCATGATGGATAATGGCCAGAAGCAACCCCCAATCATACAGGTAGGTACAATAATGAGGGAGTTTAACATACTGGCATTTTTGGTTTCACGAATGAGTCCGCTGACAGCACTTGCAAGTCCCATTGATACCAGCATAAATGCTCCAAGAATCAGGAAGTGAATACCAAACGGAATCCCTGCATCATAATGCAGCACCCATCGGCTTATGCCGAGCACGAGCGTAATCTGGATGACTCCAATCGCAAGACTGCCTAGAAAATTACCAAGCGCGATCTCATATGATCTGACCGGAGCGGTATACATTCGAGCCATGGTTCGCTGCTTTCGGTCTTCCATAATAATAGCAACCGCACTCGTTAATAACCCCATCATGAACATGATTGTAAATCCGGTGACGTTATTTAAGCCCGGCTTGGGATACAGCTGCAGATGTAATGCTTCCCCAGATAGATGATGCTTCCCGATCTCTTGCAGGAGCTGTTCGAGTTTCCCCTCCTGATCCTTAGCGTCAGCGTTAGAAGGCGACATGGCTGCAGACGTTTGTACCGCAGTAACAGATTGTTTCAACCCATCGGCAACCCCTTCGGCGGCTGCCCGAAGGATGTATGAGCTTTCGCTGACACGCATTTCAATCCACTGGATCTCTGCGGGCTTGCCCTGTAGCAATGATTGGGTGTAATTCGCGGGAATCACAATTCCCATGCTTCCTTTTTGCCGAACGATATCAGACTTCACTTCCGCCTCGTTACTCACAGCTTTGAAGCTGAAGTCCTTTGTGCGAGCAAGCTCGTTGATCATCCATGATCCTGCAATCCCCTCATCCATATTGACATAAGAAACGACCGCACGACTTGCCTGCTCACTTCCAAAAAGAGCAACTGCACCAGTCACTACAAGACATGGCAGCAGTAAAAATGCAACAAACCCACGTTTACGCCCCAGTGTTCTCCGGATCATTAGCCAAGCGATATGCAGACTATTCATAACGGTATCCAACCTTTCTGTATACCACTGCTGCAGCGGCTGCGAGCACTGCACAAACAGCCCCGAGCATTAAAATATTGTGTATGATCTCTTGCATGGTTGCATTCAGCATCATACTAAGAAAACTTTGAAGCGCCCAATGGTTCACTGTGAATTCGCTGATGCGCTGTACAAAATCAATGGCGATCGGAGTAAATCCTCCGCTAATAAAAGTCATC
>Ga0105246_10000562_pt1 | contig 20532 bp, 11 predicted proteins | sample KBSM64metaG_FD_99694 | JGI IMG/M metagenome (GOLD analysis project Ga0105246, IMG submission 99694) | Miscanthus rhizosphere microbial communities from Kellogg Biological Station, Michigan, USA - KBS M6-4 metaG | ecosystem: Host-associated > Plants > Roots > Rhizosphere > Soil | place... | reverse complement strand
TTTGCGCGGACCATCTGTCAGCTTCACTTTTCGCTTGCAGCACGGCGACGGACCATACATTCCGTATTGCCCACGATCCACTCGGAACAGTTTGTCTGTTCCTAATATCCCCACTTGCGCAGGGTTGGCCTGACGTCCGTGAGAGTTAAGTGTTTCGGCCAAAGGAATCGAGAATCTTCGCCCCTATAGGTGATGTTTAGTTGATTCGTTGGAAATCCGGAAACCGATTCGGCATCGTAAGTGAAGGTGAAGGCTTCATGGAAGGTGCCGTCAACGGTCTTGTACATCCGAGGACCCTCGAAATCTTCCTGTTCTCCAATCCATCTGTAGCCGCTTCCTGCTCTTCGGAAGGCAATCGTTCGCGAAGTTTTCGTGGAGATGTGGAGCATCGCGTCATAGGTTCTTGTTGGTTTAGATTCCCAGCGGACATCAGCGGCGTTGGGGATGGGAGTGAAACCGTAAGCCGTGCGGTCAAACTTAGCTGCTGCCTTGAGCAACGGCTGAATTCTCGGATCATCCATCCCCACATTGCGCGGAATCAAATCGCACCCGGTGACGCTGAGTGTCAGCAGCAAGAAAATGGCGCTTACCTTGGTTTGGCTCTTCATCGGACTGATGACATCATACTTGTGAACCGCACAACTTAATGGAACAACGCGGTTACTCCTGGATCACCGCTAGGCAAGATCGGAAACGCCTTTGCAACGAGTTGCGGTGAGCCTCTGAGTGATCTAAAGCGTTTTCGATTTGCAGGTGAGAAGGAAGCCGGAGGCGTTTGCCGCGGATGCGGTGAGCCTTATGGGTTTTCAATCGCAGCTATCTGATTTTTCGAGAGTTGACGGTTTGCAGCGCAAAGTGCCGGCAACTCTCTTCCCCAACTCATGCAGCCTTAGTATGGCATGATGCAGCATCCGGGGCGCCTGCGGCTTCGTTCTCACCGCCGATACCGAAACAATCCCCGACACGGGCGAACATTCGACAAACTTCCGTATTGGCCACGTCTATGTAAGTCCAAGTCAAGAGAAAAGCACAGAATTCCTGGGCGCGCACCGGAGGGCGCGCAATTGATCTGATCAGGATTTACCGTTACGCAACAGTGCCTCTCGGCCGATGATTCCTGCATCAAGCAGAACCACACATCCATTTGCTGTCTAAGACTCCGAGGAGTCCGCACAGAAGATTGAGTTTGTGTTCTCTGCCAGCCCCGAAACAACTCAACGGGAGCCTCCGGAGTTTTCACTCCATCGCACAGTGGCCTACCTGCGGGGCCTGGCAGTCTGCGCATCGGAATAATCCTGGTGTTTTTCATTCATGGGCAGGTTTTTAGGCCGCCGCCGTACCTCCGAATTTCTCGGCAGGCACGAAATCCTGTTTTCTGCGTTCGACCGCAATCATCCAGGCCACCATCTTCCTGGCAACTGCCAGTGTGGCGCGGTTGCGATTGCCCCGCTGCATTTCCTTTTCGTAAATCAAGCTCAGTTCATGGCTGTATCGCGGTGCCAGCTTCGCTGCTTCCACCAGCACCTGCTGGATATGCTTGTTGCGCTGCTTGGAAATCGGCGTACGCATGACCTTGTCTGCTGAACTCCTCTCGGCTCCGCACAGCCCGCAATAGCTGATAGCCTGTTTGATCGATCGGAAGCGCACCACATCCCCGATCTCCAGAACCCAGGTCAGCGCCGTGATCGGACCCACTCCGGGAACTGTTCTCAACCGCTTCAGCCGCTCGGCCAGCAGCGGGTCGCGCTCCAGAGAGCTCACCAGTGCATAGTCCAGTTTCTGTGATCGATTAATCGTGTCCCGGCTCAGCTTCAAAAGCGGCCTGACACAGTCGATCTCTTCGTTGCCCGCCATCAGTTCGGTGAAGTAGCCCACCTTGTGCAATCGCTGTTTGTTGAAACTCGCACCGGTCTTTATTAGCAAGCCCGAGATCCGGTTCTTCATCTGCACCATCTGCTTTACCAGCAGCCCGCGGTAGCGCAGAGTTCGCCGCACGGATCTCGGTCGATGTCATGTAGCACTCGGGAAGGAAGTCACAACGAAGACAGTCGGCGATCTTGCTGGCATCGATCTTGTCGTTCTTGCGCTTCGCTGCGGCAATGGCTCGCAGCATCAGAGGATGGGCTACCTTCACCTTCTCCGCATGCGGAAGAAGGTGATCGTAGATCCAGCCGGTGAAGATCGTCGCTTCCATCGCCATCATCCGGGGTTGGGGAAGAGTCTTGATCCAGGCATCAAGTTCGCGCCGTGTTGATCCGATCTTGCCTTCACAGTGGATCTTGCCGGCCGCGTCCTTCACGCAATAGCTGATCGTCTTCTTGTGAACATCAAGTCCAATGTAGTACATAGTGTGGGGGATGCTGCGATTGCTCCGCTCGCGTCATACATCGATCTTCGGTGAGAAGGGACAATCACTCCCGGCTCCCTCTAAATAAGCGCGCGCGACAGTCTGACGGGATAATCCCATCAGCGCGGCCATTAGCTTGATGTTGTTGGCTGGCGGCTCGAACCTCGATGCAGTTACCCAGAAGGGCCTAGGATACGAGACCTGGATCAGGCGGCGATTTGTGGTCTGGCACACGGCGAACAACTAGACCCGTCGCAGACACGTAGCCTACCGCCAAAAGGACAAAGCTGGCAGCGAGCCAACTATTCCCGATGGCGGCTCCGAACGACTGATGTTGCATGCTATGTAGAAATGCTATTCCACCTATCCAATCGATCATTCCAACAACCAGCAACGGGACTCCGGTCCAACGGGAGGCTGCGAGGCACACGACCTTGAGGACCACAATAAGCCATCCGAATCGCAAGTCGGAAGGTTCTGGGCCTCCACGATTGAAGTCGTAGCCAAACTGGCTAAAATACTGCAACACGCTGTCAAAGACAGTTAACGCTCCAAGCAGAATCAAGCTGAACCAGATGCATACTTTTTTCATCGAACTGCCGTTCCCACAGCCAACTGGCCGTCCTTGCGTCCGCCAGTAATGACTAGAATCTGATCTCCATGCTTGAGCCATTCACTTATTCGCGTCGCTCCCGGAAGGTCAGGATGCGCTGCAGCCACGTCTGCAAGCGCTTCGTTGCATGTGGACGCTGCTGCGGCCTGTTGCAAAGTCATGTGACCACCTCCAGCGTTGCTTGCTGCCGACAGGCGCGCAGCATCGAAACAGCGGTCATGTGCTTGGCAGGCAGCATCTAGCACATTGATCGCAGGACCTCCTCCGCCTGGGCCACACCAATGAGTTCCGAAAAGCCGCTCTGTCCAAGGATCTGCTGGTTTCAGCGTCTCCATGCGGTAATCCCCGCCCTGCCCGATCATCAGTTCTATTGCGAGCGCGTCTGGGCCGATGCCTCCTTGGTCGCCGCCATATACCTCAACGCTGGCTGTGCCACCTGAGATGTAATTGGACCCGGACGATGTATTCCCCCATCCACCATCTTCTATTCCCGTCAGATAAACATCGTTCGAACTGGAGGATAAATACACATTTGTGACCGTGCCGTCCACCCAATAGCCGTGGGTATCCTTACATTCCCCTGCGCTGCTTTGTTCATCGATGCCAATTGGATTACCGTTTGCATCTCGATCCACATCCGTCCCCGCATTGTTAAGGTAAACGCAATCGTAGCCATCAGGATCGACAAACCTTAACGGATTGTTCAGGACGTAGCTATAGAGATTCCATGTTTGGGGATTCCTCAGTCGAGTCGACAAAAACCATCCTGGGTCGGGGCTGGAGAACCGGCCCATCGTAGATGTGTAGTACCTGGCTCCGAAATAGTCATTGCCTGAGTCCGAGTCCCGTTCCTTCCCCGTGAAGTGTTGTTCCGTGGTATACGGACAGCCGCCGGTCGTCGTAAGACCGGTTCCAAACGGCAGGTTGGAGTAGGTGGTTGGGGAGCATCCTGAACCGCTCACTTCAGCCCTCCTTGTGCCGAGCCAGTCATTGAGTGCAAAGTATAGATGCGTGCTCTTGTAAGTTGCAAGGAGTTGCCCGTTCGCGAATGCATTTGAGTGGTCCCAAAAGCCGGAGCCGGTGATTTCGCTGAGTTGTTCTCCGTCAAAGCCAACGAGGATTCCCGCTGTAATCTGGATGAGCCCGGTACAACTCAATGGACCTCTCGTCGCTTTGCCAACCCTATTCCCTTCCGCGTCGTAAATGTAAACAGTGGTTGTCTGCGAAATAGAATTCATCACAGCACACACCCGGCCTTCGCCATCGTAGAGATAGCTATTTAGGCCATCAGCGGTCTCGTTTCCGGCGTTATCATAACCGCTGCTCTGACCCGTGTTCACGCTCGTGCTGTCCATGCGGTTCGTATTTGTAGTTGTGTAATCCGCCCAACTCGTCTTTGGGGGATTATTGTTGCATGCAGTTGTCGAGAGCGACTCTGAGGTGCGATTGCCAAACGGGTCATAAGTCCAGCAGGCAATTTTTCCGCTGTTTGGCCCACTCGACGCAGTCCCATTCACGAGGCGGTTTAAGGTATCGTAGCCGTAGTTCCAAGTACCGGTCACAGAATCAATCACTTTTGCCAGATTGCTGTTTGGGGTGTACGGAGTACCCGTGCCGCTACAGTTCGCATTGCTTGGCATGCAATAGCTGTAGAGCGTGGCCCCCGAGTTGTTCAAATATCCACCATAGATCGACCGCATTCTGACATCAGCGCGATGCTGATACGTTACGAGATACTGACTTGTGCCGCTGTTGTAACCAAAGGAGGCATTTTCGAGTCCTTCTGCTCCATAGGATGATGCTGGTGTAGCATCGAAGAGCTTGGTTATCGAGTCAATTGAGGTGCTGGCGGTCATCGTCTGGAGACGCGCGAGACCTTCATATGTATAAGTCCAGGTTATGGGGTGGTTTGTCAGTCCATTGCTGAGGGTCACCTTGTTGCCCATGAAGTCGTATGTGGCAGCAATACTGACGTGGCCCGCGCAATCCCCAGGAATACAACCAGTCTTACTGATCACGCGGCCCATCTGGTCGTACGAGTATGTTGACGTCGTATCTGTCGCCGCTGTGGATTGAGAGAGTCTGCCTTTAGCAAAGTTAACCGCGGGCGAAAGGACCGCGCCGTTAACATCAAGACCATCGTATCCGTATTTGGCGGTGGGGGTTCCATCGCTGTAGACCTTTTGGGTAAGTCGGTTCAATCCGTCGTATGAGTATTGGATGTTCACGCCGCGTGCATCCGTTTTGTTGGTCAAATTGCTGTCGAGGTCATAGGAGGGTGTGCAGTTCGCGCCGTTTGGCGCCGCTCCTCCTGTCGTCCCGTAACAAGTCCAGCCAGACTCTGGATTGAAAGCTTGGCTAAGGCGAGACATCCAGTCGTAATAAAACTTACGCTGACGCTCCACATAGGACGAAGTGCCTTTTGCCCCACCATATTGGTCCACTTGGAGAAGGTTCCCGACCCCGCTATAGAGATAGTCAGTCTCCATGGAAGGCACCTGCGTTGCGCCATTGGGCTCAACCATCGCAATTAACCTACCGAGGCCGTCCTGAGTTGATTGAGTATCGTTCAACGCCTCATCCTGATGATCTACCCACAAGCCGGGCGTAGAGGCAAGAGCAGCTTTACAATTCGGCTGACCATTCGTTTGCTTGTTGTAGTAACACCACCATTCGCTGCTGGTTCCATCCTGTTTCAGCTTTTGGACGGTTCTCCCCAGAACATCGTAATAGTACTTGGTGATCCCGTAAGTCGAGTCCGAAGTGGAGTAGTAGGGATTCGAGACCGTGAAGACTCGGCCCAGCTGATCGTACGTTGTATCTACCTTGATAGAGTTGGTGGATTGAGGCGAAGACTTTACGGTTTGAACAGGCCGGTTTAAACCGTCGACCTTGACCGTTGCACTTACCGTATCACCTGCCGTGTCTCGCCGGACCGTCGTAACCACATTCGGCTGCGAAGCGGTGTCATTGTATGTGTACGATGTCCAGCCAGTGTCGGGCCGCGTTTCTTTCATCAAACGCCAGAACGGATCGCCGGTTCCCGAACTCGAGTAGCTGTAGGTCGTCGGTTGTGAATTTGCATCAGTGAATGACGTTTTCACCTCTCCACTACAGTCCCAGGTAAATGATGTGGATAAGGACCCAATCGACACCAATGTTGGAAATGAACCGTTGCACGCCCCGTTGGTGATATTCGTTATTATGCCGCGCGGATCTACTGATTTGGTCAATAGGCCTGTATTGGGGTCGTAGGTGTTCGTCGTCGTCGCGGAAGCTGAACCGGAACTCCAATTGGTTATGCTTGTCTGATGTCCAAAACTGTCGCAGATAGCGGTTGTCTTTGATAGAGTCCCCGAACTGTTTGTGGTGATGTCCGATGTCGCACAGGAATAGGCCCCATAGACGATCTGTCGATCGCTGACGAAGTTAGTGCCTGGGGGAGTCGCTGCCCCGAAGCTAAATTCCTTGTCCTCGATAATATTGTTTGCGCCACCATACTTGATTTCGGATAAGCGGGAGCCGCTCACATTTGGATACGTGGTGTAAATGTCTTTCTGGAAAGGCGGAACTGAGTTATTGTTTGTTGCAGCACTAGCAGTGGGAAGACTGTCCGAGGCACAGTTTGTGAAGTTCTGGTTGTAGCACGTCACAACCGTTTTAAGTAGGACCTGCGAGCCCGCCACCTTTTGGAAAATCTGGCGTTGAATTTCATACTGGGCGAGGAGCGCCCCTTTGTTCAACGCATAGGACCAGAAGCCGGTACCACTACCGAATGTATAGACGGTTTGGTTACCCTGTGGATCTGTCACCGTCGTGGTCCAAAGGTTGGAAGTTGAATTATACGTTCTGCTGTACGTCCAAGTGCCATCCAGCGTTGTTTTAGTGAAGCCTGATGTACCACCGTCTTCGCAACTCACCCCGCTGTTCGGCCCGTTGTAGTTGTAGGTGATTGTGCCCCCGGTTGGCAGCGTGATCGTCTGTATCCGAGCGAGAACCGAATCGTAAGTGAAGCCGTATGAAGTGCCATCGGGCAGAGAAATCGCTGTGACTGCCGGGATGCTTGCGGCAGAGACCGTAGGAACGTTGGGGCAGGTTACTCCACCAGTCATGCTGATGTTCGTGACTGTCACACCGAAGTTCTTAGACAAACCGTCTGGGCCCGTATATGAAAAGCTGTTTGCAGACGAGCTCTTCACAATATTTAGGGCCACGTTTTGGATGTTTTGGGTACTGTCAGTAACGTACTCATGTGAATAGACGGGGAAATTTGGGTCATTCGTGAGAGTGATCGTGTTTCCGTTTGCATCGATCGAATCATTGACGATTCCAGTAGCTAGATCCCTGACATAGGCCGCGGGTGCGCCATTTCCTCCCGTTAATGAAAGGCCATACGAACTGCCATCTGACGAATAGCCTGCAAATTGATTTGTTCCCCAGCCAGGATTGGGCACGAAATTCGGACACTGAATTGGAGTCCCTCCCCCCTGTGTAAGGGTGGCAACTTGGAGATTGGACGGGAAATAGTGAACTGTCCCGTGATTGTCCAAATAAACGAAATTGTTGTAGACGGTGTATTGGCCGTAGTTTGTTGACCCAACGGTGCATTGCTTGATTGTTGAAGCAAAGGACAAGGAGCCGGGCCCGACGCCATAGGCAATAAAGTTGCCCATCACAGGCGTCCACGCAAAGGTGATTTGTCCGGTTCCGGGCCATCCAACTTGTGAGCCCGGGCCAAAAAGTGGTGCGGGTGTTCCGAGACGGTTGGTATCTGTGGAGAGCACCACTGAAAGGGGCAATCCGCGTCCAGGCAAGCTGCGTATAGGAACCTCAAGATGGGTATTCAGATTCGCAAGATTGACGTTGGTCAGAGAATCAGAGGCGAATGATGACCAAGGAGGCAGGCCAACCTGGCTCTGCGCAAGGCAGATATGTGCGGCGACCAAGAGAAATGACAGCACGCAAAGACGGCGAACCGCTCGAACGTTCACGATAGTCTCCAAGTTGTACTGCGGGAATTTCCACAACATAGCGAAGAAATGAAGGAGCGTCAATTACCCGCTGGTAATAACACTTCCGTTCCGGTCCTATTTCCTATTTAATGAACATCTCGACAAATTTCTACATCATTCCGCAACTTGACTAGGGTTTCCCCGGTGTTGCGTTTGCGCGGGTGGATCAAGGTCGAAGGTCGATTATCTAGAACCAGTCTCATAAATAGCTGGCGCGATTTGTCGTCCAACCCTGGGGCTGCTCTGTGAACTCCGCATGCGTTGATGACGGGACGCTGGGAACTGACTATAGTGCGTGAATAATGGTTATTCGCCTTCTCCCGCTGCTTCTCCTGACATGTGCCACACTCCTGACAGCACAGACGCCCAAAGTCCCACTTGTCGAGCTTTATACGGACAATCAGGGGCTTTATTTTCCAGCAGGTAGAACGCTCTACGCGGTGATCTTCGATGACGGTCGACTTGAATACATGGACACCACGAACCGTGATTTGGTGGTGAAGCAGAGGGTCTTAACAGCTGCGGATTTGATTGCGCTGCGACAAAGGCTTGAGAGCAAAGCTATTCTCCCATTCACCGGGATCATCAACGCCGAGCACCAACCGCAACGCTCCGACTATCAAACGAATCTTGAGGTTTCCATTGGGCGAGATCATACCCGGCAACGGTTCGTGATGCGCGGTTTCGATGCCGAGGATGCACGACCATTCCCGCAGCTGTTCAATGCGTTTCTCTGTGTCATCGATGATTTCAAACACGTGCAGTATCGGCTGTCGTGGAACTGCGCGAATTCCCAATAGAAGAGCGTTGCGGGCCAGTCAACGCCAACCCTTGGGTTTCTGAGGAGTAACGGAAGAGGCCACCACTCGACCCGAGTCGAAAATGCCACCAGTAAAATGGAGCATTGGAGCGCTAGCGGTGGACGAAGACGACAAGCAAAATCTCAAGGTGGCTCTTGTGGTTCTCCTGTGCTCCGCGCCCCTGTTATTCCTCTTTGCCGACCAAGGGAGAGCGAGAGCGGCGGCAGTCTGCGCGAGCGTTTTCGGACTCACCATTTGGTCGCGGCGACACGTAAGACGCAAAGTTTGGTTCTGGATCGTGCTGGCATTGTTAGCAGCCGCGCATGTGCCTCTGATTCTGTTGGTCCGCTGGCCAGATGCGTACCTTGGGCCATACGGTCTGATTCCAATAATGCTAGTTGACTACGCGTTCGTATGTGGCCCGATTTGGCTCATCGAAGAAGCAATGTCGAGTGAATCCAAGATAAGCTGACTGCCTCATCAGGACATTCGGGGAGTATTACCGTTAATACGGAAACAATCCGCAAGAGGGGCGAAAATTGAACAAAGTCGAGTAGGGCTATGGCGCTAAGCGGGCTTCGAATGATGCCGCCGTTTCCATAACCCCCTCTAAAAGTAGGGTCGAGGACTGGCGCGGCGCTCCGTAGGTCCAGCCTATCTGTTTCTCCCCGTTTCCTTCGGGAGTGCCTCAATATCTGAACCGTAAACCCGTTTCCAGTCCCCGCCTCGTCACACGCAGCGTGCGGATTTCCCGCACTACGCGTTCCTGTTTGCTTCGCATCGAGGGTTATGTGACCTATCGTGCTGGGGCGACTTTCAGCGCAGGCTTCGTGTACCGCACCCGATAGTTATTGAACAAGCCGAGTGCGGTATAAAACCATTGCCTCTTCCATCGCTTCCAGCCGAGACCTTTGCGTTTCTGGCTACGCATCAGATGCCGCCGAATCTTCTGTTCCACCCAGTTTTTGATAAACGAAAAGACTTGACTGGAGTGCCCTACTGCAAAGTAGTTCACCCAGCCACGCAAGATGGGATTGATCAACTGAATCACCCTTCCCACGGGTTGGCTGATGTGTCTGCGGAACACGTCTTTGAGCTTTCTCAGTAGCGCCGTGCGCTTCTTCAGCCGCGGTGTGTACTGAGGCCGCCATTGTCCCTGACAACTGGAAACTCGGCGAAAGTCAAAGCCAAGGAAAGCAAAACTCTCCCCCTTCTGCAGATCGACCGTCCGACTCTTCTCCTCATTAATCTCTACCCTAAGTTTCGCCAGTTCCTCCCTTAGCCGCTTGCATACCGCCTTTTCCAGCCAGTCATTTCGCGGGTGTGCGTCGATCAATATCACCAGATCATCAGCGAATCTTGCATACTGAATCGCGGTGTATTTTCCGTAGTGCGTGGCTTCAATCGCCCTTTCCAGCATCCGGTCGACTTCCGTCAGATACAGGTTACTTATTAAGGGTGAAATTACCCCGCCCTGCGGGACGCCCTTCTTCCCGGTAGCCTTCAACATCATGCTCAACAAGCGCATCACATCATCGTCCCGCACCCGTCGTGCCACTTTCTCTAACAACAGCGAATGCTGAACGTTATCGAAATAGGCACGGAGGTCAAGATCAAGAATGCGTGTCTTGTGTCGCACAATCGCTTCAGCCACCCGGTTGATTGCTTGATGTGCTGTTCGGTGAGGCCGGTATCCGTACGATCCCGGTTGAAAGTCGGCTTCGAATATCGGCTCCAGGATGAGCTTGAGCGCTCCCTGGACTACACGGTCCCGGATGCAGGGAATCGAAAGTACGCGGACTTTTGTGCCCCCGTCTTTCGGTATCTCCCGCTTCCGTGCCGGCAAGGGTTGATACGTGTGTGAGACCAGTTCGTCCCGAATCTGATTCAGAAAACTCTCCACTCCTCCTACCTCGATGGCTGCGAACGTGACACCGTCGACTCCCGGCGCCCCTTTATTCTGCTTCGCCACTCGGTAGGCTTCGTGCAGCGTCTCCTTCTTGCAGACGTGAACGTATAGTCCCCAGAAACGCCAAGTCGGTTCAGCCTTCGCCTTGACGTATATGGTCCGCCTCAGGTCTTGCAAACTAATAGGTGTCTTTGTCATCCACCCTTGCCTCCCATATTGTCGGATCAGTTACAAACAGCAGGGCCCCTTGGCTCCGCCAGAATTACCCGGCTTCCTCGCTACTGCGGACCCGGCCGCCACCCTCTCATCTTCTGCCGACTTCCCGGTGTGGCCGGTTATACGGCTTCCCTGCTCCGCCGATTTCGCGACGGGATGAGGAGGGCTTCTCCAGTTGCTCTGCATATCCTTGTCAGCGTGCCGTCACTATCACCCCGCCAGTGTGGTTCTCCGCGTCAGTCAGTCTGCGTAGTCCCATGCTGTCTTCGCCCTACGGAAGCGGGCTCGACCACTGAAGTTTCCACCTCTCGAGGCCACCTACGTGTTCATTTTCATTACGGCCCGTTGACTCGCCGTCATCCCGAGGATGACTTTTATTGATAGGCTTCAAGAATTTGGTTTCTCTCCTCCTTGCTATCTAGCTACGAGGCTCTGACTTTTACCTCGGTGGGACTGGATTGCTCTCCCACTGAACATGCCAGCATTCGCTGGACGCACTTCCGTACAGTGAGTTTTCCCCAGTACGGCTTCAAGGCTGACATATCAGATGATGCCTTCCTGTCCGTTGATTTGCTTAAGCCTGCTCCCGGCGTGCGCAACCCAACAAGCAGTTTGCTTCCATCCTTCGTATCGTCCAAGACTGAGACCTGTGATCCCGTTCTGAGCCGGGCAGGTTTTCTCTTCCGATACCGTCACTAGGGCCTCACGGCCTTACCCCAGAGGTCCTCGCTCCGATCGGGGTTATATTGTCCCCGTTCATCAACACTTATTGACCTCATCCGAGCCACTCGCGTGCACTCTCCGATTTCCCGGCATTCGCTGGTTATACGGAGAGCCGTTGCTGTGCGGGAGCGCCTAGGCTGCCCACGAGTGGGTCCGAGCTTTCACTGTTAATCCTTGTCAGCATGCAGCCCTCTATGACCACGGAGAACTCGCCAGTTGCTTATACCCAGTTCCTTCACCGGCGACACAGCCTTCATTTCCGGAAGACAAATTCGGCGTTCTCATCTATCCACTACAGTCCGCTACGAGTGGGTGGACTTTTCGCGGCTAACGGTTCGCTCCTTTCGCTACAGCCTGCTGACTTGCTAGCCCCCCTGACGGACCCGACGCTGCTTGCGCTTTGCCGGCTGGGGCGTTTACTCCGGAGCATCGACAAGAGAGATCACTCTCTCCGCCGTCCGGTATGACTACAGTAGCAACTGGGCAAGTTCTACTGGCAGGTTCTTCCCCTGCTGGATTAGCAGCTAGCTTCGCTGCACCTTCGGGTTGGCGGTTACACACTCTCAACGACGATTCTTGGAGTAGAATGCGAGTCAATGAGGCCCTTCGGATCACTAGAATTCACCATTCAAGAGCTGCCAACTGAACTTTGGATTTCACGCCTTCGTCATGCCGGTTGGATTGAGCGGATTCTCGCACCCGCGGTCGTACCGCCACTGGTCGCGATCGGGTGGTTTTGGCAAGAGCCCTTACTGATCGTGGCTGCTAGCGGATTGATCGGGCTCTTGATCTTTCGCTGGTCATGGGGTCATCCAAGCACACTTCGAGTGCTCTCCGGCAGATTGATTACGTCAGTCTATCTTTGGAACCAGACGGAAACTGCCCTCTCTGACATCGCAACCATGCAGTGGCTCCGAGGAGAAATTTTCGTTGAGAATGGAGACCCGGACGGCCTATACGTCTCGTGCGCCCGGACGCTGCAAATGTGTCCTTCCCCTCATCTCCAAGCAACAAGCAATGGCAGCAACCGACGCGATCACGCGGAAATTTCCTAAGTACTCCATCGACGTGCCGGTTCCTGGATCGCTTTGGTTTGAGGCGCCTCCCGATATGACCGCCTTTACGCTTCCGACCCCTGCAGAGCTTGATGCCAACAAGAAAACATAGTCCCGAGTGGATGGTGGGAAAACATGACATTACCAAAAACGGTGCAATTTTTCGTTTGAGAGTCGCCTGTCCGTAAAATGATTCGCAACGAGGAACGAAGCGCAATGGGTCTTGGAACCCTTTCAAACGAAATGAACGATGTGCCTGCCGAGTTGATCGGCGCGAAGCGACGGAAGGTACACCTGACCAGGACTGGCTGGACCTATGCTTTAGCTGGATCGTTCTTCGTGCTCCTTGGAGTGGCTGGCGCAATCTACATCATGCAGAAAACGGTTCCGGAAGCACCGCCCGGAGGATGGTGGTCGATCATTTATCCATTAGCGGTGGTGATTTTCGGGGTCCTCCTCTTTAGGCGGTTCCCGCTCCAGCATCGACTTGCAAATGAGGGCGTGGCCGCTCGTGCCTGTATCACTGAGCGCGAGTGGAAAGGGCCGTCCAGAGGGCCGATCATGGTCGACTACACATTCAGGAATGTAAACGATGAGGTGGGAATTGGAAGCTGTCCCAGCGAGTATCCTCGCAAGGCTGGCTCATTCGTCTGGATACTTTACTTGTCTTCTGATCCCCGTCGAAGCGCAATCTATCCGCTTGAGTTCTTCCGACTCGATCAGTGAAGATGGCCCTCTCAACATGGCGCCAAACAGCATTCTGGGAGTGTCGTGGGCTACCCTTCAGTTAGAAAAGAGTTAATACTCGCTCCAACAGAAGTCAAAAGCAGATGGATTCCTCCGACCCTCACCGACTGCTTTGGTCAAGACTTTGGCTCAGCGGCTCGGACCATTTCCACGAGCACTTTACGCGCATCGTCCGAGTTTTGAACTTCGCGTATAAAGTTGATGCGGGTTCCTTTCATACCGTCGTCGGTTTTCAGTTTAAGGTGAAATCCTAGCCGGTCGACTGCTGTCATTGTGGCCTCGGTTGCGTGGAGGCCGGCATGGACTCTAGCCAGCAGGATCATTGCGGGAACATGATCCGAGTTCATGTGACCCACAATCTGTGGAGCTGCTTCGGCCAGGGGATCAATCTTCGCAGACTGGTACTCCTCCGTGGTCACCCATCCCATCACTCCAAAGCCGCCGACGTAGTAGATGTCCAGGGGCTTCAGGCGGTAAAAGCCAAAGTCTTTGAAGTCGACCCATGAGCGGCTGTTCTCGTAGCGGGACAGATAGCGCTGGCGAGCCTCGCCGACTTCATCCTCCGGTACGGAAAGGACATCACCAATAAGCGTTGCCCGCGCTGTGCCAAGCGGATCGCCGTCGCCTCCTTGGCTCACAAAGAGACTCGCCCGATGGTCAGTTTGAACGTTCTGCGTATGCATGGCCATATTGCTGATTAGAAAGACAGGCCGCCCGGTCCCGTCGATCGCATACGGCATAAGAGAACCAAACGGATATCCTGACCGCTTTCTAGAAACGGTTGAGAGAGTCGCAATCGTGCAGAGCGAAACGAGAGTGCGTACTCGCTCGGCGTAAGTCGGCTCCGGGAGTTGTGGAATAGCGGCATCCGTGTATGCGTGCTTGCGGGATGAATTCATCTCTTCGGTAGACATTGTTTCTACTCCCTCCGACTCTGATCTCGCCAAGTGAAGCTATCACGCCACGAGCACTAGTGGAACGCGCTGGTTGAGCTTTGCTTTTAAGTTTCCCAGCAACCAAGAAATCGGTAAGGTCTGGCATGGCGGTGACTTGACCGGAACCGATCAGTACGGCCAATCTTGCCCTCGACTGCTGCGCTCAACCGAGGCGACCCATCTATCCGATTACGGCGAATCTCGCTTCAATGTCTACGTAGTCCCCGATCAGCGCAAGGCACTCGTCCAAGTCCCGGTACCCAAAGGGTCCGGCACTGGCCTATGTTCTGATGATCGGGTCGCCGGAACGCTTTCGTTGCGGCAAGCAGATCGGCAGCTAGATTCGCCGTCCGGGATGATTCCCGATCGAGAGTCCCATCCTGAACGTGAAATATGCCGCTCTTGTCAACGAGCGGTCTTGGCCGGAGTTTATGAGTCCAACTCCGGCCTCGCGCGACCCCCCGGTCTCAGTTATTCTCCGGCCGGTTTCGCCGTCCTGATTGCCTTGTGCACCATGGATCGCCGGTAACTCGCAAGCAGCTTATCGCGGTTCTGGCGCAGATCTAGTCCAGTGGGTGAGGCAGGATAGGGTTTATTGCCCATAAGTCCCTTCCAAAGAACTCGATTAAAAGCCCCGCCATCAATGCGATCGGCGTCTGAAAAGTCAAAGTCCTTGGTTACGCGTTCCCAGTAGGCAGCGTTCGGGGTCGGATTGAGACACGGCAGCGCCGGACCGGGCAGAGGTAGTTTCGTGCAGTAGAGGATGGCCGCGGGAGTGGCGGTAAAACTCCAATCGTTTGGGGTGGAGTTGAAGATGTCTTCCATGGGTGTGGCCAGCGCGTCGTTGAGGTTCATCGGCGGCAGGCCCAGGACTTCTTCCATCGTACGAATAAAGTCGAGGGTAGTGTACGCCTTCGAAACCAGACTGTTCTTCACATAAGCTCCGGCCACGTACGCGGTGCTGCGGTGCGAGTCCACATGGTCGCCGCCATCCTGCGCATCATCTTCCACTACAAAGATCAGAGTGTTGTTCTTGTAGACCGGGCTGTTGGCGATCTTCTGGACGAGCAGTCCGACCGCGTAATCGTTGTCTGCAACGTCGCGGTCCGGTGTATTGACGCCATCGATTGCGATCCCGAAGTTTCCGGTGTGATCGTGCATGAAGCGGACCAGGCTCAGGTTAGGCAGCCCGCCCTTCGCATAATTGGTATCGAAGTCTCGCTCCCACTCCTTGAATCTGTAGTAATCCGGGAACGCGGGGTCGAAACCGCGGAAGTAGACATCGGTATATGGGGTGAGCGCGACATTTGTGGACGGGGCCACGATGGTGTTGGTGGAGAACGGGTCGTGGGCGAGTGGAGTCTGGCACCTGGGTTCGTTGTAGCAGGTGGTGTCGACGAAGAAACCATAGGAGCGAACCGTGAGGCCGGCGCGCAACGCGTTGTCCCACAGATAGCCGGTATTGAGCTCGTTGTTGGGGCCATCGGGTGCGGCAACATCCGTTTGGCCAGGCAGCAGATCTTCACCGTCCGGAGTACTCGGAGAAAGAGCCCCGCCAGGCATCAGCGGATCGGACGCCTGGCGCTGCGCGAGCGTCGGCAGCGCTACGTTCACGCTGCGATTCAGACCTTCGCTCTCGAGCGAAAAGCCGCGTTGCGCGTAATTAACCGGATACTGGTGCTCAATGATGTCGGGGGTGCGCGCCGAAGTACTCCACGGCCATCCGTCGTAGCTCACTTCGGCGGTATCGCGGAAGTTGTCGAGAGTGACGAACATTTGTGCCAGGTTGTGCTGATTGGGCGTGATCGACTGGCCAAACAAGGTGAGGGAGGGATCCCCATCGCCGCGACTCAGATCCCCAAGAATCTGGTCATAGGTGCGGTTTTCCTTGAGGATATAGATCACGTGCTGGATGCCCTGACGCACCGCTCGGATGTTGGGACCGGCGGTCAATGGAGTGCCGAAGCGGTTGTTCGTATTTACCACGTCTGTCAGATCGGAAAGGCTGGCCGTGACGCTCGCAAGCGGGAAGCTGAGCAAGCCACCTTTGGTCAGTTGGGGATTGTACTCGCCCGAAGGCATGCAAGTTGGGTACCCGGTCGGGCCATAGGCATAGCATTCGTGAGGATTGGCGCCGGTGGGCGACTTCATGTTGACCGCGTAGGCCCAGGTTCCATCGTTGCTGATGCTGACCGAGTTGGGATACCAACCGGTGGGGATCAGGCCGGCTACCTTGTCGCCGCGATTGGTCCCGTTGAGATTTAAGACGGCAATGTTATTCAGGTTGCCATTGGTTACATAGAGAGTGTGCTCATCCGGAGACAGAGTCACACTATTGGTGTTGGCGCCAGTGTATTGGGTCAGCGACGACTTATCTAAGTCTTCCGGCCGGGTGATGACGGGAATCGTCTCGATTACGGTATTCGCCGTGGCCGGCTGATTCTGTGTGGGGCTGCCGGCGTCCAGGGGGTTGATGTCGATCACGTCCACGGTGTCGGATTCGTCCTCGGCAACATAGAGCAGGGTCCCCGCCTTGTTGATCGCCATCTTGTTGGGCTGGCCCTTTACGGGAATGCGTGCCGAAACCACCGGCGCGGCCGACAAGCCGCAGTTGGGAGGTGTGGTGCCGTTGGCGCATAGCCATTGCTCTCCAAGATTCACCACGTCGATCTCACGTTCGCGGAGCGAGGATACATAGACGGTGGCGGTGGGCCCGCTATCTCCCTTGAATGCCACCCAGAACGGATATTCTCCGCCGGGCGTGCCGGGGGTTGCTCCGCTTGCGGCCTTACCGGGGCGCAAATCGAGTTCCGTTCCCCGCAGCATGCTCTGGAATTGTTGTGCCGAGCCCGCATCCGCTACCCATACGGTTGGGTCTGTCCAAAGCCCCAGACCGCCGGTAAAGACGGTGATGGAATCGTTGGCGTAATTGGCCACGACCAGGGTCCGGCCATCGGGTGAAATGGCAAGGCCCGCGGCCATGGGAGGCACGAACACGGCACTGTTGACCGAAGCAAATTGGTTGTTGGGCACGGGAAGACCGTTCCCCGAAGGGTGGCCCTGAGAGGGTGTGAATGGATTCTGGCCCAGACCAAGTTCGGCAACACTTTTCCAAGTGCCATCCGGTTGCTGCTGGATGATGTGGACGTTGTCTCCGTTGTTGGGAAGCGTGTAAGGGATGGGGTCAGTGCCGAAGGGAGCGTCTCCCATCCCGCCCGAGACATAGAACGCATGATTGCCGGGGATCGGATCCCACACAATCCCGTGGTAGGTATTGGGGATGGGAACCGCCTGCGTGAAGACCGGAGAGTGATTTGAAATATCGAAGATGAAGACGTACTCGCTTGAGTAGAGCGGGTCAAACAGTGGAAACGGGCCCTGATAAATGCGATTGAACCCGCTGGTCAAGACCAGGAGAGTATTGCCGTCAGGACTGATCGAAGTGCTGACCGCCTGGCCCGCTAGCCATTCTTTAGGGGCTACGCGCGGATCGAGCGAATCCGTGACGACCATTCCCGTATCAAGAAACTGATAGGTTGCACCCGAGGTTTCGAGTGGGGTAATCGACTGGGCCATGTTGGGAATGGCCTGGGGCGCGTTGAAGATCGTGATCGTGAGCGGCGCCGTTGTACTGTTCCCAGCCGCATCGGTGGCCGTGACCGTATAGGTAGATGTCGAGGGCGGAGGAGGATCGATTGGAGATGGAACTGCGGCGGGCGTTCCGCTGACGGTGCCTGAGTTCGGGTCCATGCTCAGACCCGCCGGCAAATCGGGACTTACGCTGTAAGTGGCTCCGGGGATTTTGGTGATGGGAGAGTCGTTGGTAATCTGCACTCCAGCGACAAACACCGGAGCGGGGAACATGTAAGCCAGGCCTGACGGGGATACGCCTGCGACATTGACGGTGATTTCCAGGGTCGCCGTCGTGCTGCCGGATATGTTTCGGGCGGTTACCGTATAGGTTTGCGTGGAGGATGCTGCCTGGGGAATTCCCCTGATAACGCCAGTGGCATTATCGGCGAGAGTGACTGGATAGCCACTAAGAGTCAGTCCAGCCGGAAGTGGGGGAGAAATGGTGTACGCCGGAACTGGAGTTCCATCCGGGAGCTTATAGGTGAGAGGCGGCCCGCCGGTGCTGGTAGGGGCATTCTCGGGAATCCGCACACCCACGGTATAGATTGCTGATCCGGGATGATAGACCAGACCTGCTGGCGCTGCCACATCCGACGGACCCTGGGCGATGTTCACCGCGATGGTCACGAACCCGGTTGTGCTGCCGCCCGTGTTTGAGGCCGTCACCGTATACTTTGCCGCGGAAGCCGCCGCGGTTGGGTTCCCACTGATGATACCCGTGGTCTTGCTGAAGTTCAGGCCTGCCGGGAGGGTCGGGCTAACGCTGTACGAGATGACAGTTCCGCCGGTATTCCCTGGAGAGTTCGGCGTAATGGGAACAGAAACGGTGTAAGTAGCTGTCCCAGCAGCATAGGTAAGCGCCGTGGGCGGCTGATCGTTCACCGTGATGGTCAAAGGCACAGTGCTGTTGCCGTCCCGGCCGAGGGCCGTCACTGTGTAAGTCGCCGTTGCGGTTACGGCCGTCGGCGTGCCGCTGACAACACCCGTCGTTGAGTTCAGGGCCAAACCCGCGGGAAGGGCCGGGAGGATGCTGTAGCCCGTCACAGTTCCACTGCTGATCTTGGGGCTGTCGGGTGTGATCGCCACGCCCTTGGTATAAACGGTCGTGCCGTCTGAATAGCTGACCACCAATGGAACCTTGGTGCTGGTGCTTCCGCCGTTGTTGCCGCATCCGCACAGAAAAGCCAATACCATGGCGAGGGAAAGGCCAAGCCAACGAGTGGATTTCATAGAAACTCCTATACCGCCGTCGTTGGCGTGCGTATCTTACCGTGGGGTTGTCACGGAACTTGGGCAACGATACGCTGAGTTATCGCGGGAGGATGTGATGTTACTCACGTCCCAGGACTCGGAAACTCATTGAAGAGTGACGCCGAGTCCACCTGCAATCCCAAAAACTCAGAGGCCGTTTCGGCGACTTTGAATGCCAGCATTGCATAGCGCATCTGGATTGATGGTGTCGCAGGGCACAATTTCTGACTCTTTCCGCTTGCCTTATGCCGAGATGGAACCGCGTGCTGCTTTTGGGAATCTACGAGGGGCGAGAACGGCGAACTCGAGAGTCGCGGGGTTCCTCATCTATTTGAGGGAAATACCCGCACCAGAGTCTGAAGGGTATTCGAGTCACTGCCGATAACGCATTCGATTGAACATCTCTACGTTCAATGAGAGTTTCCATTGAAACCTGCACTTCGTCACCTGCTGTTGCTGTCCATTGCTTTAACGTTCCTAGCCGGATGCGCAAACACTCATCGCCTCGCAGGACCAGATTCAAGTGCTCTTAATGCTGAGAACATCAATCTTGTGTTTGTGGTCAGCCCAGATCTGGAGAACAACGGGAGTGGAGACGTTGATCCGACCACTGCAAATTTGACGAGTCAGGGCCTGCAGCGTTCCCTTCGAATGGCGTCGTTTTTGCGAAAGAATGTATTGGGGGATCACGACGCGACCGGCATCTATGCGCTCGAACCTATGACCCACTTGCAGACGGCCGACCTGTTTCCGGATATGGGGGCTCTTGAGGCTATTCAGCAGTTCGCGATGCTGAATGCAGACACTCTGCAGTTCAACCCGGTCGGTTCGAGTGTCTACACCGCCCACGGCGTCCACATCAATGTGGGCTATGTTATCGGCCAGACCATCAGCGGAGTGGCTCCGCCAATGTTCAATTGCCAGGGTTGCCAGGGGATCGATTACAGCAACCAGGAAGGCGACAACGACCTCCTGCTCCTGGGACTCATCAAGGCTAACGCGGCGGGGTATTACGTCTTCTCCGCGCCATGGGATACCACGCTGGCCATGATGACAGTTCTGAACCAGGCAAAGGGTTATAACCTGGCTCTGCCTTCCAGTTATCAAGGGCCCAACAATATCTACGCGATCACGGTGACGCCATCGGGCAATGCCAGCCTGGTGACCTATGACAGCAAGATAACCCCTTCGCAGGCGTATCCCGCGTTGACTCCTCAACCGTCTGTGACCACAGCCTGCCAGGCAACGCCGTTCAGTTACTCGGCAGCGCCGGCCGTGCCGCCGGTGACTA
>Ga0105246_10000560_pt1 | contig 20535 bp, 18 predicted proteins | sample KBSM64metaG_FD_99694 | JGI IMG/M metagenome (GOLD analysis project Ga0105246, IMG submission 99694) | Miscanthus rhizosphere microbial communities from Kellogg Biological Station, Michigan, USA - KBS M6-4 metaG | ecosystem: Host-associated > Plants > Roots > Rhizosphere > Soil | place... | reverse complement strand
CTCACATCGGTCAAGATCGGCGACTTCATCGGCTCCGCGCGCGACGGTCAATCGCCCGAGGGCGTGACGCCGCTCGCGGTCGACCTCTATACGACGAAGGACTTCTACAAAGACAAGGATCTCTGGACCGATCCGCGCTACTTCCGCTGCAACAGCCCAGTTGCGATCGAAGAGCAGTACGGAGCCAACGGTCCGAAGCTCATCGGCGAGGCGGGGCCGTCGAAGGCCGCGTGGGGCTACTGCAATCGCGACTATCCGCGTGCCGCGATCGTGAGCCCGTACCCGTTCAAGACGGCGCAAGAGCACTACGAGGCGCTGCTCGCCGAGACGAAGAAACGCGGCGGCCCGACCGCCCACACTTATCAGACGTTGCCGAACGAGTGGAACGGCCGCTACGCGCATCCGGGCTTCACGAACGACTATTGGTACAAGATGCGTCACAACCAGATGACGACGATCTTGTCGCTGCTCAAGCCCGAGTATCAGCAGCGGATGGTGCAGCAGGCGTATCACGAAGGCGTCGACAACCACGCGCAGTGGCCGTCGCAGTACTGCTGGCCGGAAGGCTTCATGCGCCGCTGGCACGAGTTCGCGACTTGGGAATGGAACGTGATGGTGACGCCCGACATGGTGCAGATCCTCGCGGGCGTAGCACGCAACTTCATTACCAACATCAACATCGGCCGCAGCTTCAAGATGGACGGCAACGTGCCCCGGCTCGGCGCCGACGTGCCGCGCTGGTACGGCGAGACGATCGGCTTCTGGGACAAGGACACGCTGATTACTTGGACGTCGAACATCCAGGGCTGGATGGTGCACGGCGCGTTCGAATACTCGAACAAGATGCAAACGATCGAGATCTACACGCCGAACCGCGATGCGAAGGGCAAGTTCCTAGGGTTGAATCACGAGGCGATTTTTTACGATCCGGACGCGCTCGTGCAGCCGGTGCGCGTCGTTCGCAACTATAAGAAGATCGGCAACTTCAAGGACGTCGAGCCTTATGTCTTCATCGAGTGCGTGCCGACGATCTTCCCGGTGGAAGGGAAAGCGACGCCGGAGTCGCCTGGTACTTTTATTCAATACGAAGTTCCCGATATGTATGGCCGTCCCTGGGCCCATAACTGGGAGAAGTATTTCGAGCAGGGTATGCAGAAGCCGCAAAGCGAAGATATCTTCACTTTTAAATGAGCGCCTAATGAGATAATGCCGCGCAAGTCGGGGATTCAACGGAGAACGGTCTTGAACAGCAAAGCGACTGGAATTTTCGGTGCGGTGGTGGCGGCAGCGGTCGTCGGACTGGCGACGCCCGTGCAGGCGCATCACTCGTTCGCGATTTTCGATGCCGAACAGACCAAGGTGTTCACGGGCGTCGTCACGCGCGTGAACCCGGACGCGAACCACCTGCAAATCTTCTTCGCGCCGATGAACGAAGAGCGCAAGAACGTCGAACGCGGACCAGACGGCAAGCCCGTCATCTGGGCCGTCGAGATGGAAGGCTCGGCGCAGGCCGCGACAATGGGTATCTCGGTGAACTCGTTCCCGCCCGGCACGGTCTTCAGCGTCGCGCTGCATCCGCTGCGCAGCGGCGAGCCCGCGGGCAGCCGGCGCGACACGGGCGCTATCTACAAGTGCCCGGAGAAGACGCCGCCGGCGCCCGGGAAGAACTGCGACTCGGTCGAAGGTCACACGACCATCGGTACCGGACCGTTGCCGGAGCCGACGCTCGCGAAGTAAGCCCGGAGCGACTCATGGTTCGTGACTTCGCGGCGTGGCTCGAGACCACGGGCATTAGCGTGAAGGTCCAGTCGATCAGTTGGATCATCCCGGTGCTCCAGTCGTTACACATCTTGATGATCGGCATCGTGTTCGTCTCTAGCCTGATGATTACGCTGCGCGTCGTCGGCGGCATACGCACGGACGAGCCGTTCGCGACGGTTTGGGGCCGCTTCGCTCCATGGATGTGGAGCGGGCTCGTCGTGATGGCGCTCAGCGGTCTCGTGCTGATCATCGGCGAGCCGGTCCGCGAATTCACCGCGGTTTCGTTCTGGCTGAAGATGTCGCTGCTCGTCATCAGCGTGACGAGCATCTTCGTGTTCGGGCGCACGCTGCGGCCGGAGACGCTCACGTCGGCGACGGCCGAGTTCTCGGCCGGGCGAAAAGCAGCTGCACTTGCGACCGTCTTCCTCTGGCTCGCGATCATCTTCCTCGGCCGCGCGATCGCGTACGACGCCGCGGTTTGGGGACACTTGCATAGCTGATTCTTGTGACTAGGAGCTCATGACAACACCCAGCATCGTCACCGTCGTGGAGGGGTCCGCCCCGGCCGAGTGGATGCGGATGTCGCTCCTGTCGATGCCGGTCGTCGAAGCGATTCACGTGCTGACGGCGGCGGTTGTATTCGGCACGATTCTGATCGTCGACCTGCGCTTGCTCGGCTTCCCGAACACGCGGCGGTCGATCACGCGGATCGAGCACGAGCTGCTGCGATACACGTGGGGCGCGTTCATCATCTCCGTCGTGACCGGAATATTGATGTTCGTGGCGAACGCGACCACCTATTACGGCAACACGGCCTTTCGCCTAAAGATGCTCGCCCTGCTTCTAGCAGGCGTGAACATGGCGGTGTTCGAGCTCGTGACGAAGCGCGGCGTCGCAAGCTGGGACAAAGACGTTACCCCGGCGCGTGCGGCGCGCTTCGCGGGCGCCGCTTCGATCGTGATCTGGACCGCCGTGATCTTCATCGCGCGATGGATAGCCTGGACGAAGGGCTATAGCGCCGGCGAATCGATCCCAGAGAACATCAACTTCGACTTCTCGACCCCGTGAATTCCGGCGCGTCCACCGGCGCCGCGACTCCCTCGTAGATCTCTCACATAAAACCCCGTCCCGAGCCGTCAGGCGCTCGACGAAGCGGGCTATTTCTGCTGCCGGGAGCAGCATTTTCGGGTGCAGCAGCGGTGCGTTGCTCGGTCACAACAGGAACCGGGAATACCGCGAATACCCGGCAACCTCAATCCCAGTAGCGCAAACGCTTGGGTTCCGGCTAGACTCCGCAGCGCGACGTCGTTCGTAAGCCATTCGGCTAGTGGGGAAACGCGACATCGGGGTGCGTTTCACCATTTGGGTGGGAATTCAGTGGGGGTGCATCATGTCGCTATCTGACCGTGCCCGTCGCAGGGCTCCGTATCTTTTTCTGTCACCATTGGCGGCGGCCATCCTGGCTACGCCCGCGTTCGCGCAACAGCAACCGGGCGGCCCGGCCGGTGGTCTCGAAGAGATCATCGTGACCGCGGAGTTCCGCTCTTCGAGCGTTCAGGACACGCCGATCGCGATCACGGCCGTCAACGCCGAGATGCTCGAGGCACGCAGCCAGACGAACCTTTTCCAGATCACGGCGAACGCGCCGAACGTCTCGTTGCGGCCTGCAAACTCTTCGTTCGGTAGCGCGCTCGTCGCGTACATTCGCGGTATCGGCCAGACGGACTTCAATCCCTCCGTCGAGCCCGGCATCGGTGTCTACGTCGACGACGTCTACTACTCGACGATCACGGGCAACCTGCTCGATCTCCTCGACCTCGATCGCGTCGAAGTGCTGCGTGGTCCGCAGGGCACGCTCGCGGGACGCAACGCGATCGGCGGCGCGCTGAAGCTGTTCACGCGCAAGCCGGACGGCAAGGACGATATCAACCTGTCGTTGACGAAGGGCGAGTTCAATCGCACCGACGTCAAGGGAGCGGGCGGATTGACGCTTTCCGACAATCTGCACGTCCGCATCGCGGGCATGGCGCGGTCGATGGACGGTTACGTGAAGCGTCTCGACTTCGCGTGCGTGAACAACTTGCCTGCGCCCGGAACACCGGGCGGTCTGCCGAGGTACATTCAGTCGGCCGGCTGCAAGCTCGGTACCGAAGGCGGGCAGTCCTATGCCTCGGGCCGCTTCTCGCTGCGCTGGGACGCGACCGACCGATTCTCTCTCGACGTCACCGGCAGCATCACGAACGACAATTCGGAATCACAGCCGAGCGTGCTCGTGGCCGCGGATTCGCATGCGGGATCGAGCTTCCCATGGATCTCGCCAAACGGGCCGGTTACGCCTCCGTTTGCTTCACCGGTGCCGAACAATCCCACATTCATAGCTGCGGGCGGCCCCCCCGGTAGTACCCAGGTGCCGATCTACTACGACAACAATCGGAACGGCACCTTCGAGTCGGGCATCGACGTTCCGTTCGACAGCCGCTTCGTGACGGGCGGCAAGTACGTCAATTATTCGACGTACATCAACGACGGAAAGAGCACGCCGAGCCCGCTGTTCCAGGGCGGCTCACCGACTGCGAATATCGGGCTCTACAAGCCCGACGTGCTGACTCCAGTCAACACGCTGCATTCTTGGGATGCCGCGATCAATTTGAACTGGAAGCTCTCCGACCAGTGGTCCTTACTGTCGGTTTCGTCGTACCGCACGTACAAGAACAACTTCACGGAGGACACCGACGGCTCGCCTCTCGCCGCGCAGCAGCTGCTGCAAGTGCTGGATCACTCTCAGTGGACGCAGGAACTGCGGCTCAGCGGAACTCTGAGCAAAGTCGATCTCACGTTCGGCCTCTTCTATCTCGATCAAAAGACGGAAGAGGACGCGCGCGTCGACCTGCCTTACGTCGGTTTCGACTTCATCCACGGCCCCGATCAAGTCCCCGCGACGAATCAGGCGGCCTACGGTAACGCGGCTATTCACCTGACGCAGAAGTTGGACCTGTCGGTCGGCGTGCGTTATTCCAAGGACGACAAGAGCTACACGCTGCATCGCCACAACCCGGACGGCACGTTGCCGCAGCCTTGCACGACGTTTTGGTTCTGGGAGGCCCCCAACCCGCAGAACTGCGGCGTCGCAGGTCTGGACGGAGTGAAAACGGATTTCGCGAGCAACAACACGGACTACCGCGCCGTTCTCTCCGACAACATCACCGACAACATGATGATCTACGGACAGATCTCGACCGGCTACAAGGCCGGCGGCGTCAACGCGCGACCGTTCTTTCCGAGCCAAACGCATGCGTTCAATCCCGAGACGCTGACGAGTTACGAGGTCGGCCTCAAGAGCACGTTCAAGCGGACGCTACGGCTCAACGCGGCGCTCTTCTACAACGACTACGTGGACATCCAGCTGCCGCTCACGAACTGCTACTGGGCGCCACCGGCCCAGCAGGTGCCGTGCGCGAGCCAAGACAACGCGGGCAGCGCGCATGTCAGCGGCTTCGAGGTCGAGGCCGAGTACAATCCCGGTCGATTCTCGCTCGACGCGTCGTATAGCTTGCTGAACTTCGACTACTACAAGGTCGCGGGCGACGTCACGAAGAGCATGATCTCGCCGTTCACCCCGGAGAATAAGGCGAGCCTCGGCATCCAATACGAGTTCGGCCTCGGCAAGCACGGCAGCATCACGCCGCGACTCGACGTCGCTTACACCGACCAGGTGTATTCGAGCGCGGTCAATGCGTCGACGAATCTGATCCCGAGCTATTCGTTGGCCAACGTGCGCGTTACGTGGCGGTCGGAAGACGAAGCGTGGCGCGTCGCACTCGAGGGAACGAACGTCACCGACAAGTACTACTACTTGACGCTGTTCGACCTTTCGAGAAACGCGGCGGGCTACATCAACGGCCAGCCGGGTCGCCCCGAGGAGTGGGCGATCACGTTCACTCGTAACTTCAACCGCTAAGAGTATCGAGCTTCGAAGGCCCCTCGCCGCGCGCTTCGGCGCTCGGTGCAGGGGCCTTCCCTTTTCTGCGCGGCGCTCGGACACTGTGCGGCGTCGGGCGACGTCCTGGCAGCTGACGACATGGCGACGAAGTTTCTAAACCCCCGCGAGATTCATTCGCCCGTTGGGCCGTACTCGCACACCGCCTTGGTTGCAGCGGGTGACCAAATCCTTTTTCTCGCGGGCCAGGTAGGCATTCGTCCGGACGGCTCGATTCCGGACGGCTTCGCAGAACAAGTCGACGTCACGTTCGAGAACGTTCGTGCTTGCCTCGCAGCGCACGGCGTCGGCGTCGACGCCGTCGTGAAGCTCGGCGTGTTCGTGCTGCCCGGTCAGGATCTGCAGGTTCTGCGCGCGGCTCGCGAGAAGCACTTCGGCGCGCACCGCCCGACGTCGACCACCGTCTGCGTACCGCAGCTCGCGAGTAGAGCACTCCTCGTCGAGGTCGAAGCGATTGCCGTCAAGCGCGCCGAGTAGATGCCGGTTGCGAGCCGGCAGCGAATGAGCGGTCGCGTCGCGATCACGGGCGCTTCGGGGCAGCTCGGCCGGCTCGTCGCAGAGCATGTGCTCGCGCAATGCGCACCGCGCGACGTGATCCTCGTGACGCGCTCGCCACAGGCGCTGAGCGACTTCGCAACGCGCGGCGTCGAGATTCGCCGCGCGGACTTCGACGAGCCAGGCTCGCTCCGCGACGCGCTCGCCGGCGCCGAGCGGATGCTGCTGATCAGCGCGACGGATCTCGAGCGGCGCGTCGCACAGCACCGAGCCGCGATCGCGGCGGCCGAGGCGGCCGGCGTGCGCCACGTGATCTACACGTCGGGCTCCAAACCCGAGCCGCCGAATCCCGCGGCGGTCGCGCCGAGCCACTACGCGACCGAGCAGGCGCTCGTGGGAACCAGTCTCGCGTGGACGGTGCTCCGCAACAGCCTCTACGCGGACTACCAAGTCCAGGAAGCGATGCGTGCGATCGAGACCGGGGTGCTCGCGCACATTCGCGGCGCCGGCTGCGTCGCGTATGTCGCGCGGGACGACTGCGCGGCTGCCGCGGCGGCGGTGCTACTGCAAGACGGTCACGCCGGAGCCATCTACGACATCACGGGCCCGCAAAGCTTCGACGCCGAGGCGCTTGCAGCGCTCTATGGCGACCTCGGGGGCAAACGCGTCGCAGTTCGCCCGATCGACGACGCGACGTTCGTCGCGGGCCTCGTCGGCGGCTCGACCGACGGTCATCTGCTCTACGGCGCCGAGCTGCTCGCATCGTTCGGCCGCGCGATCCGCGAGGGCTTCCTCGACGTTCGTGGTGACGCGGTTGCGAAGCTCACCGGGCGAGCGCCGTGCTCGCTGCGCGATGTGCTCGAGCCGCACATACGTAATGCGGCGGCTAAGCGAGGTTCGTAGAGTCCGCAAGCCGACTCGCCGCGGCGTCCGTTACCCTGCTCGCCGTCTTCAGAGGACTTCGAATGGACAACATCAGCACCCTCGACGCGCTCCCACTCTGGGGCTTCTTCACCCTCACGCTCGTGCTCGTGCTGCTCGCAATCGATGGCGGCTACCGCCTCGGGCGCTTCAGGGTCACGCACGCCGAGCACGAGAAAGAGGCACCGGTCGGCGCGATGGTGGCGGCGATGCTCGGGCTGCTCGCATTCATACTCGCGTTCACGTTCGGCCTCGCGGCCCAGCGCTTCGACACGCGCAGGCAAGTGCTGCTCGACGAGGCCAACGCGATCGGCACGACGTATCTGCGCGCAGCGATGCTTACGCAGCACGAAGAGGAGATTCGCGCGCTGCTACGCGACTACGTCGACGTCCGGCTCAACGCCGTGCAGACCCGCGGTGCGCTCGCAGAGGGCATCCGGCAATCCGAGGTCCTGCAGAATCGACTCTGGGATCACGCGGTCGCGCTCGCGCGAGACAACCCCGATTCGATAGTGGTCGGGCTATTCGTGCAATCGCTCAACGAGGTGATCGACCTGCACGCGAAGCGCGTTACTGCCGGAGTCAGAAATCGAATCCCCGGCGCCATTTGGCTCGCGCTGTTCTCGGTCGCGGCGCTCTCGCTCGGTGCGATGGGTTACCATGCGGGGCTGGTTCGAACGAGCCGGTCGCTCGCGATCCTTGCGGTGGGTCTCACGTTCACCGTAGTGATTGGACTGATCGCAGATCTCGACAATCCGCGTGAAGGTTTCTTGAACGTGAGCCAGCAAGCGCTCATCGACCTGCGCGAGTCGATGAAGCCGGTCGCTCAGCCGTAGGTCCCACGCCGAGCACGTTTTTTTTGGGACGGAGTTCTGGATTCTGCGACCTTTGGGCGCCCGAACGGCGGCGCATAGGCATCGGCCTGCTTCGCCCGGTCCTGCTGGCACAGAAGCTGCAAACGACACAGCAACGTAACAGCAATTCCGCGGCCGCAAGCTGGCTCCCGAGGGATCGGTCACCCCTTTGGTTCACCACCCCCCCCAAAATTTGAACCAATACCGATCCCTCGTTTTTTTCCGAGAGCCGGCAGCGCCTACGCTAGCGCGAGCAGCGCGGTTCGTAACCGTCCGACATCGATGGGCTTCGGCAGGTATGCGTGGACGCGGAGGTCTTTCGTGCGGTGGCGCAGGTCCGGCACCGAATGGGCCGTCACGAAAATGACCGGGATCCTGTCCATGCGTTGAATGGCTTGCGCCACGGCGACGCCGTCCATGCCGGGCAAGCGCCAGTCGCAAATCAACACATCGGGGTGGAACGCTCGCGCCTTCGCAACTGCGGAGTAACCGTCACCCGCCGTCTCGAGCTCGTACCCTTGGCTCGCGAGGATGAGCGCCAGCGCATCCCGCGCGTCGTCATCGTCCTCGACGACAAGAACCCTCTGAGTCATGGCATCCAACGTCCTTATCGGCCTTTTTCGCTCAGCGCCGACCTCGTTCCGGTGACGTCGCTTTCGCGCGGCAAGCAAATAGTGAATACACATCCCATGCCAAGTCCGGGGCTTCGGGCGCGCAGTGATCCCCCGTGGCTCTTGATCAGGTTCTTCGCGATCGCGAGCCCGAGACCAAGGCCCTTGTGGGAGCCACCTTTCGCCGGTCCGGCGCGCCAAAACGGCGTGAACACCTGGCCAAGATCCTCGGCGCTGATCCCCGCGCCCGTGTCCTCCACTTCGATCGCGACGTCGTCTCCGTCGTCCCGCACTCTGAGCTCGACTCGACCGCCGGCCGGAGTATGGGCGAAGGCGTTCTCGAGCAGGTTGTTCAATACCTGGATTAGCCGTTCGGAATCGACGTTCAGCTGGTGTCTTCGCTCGGATAGCCGACAGACGAATTCCACCTTTCGCGCGGTGCCCAGCAGTCGCCAAGTCTCGGTGTTCGCCTCGATGAGCTTCTCGAGCTCGTGACTCTCACGATGAATCTCGATTCCGCCGGCGGAAATCTTCGCCGCGTCGATCAGATCGTTGACGAGCCGGGTTTGGAGCTTCAAGTTGCGCTTGATCGCGTCGATCGCTTTCGCGGACTTGTCCGAAAGCGGTCCGAGCGCGAGCACGTCGAGCCACATCGTGCACGCGTTGAGCGGCGACCGGAGCTCGTGCGTGATCGACGCGAAGAACACGTCCTTGATGCGGGTGGCGCTCTCGGCGTCCTTGCGCGCCTGCGAAGCTTCGGCGAGGAGCTCGAGCCGCGTCATCGCTGCCAGTTGCTCCGCTGTCACGTCCTCCAACAAGCCTACTAGATGCGTGCGCTCGTCACTGCCGGGCACCGCGCTCACCGACCAGCGCGCCGAGAACACGGTGCCGTCGCGTCGTTTGCTCGGCAACGTGACCGTGACGTTCGTGCGCTCGGCGAGCCCACTTTGCAGTTGCGCGATCGCCGGGTCTTCGGGCATGGCGCTCACAAGGAAGTCGCAGCGGCGGCCGCGCGCCTCCCGCTCGGAATAGCCGGTGAGCCGCGTGAACGCGTCGTTCACGTAGATGATCAGCTGTTCGCTGTCGGCGATGAAAACGCCTTGGCTGGTTGCCGCGAGCGCGCGGTTTCGCAGCGCGAGCCGGTCCTCCAAGCGTCGCAACCGCAATGCGGCGAGCGCGACGATCAATCCGATCGCGATCGTCGTGCCTCCCGCGGTGATCGCGATCGAGAGGCGCGCGCCGCCGAACGACTGGTACGCACGCACGGCCAAGATGCCGATCAACAGCGGCACCAATATGACGGTCGGTAGGAGCCAGCGCATGTGTGAGCCGACGAGCGAGGATCCTGCCGCGACGTTCCCGAGGCCATATCGCGGGTGCAGGGTCACGATCGCGGCACCCAGCAGGATGAACACGAGAGCCGCCTGCAACGGCGTAGCGGCGCTCACGGCGAGCGGCTGATAGAGCGGCGGCGCGCCGTAAAAGTAGCCAAGTGCGGTCAGCAGACCGGCGATTCCGACGCAGATCGCGATGACCCGCGCGGCCGTGCGGCCGGGCAAGCCCGCCGTTCGGTCTACGGACAGGGCGGTGGCAAGAAACATAATGCACACGCCTTCGAGCACCGACATGCGCGCCGGCACGGAGTCGGCGATGGCGTCGAGAGAAGCGGGCAATGGCCATCGATCGATCCCGAGGTCGATCCCGAGGGCGTATTCCGCAAGGGCCGCGACGCCGACCAGGGCGGCCGCAAGCTCGAGGATCCAGCGCAGAGCGAGCGTGCCGAGACGCGGCCGACCGAGCCCGACGAGCACTGCCAGCCCAAGCAGGACGCTCGCGGCGGCGGAGCCTGGTATCATTACGCCAAAGTTCGGTGCAGGGCTACGCAGCCACGAGATGTGGTAGCCCCAGCCGACCAGAACTGCGGCGCCGTTCGCGACTACGAACAACGCGGCGACCGCGGGAAAGGAGCGAATCCATGCGGCCACATGATTGGCGTACGGCGCGCCCATCGACGTTCGATTCTGCATCCCGTCCTTTAGGGGGTCAAACGTCTCGCGTCGGCATCGCGCAAGTTTCGGTAGAATCGGGGCGTAACACAGTTTCGCTGGAGCGCTGAAGAATGGCGAACGTTTTGCTCGTCGATGACGAGCCCGATTTCGTGTCGGCCACGCGTGAGCTGTTGACCCTGCACGGTCACAGCGTCGACACGGCTGAGCGCCTCGACGATGCGCGCCGAATTCTCTGCAACGACGGCCCCGAAGTTTTGCTTCTCGATCTCATGCTGCCCGACGGCAACGGCCTCGAGCTCTTGGAAGAGCTCCGCGGCAGCTCGGTCAAGCGCGTCGTGTTCATTACCGGGCATCCGGGCATCAAGTCGTTGATCAAGAATTTGAGCGGACCGACGGTCACCTATCTCACGAAACCGATCGACAGCCGCGATCTCATGTCAGCGCTGAGCGACATGCGGGTTGCGGCTCCGGCGGCAGAAGGGGATGCGGAGGCGGAGCGTGTACATTTCGGCTTGCTGATCGGCGAGTCGGCGTCGATGCGCGCTGTATACGAGCAGATCGAAAAGGTCGCACGCACCGATAGCCCCGTGCTGATCGTCGGCGAGACGGGCACAGGCAAAGAGCTCGTTGCCGAGGCGATTCATCGCTCGAGTGGACGCACGGGCCGCTTCGTCGCCGTTAATTGCGGCTCGCTATCGCGCGATCTCGCGGGCAGCGAGCTGTTCGGTCACGAGAAGGGTAGCTTCACGGGCGCGGTTCGCCGCCACCTCGGCTTCTTCAAGCGCGCCGACGCCGGCACGCTGTTCCTCGACGAGCTAGCGGAGATGCCGATCGAGCTGCAACCGCATTTCCTGCGCGTTTTGGAGAAGGGCATGGTCTTGCCCGTCGGCAGCGAGCAGGAAGAGCGCGTCGACGCGCGCCTGATCGCCGCCACGAACCGCGATCCGCGCAAGGCGATTGCCGACAAAGCGCTGCGCGAGGACCTCTACTTCAGGCTCAGCGTGTTCCCAATCGCTTTGCCGCCGCTGCGGGAGCGCGTCGAGGACGTCCCGCTGCTCGTCGAGCATTTCTTGCAGCTCGCGAGCAGTGAAGACTCGCCGCCACGGCGGTTCTCCGATGCGAGCATGGCGAGGCTGAAGGCCTATCATTGGCCCGGCAACGTCCGCGAGCTCCGGCACGTCGTGCAGCGTGCAACCATCATGTCGGACCCGGGCGCGAACGAGCTCGTATTGCCGGATCGCTTCGAAAGCCCCTTCGGCGAGCAGCGTCAAGGTCTCACGATCGGACGCTCGATTCGCGACGTCGAGCGCGAGCTCATCATGCGCACGCTCGAGCACTTGAACGGCGACAAGAAGGCCGCTGCAGAGACGCTCGGCATCAGCCTCAACACGCTGTACAACCGACTGAACGCCTACGACAACAACGGCGCGTCCTCCTCCTAGCTCGTGCACGCAATGCGGGCTTTGCCCGCGTTCGCGTTTCTCAATTCTGCAATCCCTTTTCTTCGCTAGGCCCCGCGCCGCACCGCGGCACGGTGTCGCGCCTGCTGGCATAGCGTTTGCACTGGGTTCGGGCGGGTTCGTCACAGAAGGGAACCGACATGAATTGGGACCGCATCGGAGGTCAGTGGAAGCAGCTCAAGGGTAAGGCGCAGCAGCGGTGGGGAAAGCTCACCGACGACGACTGGGACCTTATCCAGGGCAAACGGGAAGAGCTCGTAGGCAAGCTCCAAGAGGTATACGGCAAGCAACGCGATCAAGCCGAACGCGACGCCGACGAGTGGTCGCGCGGTTTGAACTAGGGTTCGCGTGGCTCATTGAAGTGGAAGGAGAGGACCATGAGAAAGCAACTATCAATCTGTGCGCTACTCGCGACGATGTCGCTGGTTGCGAGTCAGGCGTTCGCAGCCGACTCGTCGCAGCCGGCCAAAGACGCGTTCATCACGGGCAAGCTCGAGGCGACTTATACGTTCAACCGGCACCTGAGCGCCTCCGCGATTCATACGGAGACGACGAACGGCGTCGTGCATCTGACCGGCACCGTCGATAGCGATATCGACCGCGACCTCGCCGGCCAGATTGCGAAGGGCGCCCAGGGCGTTACGTCCGTGAAGAACGACCTCGTCGTGAAATCGGGCTCGAGCCAGGCCAGCACCAAAAGCAGTGGCTCCGGTGAGACCTTCGGACAGTACGTCGACGATGCCACGACTACTGCGATGGTGAAGTCGAAGCTCCTCGCGGATCCGAACGTGAAGGGCCTGAAAATCAGCGTCGAGACAACCGGTGATGTCGTGACCCTGACCGGCAAGGTCGGCTCGGCCGAGCAGAAGCAGCTCGCCGAGAAGCTCGCGAAAAACACGGGCGACGTGAAGAGCGTGAAGAATCAGCTCGTGATCGACAAGAGCGTCGGCGGCTCTTAAGAGCAGCGACGGCGCGTGGGCCTAAGGACAGTTGGCCCACGCGAAGAGGTTCCGTCTAGCGGAGCACGGCGGCGGGTACTCGCAATGGACTGCAGGTGCCCGCCGACCGGCCGCAAGTTTGGAGAAGTCACATGATTGCTTGGGCAGCTACGTTTCTCGTCATCGCACTCATCGCCGCAGTGCTCGGCTTCACGGGCATCGCGGGTCTGGCGACCAACATCGCTTGGATACTGTTCGTCGTCGGTCTCATTCTCGCCATCGTGTTCGCCGTGCTCGGTAGGCGCGTGGTCGATTGAAGTCGTTCTAGGAGGCAGCAGCTCATGGATGGAGCACAAACGAGCTCGACGACTGCGTACTCGCTACCGACATTGCGCTACGCCCTGGACGCGCTCGAGCCATTGGTCTCGGCCGATACGCTCGAGCTGCACTATCACAAGCATCACGCGGCGTACGTGAAGGGCGCGAACGCCGCACTCGAGGAGCTGGCTGAGACGAGGAGAAGCGGCTCGTTCACGGACATAGGGCGGCTCGAGAAGAACCTGGCCTTCAATCTTTCGGGACACATTCTTCATTCGTTGCTGTGGCGATGCTTGACGCCCGATGGCGGCGGACGGCCGGATGGCGTGCTCGGTCCGGCGATCGACACGTGCTTCGGCGCGTTCGACGCGTTCAAGGACGAGCTCAGCGCGGTCGCGACGAGCGTGCAGGGCTCCGGCTGGGCGGCGCTGTCGTGGGATCCGGTCGGGCAGCGTTTGATCACCGAGCAGATCTACGATCACCAGGGCAACCATGGCGTTGGAACGGTGCCGATCGTCGTGATCGACATGTGGGAGCACGCCTACTACTTGCAGCATCAAAACCGCAAGGACGAGTGGGTGGAGAGCTTCTGGAAGCTCGTCGACTGGAAAGACGCGTCGAAGCGTTTCGAGCGCGTGCAGCGCTCGGAGGCCGGCTTGCGTTGACGCGGGCCGCTACGCGCGGTCTTTCCAGTCTTGCCACTCGACTTCGTAGCTTTCGACGTACGCCTTCACCGCCTGCCCGATAGTCGCGAAGAAGGCTTGCTCGCCGAGCCGCGCGAATAGCCCGAAACGCCTGAGCTTGTCTTTCACGGGATCCTTCATCTCGGCGAAAGCGAGCTCGATTCCCGCTGCGTGCAAAGCGTCCATGAGCTCGGCCAGCATATCGGCTGCCGTGACGTCGACGCTCGTGACGGGCTCCGCCGCCACGACGAAGCGGCGCACAGGCGTCGGCGAACGGCTGACGGCCTCGAGCACGCGGTCGTGGAACAACTCGGCGTTCGCGAAGAACAAAGGCGCGTCCCAGCGGAACAGCACGAGCCCGGGCACGAGTCGGGCTTCGGGGTAGCGCGTCACGTCGTGATAGCCCTGGACTCCCTCGACACGGCCGAGCACGGCGAAGTGCGGGCGCCAGCCGTCCCAGAGGAACTCGATCACGGCGATCACGATCGCGAGCCCGATGCCCCAGATCGCGCCGAGGATCGCGACCCCGGCGAAGCACGCCATCGACAGCCAAAACTCCCAGCGCTGGACTCGATAGATTCGCTTGAGGTCCTTGATCTCGAACAAGCCGATGGCCGCGGCGATCACGACAGCGGCAAGAGCCGTGTTCGGCAGGTGCTGGAGCAGGTTCGGCGCGACGAGCAGCAGCACCGCTATCGCGACCGCGCCGACGACGCTCGTGAGCTGCGTCTTGGCGCCCGCGGCCTCCGCGACCGGCGTGCGCGACGAGCTGCTGCTGATCGGGAATCCTTGGAACAACGCGGCCGCGAGATTCGCGGCGCCGAGCCCGACCATTTCCTGATTAGGGTCCACCGGCGTGCGCAAGCGCGCGGCGTACGCGCGCGACAGCACGCTCGTGTCGGCGAACGAGACCAGCGCGACGGCCGCGCCGCCCGAGAGCAGCGGCGCCAGATCGTCTAGGCGCGGCAGTGGTATCGCGAGCTTCGGCAAGCCCTGCGGCAACGTCCCGAGCACGGACACGCCTGCGCTCGCGCCGAGGTCGCCCGCGCCGAGATGGAATATCGCGACGATCAGCGTCGCGGCGACCACCGCGATCAGGATTCCCGGCACGCGTGGGAAGCGCTTCAGCAGCAGGATCAGCGCGAGCGCGCCGCCGCCGATCGCGAGCGCGACGACGTTCGTGCGGCCGGCGACGATTTGCTCGATGATCGCCCATGCCTGGCGCAGCGGCCCGTCCGCGTCGATCTTGAAGCCGAGCAGCTTCGGTGTCTGGCTCAGCAGCACGGTCAATGCGATGCCGTTCATGTAACCGTAGCGGATCGGCTTCGACAGTAGCTCCGTGATGAAGCCGAGCCGCGCGAGACCCGCGATGACGCAGATCGCCCCGGAGACGAACGCCATCATCGCGGCGATCTCGATCGCCCGCTCTGGATCGCCCGCGGAGAGCGGCGCGACGACCGCGAGGATCACGGCGGCGAGCGAGGAGTCCGGTCCGAGAACGAGTATCCGGCTCGGACCGAACACCGCGTAGGCGAGCAGCGGGACGATCGTTGCGTAGAGACCATAGATTCCCGGCACACCCGACGCCTCGGCATACGCGATGCCGACCGGCACGAGCATCGTCGTGAGCACGACGCCCGCAACGACGTCGTTGCGCAGCCAAGAGACGTCGTAGCTGCGCAGCATCCGCAAGCCAGGCAGCCAGCGCGCGAGCCCGCCGTCTTCGGCTCGAACAGAGTAGTGCTCGATGCGGCCAGAGCTCATTGTTCCTCTCCTCGCCAGCTCACGAGCTGCGCTTCGCGAAGGTCGATCTCGCGCTCGATCCTTCGGCGCGCCTCGTCCTTGAGGTCGCCGCGCCGGTAAAGCTCGTTCACGCGCTGGCGTTCGGCCTCGATCAGGCTGAACTCGATCTCGTCGTGCAGGTCCTGCGCCGTCCGATGCTCGCCGTCGACCTGCCCACGGTGATCGACTCGGCGCAGGCGCTCGCGCTGTTGCGAGCGTAGCCGTTCCAGCAGCTCGAGCTCGAGGCGCTCGTCTTTCTCGATGTCGTCGAGACGAGCGAGCGATGCCTCGACTGCTTGCCGGCGCGCGACGAATTCCTGGACCCGGTCGGCCGCGTGCTCCTGAATCCCCGCGTTCGCGAGGCCGAGCCAGCGGATCACGGCCGGCAACAGCAGCCCTTGGCCGACGAGCGTCACGAGAATCACGACGAACGTGAGGAACAGGATCAGGTCGCGCTCGGGAAACGGGCTACCGTCGGCGACCGTAAGCGGGATCGCGAGCGCAGCGGCGAGCGACACGATGCCGCGGATGCCCGTGAACGCGAGCAGGAACGGATACTGCCACGGCGGTGACGGATCGCGCCGCGCGAGCGACACGCTGAGCCAGCGCGGCACGTACGTAGCCGGGAACATCCAGACGAAGCGTGCCACGATGATCACGGCGCAAACCACGGAGGCGGACAGCACGAGGTCGCGGGTCGAATACGCGCCGAGGCTCTGCGCGAGCTCGTGAGCCTGCAAGCCGGTGAACAGGAACACGAGGCCCTCGAGCAAGTAGATCAGCAAGTCCCAGAAGAAGATTCCCTGCAGGCGTGTCGCGGCGCTGATCAAGCGCAGGCCGTTCCAGCTGATGTAGAGGCCGGTGACGACGGTCGCGAGAACGCCCGAGCCGCCGAGCCACTCCGGCGGCCAGTACGCGATATAAGGAGTGAGCAGCGACAGCGTGATCTCGATCCGCGGATCGCCGACGAAGCGTCGCAGCCGCAGCATGAGCCAGCCGACAACGATGCCCCAGAGAATCTCGCCGACGACGATCGCGGCGAACGTCTCGGCCGCCGCAGGGGCCGAGAACACGCCGAACGCGACGTCGGCGACCGCGAACCGATAGAGGATTAGCGCGGTCGCGTCGTTCGCGAGGCCTTCGCCTTCGAGCACGACGATGAGCCGTCGCGGCAGCTGCATGCGCCGCGCAATCGACAGCGGCGCGACCGCGTCGGGCGGCGACACGATCGCGCCGAGCACGAACGCGACGGGCCACGGAAACATCAGCAGCCAATGCATCGCCGCCGCGGTCGCGACGGCGGTGAACAGCACGCAGCCGACCGCGAGCAGCGCAATCGGCCGCAGGTTGAACCTGAACTCGCGCCAGCTCATCGCGACCGAGGACGAGTAGATGAACGGCGGCAGCACGACGAGCAGCACGAGCTCGGGCGCGAGGCGGATCTCGGGCAAGCCCGGTATCAACGCGAGTATCACGCCCGCCACCACGAGCAGGATTGCGGCCGGGACCTGCAGCGTCCGCGCCGCCAGTGCGACCACTGCGAGCACCGCGAGGAGGGCGACGACGAGCTGAATCGAGTGGACCATGAGAGCGCGCCCTGGCGCGGTTGCTGAACGAGGGTGCGATCTTAGCAGCGAGCTTGCGCCGCCCGCGTCCGTCGCAGCATTGCGATGCAGCACGCTGATCGGGACAATGCCCGCACGTCAGGTGTGCCGTCCGCCGGCATGCCGACCGGGGGATCGAACATGCCTTTCCACGCGTTCGCTCGCCGTATCCGAGCCGCGGTCGTGCCGTGCGCCATCGGCTCGGCTGCCGTGCTCGCGTTTTCCATCGCGAGCAGTGCGCCCGATGCGCAGCGGAGCTGGTGGTCGCCGGGGCAGGGCGGCACGTTACCCGCCGAGTCCGCCTATCCAAACCACTCGGGACGGCTCGGGATCTTCAGTGCCTCGGGCCCGGTCGAGGCGACAGGGCAGCCGTTCTTCACGCCGCTCGGCAAGAACGGACGCGCGTGCGTCACGTGCCATCAGCCGTCCGACGCGTTCAGCATTTCGGTCGACACGATCCGCGCCCGGTGGGACGCGACCGGCGGCGGCGATCCGCTGTTCGCCGGCGTAGACGGCGCGAACTGCCCGAATCTGCCGATGGCCGATCCCGCGTCGCACTCGCTGCTGCTCGGCCGCGGCTTGATCCGCGTGTTCCTGCCGTGGCCGCCGCGCGCGCTCGACGGCAGCGTGATCGAGCCCGAGTTCACGATCGAGGTCGTCCGCGATCCGACCGGCTGCAACCTGAGCCCCGAGCACGGGCTCGCGAGCTCGCATCCGACGGTCTCCGTGTTTCGCCGACCGCGGCCCGTCGCGAACCTCCGCTACGTCACTGCGGCGGAGTTCGGCGTCGGCCCGTTCAACGTGAAAGACTCGCAGCCGGCGGCGCACGATCCCGCTACGGGCAAGCTCGTGAACATGCAGCTGATGGCCGACGCGCGCGAGCCGACGCTCGCGACGCAGGCCCAGTCTGCCGTCGCGACGCATCTCGAGGGCCGGCCGCTCGGTGCGGCCGCATTGCAGAAGCTGATCGGCTTCGAGACGCAGTTGTTCGCGGCGCAAATCGAAGACGCGCGTGCGGGCTCGCTCGTCGAGCCCCGCGGTCCGCCCGCGTTCGGGCCGCACGCCCTCGCAACTGGGCGCACGTCCGTGCTCGGCAACAACACGACGAACTACGTGTTCCCGATCGGCGAGGCGTGGCGGCAGCTGCCGCGCACCGGCGAAGCCGCGCACGACGCGCAGAGCGCCGCGCGCGAGGCGATCGCGCGCGGTCACGACGTCTTCTTCTTCCGGACGTTCTGGATCAAGGACGCGATGCACATCAACACGGTGGGCCTCGGCAATCCGGCGAAACGCACGTGCGCGACCTGTCACGGCATGCACATGACCGGCATGGACACCGTGAACGGCTGGATGGACATCGGCACGACGAATCTGCCGTGGGCCGTCGAAGCGCCGCAGAACCCGTGGACGAGGGACAAGCCCGAGATGCCGCTGTTCAAGCTCACGTGCGACAGGGCGCTCGCGCCGCACCCGTTCTTGGGGCGTGTGATCTACACGCAGGACCCGGGCCGCGCGCTGATCACCGGGCGTTGCAACGACATCGGCACGATCGTGATGCAGCAGTTCCGCGGCCTCGCGGCCCGCGCGCCGTACTTCTCGAACGGCTCCGCTCGCGACTTGCGCGAGCTCGTCGACTTCTACGACCGGCGCTTCAACATTCAGTACAGCGAGCAGGAAAAGCAGGACCTGGTCGCGTTCTTGGGCGCGCTATGACGAGAATCAGCGTTATCGTGCTCTGCACTACGTTCCTGGCTGCCCCGACACACGCCGGCGAGCACCGCAACTTCGTGAGCTGCCCGCTCGTGCGCGACACGAAGACCGTGCCGTGCTGGCTCGCCGAGCACGACGGGGAGCTCTACTATCTCGGCATCCAAACCGACATCAGCGCCGACTTCGATCCGCCGTATCTCGGTCATCGAGCCCTCGTCGAGGGCGTCGTGGCGCCCAACGCGGAGCGCATCTGCGGCGGCATCGTGCTCGATCCGGTCAACGTCTCGACGCTCCCGGAGCTCGACGGCGCGTGCAACACGGTCCTGCCAGCCGAGGACCGATATCAGGTGCCGTTCGCGCCGCGTCCGCCGGGCCCCAGTGGCGGGCGGCTCGCGTTCGAGCCGCCGCCGGGCGCGGCCGCCGCGAAGCCGGCGCTCACCGGGCCGCAAGAGTTCGCGATCGAGTACGACTTCGACACGCCGATCATGGCCCGGCACGCGGACGTGCTCACGCAGATATTCGGCTACGCGACGCAAGCTCACGCGCGTCACATCGTCGTGCGGGGCTACCGCGGAGCGACGCTGCTGTCCGACGGCACCGTGATGACGGAGCGAGACACGCTGCCCGAAGCGCGCGCGAAGGAAGTCGCGCAGCTCCTGATCGGCGCGGGTCTGCCGCGCGCGGAGATCGAGGTCATCGCCGAATATGTCGAGCCGATCTCGTGTCTGGTCGCGCCAACCCATGAATACGCCAATCGCAGCGAGCTGACGCTGGACGAGATCTGCAAATATCATCTCGCACTTCCCGAACACAGTTTTGGTCTTCGCCAGGTGTTCGAGCGTGCCATCGCCAAGCGACGTCTCAATCCGCAGATTCTCGTCACGACAAATTCGCTGGAACTGACCAAGACCATGGCCGCAACCGGTCAGGTCATTGCCTTCATGCCGGCGTTGACGGTGATTGCAGACCTGGCGTTGGGCGGTCTTCGTGCAGTTTCGATATCCGATCCGGATTTTGCGGCGGCGCGGTCCTGCATCAGCGTGCATCGCGACAGGCCTTTGTCTCATGCGGCGCAGCAATTCCTCAAACTGATGGCAGCCTCGATTTCAGGCCTGTCGGCGGGGAAGAAAGGCGCCACCGGGTGCGGGACATAGGTGTTGCCTTTTCCGCACGACCACATGACCAATTCTCGGCTTTTAAGAATGGATGCCCCTTCGTAGCGTTGCTGATTAACCCCGAAGGAGTGACACATCGTGAATTCCGGAAAGATTGTTTCCCCTCATCTGGGGCTATCCGTCCCGCGGCGCACGGTTCTCCTGGGAACCGGAGCCACCGCGATCGCGCTGGCGTTCGACCGGCTTGGTGGTCCGGCTGCAGCCCAGACTCCGAGGT
>Ga0105246_10000559_pt1 | contig 20538 bp, 22 predicted proteins | sample KBSM64metaG_FD_99694 | JGI IMG/M metagenome (GOLD analysis project Ga0105246, IMG submission 99694) | Miscanthus rhizosphere microbial communities from Kellogg Biological Station, Michigan, USA - KBS M6-4 metaG | ecosystem: Host-associated > Plants > Roots > Rhizosphere > Soil | place... | reverse complement strand
CACGACGTACAGCTTGGCTCCGATCAACGTGCCCACGATGCACCCGGCGATGAAGATGACGATCTTCGACATCACCAGGGTGAGCACGAAGGCCGCGCCGGCGCTGGCGAGGGCGACGAGGAAGCCCGTCAGCAGCGACGCACCGAACACGTCGGCGAGGAGCCAGCCGGTGCCGAAACCGGCTGCCAGGACGGCCAGCCTGACCGAGCGGGCGCCGGCGAGGCACAGGACCAGACCGACCAGGACGAGCACGGTGCCGGACATCAGGGACTCCGCCGAGATGCGGTGGTGATCGTCATGGGACCACGATGCGCGCGTCCGGGAGCTTCTTGTCCACGCAGCGCAGCGCGTTGGTGAGCGCGGCCAGGACGACGATCGCGGTGCCGTGCTGGTCGTCGTGGAACACCGGGATGTCGAGGCTCTCCCGGAGCCTGCGCTCCACCTCGAAACAGCGGGGCGCGGCGATGTCCTCGAGGTTGATCCCACCGAACCCCGGTGCGATCAGCTCCACGGTGCGGACGATCTCGTCGGTGTCCTGGGTGTCGAGGCAGATGGGCCAGGCGGCGATGCCGCCGAACCGCTTGAACAGCGCTGCCTTGCCCTCCATCACGGGCAGCGCGGCACCCGGACCGATGTTCCCGAGCCCGAGCACCGCCGAGCCGTCGGTGACGACCGCGACGGAGTTGCCCTTGATGGTCAGCCGCGACACGTCCTCGGGATTCCTGGCCAAGGCCATGCTGACCCGGCCGACGCCGGGCGTGTAGGCCATCGAGAGGTCGTCGCGTGTGCGCAGCGGGACCTTCGAGGTGACCTCGATCTTGCCGCCGATGTGGAGCAGGAAGGTCCGGTCGCTGACCTTGTGCACCTCGACACCCTCGACCTGGCGGACCGCGTCGACGAGGACCTCGGCGTGGTCCGCGTCGGCCGCCGAGCAGGTGACGTCGACGACGAGCCGGTCGTGGCTGGAGTCGGCGACGTCGATCGCGGTGACGATCCCGCCGGCGGCAGCGATCGCGGTGGCCACGGCCCCGACGACCCCGTGGTCGGGAGCGGTGTGCAGCCGCATCGTGATGGAGTACGACGACGGGGTGGCCGACATGCTCCTCACCCTAGCCGGGACGTGTCAGCCCCTTGTCGCCGTGCCGCGGTCGGATGACGACGCCGAGGAGCAGCGCCAGCGCCACGGCCTGGGCGACCGCGATCCCGGCGACCAGCGCGGTCCGTTGCGCGTCGTACAGCCACCCGGCGATGGCGCCGCCGGCGAGCGCGGCCACGGCCTGGAACGCCGCGAAGGCGCCGTACGCCGTGGCCAGTCGCGCCGCGGGCACCAGGTCGGCGATCAACGCCTTGACGGTCGAGTCCTGCACCCCCGTCGCCGCCCCCCAGAGCAGCACCCCCGTGACGGCGAGCCCGACCCGATCGGTGAACACCAGCGCCGGCACGAGCGCCACCACCAAGGGGAGCAGCAGCAGGGTGCCGCCGCCGATGTGGTCGTAGGCGAACCCGGTGCCGAGCGAGGCCAGGGCGTCCGCCCCCATCGCCGCCGCGTAGACGATCGGGACGACAGCGGCCGTGACGAGGTGCTCGTGCACGAGGTGGAACGAGATGACCCCGAACGTCATCAGGCCGACCGTCGTCAGCGCGCAGGCCACGGCGTACACGTAGAAGGTGCCCGGCAGCGCCACCAGGGGCGTGCCGGCCGGGACGTGCTCGTGCCGAGGGTCTCCGACGTACTGGTGCATCCACGCCAGGACGCCGAGCGCCACGAATCCCGGCACCGCCAGCACCAGCAGTCCGGCCCACTGGTGGGTGGTGACCGCGACGACGCCCGCGACCAGCAGGGGTCCGAGGAACGCGCCGGTCTGGTCCAGGGCCTTGTGCACGCCGAAGCCCCGCCCGCGACCGACGCTGCTGGCCGCCCCCGCGAGCAGCACGGACTTGGCCGGGCTGCGGATCGCCTTGCCGGTCCGCTCGAGCAGGACCATCGCCGCCGCGAACGCGAGTCCGGCGGCACCCAGCGCCGGAGCGAGTGCCATCAGCGGGACGCACACGGCCGTGAGGGCGTAGCCGATCACCATCCATCGCCAGTACCGGCCGGAGCGGTCGGCCGCGGGACCGGAGAACACCCGGAAGCCCAGTGCCGCGGCCTCCCCCGCACCGGTCACGAGCCCGACCAGCAGCGCCGAGGCTCCGAGCGAGGCCAGGAACGGGCCGGTGATCGACCGGGCACCCTCGTAGACCATGTCGACCAGGAGGCTGACCACGCCCAGCCAGAGGACGGTGCGCCAGCCCTGCCAGCCGCGCGTGCCGGTGGCGGGGTCAGCCATCGCGGGTACGCCGGTGCCACGCCCAGAGCAGCCCGCCGGCGATGACGACGACGATCACGCCGCTGGTCACCCCGAGCGCGTGGCTGATCGTGCTGACGGAGTGGGCGGCGAAGTAGCCGAGCAGCACGCAGGCGCCGCCCCAGATCACACCGCCGATCACGTTGAACACCAGGAAGCGGCGGTACTCCATCCGGCTGGCCCCGGCCAGGCTCGGCATCACCGCACGCAGGAACGCCGTGAAGCGACCCATCACGACCGCCCGCCCGCCTCGTCGTCGCAGATAGGCCTGGGCCTCCTCGAGCCGGACGGGATGGTTGCGGAGCACCGGCGCGCGGACGAGCCGCGGCCCGAGCCTGCGTCCGATCTCGAAGCCGACGCTGTCGCCGACCACCGCCGCCACGAGCACGACGGCGAGGACCAGCGCGACCGGGACCTTCCCGGCGGCCGCGAGCACACCGCCGTACACCACCGCCGTCTCCCCGGGCAGCACGAAGCCGAAGAACAGCGCGGCCTCGCCGAACACCAGGGCGGCAATGATCAGCAGCGCCATGCCCGGTGGTACCCCGAGCAGGATGTCGATGACCTTCTGCAGCATCAACCCACCAGCTGGACGCGCACCGTCGCCCGCTCACCGACAGCGATCGGGTTCTCGTGGTCGCGCAGGTGGACCTCGACGTCGCGGTCGCGCAGGCTGAGGAGGAGCGACGACGGTCCGGTGCTGGCGACCTGGCCGTTGACCAGGTAGGTGCCGTCGTCCTGCTTGTCGAGCAGCGAGCCCTCCTCGCCGCCGCGGACGTCCTCGACGGCGATGCCCACCAGGGTCGGCCGGCGGATGCGTCCGCCGAGCCGCCAGCTCAGGAGCAGCATGCCGGCCACGAACAGGTCCGCGAAGAGGACGACGTACAGGGCGGTGTGGCTGCGCACCTGACCGTCGACGTGGAACACCGACGGATGTCCCTTCAGGACCCGGACCTCGAGCTGCTTGGTTCGTGCGGCCTCGACCCCGACGGAGCCGATCACCTTCACCCGGCGCACGGTCTGCCCGGCGTCGACGGACGCGGGCAGCCGGAACGCGATGTCCGCGTCGTCCCCGGCCCGGCCGACCCCGACCACGGTGGCGGTGACGAGCACACCCTCGGTCGACGCGCGGTGCAGTGCCCACTCGTGCAGCACGTAGGGCACGTTGATCACCGCGAGGACGACGGCCACCAGGATCACCCGGCTCCACCGGACGCCGTCCCGCCGCTGTGCCATGCGCGCCAGTATGACGGGCCGCCCCCCGCGATCGGCCCTAGGCTGCGGGGTCGTGGGCGACGCCGACGACCTTCCCGATCCGGCCCTCGGCGTCTTCGACACACTGCTGGTCCGCGGGGGCCGCGCGGTCGACCTCGAGTCACACGTCGACCGGCTCGCCGGGTCGGTACGCGAGCTCTACGACGTGCCGGTCGACGCGGGCGCGCTGTCGGGTCGCATCCGGGCCGACGCCGAGCCCCTGGGGACGGCGCGGGTGCGCACGTCGTACGACCCGGTGGGCGGCGAGTGGCTGATCGACGCCAGGCGCATCGAGGAGCCCGGCCTCGACCCACGCACGCTGACGCCGCGCCGGGTCGCCGGCGGACTCGGCCGGCACAAGTGGGTCGACCGGCGGCTCCTGGCCGATCCCGGCGACGCGGACGACGTGCTCCTGGTCGACGACTCGGGCGGACTCCTCGAGTGCGGCACCGCGAACGTCTTCCTCGTGGTCGACGGAGTGGTCGTGACACCACCGCTGGACGGACGGATCCTGCCGGGGACAACGCGGGCGCGGGTGCTCGCCGCGCTCCGCCGGCACGACGCCGCGGCGGCCGAGCGACCCGTGGCCCTCGCCGAGCTGGCCCGGGCCACCGAAGTGTGCGCCACCAGCGCGATCCGGGGCGTCCAGCCGGTCATCGCCTGCTCCGAGGTCGCCACCTGGCCGATCGGGCCGACGACCACGTGGCTGCGCGAGCGCCTCGCGGGAGCGGTGTAGACCTCACCCGGACGGCGTTTGCCAGCCCTCAGGCAAGTCCCGGAAAATTTTCGGGCAAGGTCTTCCACGGCCGGAAGATCTGTCGTTGAATTCTCTCAGTGGTCGCGATCTTGGATCGGATCCACAAAGCCAGCCTGAACAACCGGGGGGGATGTCCGGGCTGATGGAGGTCCGCTTCCGCCCGGGGGGACGGCAGGCGCCACGGCCCCCGCTCGCGCGTCGAGCGGGGGCGCCTCACTTCGTGCGCCGAGCGTGGACCGGCCTCACGGCGGACCCGGCACCGTCGACCGCAGCGGCGCAGCGCACTCGTCCGCCGTTTCGGACGAATCCTGGAAAATTCGTAGGTATTCGCGTCATGAGCGACGGATTCAGTCGTTTCATCACCATCGAGGCGCGATCCACGGATCGATCCTCGGGAGCAGCCCGCTCGCCTGGGGGACAAGCGGACTGCGGGGGGTCCGCGACCGACCGGGGGGACGGGAGCCGGCGCCACTGCCCTCGCTCGTTGCGACGAGCGAGGGCGCCTCGCATTTGCCCGACCTCTGCCCGGCATCTGCCGGGCGCACGACCCGGGAAGCCGGTCGTCATTGCTGGTGCGCGAGGGGGGAGTTGAACCCCCACGCCCTTTCGGGCACACGGACCTGAACCGTGCGCGTCTGCCTGTTCCGCCACTCGCGCCAGAAGCGCGCCAAGGCTATCCCAGCCCGTTCGGGGGCCCCAAACCGGCGTGGTGCCGCTCGCGGACGCGCGCGCTGCGCGGTTCGCCGCGGTGGTGCGACGCGGCTCCGCCGTGTCGGAAGGTCCCCACCCGCCCCGATACGATCGGCGGCAACCCGACCAGACACGGGCCTCGTCCCACCGGGGCCGGGAGGGCTGGCGACTCAGCGGACGACGGGAAACGCAATCACGGGGCGGAGAGGAGGTGCGGCGTGAGCGTGCTGCAGAAGTTCGAGCAGCGGCTCGAGGCACTGGTCTCCGGGGCCTTCGCCCGCGCGTTCCGCAGTGCGGTGCAGCCGGTGGAGATCGCCGCCGCCCTCCAGCGTGAGTGCGACAACAACACCCAGATCCTGTCCCGGCAGCGCCGGATGGTCCCCAACGACTTCTACGTGGAGCTCTCGCAGCCCGACATGGACCGCCTCTCGCCGTACGACTCGGCGCTGGTCAAGGAGCTCTCCTTGCAGCTGCAGGAGCATGCCGAGCGGCAGAGCTACGTGTTCGCCGGTCCGGTCACGATCGCGTTCGACACCGCCGACGACCTCACGATCGGCCGGTTCCGGGTCCGTAGCCAGGCGCACGCCTCGGTGATCAGCAACGCGACGCACACCCAGGTACGACGCGCCCGCGCGTTCCTCGAGGTGAACGGCACCCGCCACCCGCTGCAGTCGCCCGGCCTGGTCGTGGGCCGCGGCACCGAGGCCGACCTGCGCATCAACGACCCGGGCGTGAGTCGCCGCCACGTCGAGTTCACGGTGAACGAGTCCGTGAGCGGCGACGTCAGGATCTCCGTGCAGGACCTCGGCTCCACCAACGGCATGCTCGTCGACGGCCATCGCATCAGCAGCACCGGTCTGCAGAACGGTTCGGAGGTCCGCATCGGGCGGACGACGATGACGGTGCGCGTCGAGGAGGACGCCGATGTCTGAGCTCACGCTGTTCCTGATCAAGATCTCCTACCTGGCGATCCTGTGGATCTTCGTGCTGTCGGCGATCTCGGTGGTCCGCTCCGACATGTTCGGCGCCCGGATGCCCGCCACGGCTCGCGAGGCGGCCGCGCCCAAGGCCCGCCGCCAGCCCAAGCAGAAGGCACGCAAGGGCTCGCCCACCCACGTGCTGGTCGTCGACGGCGCCAACAAGGGGGAGCGCGCCGACCTGGCACAGGCGCCGATCCTGATCGGCCGCGGCGCCGACGCCGCGATCCGGCTCGACGACGACTACGTCTCCACCCGGCACGCCCGCATCGCCTCCAGCGGCGACCAGTGGTTCGTCGAGGACCTCGGCTCCACCAACGGCACCTACATCGGCAGCGCGCGCATCACGCAGCCGACCACGCTCACGCTGGGCACGCAGGTCCGCATCGGCAAGACCCTCCTGGAGCTGCGCAAGTGACGTTCCGACTGCAGTACGCCGCGATCTCGGACGTCGGGCGCGTACGCAAGGACAACCAGGACTCCGGCTATGCCGGGCCCTGGCTGCTCACCGTGTGCGACGGTGTCGGCGGCGCCGCCCGGGGCGACCTCGCCTCCAGCACCGCGATCGGCCAGCTGCGCCGGCTCGACGAGCCCCCCGGCGACGAGAACGACGCGCGCCGCCGGCTCGAGCTGGTCGCCGGTGCCCTGCACCGCGCGTCGGACAAGATCGGCGACCTCGTCGACGAGGAGCCCGCGCTCAGCGGCACCAGCACGACCGCCACCGTCGCGCTGTTCGACGGCGCCCGCCTGGCGATGGGCCATGTCGGCGACAGCCGCGCGTACCTGTACCGCGACCACGAGATCAGTCAGCTCACCACCGACCACACGTTCGTGCAGAGCCTGATCGACGAGGGCCGGATCAGCGAGGAGGACGCCCGGACCCACCCCCACCGCAACCTGATCCTCAAGGCCCTCGACGGCGTCCACGACGTCGACCCCGACCTGTTCACCGTCGAGCTCGCCGAGTCCGACCGGATCCTGCTCTGCAGCGACGGCGCGTCCGGATCCCTGGACAACAGCCGCCTCGTCGACATCCTCTCCACCGGCTCCCCCGACTTCGCGGCGGTCGAGCTGGTCCGCGCCAGCCTCGAGGCGGGCAGCACCGACAACGTCACCTGCATCGTCGCCGACGTCGTGCCCGCCACCGAGGACACCGAGCCGTCGGCGCCGATCGTGGTCGGCTCGGCCGCGGAGCTGAGGCGCAAGCCCCGCGCCGGTGCGTCGTTCTTCCGTGGCCACCGCTCGGGCGACACCGGCGAGATGGAGCCGGTCGCCGCCGAGATCCCCGACGACCTTCCTCCGGGGGTCCCGTTCGCCATCGACCCCGACCCGGAGACGGTTCGCTACGCACCCCGGGCCCCCCGCCGCCACCCGTGGCTACGCCGTGGCCTGGTCCTGCTCGGGCTCATCGGGATCGCCTGGATGGCCGGCGCCGCGGCGTGGAGCTGGAGCCAGCACCAGTACTACGTCGGCGAGCAGGACGGCGTGGTCACCATCTTCCGCGGCGTCCAGGCCGACATTCCGGGCATCAGCCTGTCCCACGCCTACGAGACCACCAACGTCGACGTCGACCAGCTCGACCGCTTCACCGCCCGCTCCGTGCAGTCCGGGATCGGCACCGGCAGCCTGGCCGAGGCCGAGCGCACCGTCGAGCACCTCGCGGCCAGCCAGACGCCTCCGTCGGGGGGTGGCTGACGTGGCGCAGCAGTCCGGAGCCCTCATGCACTTCGTCCACCGCCGACGGCGGGGGGCCGAGCTGTTCCTGTTGGTCATCGCCCTGCTCGTCGGCGTCGGCGCGTACGCCGCCGTCGGCCTCGGTGTGAAGGAGAAGGTGCCGGCCGACATCGTCTCGTACGGCGGGTGGCTGGCCGCGCTGATCGTCATCGCCCACATCACGGTGCGGCTGGTCGCGCCGTACGCCGACCCGGTGCTGCTCCCGATCGTGGCGGCCCTCAACGGCCTGGGCCTGGCCGAGATCCACCGGCTCGACCTGGCCCTCGACACGCACTTCGCCCGCCAGCAGCTGGTCTGGATGACGATCGGGGTGGCGCTGTTCGTCGGCACCCTGGTCCTCCTCCGCGACCACCGCGTCCTCCAGCGCTTCACCTACACCAGCGGTCTGGCCGCGATCGTCCTGCTCCTGCTGCCGATGGCGCCGGGCATCGGCAAGACCGTCAACGGCGCCCGCATCTGGATCCACCTCGGCTCGATGAGCTTCCAGCCGGGCGAGGTCGCCAAGGTGCTGCTCGTGATCACCTTCGCCGGCTACCTCGTGCTCCACCGCGACGCGCTCGCGCTGGCCGGCCGCCGGGTGGCGATGATCGACCTCCCGCGCGGCCGCGACCTCGGCCCGATCCTGGCGATGTGGCTGGTCAGCCTCGGCATCCTGGTCTTCCAGCACGACCTCGGATCGAGCCTGCTGTTCTTCGGCCTCTTCCTGATCATGTTGTACGTCGCGACCGAGCGCGCCGGCTGGCTCGTCGTCGGCGGCACCCTCTTCGTGGTCGGCTCCTACCTGACCTTCCTGTTCATCGCCCACGTGCGCGAGCGCTTCCAGCTGTGGTCCGACGTCTGGGCCCACTACGGCAGCGGCACCGACGACAAGGGCCGGCAGACCGTCGAGACGATGTTCGGGATGGCCTACGGCGGGCTGATCGGTCGTGGCCTCGGTCAGGGCTCTCCCTGGCGCATCCCGTTCGCCCAGAGCGACTTCATCTTCGGCGCGATCGGTGAGGAGCTCGGGCTCACCGGGTCGATCGCGGTGATCGTGCTCTACGGCCTGATCGTGGAGCGCGCGTTCCGCGCGGCGCTGATCAGCCGCGACGACATCGGAAAGCTGCTCGCCACGGGTCTCGGTGGAGCGATCGCCCTCCAGGTGTTCGTGGTGGTCGGCGGGGTGACCCACCTGATCCCGCTGACCGGCCTCACCACGCCGTTCCTCTCCTACGGCGGCTCGTCGCTGGTGGCCAACTGGGTGATCGTGGCGATCCTGCTGCGCATCTCCGACGCCGCCCGACGTCCGCTCCCCGACCTGTCCGTGCCCGACGACGCCGACATGGAGTCGACCCAGGTCGTGAGGCTGTCATGAACAAGCCCATCCGGACCGTCTCGATCTTCTGCCTGCTGCTGTTCTTGGCGCTGGTGCTGAACGCGACGTATCTGCAGTACTACCACGCGAGCGCGCTCAACAACCGCGTCGGCAACGGCCGCGTGGCCACCGCGACGTTCTCCCGTGACCGCGGGGCGATCATGGTCGGTCGCACCGCGGTCGCCGAGAGCGTGAAGACCAAGGACCAGTACAAGGTCCAGCGGGTCTACCCCCAGCCGTTCATGTACGCCCCGGTCACCGGGTGGTACACGTTCGGCAACGAGACCGGCATCGAGCGCACCCAGAACTCCTACCTGTCGGGCGAGGACGACAGCCTGTTCGTCAACCGGCTGGTCGACCTGGTCAACGGCAACGCCACCAAGGGCGCCAACGTGCTGCTCACCATCGACCCCGCCGCGCAGAAGGCCGCGTTCGACGGGCTGCGCGCGCTCGGGTCCGACGTGCAGGGCGCCGTGGTGGCGATCGAGCCGAGCACGGGGAAGATCCTGGCGATGGTGTCGCTGCCGACGTACAACCCCAACCGGCTGGCCACCCACGACTTCAAGAAGGCGTCGGCCTACGCCAGCCGGCTCTCGAAGCTGAGGTCCCAGCCCCTGCTGAACCGCGCGGTGCAGACCACCCTCGCGCCGGGCTCGACGTTCAAGGTGGTGACCGCGAGCGCGGCGGTCCAGACCGGACGGTACAACGCGAACACGCTGGTCCCGGCGGGTCCGACGTACACGCTTCCGCAGTCGCACAGCGTGGTGCACAACGACGTGCTCAGCGGGTGCAGCAGCCCCAAGATCCCGTTGATCCAGGCCATGGAGTTCTCGTGCAACACCGCCTTCGCACCGCTTGCGGTGGAGGTCGGCGCGAGCGCGATGCACAAGCAGGCCGAGGGGTTCGGGTTCAACCAGCAGTACTTCGACGACCTGCCCGCCCAGGCGACCTCGCGCTACCCGGCGGGGCTCGACCCACCGAGTACGGCGCTGTCCGGCTTCGGGCAGGGCTCGGTCACCGCCACGCCGCTGCAGATGGCGATGGTCACCGCCGGGATCGCCAACCACGGGGTGGTGATGAAGCCCTACCTCGTGAGCTCGCTGCAGTCGCCCACCAGCTTCGAGACCCTCAAGTCCACCAATCCCGAGCAGCTGTCGCAGGCGACGTCGTCCTCGACCGCGAGCGAGGTCACCAAGATGATGGTGGCGACGGTGCAGAGCGGCACGGCGACGCCGGCCGCGATCCCGGGCATCCAGGTCGCCGGCAAGACCGGGACCGCCCAGAGCGGGCTGACGAACCCCGACGGCAGCGAGGTGCCGCCGTACGCCTGGTTCGTCGGGTTCGCACCGGCCCAGTCGCCGAAGGTCGCGGTCTGCGTGATGCTCCAGCACGTCGACCAGCCCACCGACGAGATCCACGGCGGCACCCTCGGCGGCCCGATCGCCAAGGACGTCATGGAAGCGGTGCTGAACCCCCATGGCTGAGCCCACGACGTACGACGACACGCGTCACCAGCACGCCGACGAGCACGGCAACGAGCACGGCAACGAGACCGGGAAGGCCCACCAGTGAGTCCCGACAGCACATCTGACGGACAGCCGCTGATCGGCGGCCGCTACGCGCTCGGCGAGCTCCTCGGTCGCGGCGGCATGGCGGAGGTGCGCAAGGGCACCGACACCCGGCTCGGCCGCACCGTCGCGGTCAAGCGCCTGCGCACCGACCTGGCCAGCGACGTCACCTTCCAGGCCAGGTTCCGCCGCGAGGCGCAGAGCGCTGCGTCGCTCAACCACCCGGCGATCGTCGCCGTGTACGACACCGGTGAGGTGCCGGCGAGCGACGGCTCGGGCATCTCCCAGCCCTACATCGTGATGGAGTTCGTCGCCGGCCGCACGTTGCGTGACATCCTCCGCGAGGGCCGCAAGATCCTGCCCGAGCGCGCCCTCGAGATCTCCAGCGGCGTGCTCTCCGCCCTCGACTACAGTCACCGCGCGGGGATCATCCACCGCGACATCAAGCCGGGGAACGTGATGCTCACGCCGGCCGGAGACGTGAAGGTGATGGACTTCGGCATCGCGCGGGCGATCTCCGACGCGTCCAGCACGATGACCCAGACCGCGGCCGTGGTCGGCACCGCGCAGTACCTCTCGCCTGAGCAGGCGCGCGGTGAGCCGGTCGACTCGCGGTCCGACGTGTACTCCGCCGGCTGCCTGCTCTACGAGCTGCTCACCGGTCGTCCGCCGTTCATCGGCGACTCACCGGTCGCCGTCGCCTACCAGCACGTCCGCGAGCCGGCGGCGCCGCCGTCCGACCACGACACCGAGCTGCCCCCCGAGGTCGACGCGATCGTGATGAAGTCGCTGGCCAAGCGCGTCGAGGACCGCTACCAGTCGGCGGCCGCGATGCGCGGCGACATCGAGCGCTACCTCGCCGGGCATCCCGTGCACGTCACGCCGCCTCCGCCGTTGGTCGACCCGCCGACGACGGTGACGAACCCGACCACGGTGGTGACTCCCGTGCCTGCGCCGGAGGAGCCGGTCGAGGAGGAGGAGCGTGGCACGCGGCCGGGTCTGCTGGTGTTCCTGGCGATCCTGCTCGTGATCGTGCTGGGCCTCGCGGCGTACCTGCTGCCCAAGATGTTCGCCAGTCCCACCGACCAGGTGCAGGTGCCGCGGCTGGCCGGGCTGTCGGACGCCCAGGCACGCGCGAAGCTGACCGACGCCGGCCTGCAGGTCGGCACGGCCGACCACGCCTACAGCACCAAGGTCGCGGCCAACCACGTCATCGACCAGGACCCGCCCGCCGACGAGTTCGTCGACAAGGGCACGACGGTCACCTACACGCTGTCGCTCGGCACGCACCCCACGAAGGTGCCCGCGATCGTCGGGCAGACGAAGAGTGCGGCGCAGTCGGCCCTGCAGAGCGCGCACCTCAACCCGGTCTTCCAGCCGGTGGACTCCGACCAGCCGAAGGGGACCGTGGTCAGCACCGACCCACCGCCGGGCACGAAGGTCGCGCGCGACTCGGACGTGACGGTCAACATCTCGCGCGGCCCACACAAGGTGCCCAACGTGGTCGGGCTCACCCAGGGCCAGGCCGAGCAGAAGCTCAAGGACCTCGGGTTCAACCCCCAGGCCAGCCCGGACAACAGCTCCACCGAGCCCCAGGGCACGGTCACCGGGCAGACGCCCTCGGCGGGTACGCCGCTGCCCCAGGGGCAGACGGTCTTCATCACGGTGTCGACCTTCACGCCGACCTCTCCGCCGACCTCGCCGCCCACCTCGGGCCCGACGTCGCCGGCGACGTCCCTGCCGACGTCGCCCGCGACCTGAGCGGTGCGGCGTCGGCGGGTGACTCAGCTGCCGGCGTCGCCCTGCGGCAGCACCTGGGCGTACTGCAGGTCGGTCAGGCCGTCGTAGGCCGGGGCGACGATCTTGTCCTCGACCTGCTCGTCCCACCCGACGTCGATGTCGGGGTCGGCGGCGTCGGCGCGGTAGACCTGGAGGTAGGGGTCGTCGGCGATCGCGTTGGCCAGTCGGGTGACGTCGCCGACGGCCTGGATCCGGTACGGCTGGCTGTACGGGATCCCCTGGAGCTGCACGGAGTTGCCGATGCAGCGGATGCCGGTGGTGCTCACCACCCGCTGCCCCTGGATGGTGACGGCCTGCGCGCCGCCCTTCCACATCGCGTTGACGACCGCCTGGATGTCCTGCTGGTGCACCAGCAGGAGGTTCGGGTTGTCGACGGTGTCGGGGGCGTCCTGGCCGGTGCTCGCAGGCGCGTCCGACAGCGTGACCGTGATGCCCGGCCCGGTGACCGGCGACAGCCCGGCCGGAGACTTCATCCGCTCGGCCTGACGGGTCAGCTGGCGGACCTGACGGTTGTCGACCGACGAGCTGAGCCGGTTGACCTGGTCGTGGAGGTCGGCCACCCGTTGCTTGAGGTGGTCGGCGCGCGTCGCGTCGTACCGCACCATCGACGCGAGGTCCGTGAACCGTCCGGGCCGCAGATCGGTGCCCTCGCTGCTGTGCGCACTCACCACGAACAGCGCGCCGCTGAGCACACCGACGACCGGTGTGGCCACCCGCCAGGCCAGCGAACGGCGCGCCCGCGGCGTCCCGGGCTCCGTGGCCTCGGGGGCCTCGGTGGCCGGCATGCTCTCCGACGAGTCACGCGCCTCCGGCGACCGCAGCGCACCGAGCCTGCGGTGGGGTCGCGTCACCATGCCGACTAAGGTAGCCCGCGACCTGTGGAGGACGCCGTCCGCCGTGGACGCCGTCGCGTGTGAAGGAGGCCTGCGTGGCCAAGCTCAAGGCCAAGCAGTCGTTCGTCGACCCCGACCGCGGGCCTCTGGTGAGCCCCCGCTTCATCGTGTCCGCGGTGCTGATGGTCCTCGGCATCGCCTGGATCGTGTTCTACTACGTCGCCGTCCGCCCCGATCCCAACGCGATCCCGCCGGAGCAGCCGGGCGGCCCGGCGTTCATGGGCGACATGGAGAAGTGGAACTACGTCGTCGGCTTCGGGCTGTTCTTCGTCGGGCTGCTGATCTCCGCGCATCCCTCGACCCCGCTCGGCCGCGGCCGCGGTGTGGTGGTCGGGATGCTGACCTGCTTCATCCTCGGGCTGCTCTGGATCTGCACGTTCTACGTGCTCTCCGGCGAGAACCTGCCCAAGGTCGCGGTGTTCAACGACCTCGACCAGTGGAACCTGGTCGTGGGCATCTGCTTCATGGCGGTCGGGTTCTCGTTCGCGACCAAGTGGGAATGAGGCCCCTCGACGCGCGAGACGGCTGCGTCACTCCGGGGTTTCGGCCGTGCGTCCCCAGCTGTGGAGCCGGCTGGGGATAATCACACCGTGGTAGTTCTCCCCAGGTCGGTCCACAGCTGTGGACGACGGGTGGTCAGCTGAGCCCGGCGGTACGGATCGCGAACGCGATCGCCACCAGGATCGCCACGCCGGCGAAGCCCGCGGCCTGCCACGTCGTACGACGCTCGCGCGGGGCGTAGGCGAGGATCGCGGCGAGCACCAGCCCGCCGACGAAGCCGCCGACATGGCCCTGCCAGGAGATCCCGGAGGCGAAGAAGGTGAGGGCGGCGTTGATGCCGATCCACACCATCAGCTGGCTCACGTCCGCCCGCGCCTTGCGGGCGACCACCAGCAGCGCGGCCATCAGTCCGAAGATCGCACCCGACGCCCCCAGCGTGGGGGCGTACTCCGGGCCCAGCCAGTAGACGGCCGCCGAACCGACCAGGCCCGACAACAGGTACAGCGCCGTGAACCGCAGCCGGCCCAGCACCAGCTCCAGCTGCGGGCCGAGGATCCACAGCGCGAGCATGTTGAAGCCGATGTGGAGCACCTCGACGTGGGTGAACATCGACGTGAGCGGCTGCCACCAGTCCCCCGCGGCGACCCCCACCCACGCGCCGTCGGGTGCCTTTGAGCACAACGTCGAGCTGTTCAGTCCGGGATAGAGGTTGCCCGGGTGGTCCGTGGCCAGGCAGACACCCCGCGGGATCAGGGCCAGTCGGTACACCCACTCGCTGTTGTTGCCCCCCGTGGCCAGGATCAGGGCCCACACGGCGGCGTTGATGGCGATCAGGATCTTGGAGACCAGCCCGTAGCTGCCCGGCCGGACGCCGCCGAGCGGCGTGCGCGCCTGCCGCGTCGTACGACGTGCCTCGGCCACGCAGTCGGGGCAGTGGAAGCCGACCGGGGCGTCGGTCATGCAGTCCGGGCAGATCGCCTTCCCGCACCGCTGGCAGAGGATGTAGGTCTCGCGACCCGGGTGCCGGTAGCAGGTGGGAACGCCGACGGAGCCATCCGCCGGCGTTGCTGGTCCGGGTCCGGACCCGTCGGACGTGCTCAGGGCGTCAGGACCTCGACGGACTCGATGACCACGGGCTCGACCGGGCGGTCGCCGGGACCGGTCTCGGTGGTCGCGATCGCATCGACCACATCACGCGACGGCTGGTCGGCGACCTCGCCGAAGATCGTGTGCTTGAAGTTCAGCCACGTCGTGGGCGCGACGGTGATGAAGAACTGGGAGCCGTTGGTGCCGGGCCCGGCGTTGGCCATCGCCAGCAGGTAGGGCCGGTCGAAGACGAGCTCCGGGTGCGGTTCGTCCTTGAAGGTGTAGCCGGGGCCGCCGGTGCCGGTCCCCAGCGGGCAACCGCCCTGGAGCATGAAGCCGTCGATGACCCGGTGGAAGGTCAGACCGTCGTAGTAGCGCTCGCCGCTGCGGCCGGCGTCGTCGCGGTACTCCTTGGTGCCCTCGGCGAGACCGACGAAGTTGCCGACGGTCTCGGGCGCGTGGTTCGGGAACAGGTTGATCGTGATGTCGCCCCGGTTGGTCTTCAGGACGGCCTGCTGGTCAGCCATGGATGCCTCTCGCGTCTCGCGTGCTGTCACCGTCGATCCTCCCATGCGTGACAACCGCATCCGGTACGGCGGTCCGCGGTGGGGGCCGCCCTGTTGGGTACGAGGGGGATCGTGGTGGGATAGGGACGAGACGAAGGGAAGGCCGGACATGCGCAACCGCCGGAACAAGACACTCATCGAGCAGGCCGCGGACTATGTCGAGGCCGCGGTCGAGAAGGCAGGCCCGATCCTCGCCGACGCCAAGGACAAGGCCGAGACCGCCCTCGCCGACGCGCGGGAACAGGCGGGTCCGGTGCTCGCCGACGCGAAGGCGAAGGCCGGTCCGGCGCTCGTGGACGCCCGCGACAAGGCGACGCCGCTGATCGCGCAGAGCGCGGCGCTCGCGGCGGAGAAGGCCTCGCTGGCCGCCGACCTGGCGGCCGAGAAGGCCGCTCAGGGCAAGGAGCTGGCCGCGGCCAAGGCCGCGGAGCTGTCCGGGAAGCCCCAGAAGAAGCACCGCCTGCGCAAGCTCCTGATCGTCACCGGGATCGCGGCGGCGCTCGGCTTCGTGGCCAAGAAGCTCCGCGACAGCGCCGACCAGGAGAACTGGCAGTCGTCCTACGCCCCGACCCCGCCGCCGGCTCCCACGGCCGCGTCGGGTGGTGCCACCGAGACGCCGATCGCGGACGCTGCCGCGGCGTCGTCGGCCGCGGGCGACGACGAGGGTGGTGCGGGTCCGGACGAGGCCCTCGCCGACGCCGCCGAGGAGTCGCACGACGTGACGACGCCCGACGACCCGGCGGACGTGGTCGCCCTCGAGCCGGGTGACGAGCCGGCGGCCAAGAAGTCCGGCAAGTCCTAGCGGGCCTACTGCACCTTCGCCGTACGACGCCTCGCGCGGGGGCGGGCCAGCTCCCGCGGGCGGTGCTCGTCGACCCACGCGTCGATCCGCTCCCACCAGCCGAACAACCACTCGATCTGCGCTTCGCGGCCCGCGGGGATCTCGTCGCGCGGCACGTGCCACCACCGCATCACGATCACCTTGTCGGTCGGCAGCTCCCGCCAGACGTCGCCCACGGTGAGCATGTGGTCGAGGCCCGTGTGCGCGACCAGGACGACGTCCGCCTCGGGCGCCGCGTCGAGCGCTGCCAGGAGTCCACCCGGTCGCGGCGCCAGGACATGCGTCATCTGCTCCGCCCTGCGCGCCATCCGCTCCAGGCCGAGCCTGCGGAGCCGGTCGATGCCGCGCCGCCGGCGCTCGGGGGTGAAGTTGCCGCCCTCCGGGAAGATCACGAACGCGTCGTTCTGGTCGAGGTCGCGGGCCAGGTCGGCGATCTGTGTCTCGAAGTCCTGACCCCCCTTGCTCGGCGAGACGAACCGAGCGGGGATGCGGTTCATGACCACGTCCACGGACGGATCCCAGGCGAGGGTGTCCTTGAGGACGACCCGCGGCTCGCGGTGGTACCAGTGCATGAGCGCATGGATCAGCGTGAACGAGTCGCCCGGTCCCGCGTGCCGGCAGGCCACGATCAGCGGATTGCCCGGGTAGGCGTCGGGGCTGGGCCCGTCGGTCTCGATGCGCAGCGCCAGCACCCGTCGTGCCTCGCGGAACACGACGTACATCAGGCCCTGGACCAGGTCGTAGTGCACGCCCTCCCAGTACGGCGTACGGATGCGGCGGCCGAAGCCGGAGGCCAGCCACCAGCCGAAGAGGACGACGAGCAGCAGGGACTCCGCGGTGACCCAGACGACCACGACCCAGAGGATGCGTAGGAGGCGCCACCGACCCGGCAGCACCGGCGCGAGCGCGGCCACCACGATCAGCCACAGCGGCAGCAGCACCCAGAGCGCGGCCGCCAGCAGGATCATCGCCGGCGCGATCACGCAGCGCCGGAGCAGCCAGATCACGGCCGGCTCATGTCAGCGCCGCCAGGTAGTCACGAGATGCTTCGTAGCTGGCCTCGATCCGGGTCCGGACGCGCGAGAAGTCGCGGTGGGCGAGCAGCGAGTCGTCCCGAGCCGAGGTACCGCGCGCGGGAAGCACGTGCACCTCCACATCATGGGGCACCTCGGCCAGCTCGCGGGCGAACCGGTGTCGCCGGGCGATCTCGAACGACACCCGGGCGACCTCCCACGGGCGCTGCGGCGGCTTGAGCGGCCGGTCGATCCGGCCGACCTGGAGCACGAAGACCCGGTCGGCGCCCAGGGAGATGGCCCGGCCGAGCGGGATCGAGTTGACGATGCCGCCGTCGAGGAAGTGCTCGCCGTCCACCTCGGCCGGCGGGAGGAGTCCGGGGACGGCGGCGCTGGCCATGATCGCGGCGACGATCGGACCCGAGACGAACCAGTGCTCGGCCGCGCGCTCGATGCTGGCCGCGCACACCTGGAACCGCACCGGCAGGTCCTCGAAGGTCGTCTCCCCGAACTCCTGCACCAGCCGCGTCTGCATGAACGTCGAGGAGTACAGGTGCGTCCCGGTCGAGACCGCACGCCGTACCGTCCGCAGCGGGCGGTCGGAGAGCGCCCGGGCCGTGCTCGCGTCCTGCCACAGGTCGGTGAGCCGTTCGATCACCGCCGGCGTCGGGTCGCGGGCCACCATCGCGCCGTTCAACGCCCCCACGCTCGTCCCCAGCACCAGGTCGGGCGTCACCTCCACCTCGAACAACGCCCGCAGCATCCCCACTTCGGCAGCGCCCAGCACACCCCCGCCCCCGAGCACGAACGCCGTCGTCATGGGTCCATCTTGGGACAGTCCCGATCATCGGGGTCCCGCCGAGGCCGGATCCGACCCGGCGGACGACCCGGGTGATCGGGACTATCCGGTCGGCGCAAGCTCGGGATGCTCCGCCCGGATGCGCCGGGTCACGACGTGCTCGACGTAGAAGATCACCAGCGGCACCAGGCCGGAGATCAGGACCACCATCGCGAACGGGAACGACCAGCGGGTCTGCCGCCAGAGCAGGAACGAGACCACGACGTACACGATGAACACCCAGCCGTGGGCGACCCACATGATGCTGGCCTTCTCGCCGAACTCCTGGGCGCTGGTGCCGTCGGCGGCCAGATACTTCAGCGGCATGGCCACCAGCGAGCAGAAGGCGAGGAGGATGCCGACGAGGAAGGCCAGGAAGCGGTACGCGGGGAAGAGCTTCGACACGACCCGAACCTACCGGGGGCCGGGTGAGGACCTTCGCCCGAGCACGTCCTCCTGGAGCCAGCGCCACCACATGAAGATCGCGAACGCACCGAAGATCCACCACTGGAACGCGTAGAGCAGGTTGCGCAGCGCGGTCGACGCGTCGGCGCCGGGCAGGTGGGCCACGGTGACCGGGGCCAGGCCGGTCATGCCCGTCGCCCGCGTCCCGCCCGAGGGCAGGGCTCGGTCGGTGGCGACGACGTACCCCCCGTAGAGGTCGTACGGCGCGCGCGGCAGCAGCTCGGTCACGCTCAGCTCCGGGATCACGTCGTCCCGGGTGTCGCCGTCCGGGACACCGGTGTCCTCCGAGGGCTGGAGCAGCCCGACCAGACCGGCAGGTCCTCGCGGTGCCGCCGGCGCGTCGTCCGGGCTCGGAGTCCAGCCGCGTACCACGGGAATGGCGGAGCCGGTCGCGGTGACGACCGGCGTGACCGCCCACATCCCCGTGCGACCGTCACGCGTCCGGTCCGCGACGTACACGGTGTGGGCCGGGTCCCATCGGCCCTGGACCACGACCGGTCGCCCGACCCCCGACCCGGGGAACGCCGCGTCCTTGCCGAGCACGTCGTCGAGCGGGACCGGCTCCTCGTGGGTGACGGCCTCGGAGTTGTCGGTGCGATGGTCCTGCCACACGCCGAGCTGCCAGCGGCCGAGCAGTGCGCACGCGAGGACGGCGAGCGCCATCAGCAGATGGGCACCCCAGTACCGCGGCGCGAGGGCCCGCCTGGCCGGCAACACGGAGGCGTCGGGCGGCACGCGGTCAGGCTACGGCCCGGCTCGTCAACGCGGCGCGCACACCCCGAACGGCAGGACGTCTCGGCGCACCAGGGCGCTCGCGCGGGCCGGGTGCGGTACGTCGTACCCGATCCGTCCGCTCGTGGGGTCGGCCACGGGATGCCGGAACACCCGCCGGAACCGGCCCCACCCCAGCCGTGCCCGTGCGAACAGATCGGTCCGGTCCCGGTCGACGCGCACGGTCGCGACGTGGTCGCCGAACGTCAGCGCGAACCCCGAGATCGGCTCGAGCCTCGGATGCCGGCGCGCGTCACGGGCGGTCAGACAGCCCCGACGTACGACGAAGGCCTCCCCCGGGCCCCGCACCAGTCGGGCCCAGGCAGGGTCGCTCCCCCAGACCGGCTCCCCGCGTGCCGCCGCACCCCGTGTGACGAGGCGGTCGCGGACGTCCACGTGGGCACCCCGCAGTGGCGCGATCCGGGCTCGGACCGCGCGCGCGACCGCCCGCATGTCCACGTGCGTCCCGAACGCGAGCACCCACCCGCGCCGGCCGTGACCGGAGAAGTGCGCCTCCCAGGCCACGTCGTCCACGCCGAAGCCGTACGACGCGCGCAACCGGTCGTCCGCCGGCGCCAGCACCGACCGGTCGAGCAGCGGCGCATCGACCGCCGCACGGTTCCGGTACGCAGCCCGGTCCGCCTCCGGCGAGGAGCTGGTGAGCTCGGGCAGGCCGACCTGCCGCCGGATCTCGGCCAGGTCGACGAGCCGGAGCGTGGTCGCGGCGCGCGGAACCAGTGCCAGCACAGCCTGCGCGGGCGGCAGCGACGCGTCGTACGGCGGGATCGCGGTCGGTGCAACGGGGGCCGGGGTGTGCGGCGGGGCGGCGTGCTGTGGTGTGCAGCCCGCGGCCAGACCGGCACAGGCGAGCACCGCGACGACGGCCCCACGCACGCTCACGCCGGGGAGCCTACGGCGCGCCCCGTCCCGGATAGTGGTCTGACCACTTGACCACTGACCGACCGGATTCCTAGCGTGACAGCCATGCCGCTGCAGCCCGTCTCCCGCCGGTCGGTCCCGGACGAGGTCTTCGACCAGGTGCTCGGCGAGGTCGTCTCCGGTGCCCTGGGCCCCGGCGAGGCACT
>Ga0105246_10000558_pt1 | contig 20566 bp, 13 predicted proteins | sample KBSM64metaG_FD_99694 | JGI IMG/M metagenome (GOLD analysis project Ga0105246, IMG submission 99694) | Miscanthus rhizosphere microbial communities from Kellogg Biological Station, Michigan, USA - KBS M6-4 metaG | ecosystem: Host-associated > Plants > Roots > Rhizosphere > Soil | place... | reverse complement strand
TCGCGGACGGTTTCGATGCCCAAGCCCAGCTCATCAACAATATCGTCGCAGCTCCATCCGGGCAGACCGCGGTTTATTGCGGCAATTTCAACAACGTGACTCCGCCAGCGTTCCGGTCGAATGACGTTTTTGGCGATACGACCTACGGGGGTATCTGCAGCGACCAGACTGGATTGAACCAAAACATTTCGATCGATCCCCTGTTCTTTGATCCGTTGACAGGAGACTTTCATACCCCATCCACCTCGCCCGTGGTGGACACTGGAACCGCCGACGGTGCTCCCGGCTTTGATCAAGAGGGGAATGCGCGACCGGTTGATGGAAATGGCGACGGGACACCGGCGATAGATATCGGAGCTTATGAAGTGGCGCAAGTCGGAGTGACTCTTGCCGATCTCACAGTAACGAACATTAACAACGTGAGCGGCACTGTGGTGTTTCCGAATCCATGGACTTGGTCAATTTCGGTGGTGAATCATGGCGGCTTACCTGCAACAGTTTCAGCGGATCAAGTCCTGCTTAGGGACAACCTGCCCTCAACCGGCGTCACCTACGGCTTCCCAGCTGTCGTAACGACGCGTGGCCTGTCAGGGCCTGGCACGGTCAGTTGCACCGTGACCTTTAACGATCTTGTGTGCACTGCCAGTGGCGGCGGCGTAACCATCGGCGTGGAAGGTGTCTTCGTCGTCCAATTGATGGCGATCCCTACCGAAGCCGGGACTTTCACTAATCCCCGAAGCGGGGGCGTGTGTGCTGCGGATCCCGATGGACTCGTTGCGGAGAGAAACGAGACAAATAATAGTTGTCACGACACCGTAGTCATTCCCGGTCCCGATCTGCGATTAACGAAGGTTGTCTCGGCGGGTGCACCGGGAGGGATCGCCATCGCCGGCACAAATGTGACCTATCTCCTGACCGTTACCAATAACGGCCCTAGCCCCGCCAATAACGTGACCCTTACCGATAACCTTCAGGCCCAGACGACCTTCGTATCTTGTAGCGCAAGCGTCGGCTCGTGCGGTAACCAAGGTAATGCGGTAACCGCGAACCTCGGAGCATTGGCCAACGCAGCACAGGCCACAGTGACGATTGTGGTTCAGGTGGGCCCAACCGTAGCGGACGGGACGCTGATTCTGAACATGGCAACTGCCAGTTCTTCACTCCCCGACCCGATTCCAGCAAACAACTTCGCAGGCCCTGTTTCCTTCACGGTAAGAGGGTCCGCGGATCTTCAGTTGACCAAAGTAATTTCGGCGGGTGCACCGGCTGGAGTGGCCACCGCCGGTTCGAACGTGACTTACCTGATGACCGTTACAAATAACGGCCCTATCGCCGCATCCAACGTGGTGATTACCGATAGTTTGCCGGCCAACATGTCTCTGGTTTCCTGCGCTGGAAGCATGGGATCGTGCTTTAATCAGGTCAACACCGTAACCGCGAGCCTTGGATCCTTGCAGAGCGGGGCACAGGCCACAGTCACGCTGGTTGCTCAAATCGGCTATAGCGTACCGGGCGGAACATTAATTTCCAATTCCGCCTCGGTCACATCATCCAATCCGGATTCTAATCCAGCCAATAACATCGGAGGGCCTGCGACCTTCACTGTTCAAGCGGTACCTCCCGCCGACCTTAGACTAACGAAGGTGATTTCAGCAGGTGCTCCTGGTGGAGTCGCTCTGGCTGGCTCGAACGTCACCTATTTGATTACGGTCGTCAACAATGGCCCTGGCGCGGCACCCAACGTGGTCGTGACGGACAGCTTGCCGGCCAACCTCACTTTTGTTTCTTGCTCACCAAGCGTCGGGAATTGCGGTTTTGATCATCTCAATATGTTTAGCGCGAGTTTCGGAACTCTGGCGAATGGAGCGCAAGCCACGCTGACCATTACGATGAACGTGGGTTGCGGTATCGCGAACGGCTCTGTGATTACCAATACTGCTAGCGTCGCCTCGCTGGTTCCGGATCCTCTTCCTGCCAATAACAGCAGCGGTCCAGTGACTCTTACAGTTCGGCAGACAAGTCCCGTAGTCAGCACGTCCGTAGCTCAAAACATGCTCACGCTGAATAACCATGATCTGGTGAACGTAGGATTAAGCGCGACCGCGACGTACAGCGCCTGCCCCGCGGCCACGGGCTTCACGGTACAGGTGTTTGGTAATGAGGATGATGAGACTCCAACCGCCAAGAATGAGGTCTATTCGCCGGATGCAGCAAATATCGCGCTCGGAAGTCTCCGATTGCGCGCCGAACGGGTGGACATGGGCAACGGGCGCGTATACGTCATTGTGGTGACAGCTATAAGTGCCTCCGGACCAACTGGATTCGGGGTCGCCACCGTGGTTGTGCCCAAGAGCGGCAGTGCTCCAAGTGTCACCTCGATTTTGAGCCAAGCGGCCGTCGCGGCGTCGTATACGAACGCAAACAACGGCGCGATGCCTCCCGGCTACTTTGTGATCGGCGATGGACCGGTGATCGGCCCAAAACAGTAACGGTTCAAGCCCCAAGGCCGGTAAGCGTTCTGTCCTGTAGATTGCCCACGGATGGGTTTGCGGGTTGGTCGGCAGACTCCCGGTTTGCACACAAAGCGCACGCTCAAAGTTCTGAGGGCTGGCTGGCGTCATCGCGGCGCTCCTGAACTATACTTGCGTCTCTCTCGGTTTAGTCGCGATTTCAGGAAAAGTTACAGTCTAAAGCGGCATTATCGGTAGCCTCCTAACCGAGGAGTACCAGGGACGCGGTATGCCGGATAGGCTTGATGACCTTCTAGATGACCTTCTAGACGGCCTTCTGCGACAGGTCACGAAACAGTTACGACTCGGGTGCATCTTACGGGCGATGAGCAAACTTGTCTTGGCGCTCTGCGGGTTGGGGCTATGGTCGGTTCCTGCACGATCCCAACAACCCGAGAGTACGGCGTCGGAACAAACCCAGGAATCGGAAGACGCTCGGGACCGGGTGCTCTATTCGACCGAGACCGAACACTTCAAGCCTTTGATATCTAAAGTGGCTCGGAACGTGTGGATGGACCAAAAGGATATGTGGTCAAGTCCATTTCACATTCGCTCAGTCGACGACGCTCTTCCATGGATACTAATAGGCGCGGGGACTGCCGGTTTGATTGCAAGCGACCATTGGACCGCGCACCAACTGCCCAACACGGTGGACCAGGTCTCAATTAGCCACGATGTTTCCCAACTAGGCGCAGGCTATACGATCGTTCCCATCGCGGCGGGATTCTATATCGGCGGTGCATTCGCGCACAACGAGAAAGCTCGCGAGACAGGGATCCTGGGCGCCGAAGCGATTATTGACGCAACCATCGTCGCGGAGGTGTTCAAGGTGACGACGCGTCGGCAGCGGCCGCTGGATGCGAACGGAACCAGCGATGGTGACTTCTTCCAGGGTGGCTCCTCCTTCCCCTCGGGTCATGCGGCGGTAAGCTGGGCGCTCGCATCGGTGGTCGCGCACGAATACAACGAGAACATTTGGTATCCGATTGCCGCATACAGTCTGGCGTCGCTCGTCAGTTTTTCACGGCTGAGTGGGCAAAACCATTTCCCGTCGGATGTTTTTGTGGGTAGCGCGCTGGGGTGGTTCACAGGTCGCTACGTTTTTAAGACGCATGTCGACCACGCGATTCACCGCCGCCCCGCATCGAAGCTGGCTCAACTCCGGCCTCAGATTCTTCCGCGGATCGATTCCGATATACGTGGGGTGGTACTCAGTTGGGGGCGCTGATCGACTCCTCGGTCCACTTCCCATCAGGACGCAAGCAACTTCCCGTACTCGACGTCAAACTCAGGGCCTAATTGCTTCGGATGGCAGCGCAATTCGCTTCTACGATGATGCCGGCAATCCTGATATGATCGGCGGAAGTAGAGGTGCCACCGATGACGCGAGCCCTGATCCAGTCTCTGGCGATGCTCCTCGTCTGCAGCGCAGCATACCCGCAAACGGATATCGGCGTGGAGTTCGACGTGGCGTCGATCAAACCCTCAGTGCCATCCGATGGCGGCATGGTTGTCGGCTGTCGCGGCGGCCCCGAAACTAACGATCCAACCCTTTTTACATGCCAGAATCTGAGCCTTTCGAATCTGGTGACGATGGCTTATCGCATCGCGTATTACCAGCTTTCGGCACCGGATTGGATGACAACTACACGATTCGATGTCACCGCTAAAGTGCCGAAAGGAGCGACGAAAGAGCAGTTCGCGGTAATGATGCAGAATCTACTCTCCGATCGTTTCAAGCTGGCGGTCCAACACGAATCCAGGGACTTGCAGAAATATGATCTAGTGGTGACTAAGAACGGTCCGAAGTTTAAAGAGCAGGTGCCACCGCCCGCGCCAAAAGAGAATGACCTTCGCCCGCCGGCTCCCGGTCCGCTCACGCGCGATAAGGACGGCTATCCAGTGCTGCCGCCTGGACGACCCGGAATGGCGATCATGTACGACCGGGCGCGTCTGTACAATCCTGGAATGACCATGCAGCAGCTCGCTGGCCAAATCTCGGGCCAGATCCGCGGTCCGGTCACCGATGCGACTGGTCTTAATGGTAAATACGACATCAACCTGTACTGGATAGCAGGCGATTTAACAGCCGGCCCCGCAGGGCCGAACGGACTATCCTCCACGCCCGATCCAGGACCCACGCTCACGCAGGCCTTGCTGGACCAACTCGGCCTGCGCTTGGAATCGAAAAAGGGGCCGGTCGAGTTTATCGTGGTTCAGCAAGCGCAAAAGCTCCCCACCGAGAACTGACGTCCTTACTCCTTGCTAAAGTCCTGCTGCGACTATTCCTGCCGGAGTGCGGTCACTGGACTTGTCCTGCTCGCTTTCCGCGCTGGAGCAAGGCTCGCGGCGAGCGCTGCTCCGATAAGGATCGCGACCATGGATACAAATGGAACCGGATCGCCCAGCTGAACACCCGATACCCAGCGTTCCAGTAGTCGTTCGGTGGCGTAAGCAAGGAGCGAGCCGATGGTGACCCCGGCCGCGATCATTCCAACGCTTTGCCGCAGCACGAGCCGAAGGATGTCTCTTGCATCCGCTCCCAGCGCCATGCGCACGCCGAATTCGGGCACACGCTGGCGAGATAGAAACGCCAGGACGCCGTAGATCCCGATGCACGCCAGCAGCAAAGCGGTTCCCGCGAAGGCTCCGATGAGCACCAGAAGGAACCGGTGTCGCGCTAGCGTCGCTTCGGCCAACTGATCCATTGTGCGGATCTCAGTTAACACTTGGTCACGCGCCGTAGTTCGGATTTCACGGCGGAGCGGCTCCACAATTCCCAGAGGTGCATTCTCTGTGCGCACGGCAACGGACATCAGTTCGGACCATCGGCGAAGCAACTGGTCGGGTACTTGCGCAAATGGATAGTAGAACTGAGCTCGCACTTGCGCTTGGTCGTCGTCGGCGACTCCCCAGTAGCGAACATGCGCGACCACTCCAATTACTTGCTGTGGCGCCGGGCCCATGTCGGGAATCCACAACTTCTTTCCCACCGCCGGCGAATCGCCAAACGCCCGTCGCGCTAAAACCTCGTCAATGACGATTACCGGTTGGCTGCCCATTCGGTCATTCCCATCGAAGAACCTGCCTGCGCGCAGCGTAATCCCCATGACGTTGAGATAGTCGGGCGTCACGCTGTTGGCAAGCGATAGCGGCAGCTCCGTTCGGGGCGGCAACGCCGAATTCATCCAGTAGCCAAGCGGATTGTTGCCCTCGCGCATCGGCACGGTGTCGACCATCGCCACGGACCGGACTCCCGGCAGAGCGCGGGCCCGATCGAGGATGTCTTGCCAATCCGCACGGATGCGCGCCGGATCGGTAACGACGCTCGGCGACAACGCGAGACGAGTTACCAAGACGTTGTGGGTATTGACGCCAGGGTCGAGGGCGGACAAGCGCAGAAATGTACTGCCCAGTATCCCCGCCGAAACCAACAGCACAACCGCCAGTGCCAGTTCGCTCGCAACCAAGATGCTCTGAAGCCGCCGTGACCCGCCAACCAACGCACGCGATCCCGCCCGCAGCGATCGTTCGAGCTCCTGAGCCGGCGCGCGCAACGCCGGAACAACTCCGAAGAGCAGGCCGCTCATCAGCGATACGGCAACTGCGAATGCGAACACGCGCCAATCTACTTGCACCTCCTGTGCTCTGGGCAGACTTCCCGGCCACAGCGAGATGAACGGCTGGAGGGCAAAGAACATCAGCAGGATTCCGAGGACTCCTCCGATCAGGCCCAACACGACGCTCTCCGTCAGGCACTGCCGGACCAATCGCCCTCGACCGGCGCCCAGTGCGACGCGCACGGCCATTTCGCGACCGCGCGAAGACGCCCTTGCTACCAGGAGACTGGCAATGTTGACGCAGCCGATCAACAAAACCAGGATCACGGCGCCAAACAAGAGCCACATCGTGGACCCCGCATTCCCCGCTTTCGGACGTAGCGGATCGGCGATAAACGTGCGGCCTTCATTGGAGCGCGGGTATTCGGCGGCCAAACGGTTGGCGACAACGGCGAGTTCGGAGCGCGCTCTCTCCACTGTCGCGCCGTCCCGAAGCCGGGCCCACACCGCGATGCGCGGGTGGGCTTCCCTGGCTTTCATAACAGGCTGCGTATTCTGCCCCATCAGACTCATCAGATCCACTGGGTTATCGGCAAGTTGAAAGCTGGCGGGAAGAACCCCCACAACCGCATATTGCTGGCCGTTGAAGGTGACGGTCGCCCCAAGGGCGTCCTCCCGGCCGCTGAATTTCCGTTTCCAGAGCGAGTCACTGATGAGGGCCACGGTAGCGGCTCCAGCCTGGTCCTCCTGCGACGTAAAGTCCCGACCGACCGCAGGCGAGATTCCGAGCACCGAAAGGAACTCGGCCGAGACCTCGCACGACTGGATATATTCGGCGTCTCCTGGCTCGCTCACGGTGCCACCGGTAAAGCGCCACGCGGCGGGGTCTATGGATCGAACTGCGCTGCGGACATCCAGGAAATTCGGGTAGGCAAACGCCCACAGGTCGCCAAACTGCGTCGCTTTAGCGGTTTTCTCCTGAAGTGAAAACAGGCGTTCGGGACTCCGGTAGGGGAACGGTTTGAAGAGCACGCCGTTCAGCACCGTGAACATCAAGGTCGTGGAGCCGATACCCAAGGCCAGCGTCAATACCACTACGGCGGCAAATCCGGGCCGCTGCCGTATGGTCCGCAGAGCGTAGCGGAGATCCTGCCACAAATCTTCCAGCCATCGCGTGCCTCTCGCATCCCGACAGGACTCTTTGATTTGTTCCGGACCTCCCACGGCGATCCGGGCTTGCCGGCGAGCTTGGCTGGGCTCCAGGCCGTCCGCCACGAGGCGCGCGGTGTGCTCTTCAATATGAAAGCGGAGTTCCTTATCTAACTGGTCATCCAATTTCTGTTTCTGCCAAAGGCGCTGCCACCACGTCATTTCACGCCTCCTTCAGATAGGTTCAGAATTAGGCTCACTGCCTCCGTCAGGCGCTGCCAACTGGCGGTTTCTGCATCCAACTGTGTGCGGCCTTTTTTGGTTAGCCGATAGAACTTGGCTTCCCGCCCCGATTCGGTCTCCTTCCACACGGCATCAAGAAGCCCTCGGTTCTCCAGCCGGTGAAGCGCGGGATAGAGCGATCCTTGCGGAGCCTGGACGACGTCCCGTGAAACCTGCTGGAGGCGCTGCGCGATGGCATATCCATGGACGGGTCCCATGGCAACAATCTTCATGATCAGGAGATCGAGAGTTCCTTGCGGAAGATCTGACTTGGCCGTCATCGCCTATACCTCTGGCTTCTACCTATAGCACGTGTAGAAGCCGGAGGCAAACCTCAAGCGCGAGCGGCTTCGATACTTCGAGATCTTGGCTGCGCAGTATATCAATGATATTGATACCCGTATCAATAAAGGAACCGTGGACATTCTACTCCGTTTGGCATACACTGCACCAAATAGTAGTTGAAGGCTAGATTCAGGAGTCCATGATGCACTTCTTCATCCGCGCATTTGCCTTTACGCTGGTTCTCGGTCTTTTCCTTGTGCCCGGCACGTTCGCCCAAGTGAACGCGACTGTCGGAGGAACCGTTTCTGATCCGTCCGGCGCTGTGATCGCGATGGTTGCGGTCTCCGCGAGGAATAACACCACTGGTATCGTCACCAACGCGACCACGAACCCAACCGGGGCCTACGAATTCTCCAGTCTTCAGCCAGGTACGTACACCCTCACGGCCATGATTTCCGGATTTAAGACGGCCACATTTAACAATGTCGCGCTGGGCCAAGGCCAGCAGGTACGGCTCAATTTCGACCTGCAGGTGGCCGCGGCCGGCGAAACCGTGAGTGTAGTCGCGGAGGCGGACACAGTATTGGCTACTACTTCCTCTTCCGTCGGCGGAACACTCAATATGCGAGACGTCTCCAGCCTGCCGGTGGCCAGCCGAAATGTACTCGATCTGGTAACGTTGACGCCCGGCGTGATTGGCGTACAGGGAACTTTCACCAACGTTGGATCAGCGGCCCCGGGCGGGCAAACGGTGCCCGTCTTCGCGGGAACCGCCACCGGCAACGTCAATACGACGCGCGACGGCATGACCACCAACGACGGGCGCTACAACAACTCCAACGGCGCCTATTCCGGGATCTTTACCAGCCCGGACATGGTGGAGGAAGTCCGAGTGAGCACCAACTCGATAGATCCGGCGTTAGGCCGCGGATCGGCGCAGGTACAAATGCTTACGCGCTCGGGCGGCAACGAGTACCACGGCGCGTTGTTTTACACCAACGCCAACTCGGTATTGACCTCGAAGACCTATTTTCAGAATCTCCAGGGGCAGCCCAAGGATTACTTCAACCGCAACCAGTACGGCGGGCGGTTGGGCGGGCCGATCAAGAAGAACAAGGCCTTTTTCTTTGCGTTGATTGACAACCAGCGGTATCTGCAAAAGGTCAACGTCGTATCCACGGTGCTCACCGAACAGGCGCGCCAAGGCATCTTCCGCTATCTCACCGCGGCATCCGGGTGCGCTGCGCCACCGTGTACTCGCCGGAACGGCAACGCATTTTCCGGCACTCCATCCGTCGACATCAACGGCAACATTTTGACTTCCTCCGGCGGTGTACCGCTGTCCCTGAACCAGTTCAACCTATTCACGGATGTGAAGGACCCCAACCGCACCGGGATCGATCCGGTGTGGTTTGGGCCTCAGTACCTCAAACGCCTGCCCCTCCCCAACAACTGGACGGTCGGTGACGGTCTGAACACGGCGGGATACCAATTCCAGCGGCGCGAGGAAGGTATCGACGGCGCCACTGGCCAGAGCCCCAGCGCCGACCGCGATCACCTGACGCTGCGGTTCGATTATCAGGTCAGCGACAAGAACAGGGTGAATTTCGTCATGAGCCGGGAGCACGATTGGGGCGTCTCCTCACAGACCGGGCAGCTCCAATATCCCGCCGGATATATCGGTGAAGTACAGCGGAACCCGCGCTTTTATAGTGCGGCGTGGACCAGCGTTATCACGCCGAGCCTGCTGAACGAATTCCGCTTCGGCTACAAACTCGATACCTGGGAAGGTTCGTCCGCGTTCGATGTGGGTGGTGGCTTTAGCGGCGTCACTAGCGATAATCTAACGCAATTCTCGAAGGACGCTCGTGCCAGTTTTCCCACCATAAACGGGCAGTTTCAATATATTCAGCCCGGCCAGACGTCCGCAACCGGCCTTCTGAACTTGGGGCAGTACGCACAGATGAATGTCTCGTCGCCGCGGCTTACTTACAGCCCGATGTACCAGATCGCGGACACCATGAGTTGGAACCACGCCGCACACTCCTTCCAGGGAGGGTTCGACATCACTCGCGAGTATTCGCAGTCCTCGAACAGCGGAGGCACGCAGACCACGCGGCCTAGTGTCAGCCTGGGGGTCGGCCCCACGCAGGTGCCGAATATCAACAGCACGAATTTTGCGGGATTAAACGCCAGCGATGTGACTACTGCTCAGGATTTGCTGGCCAACCTGGCCGGAACCGTGGCCAGCATTTCGCAGCAGTACTGGATCAACACTCCCACCGACACGAACTGGTCGGATTACACCAAGAACGTCTTCTTTTATCGCGAACATCACGCCAACCAGTGGGCCGCCTTCTTCAAGGACAACTGGAAGGTAACACGCAACCTGACGGTGAATCTGGGTATTCGCTACGACTACTACGGTACTCCGTATGAGAGTCATGGGTTGGCCGGAAAAGTAGTGAATCCGTTTGGGCTCTCCGGCACCAATTACGCGGACGCGTTTGGCAACCGGGCCACCAGTCCTGGACAAATCACGACTATCAACTTTGTAAACGCCAACTCCCCCAATCCGGGTGACACCATCTACAACAACGACTGGAATAACTTCGCCCCCTCGATCGGCATCGCCTACCAGGTGCCATGGTTCAAGCGCAGCACCGTCCTGCGGGCCGGCTACGGCATCAATTATACGTTCGCGGTGGATTTCCTGGGGCTCAACACGAATATCGGCAACATTCCTGGAACGGTTCTGAACACCACCAACCCGGTTGCCAGCTACGTGAACGTTCAGACTCTGGCCAGCTCCGGGCTGCTCCCGGTCAGCACCCAGGGCGTTCAGCCATTTGCGCCGGTGCCGGTGACGAACCGTTCGGCGGGATTGAACCCCTACGATGTGAATTTAAGAACCCCTTACATTCAGAGCTTCAACGTAACTCTCCAGCGCGAGATCACGCGCTCGTTGAGCATGGATGTCAGCTACATCGGAAACAAGGCCACTAAGCTGGTGACCGGCCGGCAGATCAACGATGTGGATATTGTCGACAACGGCTTCCTGAATGCCTTTAACATCACGCGGTCGGGCGGGAATGCCCCGCTATTCGATACTCTGCTCAATGGTGTGAGCATCCCCCTCGTAGGAGTGGTCGGGCAGAACGGCCTAACCGGGTCGTCGGCCCTTCGGCGGTACACCTCAACCAATGCGTTCCTTGCCAACGGTCAGGTCGGAAACCTCGCCAACTTCCTCAACACGAGTAACGCTTTGGGCGGCGGAATTCCGGGTACGATTCTTCGCAAGGCTGGCCTGCCTGAGAATTTCTTCGTGGTCAACCCTCAGTTCGGCAGCATGGCCTACCAAAGCAACAACGGCAATTCGACCTACAACGCGGGACAAGTGCATTTCTCGCAACGCCTCACGCATGGTTTGTCGGCTCAGGGATCCTACACCTTCTCGAAGACACTTGGCGACAACAACATCCGCGACCAGAATAATCTCCGCCTCAGCAAGGGCTTGCTGAACATCGACCGCACGCACGTAATTCAAGAAGCAGTCAGCTACCTGGTGCCGTTCGGCAAGGGCGGAAGCTACTTTTCAAACGCGCCGAAGTGGGCCGATCATGTCATCGGCGGATGGCAGATTTCATCCGGTGCGACCTGGGCATCTGGCGTCCCGCTCAGCTTCACAAGTGTGAACACTTTGAATCAATTCGGCACGGCCACCGCGGACCTGGTCGGGAATCTGCCGAGCAACTATCAGCAAGTGACGAAAGGTGCAAATGTCGTGAACTACTTCCCGACGCTAACCACCAGCCGCGTCGTGCCTAGTTTTGGAACCGGGGCGGACGCCACTACCCTGGCCGGCCGCTACACCAACCAAGTGGTGGTCGATCAAAGCGGCAATGTGGTTCTGGCCAACTCGCAGCCGGGCACCACGGGTAACTTGGCGGTCAACACGCCGCTGCTGAGAGGGCCAGGCCAGCTTAGCTTCAACGGCGCAGCCGGCAAGACGTTTACGATCACGGAAAGAACCAAGGTGACGGTGCGTGCCGACGTGATCAACCTTCTGAATAAGCCGCAGTGGGGCAATCCCGTCACCGACATCAACTCGGCGTCCTTCGGCCGCATTAGCGCGGCGTCCGGAAACCGTACGGTTACGTTTAACGCGAGGATCGATTTCTAGGAATTCGCTAGAAGGGACCCTCCACTCGAAGCCGTTTCAAAGTTGGGCGAGCCGTGGTCGCCTGCGATTTCTTTGCCACAGTGTTCCGCACCTGACGTAGTGCGTCCGGTTTCTAAGCCCCAGCGTCAGAGTCGCGAGGTCGTACCAGAACCTCATCCTTAAGTGCTCGATTTTGAAGAACGACCTGAATTTTCCCGTCATTGGAGCACCATGGAGGATTTCATCAGAACTTTGTCACTGTAGCCAAAAGACTTCCTGACACGGTCTCCCCATACTTGCCTGAGGAGACATACCTTGCGAGCCCGACTGGAAGTCTTTGAACGCTGGCCGGTTATTGAGCCTCGAATTGTCCTTTCCCTGGCACTGACGGTTCTGACGTTCACAGCCGGGTGTTCGATCAAGCGAATCGCGGTCAACCAGCTGGGCAACGCCCTAGCGAGCAGTGGAACCACCTTCACGTCGGACGACGATCCTGACCTGGTGCGGGACGCCCTCCCCTTCAGCCTCAAGCTCGTCGAGAGTCTGCTGGCGGAAAGCCCGCGGCATCGAGGCTTGCTCTTCGCCGCCTCCAGCGGTTTCACCCCTTACGCTTACGCATTCGTGCAAGAAGAGGCGGATGAAGTGGAAGACCGTGATCTGGCGCATGCCACCGCCCTGCGAACACGCGCCCGGCACCTCTATTTGCGTGCTCGCGACTATGGGATTCGCGGACTTGAGGTAAAGCATAAGAGCTTCGGCGCCGCTCTCCTTAAGGATCCCAAAGTGGCGGTGCGCTCCACCACTAAAGCGGATGTCCCGCTACTGTACTGGACAGCGGCTTCCTGGGGCGCCGCGATTTCGCTTTCCAAGGACAATCCGGATCTGGTTGCGGATCAGCCGATCGTGGAAGCTTTGATGGATCGCGCTCTTGAGCTGGATGAAAAATTCGGCGACGGCGCTATCCACACATTCCTGATCAGCTACGAGCCGAGCCGGAACGGGGCGCAAGGCGATTTCTCCGTGCGATCAAGGAAACATTTCGATCGGGCGATGGAGCTGTCCGGCGGTTTTCAGGCTGCTCCGCTGGTTAGCCTGGCGGAAGCCGTATCCATTCAGAAGCAGAATCAGAAGGAATTTCGGACGCTCCTCGATCGGGCGCTGGCCATTGACGTGAACGCGAAGCCCGAGTTTCGATTGGCGAATTTAGTGATGCAGCGCCGGGCGCGCTGGTTGCTGACGAGAGCAGATGAACTTTTTCTGGAGGCAAAGCAATGAGTATCACGAAACTGACGTTCGCGATTGGCCTGGCTATATCCTGCACGGCTGTCGCCCACGCGCAGCCGAAGCGGGTAAAGCTAGCGACTCTTCTTCCCAAGGGCTCGTCGGCTCATCGGACCCTTTTGACCATGGGAGAAAAATGGAGCCAGACGCCCGGCGCCGTGGGGCTCACGATTTACACCGACGGAACCATGGGCGGCGAAGCGGAAACAGTCCGGCGCATGCGCATCGATCAGGTCCAAGCCTCCTTGCTTTCGGTGGGAGGACTGCTAGAAATCGATCGTTCGGCCGCCGCCCTCCAGGTAATGCCGATGGCCTTTCGTTCGCTGGACGAAGTAGACTACGTCCGCGAAAGGCTGCGGCCTTTACTCGACAAACGTCTCGCGGAAAAGGGGTTCGTCGCCCTCTTCTGGGGCGACGCGGGCTGGGTGCGCTTCTTTTCCAAGAAGCCGGTGATTCATCCGGAGGACCTAAAGAGGTTAAAGATGTTCGCCCTATCCAGCGATATCGGACAGATCGATCTCATGAAGGCGGCGGGTTTTCAGCCGGTATCGCTGGAGTACACCGATACACTCACCGGATTGCAAACGGGACTGATCGAATCTGTGCCGACGATTCCGTTCTACGCACTGGCTGGTCAGTTCTATCTGCCCGCTCCCTACATGCTGGATATCAACTACGTTCCGCTAACGGGTGCGCTGGTCATGACGCGCAAGGCTTGGGATACCTTTCCGGCGGCCGCCCAGCAGGCTATGCGGCAATCCGCCGAAGAAGCGGGAAAGCAAATCGAAGAGCAGAGCCGCAAGGAGATGGACGAATCCGTAGCGGCAATGGAGAAGCGCGGACTGAAGGTGAACCGGCTGACACCGGACGCGAGAGCGGAATGGCAGTCGGTCTTTGATGCCGTCTATCCCAAGCTCCGTGGCAACCTGGTTCCCGCCGATGTGTTCGACGAAGTTCAGAGGTTGCTGCGAGAGTACCGTAAGTGAAACTGGAGAACGCCGTCATCTCCCTGGCCCTGGCCGCCGTGATGGTGCTGCCTCTGTTGGAGGCGGTGCTGCGGAAGACTCTGCACATCGGCATTTCCGGGTCTGCCGCGCTGGTACAGCACCTGACGCTGATCATCGGCATGGTGGGCGGAGCGATCGCTGCCGGCGAGAACCGTTTGCTCCCCCTCTCCACTCTAGGTGGACTATTGAAAGGGCGGTCCCGCACCATGCTCGGCATCGTTAGCGGAGGAATCGCCGCGGGAGTGAGTGCCGTGCTGGTTGCCGCTGGCGTGGACTTCGTGCTGGCCGAACGAGGCTCCGGACAGGTGCTGGCATATGGAATCCCTGTTTGGGTGGTGCAAGCAGTCATCCCCGCGGGATTTGGGCTGATCACGCTCCGCTTGCTGGGACACAGCGTGAAGTCGTGGGCAGGACGAGGCATCGCGGCGATGCTGGCCGGCAGCTGGATCTTGTTATGGAGCTTTTCTCCGATGGGGGCGCTGGTGGCGCTCGCCGCGGCCACGCTGGCGGGCGTACCAGCCTTCGTCACTCTGGGTGGCGTAGCTCTCATTTTGTTTGCGCGCGCCGCCGAGCCGATCGCTTCTATTCCTATCGCCCACTATTCACTCGTAACCAATCCCGTTCTGCCGACAATTCCCCTGTTTACTCTCGCCGGGTACGTGCTCGCGGAGGGAGGCGCGCCTAAACGGCTCGTAGATGTATTCCAGGCTCTGTTCGGAAGACTCAGGGGTGGAACGGCCATCGTGACGGCGATCGCTTGCGCCTTTTTTACGTCGTTTACCGGAGGCTCGGGTGTGACCATCATCGCATTGGGCGGCCTGTTGATGCCGGTGTTGCTAGCCCGGCGTTATAGTGAACGGAACGCACTGGGGCTGGTGACCGGAGCGGGCTCGCTGGGCTTGCTATTCCCTCCGTGCCTGCCTTTGATCCTATACGCCATCGTCGCCAAGGTGCCCATCCAGAGTATGTTCCTGGGGGGAATCCTTCCTGGTGTGGTGATGCTCGTGGCCACCGCGGGCTGGGGCATTTTTAGCCAAGGCCGCGACAAGGCAGGAGTCGAGCCGCCTTTCGATTGGGACCTGGCCAAACGGGCTCTCTGGACTGCGAAGTGGGAGCTGCTGACGCCGGCCGTTGCGCTGGGGGCTCTCTTTGGAGGGTTCGCGACGCCAGTAGAGGCTGCGGCTCTTACGGCTTTGTATGCGGTGTGCATTGAAACGCTGGTCCACCACGATTTGAACTTCACCACAGATGTGCCCCGGGTTATGCGGGAGTGCGGGCTTTTGGTGGGCGGCGTACTCCTGATTCAAGGAGTGGCGTTGGGTTTCACAAACTACCTGGTGGACGCCGAAGTGATGTCGCACGCGACCGAATGGGCCACCAGCACGATTCATTCTCGTTGGGTGTTCCTTCTGGCGTTGAATCTGTTCCTGCTGGTGGTGGGCTGCTTAATGGAGATTTACGCGGCGATCGTGATTCAGGCGCCTCTGCTGGTCTCGATCGGCAGTGCCTTCGGCATCGATCCCGTGCACCTCGGCATTATTTTTCTGGCCAACCTGGAGTTGGGCTATCTCACGCCACCCGTCGGCTTAAACCTGCTTTTATCCTCCTACCGTTTTCATAAGTCTGTACCTGAGGTGCTGCGTGCGGTGCTGCCGCTAACGCTGGTACTGGCGGGAGGGGTCCTGCTGATTACCTACGTGCCGGCTTTGACCACCGCACTCCCTCACTGGTGGGGACCCTAGGTGGCGGCTCGGCCTAGCGTGCCCCTCGCGAAGAGCGCCCTGAAGTCCGCCGTTCACATTCGGCTTTCGTAGCGGCCAGCATGATTTCCATAGATTCATTGGGCAGGGTATCAATGACTCGGGAAATCACGGCTTTCGGGACCGGGATGATGCCGATCTTGCAGACGAATTCTTGAACCGACCGCGCCAGCTCCACAAACTCAAATTCCGCGTAGATATCGGGACCGACCTGCCTTGCTCTCCAGTACGTATCGAGAGCCCACATGATTCCATGGTCCTGATTCGGCGCGAGCAAATCATTGCGTCCAGGCACACCGCTGTCGGATTCCTGAATCTGGCTCGAACGGGAATGGACCATCAGCACCCGATTCCCATCACTCCCGGAATCCGCGTAGTCGGTTCGAGACGTAACCGCAAAGGCAAAATGCTGTGGAAAAAGGGACGCAGCGTGGAATGTATTCTGGAATCCGTAGGTCACTTCGAATGAGGTTCCGGAAGCGTCCAGCGGCTTGGCTCGGCAATCGTAAATCAGTGGATTATAGATGGAGCCACAGCGGCTATAGTCCTGCAGCACTTCCCGCAGGTCCTGCAAGCGCGATCCACGGATACGAATTGCGCCAATCCAATTAACAATGGTTCCGTTCCAACCGGCGACGCGCTGATTCGTGGCTTGATCGGTGATGTTCCAGCGAACCTGCTGTCCGCTTTGGAGCTGCGCGGCCGCGTTTTTGCGGTCGCGCTCGGGCACCCATGACAATTCTCCGGCCGTGAGGCGCGAAGCCATGCCGCTTTCCAGTCGTTTGACGTAATTTTCATACTCGGGCACCAGGCGCGGGTCAGGCGACGTGGTACATCGGGCGGCCCACGATGCGCCGGCGGAGAGTAGGGTTAGCGGCACTAACCCGCCCAGAAGCTTGATCGAATTCATCTGTGTAAACTGCCGATCAGGCTGAGAAATCTGGTGTCTCCCGCGAGCTTTCCGACTTGGGGTTCCAGACGAAGATAGACCAGGTAATCGGAGCGTTCCGTCGTCGCCGACCAGGCGAATTTCAAAGCCGTCGCCGTCTCTCCGAGAGAATGGTGAACCCCGGCAAAATACAGCGCCGGGACGTACCGTGTACGGGACATTTCCTCCAGGCTGGCCAGCTCGCGGCGTGCTTCCGTAACCTGACCCGCGGCTCCGTAGGCGCTCGCCAAGGCCGCGACGGTGGTCGGACTGTTTCCGGAAAGGGCCTTCGCACGCTGGAATTCAGCGATGGCTTGTGGATATAGACCCTTCTGCTGGTACGCCATTCCCAAGGTCTGATGCGCCATTGGATAGCTGGTGTCCATTTCGACGACCGAGCGGTACTGGTCGATGGCCTGGTCATATTGGCGCGAGTAGTAATAACACCAGCCGACGCCGATGTTGATGATCGGGGACAGCGGCTCCAGCCGTGTCGCCAGTTGCATCTGTTCTGTTGCTTTCTTAAGATCGTTAGCCGCCATGTAGTAGTGGCTATACCAATGATGGGCTTTGGCCGAGGCGGGATCGAGCATGATCGCCTGGGCGAATTCTTTTTGCGCTCCATCCAGATCCCAGTCGTAGGACAACTTCACATAGGCAAGGGAAACGTGAGCCTCGGCCAGGTTCGGGTCCATCTGCAAAGCTTTTTCGGCGGCCGCTTTAGCCAGGGGCATCGCTTTCTCCGGCCGCATTCCGTCGATGCCGATCGAGCCCAGCAGAGAATATGAATCGGCAAGGCCTGTGTAGGGAAGAGCAAACGTGGGATCCATATTGATAGCTTGCTGAAAGAACTGCAGAGCTCGATTCAGTCCGTCTTCGGTGCGACGATTCCAGAAAAAACGCCCGCGCTGGTACGCCAGCCACGCGTCTGGATTAATCTGATGATTCTGTTGAAGCTCCTGCCGTTCCTCGGCAGTAACGGCCACTTGGATCTTGTTCGCGATCGCCTCCGCGGCGGCCGCTTCCAGCGCCAGGACGTCTTTCATCTCGCGCTCGTAGGAATCCGCCCAGGAAACGAAGTGGGTCTTAGGATCCACCAACTCTGCATGAATTCGCACTCTTCCCATCGATTGCTGAACCGTTCCGCTAAGAAAGTACGTGATTCCCTGGTCGCGAACCAGTTTGTTCACCGCCTCGGATTCCGCGCCTCCGCTGTCCTGAGTGGTTAAGTCGATGACGCGAAGGTTCCCCAGCCGTTTTAGCGGCGCAATCAGCGCCTGCGTGATGCCATCGGCGAAGTACTCCTGAGCTGGATCCGCTTCGACGTTGCGAAATCGCAGCACTGCCACGGTATGCGTGGCCGTTTTGACGGGAGTCGCGGGCGTCGCCTCGTGAGCCCGAGTGAAATACGTCGCCAGCGCCACGACGGAGCAAAACGCGAGCAGACCGATCGGAGCAGCCCAAGTGGACCATGTTGTTTTTGAGCTTGATCCCGGCCTTGTTTCGGAAGGTGGCGTCGCGGCCGGCAAAGGCGCGGTCCGAGCAGAGCCCTTCGATGGAAGGGGCGCCGCTTCCACGGGCGCGATGAACCGGTAACCCCGTTTCGGAATGGTTTCGATGTAGGGCGGCTCGTTCCCCGTCTCCTCGAAAGCCTTGCGCAGTAAAGAGACGTTCCTGGCCAAGGCGCCTTCCTCCACAAAGGTGTCGGGCCATACAGCCTTCATCAGGTCGCCCTTATCCACCATCCGGCCGGCGCTTTCAAGCAATACAAGGAGGGTGTCGAGAGCTTTGGGCGGCAAGGAGATCAATTCCGGGCCGCGATGCAAGAGCCGCTCTCCTGCATCGATACGGAACGGGCCAAATTGATATCCCTGGATTTCCGGCTCGGCCATTGTGGGTCATACGAGCATATCAGATCTGAATCCTTGAAGCCGATGATAAGTCAGGAGTTATCAGAATTCAATCAGGGATGCTTCAGGATTTGCGCAGGACTAATTCGGGTCTGTAGCCCAACATCAATGTTTGACTACATCATTAATAAGACGCTTTGCGTGCCATGGGCGGTATCTCATTTGGGTCATCAGCGGCCTAAGCGTTCTTGCCGCCGAACGACCATTGGATGATTCATCCAGGAACGTGCCGGATATCGTCGACAAATATGTCCAAGCGGTCCGGATTCAGGGAACCGCCGTTCGAGACGGCATGGTGCGGGTGGACGTCACCGCAACATTGCTTAAGTCGCGGCGGCAGAGTCAAATACGCGCCATCCGGCGCGTCTCCGATGATGGTGAGGTCACCTACGACATCCTCGAGAAATCGGGTGATGAGGGTATTCGTCGCCAAGTGATCGGACGCTACCTGACTGTAGAATCCCAGTGGCATCACGCGGACGCCACTGCTTTGACTCCCGTCAACTACAAGTTCCGACTCAAGGCGATCGTTTACCAGCTTGGCCGGCGGATTCAAGTATTGCAGCTGACGCCCCGGCAAAAGAAGAACGGGCTGTTTAGAGGAGAACTATGGGTGGACGAAGCAACGGGGATGCCCGTCCGCGAGTCCGGCAAGCTGGTGAAAACCCCGAACCACCTTCTGAAAGGTCTGACTTTTACGCGCGATTACCAGATCCGGGACGGGACGGTTGTTCCCATCCACGAGGAAGTGAGCATTGACGTCCGGTTTTGGGGAACCGTAGTTCTGAGCGTCGGATTCACCAACATGGAGTTTCGCTGAAGGCTGGCTCCCACTAATGCACAATTCGAATCGTTCGGGTGCTTCGGTCCGCCGCTCCACCGGCCGCGCGTCCGGCGACCGTCACGGCCGATGCAGTCGCAATAAAGATGGCGATTCCCGGGCCAGCCGACGTCGCGGTCCTCCCCGCCACATAGCCGCCAATGACGACTCCGCCGAGAACTCCAAGGATTGTCCCCGTAGTGCGCCAATTCGACCCGTGCTTTACCAACTTCAGCACTGTGACGGAGCCCCGTGGGATCAAGGCGTTGCCCTTAGGAAAGGTCTTTGCATCGGAGGTTTTCTTGATATCAAGGACCAGGCCGTCGTCTCGGACGGCGACCACCTCGCCCTTGATCGCGATCGCGCCGGGAAGCGTCAACTCTATGCTGTGCCCGTTAATCGCGGCGTTCAATTCCTGCCACCTTAGTTCGATGGGTGTCGAGGCGGCGAACGTGCCTGGCTGTCCCGTCAAGAGAAAGGCCAGGAAAAAGGCGATAGGTGTTTTGAGGGTCATTGAATTGTCCTTTTTGTTTTCCCCTACAGATTGGGGAGCGCGATGCGAACACTGCATGCTCCGATGGTGCTGCCATCAGGCCCACGAAGTCTTGTGGAAGTGCTGACAAAACTAAGACGAGAGGTTGACGAACTCCGCCAAGTCGCCGCCAGCGTGGATTTTAATCCTGGCGAGGCCGGTCCGTTCGACCAGGATCCCGACCTGCCTGATTCTGATCGCTAGTACCCTCCCTCTGGCCGGTACTGGGCGGTAGGGAGTTTTAGTTCTGTCCGGATTCGAAAGATGATGGGTCACTACGCGCTAACTGTCGACTAGGGTGATTATGGTCAGTTTGAAGTGAGCGGTTTGTCTCCCGCCGGCCGATAGACAATTACCGATGTGCTGTAAAAAACCGAGCT
>Ga0105246_10000557_pt1 | contig 20575 bp, 23 predicted proteins | sample KBSM64metaG_FD_99694 | JGI IMG/M metagenome (GOLD analysis project Ga0105246, IMG submission 99694) | Miscanthus rhizosphere microbial communities from Kellogg Biological Station, Michigan, USA - KBS M6-4 metaG | ecosystem: Host-associated > Plants > Roots > Rhizosphere > Soil | place... | reverse complement strand
CTTCACCCCGATCGGGGACAACGCCACGCTGATGCTGGTGGTGCTGGAGTACCGGTCCAAGGGTCCGATCGAGTGGATCGCGAACCGGTGGCGTGCAGTCGGCCGGCGGATGCGGCTGGACCTGAAGCACTTCCGCCGGTACGTGATGCGCACCGAGCAGGACGACCTGCCGGATCCGGAGGAGGCCGACGAGATCCCCGAGGACGCCAAGTCCGAGGAGGAGTCGGAGGAACAGGACCAGTCCGACGAGCAGTCTGAGGACTCATCCGACGAGGGATCGGATGAGCAGGAGGACGAGACCGAGGAGTCCGAAGAGGGGGAATCGGACGACGACTCCGAGGAGTCCGGTGAGGAGGAGTCCACGGATGGCGGAGAAGGAGAGGCCGAGGAGGAGGCCCCAAAGGCACGTCCCACCCGACGAGCCCGAGGCTGAGCCCTCCAAGGAGGTCTCGATGCAGACCTCCAAGGGCGACACCCGCACCGACACCACCGCGACCCTGTCACCTCTCGCCGAAGCCACGGCGCAGGACTGGCTGGGGAGCAACCAGGATCCGGACGTGCTCCTGGCGGTGCCGAACCTCGGTGTCGATCACATCGGGCTGAAGGTGAAGAACCTGCACGCCCATGTGGAGCTGCACGCCAAGGTGCTCGATCTGCTGGAGCTCCACGTCGGAGCAGACGTGGACATCGAGGAGGTCGAGCTGGACATCGAGAACGTTCGAGTCCAGGCGATCCTGAAGGTGAAGCTCGAGAAGGTGGAGTCGATCGTTGATCGCGTGATGACCACCATCGACAACAACCCGGAGATCCTGACCAACCTCACCCAGGGGCTCGGGAAGGGATTGGAAGGGGCGCTGGAGGGACACACCAGCGTTCAGCAGGACGACCAGTCCTGATCACAAGCGGCCGGCCCACCCCTTCAGCCCACTGGGGGGTGGGCCGGTCTTTCCCATGGAAGGAACCAGATGAACGAAGAGCAGATCAACCGACTGATGATGATCGCCGGCGCGTGTCTGACGATCATCGCGGCCGTGGGGACCATCGCGCTGCTGGTCATGTGCGCGACGGACTTCACCGTCCCGTTGGCCATCGGCACACCGCTGATGGCCGCAGCCACGGTCGGCTTCGGCTGGGTGACCGTCTTCTTCGGCCACAAGGTCACCGGCCATCCGCTGGTGTTCACCAACGAGGCCGAGCGGGAGGTGCTCACCAACAGCCAGCGACGTGATCTCCGCAGGAAGCGCGGGGAGATCGTCATGGAGCGGGCGCTGATCGAGATCGAGAACGAGCGGGACAACATGACCCACCGGCAGCTGGAGGCGGCGAACGACGACACCAAGCCGCCGCACGTCACCCAGTGGTCGCCACCCAAGACCCACCGCCACGAGTTCGGTGAGATCGACCGGAAGGAGTGGGGGCACTGAAGCGGAACTACGACGAGGAGTCGCAGCGCTGTGACGCGGAGGTGCCGGACAAGCCCGGCTTCCTTTGCCAGGTCAGGGAGAAGAACCATGCGCCCCCTCACCGGAGGGGGCGTACCTACTGGTGGAACCAGGCTTTCTGGATCGGCCTAGATCAATGGAGGGAGATGAGAGATGAACACCGGAAGCAGGGACGAGCAGCAGATGCTCGCTGACATCCACCGGGCGGCGAACGCGCTGACCACCATCGCCACCTGCATGCAGGCGGAGGAGGCACGCAAGCGCCGGCTGGAGACCGGCGGCTGGGCTCCGGTCAAGAACGGGGAGGAGGTGATGTTCCTGGAGGGCAACTGCTCATACCAGAACTGCGCGAACCCAGTGGTCGCGATGATCGACTTCAAGAGGTACTGCCAGGAGCACATCGAGGTGGGCTTCTCCCAGGTCGGTGCCGCGATCGCTGCGGCGAAGGCTGGCTTCCAGTACCTCGAGGACGCCATCCAGCAGGAGGGATCCTGATGGGCTGGTGGAACGGCACCGCGGACGGTGCCTCGCTGCAGAGCGAGGAGACCGGCATCGTCTGGGGTGACAGCGTGGCTGACACCCTGGACGCGGCGATCGCCGTGATCGTCGCCGACTTCAAGCAGGCCTGGGGGCGCAAGCCGACCAAGGTCGAACTGCGTGCCGGCCTGGAGTTCGCCCTCGGCGCGTACGAGGAAGACTGAGGTCATGCAAAACCCCGGCCTCGAGCACCAGCTAGTCCAAGCGACCCAGGGCATCGAACGACACCTGGACCGCATCGCCACCGTGCTGGAGGCCCAGGATCAACGTGCCCTGGCCGAGCACCACGCGGAAGTCCATCTGGACTCCTACCCGCCGGAGGTGGCCGAACTGATCGCTCGGCTCCTGATCCCCGGCGTCACCGTACGGCCCCGGGACGAACCGGGCTGATCGCTGGACGCACTGTCGTGTATGTGATAGAGTGAATCCAGTGCGTGGGCTTCAGCCTGCGCAAGGACGGGTGGCTTTCAACGGCTGCCCGTCTACCAAGGCCCGTCGGCTCAGATAGCCGGCGGGCCTTTTGCATGTCCGGAACCTGCGGGTGGGCCTCGAAGAGGGCCAACGACATGTGGCTACGCCTGCTCTGCGGAGCGGCCTCGAAGAGGGCCCGGCATGCAAACCACTTCAAGCATTCGGAAAGGAATGTGATCACGATGGCTGCAATCTCAGCCGTTCCCGCGATGCCCGACAGAAACGCCTACATGGCGCGGGTCGCGGACCGCTTCCGGACACTGCGCCGGAAGCTCATCCAGGTTGCCAAGAAGGCCGGCAACTGGTTCATCAACCTGACCCCGGTCAACTGGGCCTGGCGCGTGGCGAAGTCCGCCACCTCCAAGGTCTGGAACTGGGTCCGACCGGCCGTGTCGTACACGCACCGGTACATCGTCAGGCCCGCGGCCATCGGAGCCGGGGCTGCTGTCGGGTTCGTCTTCGGCTCCAAGCTCATCGCCCTGCTGACAGGGCTCGGAGTCGTCGGACTGATCGCGGTGACCATCTACGTCGTGCGCAAGCGCGGCAAGGAGAAGGTCGTCGGGCTCGAGGTCGTCTCCACTGGTGCTCCGGAGGAGCCCGAGGAGAAGCCGAAGAAGACGCCTCGCAAGCGGATCGCGGAGGCTGTGGACAAGGTGGCCGACGCACTCGAGGAGAGTGCCGATGTCATCAACACCGCCGCCAAGGAGGCCGCCGCCGACACTGTCGAGACGGCCAAGGTCAAGAGGGCCGCCGCCGAGGCCGCCGAGGCTGAGTCCGAGGCCATCCTCGAGGCCGCCAAGGACGCCGTCGCCGAGGCCAACCAGGCCGCGGCCGAGGTCCGGACCAACGGCCACTACAAGGTCCGGTTGCCCGAGGGCGACCTGGACCCCAATGAGACGCTCGACCACCGGTTCAACGACCTGGACGTGCTGATCAACGCCGAGATGAACAAGCCTCTCCCGGACCCGGAGTTCCTGTGCGAGCTGCAGGGACGCCAGAACATGGTCCACGTCCGGGGTGGCAAGCACAGCAAGGTGAAGAAGGACGCCACTGCGGCCATGGTCCACAAGGACTACGCCGAGACCCTGGAAGCGACGTGGATGTCCGAGAACGACGCGAGGATGCTGGCTCCGAAGGAGGAGACCGGGATCTACCGCGGTGCCCTGCACCAGGGCGCGATCGCTGAGAGTGCGCGGATCAGGAAGATCGAGGTACTCAAGGCCGAGCACGACCGGCTCAAGGGCAAGGCTGCCTGAGCCACTGAAGGGGAGGGGCCCGGTTCGCCGGGTCCCTCCCTTTCCCCGTTCACCCACCAGCAAGGAGAAGAGACGCATGAAGGAACCCGGAGATCTCAGACTGAAGGGTCTGGTCCAGGGTCTGATCACCACCATGGCCAGCAACCTGGGCGCGCTGTTCCTGATCGACAAGGACTACCAGGTCAAGCAGGTGTTCGCGCTCAGCGAGTTCGGAGCGGCACAGGCCACCAAGGCCCGGATGCGGATGCTGCACAACGAGAACCTGCTCGCCGTGGTGATGACCGGGTGGTCCGGCGACACCGGCCACAACGTGGTCTGCGAGCACTACCCAGCCCCTGGACAGGTCGAGACCTACACCTTGACCTACCCCAGGGCCACCTACTCCTGGACCGACCAGGACGAGCCCGACGCACAGGACGCGATCGAGGCCTACCGAGCGATCTGGAGCCTCGAACGGCTCTAAGAGAGGAGGCAGCACCTGATCACCTGATACATCCCCACACCACCCATCACCACCAGAAGGGACAGGCCATTGACTGGCCAGTACTGGACCAGGGTGCGGTTCGTAACCGACACCCTGGTCACCAGTGATGAACCACTCACCCCGCAGGACCTGCAGAAGGCGGCCGAGAACGCCGGCGTCGCTGTCAGGACCACCGCGTACGAGGGCGTCAAGAACGCGACGATCTCGTTCCTGCCCGAGCACAAGTACTCCGTCTGCCACGTCCACGACGCGACGGACGAGAACTGCATGCACTGCCGAAGTCACAGCCGTGACGAACTCGGTCCTGATTACACCAGCTAGGAAGGCAAAGCATGAGCAAGGAAGCAACGCCCTGGTCTGACGAGGCCAGGCAGGTCAACATCGAACAGGTCAACGCCGAGCTCGCCGAGAAGGGCGGCGGCCGGGTGACCATCGAGGAGACGGTTGACTACCACCAGAGCAACCAGATCCTCCTCCCGCTCGACCCGACCAAGATGTCCTACGCGGAAGGCTCGCAGTACCTGGCCAAGCTGGCCGAGGACATGGAGGAGATGTACGAGTACACCGAGAACTTCACGTGCCGTCCCCCCGACGGTGCGCTGGCGTTCAACGCGGTGCTCAAGGAGCGCTACGGGATCTCGGCCATCGGCAAGGCGATCCGCGGCTGGGGCGGCACCCAGCTGCCCACGCTGAAGAACGTCGAGGTCGCCCCGCCGGTCTGGAGCAAGGACCACACCAAGGTCATCAAGCGCGCCCAGTCGGTGCAGGTGCCCTGGGGCGTCATGGACTTCCCGCCGCTGAAGGCGCAGTTCATGATGTTCGCCCGGCCGGCCTCGAACTACGGACCGGCGTTCTCGGTCCGGGTGGTCGCCAAGAAGTCCTTCGCACCGTCCATCCAGGGCGTGTTCGAGGAGGTGAAGGAGTACCTGGAGGAGCACAGCATCTACCGGCACAAGTCGCTGGAGGGGCTGGGCACCGACATCGACCAGGACGGGTTCTGGGCACCGTCGTTCCTGGATGCCTACGCCGAGGACCGGGAGCAGATCGTCTACTCCTCCAAGGTGTACCGGGACCTGCACCACGGGCTCTGGGGCCGGATCAAGGCCTACGAGCTGCTGAAGGAGGACGGGGTCATCTTCAACCCCAAGATCCTGGTCCACGGTGAGAACGGCACCGGCAAGACCGCGGCTGCCCTGATCACTGCGCAGATCTGCCTGGAGCACGGGATGGGCTTCATCCAGGCCCAGCACAACGAGGACCTGGAGATGGTCGTCAACTTCGCCGCCCATGTCGGTCATCCGATGGTGGTCGCGGTGGAGGACTCCCGGGGCGAGCTGGCCTCCGACAGCAACAAGTTCGAGCAGATCCTCAACCTGTTCGACGGGACCAACAACAAGGGTCGGGAGGTCGGTCTGCTGCTCTGCACCAACCACGCGGAGAAGCTGCCGGCCGACCTGCTGCGCACCCGGCGGATCAACCGGACGATCTACGTGTCCGATCTGGACGCGGAGGCGCTGCACCGGCTGATCGACATCCGGATCCCCGCGGAACAGCGCGAGGAGCTGGACTACGAGGTGCTGCAGAACGCGCTCGAGGGCTTCAAGCCGTCCTCGGTCGTGCAGGTGCTGGAGGATGCGAGGGTTGCCTCGATCATCCGCACCGGCAAGCGGGGTGAGCCGCTGGCCACGGAGGACTTCGTGGTCGAGGCTGAGGCGCTGCGTCCGCAGCTCGAGCTGCACCGCAAGGCACTGGAGCACACGCCGCCGAAGGACCTGGAGTCGGTGTTCCGCTCGGCGGTCCGTGAGGAGGTCAGCGCAGAGCTGAGCAACCGTACGGTCGATCTCTCCGACGGCGAGATCATGGTCAACGGCTAGCAGTCCGGCACCACAAACCCCCGGGGGAGAGACGGGTAGGAACGCCTCTCCCCCGGGCCTTCCGGAAGGGAACGAACCATGGAGATCGAGCAGGCCTTCACCACTGAGGCGATCGAGGTAGCGGGCACCAACGTGACCGCGGCCGAGGAGGCCCAGCTGGCCGAGCTGGTCCGCGAGTACGTCAACACCAATGAGCTCGTCGTCACCCGAGACGAGGACCTGGTGAACCTGTGCGTGCTGATGTTCGTCGCCGGCCGCACCGACCAGGCCAACAACAACAGGATCCCGATCTGGATGAGCCCTGCTGCGGTCAGCCAGTTCCTGGAGTTCCTGTCCACACAGAAGGAATGAGCAGATGCCCACACCACAGATGCGAGTGGAGGAGGTCAAGATCAGCCCGAGCATGGCTCGGGAGTGGCTGGCTGTGTCCCCCGAGCGCAACCAACGCAGCATCCAGCAGCGCAACGTCGCCAAGATCCTGCACGCCATCGAGACCGGCGAGTGGAAGACCACCCACCAGGCCATCGCCCTGGACCCGACCGGCTTCGTGCTGGACGGCCGGCACCGGCTGACCGCCATCGCCGCCCAGCGCAAGTCCGTCAGGGCTCTGGTCGCCTTCGACGCCGACCCGGAGACCTTCGGGGTGATCGACGTGGGCCGGGCCCGTACCCCGGGTGACAGCCTGAGGATCGCCGGCTACACCGATGTGAACGTGCTGGCCGCCACCACCAGGCAGGTGCTGGCCTACCCCGAGGTGGTCGGCACCAACTCCACCCTCGGCTCGGTTGCCGCCGGGCTGACCACCGCGGACGTGCTGATCGCCCTGGCCAACCCGGAGATCGGCAAGTTCATCCAGGACTCGCTCCGACCGGGCTACGTGATCAGCCGTGACATCGGCCGGTTCGGGCTGCGCACCTCAGCCTCCGTGCTGCTCTCGGTCATCTCGATCTACACCAAGCACGGACCGGACGCCCAGGCCGAGTTCGCTGCCCGGCTGGGCGACGGGGTGAACCTCAACGCCACCAGCCCGATCCGGGCCTACCGGCAGTGGCTGATCGCCGAGGGTGGCTACAAGTCGATCTCCGGCACCTACCGGCAGACGGTGTTCCTGTCCAACGGGATCCGGGCCTGGAACGACTACTCCGAGGGCCGACCCCGCAAGGCCCTCCGGCACCGACCCGGCGTGGACCACATGCCCGAGGTCATCTGAACCCCCGCCCCTCCCCCGGCAGACACGCACCCTCTTCCTGAAGCTGGGGTGCGTGGGGGAGGGGCGGGCCACAGGTCTGCTCCTCCTTCCCTCCCTCAAGGAGGGGTGGACCGCCCGAGCCCCCACTCTCCTTCGGGAGGGTGGGGGCCCCGGGCCTTTTTTTGTGCCCGAAACCAGGTCACACCAGCCCCACCTACCACAGCCCGATCTGGTGCAGGAAGTCCACCCCGTGCGCCAGCATCGAGACCGCTCCGGTGGCCGCGGCGATCCGGAGCAGCCACAGCTCCCCACGGGCCAGGACGACATCCTCCTGGGCCTTGTCCACGGCCTTCTCGCCGGCACCCTTGTCGTCGGACATCAGGTGAACTTCCGGAGGATGAAGGCCTCGAACTCCGGGTCGTTCTGGATCAGGTAGTTGAGGTTCCCGCCCTTGTTCACGTTGAACCAGGGGTAGTGCCGGGCACCTCGCTTCTCGGCCTGGTCCACATGGTCACGCACCCAGTCGATCCGCCGGTTGACGTGGGTCTGACTCTGGATCCTGGTGTCGGAGAGGGGGTAGCCGCAGGCCATCGGAGTCCAGCTCATGTTCCGGGCCTGGGCCCAGTTCGCGATCTGGTTCATCTGGAAGACCGGGTCAGTCTTCGGGATGCCGTCCGAGTTCACGTTCGCGTAGCAGGACCACGATGAATGCCGCAGCCCCAGCGAGTCAGAGTAGAAGTCGTTGACCTGTCCCGAGAAGATCGCGTACGCGGTGAACCCCATCGTCGGCAGCACCCGCGGGTACCGACTGGCGTACTCCACCAGGAGCCGGGTCACCCTGCGCCACTGCGCCGGGGTCCAGTTCTTCTCCGGCTCCTGACGTGCCATCACGTAGAGCCGACCACGCTGCTTGTCTGCCCACTCCGCCATCACCCGCGGCATCATCGACACGTCGAAGAGCGGATTCCCGTCCACGGACAGGAAGCAGTCGTGGCCGGAGACGGTGGCAGCGAGACCGTTGGCGTAGGCGTGGTTGGCACCGGCCGGCCAGTAGACCATCCGGCAGTTGATGGAGAGGTCCGTCACGTCACGGAGGTACGCGGCGGTCGCCCCGTTCGAGGTGCCCAGCTTCAGGGTGGTCACCGCCGCCCGAGCCGGTGTCGGCAGCATGGCTCCGGCGATGGCTGCCCCGGTGGCGATCCCTAGGCCGCGCCGGGTCAGCTGCATACTCTGAGCGTAGGGCTACCCGCAGGAGACCGCGATCTGCCCCGCCGGGATCACGAACCCCTTGCCGTTCAGGATCGCCACCGGGGACTCCAGCTCGGTGTAGGCCATCAGCCGGCCGAGGTTCTTCAGGTTCCAGATCCCGAAGTAGCTGACCTTGGTCTGCACCAGCCCGGTGAACCGGGCGTCCACCAGGCTCCAGATCGCTCGGTTGGACGGGTTGGCCCAGGCCATCGGGAACCGCTGGTAGCCGCCACCGGAGATCTCCGCCTTGTCGATCCCGCCCAGCGCCGGGGTGTCGAAGTGCAGGCTGATCCAGGAGCCCGAGTACGTGGTCTTCCCGTCCTTGATGACCGGGTCGCCCTCGGCGATGTTCTGCAGCCACAGGTGCACCTGGGCATCGGTGATGGTGCCGTCCACGGCTCCTCCTAGTTCGTCTGCCCCGGGTCGGCCCGGACCAGTCGGCCCATGAAGTAGACCGGCTCGTCGTCCTGGTCATCACAGTAGATCTGCACGAACAGCATCCCGATGTACTCCTCGTTGACGTTCTGCGAGGGGTCCTGGAAGTCGATGTTCTGCTTGTTGGCCACGTCCCAGCCCCAGGTGGTGGCATCCTCGAGCATCCCGGTCCGCGCGGCTCCCCTGGAGAACCGGCCCGGGGAGTAGCCGGCCGGCTCGTAGTAGTTGCCCCAGCCGACGATGGGATCCTCCATCGACAGGTTGGCGTCCACACTCCACGGGAACTGCCGGCCGTCCTCCATCACGTGCTCCCAGGCCCCCTTGTAGAACGGATGCGACTGGTAGGCCTTGTAGTGGGTGGGGATCACCGCGCCGGCCACGTTCCGGGCCTTCAGCCAGGGTGGTGGGGCCTTCATCGGGTCGTTCGGGGCGTAGCCCGTCTCGCCGGGCATCGGCTGCGGGAACTTCGGCATTCCGTCCGCGGCGATCCCGTTGCCGTAGTAGAGCGAGAAGTGGAACTTCACCGGCATCACGTTGCCGTTCTTGTCGTACGCCGCGATCTGGGTGAGCCGGATCTGCCCGGCCTGGCCCATCCGGATCGGGACCGCCATCGTCATCTTCCCGTCCCGGACCACCCCGGACCAGTTCTTGTTCGAGTTCTCGGTGTTGGTCTTGGGGATCTTGATGTACCAGGGAGCCGACTTCGCATCCTTCGGCGGGTGCTTCTTGGTCCACTCCTCGTAGGGGAACTGGGCGGTGGAGGGCAGCACCTCCTGGAAGAACTCCTTGGCCGGGGTCGGGATGATCCCGGAGCCGTGCTTGTAGGACCACGGGATGATCAGGTCCTGGATGGTGTTGGAGTACTTGCCCACCTGCAGGTAGCGCACCGGGTCCAGCGAGTCCCGGGTCCGGGCCCGGACCTCCTCCACGGTCAGCTGGTCGCGGTACTTGGTGTCGAAGCTCAGCGTGGTGCTCAGCCCCTGGAAGTCCACGGTGGCAGCGGTGACGTGGGCCAGGATCCCCTCCTTGACCCCGCCCAGCCCGTTCAGCCGGATGGTGACCCCGGCCTTGATCATCATCCGTGGGCACAGCGAGCCGTCGGAGTAGCGGGGGTCGGTGAGCAGGGTGACCGTTCCGGTGGTGCCGGGCTCGGCGAGCCGCTGGTAGTGAGCCTGGGCGATCTTCATCGCGCTGATCTCGTCCACGCCCTGCTGGAAGGAGACCATCGTCTCCTTGGGCTTGACCCGCTTGTCGTACATCGGGTTCTTCCGGCGCGGCCACTGCCGGGCCGAGTAGGCGAACGGCTTGAAGTAGGTCTGCCGGCCGTCCGGGGTGATCTCCATCCCGTTGTAAGTGATCCCGGCCTCGTCAGCCCCCTGGCCGTAGATCACCCCGGCCCGCTGGGTGTAGTCCCGGGTGCCCTCGAAGGACACCCCGGGCCCGCCCAGGTAGATCTCGATGATCGAGTCGTCGTTGCTGTCCGGGATGGTGCGCAGGTAGAGCTCGGCCCGGCGGTTGCCCCGGTTCCGGATGCTCCACTGGTCCCCGCCCCGGGCGTACATCGACTGCAGCATGGTCATCACGTGCCCGGTCAGCAGCGGCTCCCAGGAGCCGGTGGACCTCGAGGTGAACCCGGTCCACAGCTGGCCGGTGCCCACCCCGTACGGCTTCAGCGCGCTCAGGTAGGTCGGGTCGTTGAACTCCGGGACCTTCATTTCCCACCAGTCCGGGAACAGCAGCCGGAAGTTGCCCAGCCTCGAGGGGTGCAGGTCCTGGTCGAAGGCCCGGGCGATCAGGATCTCGTAGGGGATCGGCCGGCGCGGGAAGGACGGGATGGCCAGGAAGTCGTCCAGGCCGAAGAAGGCACCCTTGCAGTCGATGGCCACGCTGGACTCGCTGCCGCTCAGGGCCAGCGTGAACGAAGCGATGTAGCCCTCCCAGCGCCACTCGAAGTCGTACGCCCCGGTGGGCTGGAACACGATGTCGATGTCACAGTCGGCCACCAGCCAGTCCAGGTCGCCCTCGCCGAGGTGGTCGAAGACGGTGACCTGGGGCAGCGAGATCTGGGCGGTGCCGTCGGTGAACGGGTCCTGGGTGGACGCGCTGTTCAGCCGGATCGGCGCGCCCCGGAAGACGGTGATCTCCCGGCGGTAGCCGCCGGGCGGCCTGGCGAACACCCGGAAGTAGCCCAGCGGCTCCTGCTCGGATGCGTAGGCGCTCAGCGAGTCGGCCATCAGGTGTCGCCGCCGTAGATGCCCGAGAGCAGCGCGAACTCGTTGGCCACCTGGCTGGCGCTGAGCATGTCGCCATAGATGCCCAGGTCGAACAGCGCCATGTCCGCGGTGGCCGGGGAGAGCGCGGTCCGGCCCAGCCAGAAGTCGGCCCTCAGGGGCCTGGCAGCCGCTCCCGTGGGTATCCGCTTGGTCAGCATGCTGGAAGGCCCTGAGGCGGCGTACAGCGACGCCTGGGGCCTGCCTACGACCACGGCGAGGAACATCGGAGCGGTGCCGCGCTGACCGGTGCCGATCGAGACCCCCTTCTCGGTGCCGTCCTCGGTGTCCAGCCACAGGAAGTTGCCCTGGATCTTCAGGCTGAACCAGCTGTCCACCGTGCTCGGCGGCCCCCACAGCCCGTTGCTGGGCACGTCCTCGTTGTTGCCGTAGACCGAGTTCGGGCTGACGACCATGATCACCGTGTAGCCGTTGGAGCCGCCCATCACCAGGTTCAGGTCGTTGCTCAGGAAGTCGGCGGTGTCGGAGTCGAAGTTCAGGCAGGTCATCGAGGTGAACCGCTCGTCGCCGATCCGGTACTCGTAGTCGGTGACCAGGGTCGGGTCGCTGCCCGGCATCGCGGTCCACGGCGAGACCTGACCCTGGATCGGAGCCCAGCGCAGCGAGGTCAGGTCCCAGTAGCTGGTGTCCGCGATCCAGCGGAAGGTGGCCCCGGTGATCAGCGAGGTGGGCGGGTCCCGGTCCGCCAGCACCGTGCCGTCCGCGCTCATCATCGTCTCGGTGCGGATGTCGTAGGCGGGCACCGGCACCGGCCAGCCGGCCATGATCCGGTACTCGTCCATCTCGAAGGCGGCCGAGTGCAGCGGGTACAGCCCGCCGGGCAGCTCCCGGATCTGCCTGGGTACCACGTTCGCCTTGGTCATCGCCCGGGCGGTGATCGCGGTGGAGCCGGGCTTCATCTGCTTGACCACCATCAGGCGTCGTCCTCCTCGTCCGCCGAGAAGAACGGGCCCAGCGAGACGCCCAGGTCGCCCTCGGCGACCTCCACGGTGTCACCGGCCTCGACCAGCAGCGGGATCTCCAGCTCCCCGACCAGGTAGTTGAAGCCGTCCACCTGGGCGTTGCACAGCGCCCAGTACCGGCACTCGCCCCAGTCGGTGACCGCGGTCGCGAAGGTGGCGGTGAGCAGGTTGGAGATCTGCTGCGGGGTGGAGGCGTTGGCCCAGTTGTAGGTGTCGTTCTCGATCTCCACCCGGGCGTAGTCGGCAGCGGCTGGCTCATCGATCTCCGCCCCGGACATGTACGGGGTGGGTGCGACCAGCCGGACCAGCGCCAGGTAGAACGAGCCGGGGGCCTCCCGGCCCTGGTCGCCGTTGCCGAAGAAGGCGGTCAGCAGCTCACCGGCTCCCCAGATGGTCAGCCGGCCGGACATCAGATGCGCTCCCGGGTCACGTCCGGGTAGCGGGGCACCGTGAAGTGCGCGGCCGCCATGTTGCTGTGCGTCCAGACCTGGCCCCGGCTCATCGAGGACTCGGCGAGCTGGCAGCGCCAGTACTCCCGGTACTCGTCCAGCGTCCACCGGATCCGGTAGTCGTACTGCTCGAACAGCCGGGTCACCCCGAACAGGTTGTCGGCCACCTCGGTCTGGTTGTTGCCGTACACCCAGACCCCGACCGTCTCGGTGACCATGTCCGGCACCGCGTGGATCAGGTAGTTGCCGCCCAGCACCGGCGAGTCCGCGATGGTCTTGCGCCAGGTCTTGGCGGAGGAGTCCCGGGTCCCCTCGGCGGAGATCTTGTAGATCTCGCCGTCGTTCAGGTTGACCCACCTCGAGCCGTAGGAGATCTCCACGGCCAGGTACTTCAGGCCGGTGTCCGGCTCGGTGACGAACGGTCGCTGCTTCCTCATGCTGCTGATCCTGACACCGCAGGCCGGGTCAGCGCGCGGACCCGCTGGCGGGCCTGCAGCTTGGCCAGCAGCTCGTTCGGGTCGTTGGCCTGCACGGTGATCGGCCCGGTGAAGTTCGTGGACCGGTCGATCTTGTAGTTCGCGATGCTCATCGAGCCACCACCGCCCATCGGGGCGCTGTTCAGGCCGATCGAGCGGGCCAGGAACTCCCCGCCCTTCTGGTTCAGCGGGATCACCGCCTCCGGGCCGTTCTCACCCACCCCGATCTGGTTCGGGCTGGTGAACACCGAGCCGTCCTGGTACCAGTGCGGAGACCTGCTCTGCCACGCCGACCAGGCCTTGGCGGGCGAGCCGTAGTCGGGCCGGGCGGCGATGTAGTTCATGCCCCACTTGATCTGGGTCGCCGGGTTGGTCTTCCAGTCCGCGCCGGCGGAGGCCATCTTCGAGCCGGGCAGCGCCTGCGGGATGCCGTAGGCCGAGGAGGAGGGGTTGTCCGCGTTCCAGCGCCAGCCGGACTCGTGCTGCCACAGCTGGTACAGCGCGTTCCACTGGTTCCCGGTCCAGCCCCGGGCCGCGGCCATCCGCCTGCCGAGGGCCACCGCGCCGTTCACGTCCTCGGGAGCGGGAGCGGCCAGCTCGCCCAGCCCGGTGCCGACGTTCCCTGCCTGGGCCACGGCCTGGCGGTTCATCCTCCGGAAGGCGCGTCGGCCGTACCGGTTGATCACGTCGGAGATGTCGCCGTGGACCAGTGGGTGCACACCGGTCATCGCCTTGGCCGCAGCCTCCGACTGGGGGTAGAGACGCTTCATCACGTCGCGGTACCTGGCCGAGGCTCCCACCCCGGCACCACTGGCAGCCGCGCCGCCGAAGCTGCCCGCGTTGCCCAGGTTGATCTGGCCGCCCCGGATCTCGAAGTGCAGGTGCGAGGTGGGCGGGCTGCCGGTGTTGCCGTAGTCGCCGACGTAGCCGATCACCTGCCCGGCCCGGACGTGCTTGCCGGCCAGTCCAGTGACCACCCGGCTCATGTGCGCGTACAGGCTGGACTGGTTGCCCTCGTGCGCGATGGACTGCCCGCGCCCGTACGAGCGGTCCGAGCCCAGGTCGAAGGGGTGCGCGATGCCCGCCTTCCAGGCCACGATCGGCTTGCCGAAGTCGGAGTAGCCGGGGTAGTTCATGTCCGCGGCGTAGTTGGAGTAGCCCGAGGTGTGCCGGGACACCGAGGCGTTCCGCAGCGGGATGGTGCCGCCCATCCAGTACCCGCCGTGCCGGGCCTGGTGGTTCATCTGGTCGATGGCCTCCTTGCCGACGGCCCGGGCCCACTCCGGGCGCATCACTGCCTCGCCCCCGGACACGTTGACCTGCATGGTGTCCCGGCCCGGGGTCCAGCCCGGGATCATGCCACCGGTGAAGTAGTTCGAGGGGTGGGTGATCGAGCCGTAGCCACCGGCCCAGTAGGTGTTGTAGTTGGGCGCGGACTGGGCAGGTGCGTTGGTCCCCTGGCCACGGGTGTAGTTGCTCGCGCCCCGGCCGGAAGCACCGCCTCCGCCACCGCCACCACCGTGCAGCGGGTTGGTGTACTCGAAGCCGAAGACCGTGCTGAGCTCGCGCATCAGCGCCACGGCCTCGGGCTTGGTGGAGCTGCGCAGGTCCTTGAACGACTTCAGCGCCGCGGTGGCCTGCTTCTTGGCGCTGCCGGTCAGCTCCTCCTGCGCGGTGACCATCACGTCGGTGATCGAGCCGAGGACCTCATCGGCCATGTGTCCCATGTCCTCGGCGGCCCGGTCCATCGACAGCTCGTACTGGGTGAGCTGGCGCTCCATCTGGGTGTCGTAGTCCTCGGCCTGGTCCTCCATCATGATGTTGAAGTCGGTCTTCTGCTGCTTCAGCCCACGCCAGAAGTCGTTGTGCCCGCGCTTCATCGACCGCTGCATGTCGTCCATGCCGCGCTCTCGGCCCTGGGTGAACGAGCGCTGCATCTCCTTGAAGTCCGCGCCCGACGGGTCGGTGACCAGCGCCTTGGAGGCCCGCTGCAGCTGGCTCGAGACGCGGTTGAACCTACCCACCATGCCGCGGTCGCTCTCCAGCTCGTGGACGAACCGGGTCAGCTCCTGGGCGTTGGCCGGGTCGGTGAGCTGCAGCTGCTGGATCACCGCATCGGAGATGCCCAGCGCGCGGAGCCGGTTCAGGTTCCGCTTCTGCTCGCGCAGGTTGCCCAGGATGCTCTTGGTGTTCGACAGCAGCCAGGTCGCGCTCGAGGTGCGCTGGGTCTCCGGGCGCGCGTAGAGGTTCATGCTGGTGGCCCGCTGCTGGGCGGTCAGCTCGATCTGGTGCTGGTAGTCCTCCTCCTGCCGCTTCCGCTGGAGGTTGAAGTCCGACCAGCCCCGGCGCACGTTGCGGTGGTAGTCAGCGATCGCCCGGCCGCGCTGCCGGTGGAAGCTCTCCTCGGCCCGCTGCCGCGACAGGTTGTAGTCGTGCTCCTGGAACATCCGCTGCATCTGGAAGTCGTCCTGGGCCCGGACCCGGCTCCGCTCGTAGGAGCGCTGGGCCAGGATCATCGACCGGAAGTACTGGTCCTGGTCACCCATCGCCTGGACCGCGGCCTGCTTCTGCTCCTCGCGCTGGGCGGCGTCGGTCGGAGTCTGCGGTGAGGTGGCCAGCACTGCCTGGGTGAGCTGCAGCTGCTGCTGGACGGCACCGACCCGGCCCAGCTGTGGGGCCTGCATCTGCAGGGCGTACTGGGCCTTCTGGACCAGGGCCTCGCCGCGGATGTACTCGGGGACGCCTTCCTCCCCAGCCTCGGCCTGGGCCTTCTCCCCCTGGCGGACGATGTCCAGGTAGGACATCCCCGAGTCCCGCATCTTCTCGAACACCCCGTTGGTGGCCTCGTAGGCCAGCGAGATGTCGCCCTGCAGCGCGATCGACTTCTGCATGGTCTTGTCGTCCAGCATGATCTGGCCGAACTGACCGGACGCGCGCATCCGGTCCTGCATCCCGGTGGCCTTGCCCGGGGTGATCGCTGCGCTGAGCATCCGGTCGTACTTGGCCTCGTCGTCCTTCCGGGCCTTCACGAAGTCCTCGACCTCGATGTCCGCCTGGCCCAGCGCGGCGACCCCGCGGCTCTGCATGAACTCATCGATCTGCTGCCGCTGCTGGGTGGCGGAGCCTTCGAGCTTGACCCCGCCCTGCACGGCCAGGTCCCTGAAGGCAGCCTCGGCGTTCTTGGCCTTCTCCGCGGTCTTGTCCAGGCCCTCCTGGGCCTCCTCCACGTCGGACCTCCCACCGAAGAGGCCCTCGGTCCAGTTCTTGATCTGGCCATAGCCGGTGGTGATCGACTCGAGCGGCCCCAGGCCCTTCTGTCGCCAGCTCGTCATCGACTTCTCGTAGTCCCCGAACTGCTTCGTGGACTCGGTGGTGATGTTGTGGAGCTCGACCAGCCCGCCACCGGTCTTCGTGGTCTGGGTCGCGGCTGCGTCCAGCTGCTTGATCGACTCGGTGATGTTGTCGTTGGCCTTGGCCGCGTCCATCGTCAGGCCGACCCCACCGCCGACCACGGCCCCGATCGCTGTCCCGGGGCCGGGGAGCATGCTGCCGATCATCGCGCCGGTGCCGCCCATCATCAGCGCGTTGGAGCCCATCGCCCCGCCGGCGACCGTGGCGGTCAGACCCGCGGCCTGGCCCATCATCCCGGACCGCTGGAGCGCGCCGAACCCGGCCGCACCTGCGCCCGCGATCCCGCCGCCCACGGCCCGCCCCAGGCCTCGCATCGCCTGGCCGAACGTCTTGGTCTCCTGGGAGGCCGCCTTGGTGGCCTTGGCCGACTCACCGCGCTGGGTGATCTCCTGCCGGATCGAGGACTCCTGCACCAGGGCGGCGTTCCGGCGCTGGATGGTCTCCTCGCGCAGCTGGCGCATCTCCATCAGCCGGGCCTGACGGGACTGGTCGGTCAGCATCGGGTCCTGGTGGATCCTGACGGTCTCCGCGCGCTGGGCCTTCAGCTGGGTGTCGGCCAGCCCGACCCTGCCCATCGCACTGGCCAGCCCGGGGATCAGCTGGACCCGCCCGGCCGCCGTCCGCATGGACTCGCCGGACCGGATCCAGGGAGCCTCCTGCGCCGCCCACTGGGTGCGCTGGGTTGGGTTCGCGTAGCGCATCTGGTCGAACTGCGGGGTGAGGAAGTTCGAGACCGCGTAGCCCGCGCCCCTGGAGAGCATCGCCAGCGGGGACTGCGGGGCCGTCGGCCGCTGGTAGTCCTTGGTCCACGGGATCGCCCGGGACGCCGCCTCACGGGCCGCGTAGTAGCTCTCCGGGACCGCACCGCCGCGCCGGAAGGAGCCCAGCCCGGCTCCGGCGAACTGGCCGGCGTTGTACATGCCGCGCTGCACCCAGGTGCTCGGGCCCTCAGCGAGCTGCCGCCCGGTGGTACCCAGCGCGCCACCACCCCGGGCCACGTAGGAGCCATCGGCGGCCCGGGTCAGCCCGGCACCACCCTTGAAGCCCTCGACCGCACCCCGGGTCATCGAGTTCCGCAGCAGCAGGAACGCCCCGGCCACCTTGACCAGCGCGCCGGCGAACAGCAGCAGCGCCCCGGCTCCACCGGCCAGCGGAGCCACCAGCCCCATCACCACCTGCAGGAACTTCCCGATCGGGCCCTGCGCGATGTTCTGCATGATCGAGGCGGCCTTCTCCAGGCCGGTCAGGAAGCCCTCCACGGCCGGACCGAGGATGACCGCGAACGCCTCGGCGGTCTGCTTCAGGTCCTCGCGCAGCTCATCGAACTGGTTGGACAGCCCCTTCAGGGTGGCCTCGTAGCCGCGCCCGGCAGCGTTCTTGGCGTTCGGGTCCTCGGCCAGCCCCATCGCCGCCCGGATGCCGCCGGGCTGGTTGGTCAGCCCGGTGATCGCCCGGATCGTGCGCGGCCCGTCCAGGCCCAGCCGCTCGAGGTCCGCGCTCGCGGTCTTGGTGTTCTTGCTCAGCGCCTCGAAGACCCGGACCACGGCCTCCGCGCTGTCCTTCTTCGCCAGCTTCTGGAAGTTCTCGGAGGTGGTCCCGACGATGTTCGCGTAGGTCGCCAGCTCCGGTGAGCCGGACTGGAGCGACCGCAGCATGTCGGTGCTGACCTTGGTGAACGCGGTCGCCGCGGCTCCGGTGTCCTGACCGGCCTGGGTGAAGGCGGTGGCGAAGCCGGCCACGTCGTTGGTGCTCATGTTCAGCTGCTTCGCGACCGGAGCCAGCTGAGCGGTGAAGTCCATCAGGCCCTGCGCCGAGGTGTTGGTCTGCGCGGCCAGGTAGGTGAAGGTGTCGGCGTACTTCTTGGAGTTCTGGGCGTTGACCGGCGTGCCCATGATCTTCTCGAGGTTGGTCAGCGAGCTGGCCAGCCCCTGGGAGCTCTCCCCGGTGGCCTTGGACATCTGGACGAAGACCTTGGACATCTCGGTCAGGTCCCGGGTCTGCCGGAGGTTGGTGACCTTGGACAGGGTCTCGGTGAGCTTCGCAGCCTCGGTGGTGGTGGTGCCCATCTCGCTGCGCAGCGCCTTGACGGTGTTGCCGTAGTCCTTCATCACCTTGTTCTGCTGCTCGGTGCCACGACCCAGCACCGCGGCCTGGGACTTCAGCCGCTCCACCTGCTTCTCGTACGACGACCAGGCCGCAGTGGCCCCGGTGATCACGGCCACGTCCGCCGCGGCGATGCCGATCAGGGACTTGCCGGCGGTCTTGGTCAGCTTGCCGATCCTGGCGGTGAGCTTGTCCACCGAGTCGATCAGCGTCGAGGTGGCCTGGGAGGAGGCGGCCATCGACTGGTCGTAGCCGCTGTTGTCCGCGGTCAGTACGACATTGGCCTCGATCGGCTGCGCCGTCACATGCTCGTCCTAGTCCATGCTCAGCCGGGAGCGCTTCCTTGCCTTGAGAGCCATCTGCGCGGTCAGCTGCGGGGTGGTCGGGACCAGTCTCGCATTGGTCCCGGGCAACGACGAGCCCTCACGCTCGGTGAACACCGCCTTCTGGTAGCAACCCGGGCAGAACTCGTCCACCGCGGTGAAGGCGAACTTGTTCTCCTCCCACTCCCACTGCGCGGTGCCACACATCTGGCAGCGGATCGCCGCCTCCATGGTGAAGGCCAGCGCCTTGGCCCGGTCCTCGGGGTCCCACTCGAGGAACTGGCTGTGTGGGATGCCGTGCTCGTGGCAGTACGACATCTCCATGTAGAAGTTGCCGTCCCTCCTCAGCCGCGCTCGTTGAAAGGGATGTCCAGCCCCCGGTTGTTCAGCTCGACGGCGTTCCGGAACAGCACCATCACGTCGCCCCGAGACCAGTCCTCGGAGTCCCAGATCTGCTTGGCCTGGGCCACCGTGATGTCCGGCTCCACCGAGCAGGCCGCGATCAGCGCCGGCGCGAAGGTGTCGATGTCGAAGGAGGAGCCCTCGGCCCGCTGCTCGGCCTTGGGCGGGTGCTTGGCCACCAGCTTGTCGTAGGCGCGCATCCCGATCGCCTGGTACTTCAGGGTGACTTCCTTGGCCTCGCCGTTGCCGTTGGCGAGGTACAGCGAGAACTCGGTGGTGGACCGGGGCTTGTTGATCAGCTCATCGATGGTGGCGCGCTTGTCCGCCTCGGACTGCTTCTGGCGCGCTTCAGTGGTCTTCGCTGTGGTGTTTGCCATGCGCTAGATCGTAGTACCTACGCGCCCACCACGGCGTTCTCCGCCGGCTCCACCATCACAGCGCAGGACGCGGTGAAGGTGAGCACCGTGTTGGAGCTCATGTTCGCCATCGTCCGCGACGTGATCATCACCGGCCAGACCTCGACATCGTCACCGGCGACCGGCTCGTTGCTGGTCGCCCCGCTGCCGCCGAACCGGGCGATCAGGAAGTGCCCGCGCTCGCCGCGCTCCAGGGTCTCCCAGGCCAGGTCGTCCTCGTCGTCACGGTAGAAGTCCGCGTCGAAGGTGGCCGCCGAGGTGCCGGCGGTGCTGGTCTCGAACAGCGAGTCGAAGGACGGGGTGGGCACCGTGTTGCCGCGCGCCGAGGCGTTGAGGCTGATGCACCAGGGGGTCAGGTCCACGCACGCGGTGATGTTGGCAGCCGTCGGCGCATCGAGGTTGGTGATCGTGCTCGTCCCTGGCAGGTAGCCGATCCAGGTGTTCTCGTTCGGGATGATCCTGGCCATGGGTCAGCCTTCCTTGGTCGTCTCGGCCTGTGTCTCCAGCGGACGCTCGGTGACCCTGGCCTCTTCTTCACTACTTCCATCATCTGCGCGCGTCCAGCCATTGCGCTCCCACGCGCGAAGCGACGACTCCAGGCAGTAGCCCTCCTGGTCGCCCTTGGTGATCTTGATCTGCTGCTGTCGTGGCATCTCAGCTTCCCTTCGTGACCCAGACCTCGAACGAGTCTGCTTGTGTGAAGTAGTCCGGATAGGCCGATCCGATCCGGCTGGTGTTCCCGATCCCGATGCAGGTGACCTTCTGGATCCGCCACTTGCCGGTCGGGGTGTCTACTGACTCCCGAG
>Ga0105246_10000555_pt1 | contig 20583 bp, 18 predicted proteins | sample KBSM64metaG_FD_99694 | JGI IMG/M metagenome (GOLD analysis project Ga0105246, IMG submission 99694) | Miscanthus rhizosphere microbial communities from Kellogg Biological Station, Michigan, USA - KBS M6-4 metaG | ecosystem: Host-associated > Plants > Roots > Rhizosphere > Soil | place... | reverse complement strand
CCGGGGTCCCCTCCGCGCCGGTACCGGCTCAGCTGGCCCTGGCCATCGCCCTGGTGCCGACCCAGACCCCGAGCACCGCGGTCGCGACGGCCGCGCCCAGGCCAGCGGCCACCGTGGTGGAGGCCACGTCACCGGAGAACAGCGCCCGCTCGGCGTCGACCAGGTAGTGCAGCGGGTTCACCGAGGCGGCGGCGCGCATCCAGCCGGGACCGGATTCCAGCGGCAGCAGCACGCCGGCGAGCAGCAGCAGCGGGAACAGCAGCGTCTGCTGGACGCCCCAGAACGCCCACTCCTGCTCCCGCACCGCGAGCGCCAGCGAGTAGGACAGCGAGCCGAGGCCGACCGCGGTGACCGCGAGCAGCACCAGCCCGACCAGCAGCCCGGCCGGCGCCACCCGGAAGCCGAACGGCAGCGTGACCGCGACGATGATCAGCGCCTGGACCAGCACCGGGACGATCTCCTTCAGCGCCCGGCCGACCAGCTGCGCCGGCCGCCCGAGCGGGCTGACCAGCAGCCGCTCGTGCGAGCCCGACTTCATCTCCATCTGCAGGTTCGAGCCGGTCATCGAGGTGCCGACCAGGCAGCTCATCACCAGGATGCCGGGCACGAACGCCTGCAGCGAGGCGCCGGTGGACGCGCCGGTCACGCCGGCCAGCAGCGGGGTGAACAGGCCGAGGAAGATCAGCGGCTGGATCATGCTGAAGACCACCGAGAACGGGTCCCGGGTCACCGGGCGAAGCTCCCGCTCCAGCACGATCGAGGTGTCGGTGGTGAAGGTACGCACGCTCATCGGTCAGGCTCCCGTGGTCTCGGTCGTCGGCTCGGCGGAGCCGGTGTCGCGCAGGCTGCGGCCGGTCAGGGCGAGGAAGACGTCGTCGAGGGTGGCGCGGCGGACCTCGGCGGTCTCCACCGCGACGTCCGGCACCGCGCGCAGCAGGGCCGGCAGCGTGGCCGGGCCGTTTTCGACCCGGGCGGTCAGCGTGCGGCCGTCGACCGCGACGTCGGACGCCTCGGTCGCGACCGCCGCCGCCAGCCGCGCGGCGCCGTCGCGGCCGGCCGCGCGGACCACGATGCGCTCTCCGACGTGCTTGCTCTTCAGCCGGTCGGCGGTGTCGTCGGCGATCACCCGGCCGTGGTCCATCACCATCACCCGCTCGGCCATCGTGTCGGCCTCGTCCAGGTAGTGGGTGGTGAGGAAGACGGTCATCCCGTGCTCGGCCCGCAGCCGCAGCACGTGCTCCCAGAGGTTGGCCCGGCTCTGCGGGTCGAGGCCGGTCGACGGCTCGTCCAGGAACAGCAGGCCCGGCCGGTGCACCAGCCCGAGCGCGACGTCGAGCCGGCGCCGCTGGCCGCCGGACAGCGTCTGCACCTTCCGGCCGGCCAGCGCGTCCAGCTCCAGCGCCGACATCAGCTCGGCGGCCCGGTCGCGCGCCTCCCGGCGGCGCAGCCCGTACGCCCGGCCCTGGCTGACCAGCTCGTCGGCGACCCGCTGGGTGTGACCGGCGCCGTTGCCCTGGCCGACGTACCCGATCCGGCGCCGGACGCCGGCCGGGTCGGTGGCGATGTCGCAACCGGCCACGGTCGCGCTGCCGCTGGTCGGGGCGAGCAGCGTGGTGAGCATCCGCAGGCTGGTCGACTTGCCGGCGCCGTTCGGGCCGAGGAAGGCGACCAGCTCGCCGGTCGCGACGTCCAGGTCAAGGCCCCGTACGGCCTGGACGGAGCCGAACGATCGGGTCAGGCCGCGGGCTTCGATGAGGCTCGATGTCATGGGCACGACGCTAGGCGCCCTTGCGGTCACATCTTGACCGCAAGCCGGATAGGATCGGAGTCATGGATCCGACCGCCCGCATCCTCCGGCTGCTGTCGTTGCTGCAGACCTACCGGCACTGGCCCGGGGAGGAGCTGTCGGACCGGCTCGGCGTCAGCCCGCGGACGCTGCGCCGGGACGTCGACCGGCTCCGCGAGCTCGGCTACCCGGTCGACACGAGCCGTGGCACCGGCGGCGGCTACCAGCTCTCGGCCGGCACCCGGATCCCGCCGCTGCTGCTGGACGACGAGGAGGCGGTGGCGATCGCGGTCGGGTTGCGGACGGCCGCCGGCGGCGGGGTCACCGGGATCGAGGAGACCTCGCTGCAGGCGCTGGCCAAGCTGCAGCAGGTGCTGCCGCCGAAGCTGCGCCGCCGGGTCGACGCGCTGGCCGACGCTACCGAGACGACGGTGTTCAGCAGCCGGCAGCCGACGATCCCGGCCGACACGCTGGTCGCGGTCGCCCAGGCCTGCCGGGGCCGGGAGCAGCTGCGGTTCGGCTACGAGGCGGCGGACGGCACCGAGACGTCCCGGCTCGTCGAGCCGCACCGGCTGGTCGCCCGCGGCCGGCGGTGGTATCTGGTCGCCTGGGACCTGCAGCGCGACGCCTGGCGGACGTTCCGGGTCGACCGGCTCTCGCACCCGTTCGCGAACGGGGTCCGGTTCACCCCGCGGGAGCTGCCGGCCGAGGACGCCGCCGCGTACGTGACGCAGGCGCTGCGCAGCGTCCCGCGCGGTCACGAGGCGCTGCTCGCCATCCCGCTGCCGCTCGCCGAGGCCCAGGAGCAGGTCCCGCGCTGGATCGGCGAGCTGACCGCGGACGGCGCCGACCGCACCCTGCTGCGCGCGACCAACGACAGCCCCGAGTGGTTGGCGCTGACCCTGACGATGATCCCGGTCGACGCCACCGTCGTGGACGCCTCGCCCGAGGTCCGGGCGGAGCTCACCGCGCTCCGCACCAAGGTCGACCGCCTCGCCGCCTGACCGGCCGCGGGTCCGCGTCAGTAGCGTCACGGTCATGAACCGGCGAGTGCTGCTGACCGGTGCCGGCGGCCTGATCGGTCGGGCGATCGGCCCCCTGCTGCCGACCGGCTGGGACCTGGTGCGCACCGATCTCCACGCTTCGGACGGGATCAGCGCGCTGGACGTGACGGATCTCGATGCCTGCCGCGCCGCCTTCTCCGGGGCCGACGCCGTCGTCCATCTGGCCGCGGTGCCCGATCCGGACGCGTCCTGGGAGCAGCTGCTGCCGGCCAACGTGGTGGGCGCGCACCAGGTCGCGGTCGCCGCCGGCGACTGCGGCGTACGCCGGCTGGTGCTCGCCAGCAGCCTGCAGGCCGTCTCCGCGACGCCGGCCGGGACCCAGATCCGGTCGACCGACCCACCCCGCCCGGCCAACCTCTACGGAGCGACCAAGGCGTGGGCGGAGGCGCTCGGGTCCTGGGTGGCGGCGACGACCGCGACGTCGGTCGTGGCCCTGCGGATCGGCTACTTCGCCCTGCAGCGGCCGGACGCCGGTGCGGTCTCGCCGGCGGAGCGGGCGGCCTGGTTGAGCCCTCGCGACGCCGCCGAGCTGGTCCGCGCCGCGGTGGAGGCCGAGGACGTCGAGTTCGTCGTCGCCGCCGGCACCCCCGCCAACCGCTACCGCCGCGCCGACCTCGAGGACACCATCCGCCGGCTCGGCTACCGGCCGCGGGACGACGCCTGGTGACCCCGCTGCGACTTGGTTCCTGGCGCCGCCTGTCGGATCCGCGTCGAGGCGTTCGTGGAGGAGGTGACCGGCGACCGTAGGGTCGCGGCGCGGCTACCGACCGCGTGGCGCCGCAGGCCGCCGGCGTCCATGACCGCGCAGCGAGAAGGGAACGGACATGACCGCTGTCTACACCTGGGACGTCTTCTCCACCCTCGACGGCTACGGCTCCTACGGCGACGGCGGCGACTGGGGCGGCTACTGGGGCAAGCAGGGTCCCGAACTGCTCGAGCACCGCGCCGCCCTGTTCGACACCGAGCAGCGGATGGTCTTCGGGGCCACCACCTTCCGGGAGACCGCGCAGATCATGACCTCCGGCATCGATCCCCACGCGCTCGACGAGTGGAACGTCCGGACGATGCGCATGCCGGCGACGGTGGTGTCCTCCACGTTGCACGACACCCTCGGCTGGCCGGACGCGACCATCGTGAGCGGTGATGCCGTGGACATCGTCGCCCGGCTCAAGCAGGCGTCGGACGTGCCGCTGCGCTCGCCGGCCAGCCTGTCGCTGAACTGGGCCCTGATGGCTGCCGGGCTGGTCGATCGCCTGCAGGTGACGATCTTCCCTGTCATCTCCGGTCGGACCGGCACCAGCCCGATCCTCCGCGGCGCGGGCGACTTCGACCTCGACCTGCTCGAGAGCCGAACGCTCGACGGCCGCACCCAGGAGCTCGTCTACCGCCCCACCCCCCGGCGACGGTAGAAAGCTACTCGCCGCCGGGCGGACCGTAGGCCGCGGCCTGGCGGCGCATGATCTCGCGCATCGACGTGCCGCGGGCCACGCCGTACATCGTGCCCGGGAAGTCGAGACCTTCCTGAACCGCCCACAACTCGCGGTGCTGGTCGGGAGCGAACAGCTGTGCCGGCTGGCCGGCGGCGATCCAGCCGATGGGCACGACGGTGTCCGCCGGCAGGTGGCTGTTGACGTGCAGCACGCTGCCGACCCGCAGTTCCGAGCGTGCTCCGGCCACCGCACCGGCGAAGACCGAGACCCCGGTGGCCACGAAGACCTCGTCCTCGATGCGGGCGCCGTTCAGGTGGGCGTGCGGGCCGACCAGGACCGCGTCACCGACGAGGAGCGGGTGCTCGGGCCGGCCGCGCAGGACGGCGTTCTCCATGATCACGACGTCCGCGCCGAGCACCACCGGACCGCGGTCGCCGTTGAGGACCGCCCCGTGCAGGACCCGGGCTCCCGGCCCGAGAGTCACATCGCCGGTCACCACGGCGGTCGGTGCGATCCAGGCGCTCGCGTCGATGCTGCCCACGCCGGCACCGTACCCATCCCCGCCCGGCCGCCCGCTCGCCGCCGGCGTGGCCCTGGCACGTCCCCTACTCCCGCGGTGCCGAGCACCGACCGTCGTCGTCCCAGAAGCCGGGGGCGCAGCCGTTACGGCACTCCGGAGGTAGGGATCGAGCGCGGGCACCACCTAGAGGGGGATGTTGCCGTGCTTTTTCGGGGGGAGTTGGTCGCGCTTGGTGCGGAGCATCCGCAACGACTGGGTGACGTAGCGGCGGGTGTGTGAGGGCGGGATCACCGAGTCCAGATAGCCGCGCTCGGCCGCGACGTACGGATTCGCCAGCGTGTCCTCGTACTCCTGCACCTTCTCGGCCCGCGTCGCCTCTGGATCGGACGCCGCGCCGATCTCCCGGCGGTAGAGGATGTTCACCGCCCCCTGCGCGCCCATCACCGCGATCTGCGCGGTCGGCCAGGCCACGTTCACATCCGCGCGCAGGTGCTTGGACCCCATCACGTCGTACGCCCCGCCGTACGCCTTGCGGGTGATCACCGTGACCTTCGGGACGGTCGCCTCGGCGTACGCGTAGATGAGCTTGGCGCCGCGCCGGATGATCCCGCCCCACTCCTGCGAGGTGCCGGGCAGGAAGCCGGGCACGTCGACGAACGTGAGCACCGGGATGTTGAAGCAGTCGCAGGTCCGCACGAACCGGGCGGCCTTCTCCGACGCGTCGATGTCGAGCGTGCCGGCGAACTGCATCGGCTGGTTGGCGACCACGCCGACCGGTCGGCCCTCGACCCGGCCGAACCCGACCAGGATGTTCGGCGCGAACAGCGGCTGCACCTCGAGGAACTCGCCGTCGTCGACGACGTGCTCGATCACCGTGTGCATGTCGTACGGCTGGTTGGGCGAGTCGGGCACGAACGTGTCCAGCTCCCGGTCGAGGTCGGTCACCGACAGCTCGGGCTCGGCGTCCAGCACCGGCGGCTCGTCCAGGTTGTTCGACGGCAGGTACGACAGCAGCGCCTTGACGTAGTCGATCGCGTCGACCTCGTCGGCGGCCATGTAGTGCGCCACCCCCGACTTGGTGTTGTGCGCCCTGGCCCCGCCCAGGTCCTCGAACGCCACGTCCTCGCCGGTCACCGTCTTGATCACGTCCGGGCCGGTGATGAACATGTGCGAGGTCTGGTCGACCATCACGGTGAAGTCGGTGATCGCCGGGGAGTAGACGGCGCCGCCCGCGCACGGGCCCATCACCAGGCTGATCTGCGGCACCACGCCGGAGGCCATCACGTTGCGGTAGAAGATCTCGCCGTACAGGCCGAGGGAGACCACGCCCTCCTGGATCCGGGCGCCGCCGGAGTCGTTGATGCCGACGACCGGGCAGCCGGTCTTCATCGCCAGGTCCATGACCTTGACGATCTTCTCGCCGAAGACCTCGCCGAGGCTGCCGCCGAAGACGGTGAAGTCCTGCGCGAACACGCAGACCGGCCGGCCGTCGACGGTGCCGTAGCCGGTGACCACCCCGTCCCCGTACGGCCGCTCCCCGTCCATGCCGAAGTTCGTCGACCGGTGCCGGGCCAGCTCGTCCAGCTCTACGAACGAGCCCTCGTCGAGCAGCAGCTCGATCCGCTCCCTGGCGGTCTTCTTGCCCTTGGCGTGCTGCCGCTCGACCGCCCGGGCCGAGCCGGCGTGCACCGCCTCCTCGTAGCGGTGCTGCAGGTCGGCGAGCTTCCCGGCGGAGGTGTGGATGTCCGGCTGCGACGCCACGGGTTCAGCGCTCATGTCGCGGACACTATGCCCCGCGCTCAGACGAACGCGCTGTGGCCCGTGACCGCCCGGCCCACGATCAGCGTGTTGATCTCCCGGGTGCCCTCGTACGAGTAGAGCGCCTCGGCGTCGGCGACGAACCGGCCGATGTCGTGGTCGAGCACGATCCCGTTGCCGGCGAGCAGCTCGCGGGCCCAGCCGACGGTCTCCCGCATCCGGCTGGTCACGTACGCCTTGGCCAGCGCCGAGTGCTCGTCCAGGTAGACCTGCTCGTCCTGCAGCTGGGCGAGCCGGATCACCATGCCGAGGCAGGCGGTGACGTTGCCGAGCATCCGGACCAGCAGGTCCTGCACGAGCTGGAAGCCGGCGATCGGCCGGCCGAACTGCTCGCGCTCGGTCGCGTACGCCAGCGCGATCTCGTACGCGGCGAGCATCACCCCCACCGACGACCAGGCCACGCCGGACCGGGTGCGGCGCAGGATCTCCGCGGTGTCCTTGAAGCTGTGCGCCTCCTGCAGCCGGTCCTCCCGGCGGCGACGTCGGAGCCGCCGGTCGGCTCGGTCAGCGCGAACGCGCCGATCCGCTCCAGCCGGCCCATCGCCGGCAGAAGTCGCCTCTGAGCAGGCCGTCGTCCGCCACGCCCGGTGACCTACCCGGGTCAGGGCCGCTCCATCCGGCGGGTCGGCTGGTCCAGGCCGTCCACCGGCCCGCCGTCGCGGTAGTCGGCGTCGTAGCGCGCTTCGTACTGCGCCTCGTAGCGGGCGGCGTTGCGGCTGCGTCGGTCGTGGTCGCCCTCCACCAGCCGGTTGATCAGCTGCTGGGTCTCGTCCGCGTTGGGGATGTTCCGGAAGACCTGCTGCCCGTCCTCGCCGGCCGACTCGACCACCAGCGTGCCGGAGTTGACGATCCGCTCGAAGAACGACTGCTCGTACATGGCGTTGTTGATGCGGTTGAGCGGGATGTCCCGTCCGGTGTGGCTGAGGATGCCGACCCGGGTCATCAGCCGGTGCGTGGTGAGCACGTAGTGGGTGGTCCGCCAGCGCAGGTAGGGGATCAGGGTGACGAGGATCAGCGCGATCACCCCGATCACGCCGATCGCGATCCGTCCGGGTGTCTGCAGTCCGCCGCCGGGAAAGATGGCGGCCAGGAACGAGCCGAGCGCGACGATCACGATCAGCAGCAGGACCGGCCGCACGAGCGTGATCCAGTGCGGGTGCAGGTGTTTGACGACGCGCTCGTCGTCGGCGAGCAGGCTGTCCGGGTACGCCACGGCACAAGCATGGCGGAGAGCCAGTCCGCCGTCACGGCGTTCCACCCAGCGGGCGGGTTCGTTGCCTACGTGTGACCGTCGGACGATCCGAACGTCACCGGACAGTGACCGGGCGGACCCGGGTGACGTCGCCGGCGGACACCTGCACGTCACCGTCCGTAGTCCTTACGACCAGCCGGCCCATCTCGTCCAGGCCGGTCGCGGTGCCGGCCAGCGCGCTGCCGCCGGGCAGCTGGACCCGCACGTCCTGCCCGATCGTGTCGCACACCGCCTCGTACGCGGGCCGCAGCCGGTCCGGGCCGGCGGCCCACTCCGCGTACCGGTCGGCCAGGGTGCGCAGGATCGCCCGCAGCAGCGGGTCCCGGTCGGTGCAGCCGGCGCCCTCGGTGAGCAGCGAGACCGCGCCTTCGGGCAGCTCAGCGCGACGGGTGGTCACGTTGAGCCCCACGCCGACGACCACCGCGTCACCAGTCGCCTGGGCCAGGATGCCGCCGGCCTTGCCGAGGTCGTCGCCGAGCAGCAGGTCGTTGGGCCACTTCAGCCTGGTCTCCACCGCGCCGAGCCGGGAGACAGCCTGCTGCACGGCGAGGCCGGCCAGCAGCGGGATCCAGGTGCGTCGCGGCGGCGGCAGCTGCGGGCGCAGCAGCACCGAGAACAGCAGGCCGGCCCGCGGCGGCGAGGTCCAGGTCCGGTCGAGCCGGCCGCGGCCGCCGGTCTGCGCCTCGGCGACCAGCACGACGCCCTCGGGACCGCCGCGGCGGGCGACCTCGGCCAGGTCGGCGTTGGTCGACCCGGTCTCGGCGACGACGTGCACCTCGCGCACGAAGCCGCCCGGCCGGACCAGCGCCGCCCGCAGCGCCCGCTCCGACAGCGGCGGCCGGCCCAGGTCCGACCACAGGCTCGTCACCGGGCCCACGCTAGCCCCCGAGGTCAGGTGATCTTGGGGAGGAGGGGGGCGGGCCGGCGGTCGCGCAGGGCACCGGCCCAGACGCCGGCGCCGTAGGCGAGGTCGTCGGCGACCCGCAGCGCCGCCCAGGCGAGCGGGTGCTGGTCCGGCGATCGCCCGTGCCGGGTGCGCACCAGCCGGACCGCGACCGCCAGCACGGTGGCCCGGCGCGCGGTCCGGCTCGCCGTGGCCGCCGCGAGCATCGCCGGCAGCCACGGCCGGGCCGCCGCCTCGGCCAGCCCGAGCAGCGTCCAGCCGAGGCCGGCGGCGGTGAGCCGGACCGACTCGTCGGTCCGCCCCGGGCCGGCCGGCAGCCGGGTCCAGAGGCCGACCGCGGTCAGCGCCGTCCAGGCGGCCGCTTGCACCGGCCGGCGCGCGGCCACGCAGAGCAGCGCGGGCGCCGACCACCGGCTGATCACGACCGGGGCGAGCCGGTCCGGGTGCCGGGCGGCGAGCACCGCCCCGCTGCGGCCGTAGCCGAACCGCTGCGCGAGCCACCGGGCGAACCCCGGCCTGGTCTCGTGCTCGACGACGACCCGCGGCTCGTACCGGACCGGGTGGCCGGCCTCGGCGACCCGCCACACCAGGTCGACGTCCTCGCCGACCCGCATGGACTCGTCGAAGCCGGCGCCGAGCGCGTCCCGCCGGCACAGCAGCACGGCCGCCGGCAGGTAGCCGACCCGGGCGCCGGGGCCGACCGGGCTCGCGGTCCCGCCCAGGTCCAGCGGCCCGGAGCCGGCCTCGAACCGGGCCAGCGCGCCGGTGCCGCCGGTACCGAAGATCCGCGGGCCCACGATCGCGGTGCCGTCGGCGAGCACCGGCAGCAGGTCGGCCAGCCAGCCGGCCGGCAGCCGGCAGTCGGAGTCCACGAACGCGACCAGCGGCGTCCGGACGGCGGCCAGCCCGGTGTTGCGGGCCGCCGCCGGCCCGCCGTTGGCGGCGCGCGCGATCAGCTCCGCCCCGTGCCGGGCCGCCACCGCCGCCACCGCCGCCCGATCCCGGGACCCGTCGTCGACGACGATCACCCTGGCAGCGCCCGGGTCGAGGCTGGCCAGGCAGCGGTCGAGCGACTCCGGCCGGTCCAGCGCCGGGACCACGACCGTCACGTCGGCCGCGGTGTACGGCGAGCGGTCGGCGCGGACCACCGCCAGCCCGTATGAATGCAGCCGGGCGGCGAGCGCGGCCTCGGCCGGCCCGACCGGCGCGCCGGCACCGTCGCGCCAGCGCGCCACCACCCCGGCGGCCGCCGGGTTGAGCCGCAGCACCCGCAGCGGCTGCCCGCCGACCAGCAGCGCGCCGCCCGGTCCCGGGTGCAGCCGGGCGCCGGGATCGAGCTCGACGGTCGTCACGCCCCCAGTCTGCGGCCCGGCGGCCGGCTCTCAGCCGACCACGGCATGCGGGTTGAACCGCAGCGGCGGAACGGCCAGCACGGCGAGCTGATGCACCTGATCCGGCCACCAGACACCCGCGGCGGGGTCGACGACGCCCCACTCCGGGTCGACCGGGCCGGCCGTGCCGCGGGTGCAGCTGCCGTCGGACTCGCCGGGCACCTTCACCCACAGGTACGCGTCGAGCAGGGGCGTGCCGGTGTCCGCCGTGGGCGGCCGGCCGATCCCGCGGCCCGGCGGGTTGCACCAGTCCTGCGGGTCGGAGTAGACCCCGGCCGGCGGCGTCCACGGACCCTGGCCGTTGCGGCTGGAGTCGATGACGAAGTGGGTCAGCGCGGCGCCGGCCGGGACGTGGCCGGCATACCAGGCGTCGGCGTCCGCGGGAGGCCAGTACTGGTTCGCGCACTGGTCACCGGTCGAGCCCGACACGTTGGCCAGGTACCAGATGCAGCCGGCGATCATCGTCCCGTACCGGACCAGCTCGGCATCGGTGCGGTAGTTCGACACGTTGAGGAAGAAGCCCTGAGCGCGAGCGACACCGCCGTCCCGCAACCGCTGCGCCATGTCGCCGACCGCGTGCCAGCTGCTGTGCCCGGCGTCAAGGTAGACGTTCGCGCCGGGCTGCCGCTCCAGCCGATCGACCGCGTAGTTGATCTCGGTGACCCGGGCGGCCTGCTGCTCCGGCGTGCCGCCGCACTGGTCCGGGGAGAGGGCCAGCCCGTCCGGCTCGAGGATCACCACCGACCTGGTCCGGCCCAGCCCGGCGGCGAACCCGTCGACCCAGGTCTCGTACTCGGCCGTGTTCGCGGCCCCGCCGGCGGAGTACTGCGAGCAGTCCCGGCCGGGCACGTTGTACGCGGTGAGCACCGGCACCTGCCGGCGCAGCGCGGCGCTGGCCGTCAGCGCCGCGACGTCCCGGCGGGTCTGCTGTGCGCTCGTCCCGCCGGTGAACCAGGTCGCCACCGGCCAGGACGCGAGCTCCGCCATCCGGAGGGCGTCCGCGGTCCGGCCCGCCCTGGCGTCGGTGACCGCCTGCCCGACCGCCTTGCTGGTGAGGTCGACGTAGAACGACGTGCTGGCCGGCAGCGTCCGGGCGGACGTCGTGGGGGGCGCGGGCGCGGCCGCCGCCGCCGAGGCCGGCGCAAGCCCGAGCGCGCCGCTCGCCAGCACGGTCGCGAGGACTGTCCCGACCCTGATCGTGCGTATGCCCACGGTGCACGCTCCTTCGCGCCGGCGTGAGCGCTCCCATGCCCGCCCCCGGGCGACCGTCGCGGAGCGCTCCCAGGGATGGCGCCAGGATCGGGCTCACGGTCCGGGATGTCAACGGTCGGTGGCCGGTGTCCGGATCGGCTACTGGTACGAGATCATGCTCGGGGTCGGCTTGCGGGACATCGTCTGCGCCGGCGTGAGCATCGGCGTGTCCTCGTCGTAGAAGTTCTTCCAGCCGAACGGAACGCCCTTCGGCGCCGCGCCGACGACCGCGGCCCAGGTCTCGTCCTTGTTGCCGGTCGGACCCTGGCCGTCCATGTGGATGAGCAGTTGCACCGAGTCGCGGTCGTGCTCGAGCGGCTGGTCGGCACCGATCATCGACAGCCGGAACTGGTGGATGACGAACAGCTTCTGCGGCAGCCGGAGCTGGTCGGTGAGGTCGGCCAGCCAGCGGTAGACCGAGTTGATCTCGGACGCCTTGGCGCTGCCGATCTCGGTCAGCGGGAGCTGGTCGGGCCGCAGCCGCCACTCCGGGTCGAGCGCCAGCCCCACGTACGGCAGCCGCAGCAGCGGTTCGTACAGCTTGGCCTGGTCGAGGAAGTTGGCCCGGCCCGGCTGCAGGTCGAGCACCACGTACATGCCGGCCTTGCCGGCCTCGACCACCCAGGGCCGCAGCATGCTGACCGGCGCCTCGTACGAGTAGTCGCCGCCGACGCCGGGGTTGGCCTGCGCGACGGTCGCGATCAGCTCGAAGGTCGGCACGACCGGGGTCGACCCGGACAGCGCCCGGTACGGCGCGGCCAGCCGCTTCGCCCGGGCGATCGCCTGCGGCAGCGGCTGCTCGCCGAGCACGCCGAGGGCGGCCGTGCCGGGGTGGCCGTACATGGCGACCAGCCGGCGGCCCGGCAGCACGACCTGGCCGCCGCCGGGCAGCTGGACGCCGGTGGCCGCGGTGGCGACCCGGGCGGCCAGCCGACCGGTCGGGCCGAACGCGGTGCCGGCGGCGACCACGTGCTGCGGCTTGTCCTGGGCCAGCGCGGTGACCGCCCGCCCGTCGGCCCGCGGGTCGGTCCCGCTGATCGGCACCACCCGGGCGCCCGCCGCTCTGCCGGTGGTGGTGACCGCGGTGGCGGTGGCCTCGGCGGTCTGGTCGATCAGCACGGTGGTCCCACCGGCGGCCTGCAGCCGGCCGACCTCGGGCAGCTGGGCCGCGTCGGTGACGACCTTCGCGCCGGTGGACGCGAGCCGGTCGGCCACGCCGGCGCCGAGCGCGAGCACGCTGTCCGGCTTGAGCCGCGTCACCTCGGCCGGCACCGGATCGGACTCCGGCGCGACGCCGGTCGCCGCCGATCCCGCGTTCCCGTCCACCTCGCCGGCGCCGGCGGCCGTGCCGGCCGCCCCGGACGCGTCGGGCGCCCCGGGTGCCCCGGTCCCATCGGTCGGGTCGGGTGCGGCGGGCCCGCCGGGCCCGGCCGCCCCGGGCCCGTCGGTCCCGCCGGGCCCGTCGGTCCCGCCGGGTGCGGCGGTGCCGCCCGGTGCCGCACTCCCATCAGGTGCCGCACTCTCCCCGGAAGCCGCAGTCCCGTCGGGTGCCGCGCTCGGCGTGGTCGGGTCGCCGGCGGCGGCGGGACCGTCGTCGAGGAGCATCGGCACGCCACGCCGCTCGGCCTCGGCGGCGCCGGCCGCGACCGCGCCCGCGTCGCCGGCCAGCGCGACCACCACGACCGGGGCCGAGGCGAACAGGCTCCGGCTGACCGCCGCGGTGATCTCGCCCGGCGTCCGCCCGGCCGCCACCGTGGTGGCCGCGGTCGGCGGCTTGGCCAGCGCCGCGGCCGGCGCGTCGCCCGCCGGCGTCTCGGCCGACCCGGCCGGCCCCGTGTCCCCCGTACAGCCGCCCGCCAGCAGCGCTCCGGCCACCAGGATTGCGGGCAAGGTCGTCCTGCGTCGACTCGTCATCGTCGGGCAGTATGCCCCGGGCGCCCGTTCGCGCCCCCCATTCTGCGGGATAGAAAGGTCGCCATGACCCAGACGACGCCTCAGTCGGACAGCAGCTGGCTCGGCGGCGAGGAGCTGGACGCCGCCCGGGCGCGGCTGCCGATCCTCTACGTCGACGCCATCCCGGTCCGGGTCGACGCGCAAGGCGTGGTCACCTCGGTCGGCCTGCTGCTGCGGGTGACCGGAGAGGGCCGGATCACCCGGGCCCTCGTGTCCGGCCGGGTGCTCTACCACGAGCGGGTGCGCTCGGCGCTGCTGCGGCACCTGGAGAAGGACCTCGGGCCGCTGGCGCTGCCGCGGGTGCCGCTCGCGCCGCAACCGTTCACGATCGCCGAATACTTCCCGACGCCCGGCGTGACCCCCTTCCACGACCCGCGCCAGCACGCGGTCTCGCTGGCCTACGTCGTGCCGGTGGAGGGCGACTGCGCGCCGCAGCAGGACGCGCTCGAGCTGACCTGGTTCACCCCGGACGAGGCCAGGGACGAGCGGCTGCTGGCCGAGATGACCGGCGGCCAGGGCAGGCTGCTCCAGCAGGGCCTGGCCTACATGGGCCACTAAATCGCTGGTCGGCGACCGTTACTGTTCGGGCGTGGAGCCAGACATCCACGTGTCCGGGCTGGCCAAGACCTTCCGGGTGCCCGTCCGGGAGGGCGGTCTCCGCGCGTCGCTGCGCAGCCTGGTGCGGCGGACCACCCGGGACGTCGTCGCGGTTGCTGGGATCGGCTTCACCGTGCAGCCCGGTGAGGTGGTCGGTTTCCTCGGCCCCAACGGTGCCGGCAAGACCACGACGCTGAAGATGCTGTCCGGGCTGCTGTTCCCGTCCGCCGGCGACGTCACGGTGCTCGGGCACGTGCCGTCCCGTCGCGAGCACGCCTTCCTGCGCCGGATCACGCTGGTCATGGGCAACCGCAACCAGCTGCAGTGGGACCTGCCCGCGCTCGACTCGTACGAGATGAACCGGGCGATCTACCGGATCCCCGAGCCTGAGTTCCGCCGTAGCCGGGACGAGCTGATCGAGCTGATGGACATCGGCGACGAGGTGCGCAAGCCGGTGCGCCAGCTCTCCCTCGGCGAGCGGATGAAGGCGGAGATCACCGGCGCGCTGCTGCACGGCCCGCAGGTGCTGTTCCTGGACGAGCCGACCATCGGGCTCGACGTGACGATGCAGAAGCGGATCCGGACGTTCCTGGCCGACTACAACGCCCGCCGCGGCGCCACCGTGCTGCTCACCAGCCACTACATGGCCGACGTGCAGGCGCTGTGCAAGCGGGTGATCGTCATCGACGCCGGCCGGATCCTGTACGACGGCGGCCTGCGCGAGCTGTCCACCCGGTACGCGCAGCGCCAGACGATCACCGCCACGGTCGGCGCGGCCGACCCGGCGCTGTTCGAGTCGTATGGCGAGCTGGTCGGCGTGGACGGCGAGCAGGTCACGCTGCGGGTGGACAAGGACCGCTCGGCGCAGGTCGCCGGCCGGCTGCTGGCCGAGCACGGCGTCACCGACCTCACCATCGAGGACCCGCCGGTCGAGGACGTGATCGAGCAGGTCTTCAGCTCCGGCGCGCTGCAGCCGTGAGCCGGCGGGGGAGTGAGCATCGCCGGGTCGCCCGCGGCGGCACCGGCCAGCTGCCGCTCCTCGGGCGGAGCGGGCCCGGGGGCGAACCGTGACCAGAGCGAAGGGGCTGGCCGGGCTCTACCCGGTGGTGATGAAGGCCGCCGTGCAGACGCAGTTCCAGTACCGCACCGCGAACTACGCCTACCTGCTCGGCATGGTCGCCGAGCCGGTGGTCTACCTGGTGGTGTGGTCGGCGGTGGCCACCTCGCGCGGTGGGTCCGTTCAGGGCATCACGGCGGGAGAGTTCGCCGCGTACTACATCGTCTGGACGCTGGTCCGGAACATGAACATCGTCTTCACCCCGTACGGCTGGGAGCACCGGATCCAGCAGGGCGAACTGTCCGGGATGCTGCTGCGGCCGGTGCACCCGATCCACTACGACCTCGCGTACTTCGCCGGCTGGAAGGTCGTCGCGGTGGTGCTGTGGATCCCGGTCGCTGCGGTGCTGTCGATCGCGTTCCGGCCGACGTTCCACATCACGCCGCTGCACGTGGTGGTGTTCTTCGTCGCGATCTGGGGCGCGTACCTGATCCGCTCGATGCTGCTCTGGGTACTCGGCATGATCACGTTCTGGACGACCAGGGTCAGCGCGATCTACGACACCTACTTCACCGCCGAGCTGCTGCTGTCCGGCCGGCTGGTGCCGCTGGCACTGCTGCCGGCCTGGGCGGCTGGGCTCGCCGACGTGCTGCCGTTCAAGTACACGTTCGGCTACCCCATCGAGGTGCTGGCCGGGTCGCTGTCCACGACCGAGCTGTTCACCGGGCTGGCGTTCCAGGCCGCCTGGATCGCGATCGGCACGGCCCTGGTGGCGGCGGTGTGGCGGGTGGGCGTGCGGCGCTACGGCGCGGTGGGAACGTAGCGATGCGCTCGCTCCGGCTGGCCGGGACGTTCCTGCGGATCGGCATCATGAACGAGCTGCAATACCGGGTGAACTTCGCGTTCAGCCTGGTGCAGTCGCTGATCTCGGTGGGCACGTCCATCGCCGTGCTCGCGCTGGTGTTCGGCAACACCGACTCGCTGCACGGCTGGACGGCCGGCGAGCTGCTCGTGGTCATGGGCGTGTACGTGCTCGTCGGCGGCCTGATCAAGATGATCGTGCAGCCCAACATGCAGCAGCTCATGGAAGACGTGCAGCAGGGGACGCTCGACTTCGTGCTGACCAAGCCGGCCGACGTGCAGCTGCTCGTCAGCGTGCGGCGGGTGCAGCTCTGGCAGGGCGTCGACCTCCTCGTCGGCGGCGTGCTCATCGTGATCGCGACGGCGCGGTTGCCGGGCACGGTGTCGGCGCTCGACGTACTCGCGTTCGTCCTCGCGCTGGCGTTGGGATCGGTGGCGATCTACTGCTTCTGGTTGCTGCTGACCATGCTCGCGTTCTGGGTGACCCGCCTCGACCCGATCGTCGAGCTGTTCGACGGGATGTACCAGGCCGGGCGGTGGCCGGTGTCGATCTACCCCGGCTGGCTGCGGATCGGCTTCACGATCCTGGTCCCGCTCGCGTTCGCGATCACCGTGCCGGCGTCGGCCCTGACCGACCACTCGTCGGTCTGGCTGGTCGCCGGCTCGATCGCCTTCACCGTCGCCCTCGCTGCCGTCACCCGCTGGAGCTGGCGGCACGCCCTCCGCCGCTACTCCGGCGCCTCGTCCTGACCGGCTACCGTCGCGGTGGCCAGCCGGAGGCTGAGTTGGTCGCCGAGGACCCCGCCACGTCCACCTCCTCAGGCACAGCGCAACCGTTCAATCTCGGGCCGGCGTGCCGCTTGAACCCAGGGCGCCGCTGGTTGTGGGGGTTCAGAGGATGGGCGGGACGATCGCCTCGATGAGGTGCGGGCCCGGTTCGGCGTAAGCGGCGGTGAGCTGGTCGGCCAGCTCCTCGGCGGTGGTGGCCCGGCTCGCGCTGACGCCGAGTCCGGTCGCGAGGTGCACGAAGTCGGGCGTGGGGTCGGACAGGTCGAGCATCCGCGCCGACGCCGCGCCGGGCGTGTCGCTGGCGCCGGTGCGGGCCAGCTCCATCCGCAGGATGGCGTACGCGGAGTTGTTGAGGACGACGGTGGTGATGTTCGACCGCTCCCGTGCCTGGGTCCACAGCGACTGGATCGTGTAGAGCGCGCTGCCGTCGGCCTCCAGGTTGAGGACCGCGCGGTCCGGGGCCGCGATGGCCGCTCCGGTCGCGACCGGCATCCCCTGGCCGATGGCGCCGCCGGTCAAGGTGAGCAGGGTGTGCCGGGCCGCGCGGGCGAGCGCGGTGGGCAGGCCAAGCCCGGACGTGTTGGCCTCGTCGACGACGACCGCGCCGTCGGGCAGGGTGCTGGCGATCGCCGCGGGCAGGTTCGCCAGATTGAGCGGACCGGGTTCGGGCACCGCTGGCCCGCACGCCGCGAGCTCCGGCGCGGTGTCCGCCGCCACCCGGTCGGCGAGCGCCTCCAGCGCGGCCGCCACGTCCTGGCCGGTCTCGGCGAGAAGCACGACCTCGCACCCGTCGGGGACGAGGCTGCTGGTGCGGCCCGGGTAGGCGAAGAACGACACCGGCGCCGCGGCGCCGGCCAGGACCAGGGTGCGGACCCCGTCGAGCTGCTGCTCGGCCTGCTCGGCCAGGTAGGCCAGCCGCCTGGTCGCCGGGACGCCGGCACCGCCTTCCATCCGGGCCGGGAAGGTCTCGGCCAGCACCCGGGCGCCGGTCGCGGCGGCGATCCGGCTCGCGGCCTCGAGCCCGGCCGCGGACAACCCGCGGCCGCCGAGCAGGAGCATCGTCTGCTCGCCGGCCGCGACCGCCTGGGTCGCCGCGGCGATCGCCGACGCGGCGGCCGGGACGAGCGGCGGCGGCGGCCAGGGCGCGGCGGTCTGCCCACCCTCGGTCCACGACACGTCGGCCGGCAGGATCAGCGTGGCGACCTGACCGCCGTCGGCCTGCGCGGCGGCCAGGGCGCGCATCGCGTCGGCCGCGACCCGGCGGGTGGTGCCCGAGGTGTGAACCCAGCCGGACACCGTGCGGGCCACGGACGCGATGTCGGACTCGAGCGGCGCGTCGTACCGCGCGTGGTAGGTCGCGTGCGCGCCGACGACGCACAGCAGTGGCGTGTGGGCGCGGCGCGCGTTGTGCAGGTTCGCCAAGCCGTTGCCCAGGCCGGGTCCGAGGTGCAGCAGCACGGCGGCCGGACGGCCGGCCACCCGCGCGTATCCGTCGGCCGCGCCGGTGGCGACGCCTTCGAACAGCGCCAGCACGCCGCGCATCCGCGGCACCGAGTCCAGCGCGTGCACGAAGTGCATCTCGGACGTGCCGGGGTTCATGAAACAGACCTCGACGCCGGCGTCCACCAGGCTGGTGATCAGGGCCTGCGATCCATTCATCGACCTGCGTCTCCCGTCAACCTAGATCTCGAACAAGCCCTGTCCGGCGGAGCACGCCGCGGATGGCTCGTCCGTCGAGGTGGGTCTGGTCGACATGATCGCAACAGAGCAACGTGACCACCGACGCCGCCTCAGCCGGGTTCACCGTCCGGGCCGTTGCCCTGGACCGGCGTCCCCCTCGACGCCCGGTACGCAGTTCGTCTCGGGCCCTCAGGCGTCGACGGGAACGGGCGAGTTCCCGACCTCCAGCCGGGCTTGCACACCAAGGAACCGCCCGATGTCTGCGGCCTCGGCCGCCAGCGCGGCGCGGGTACCCCGGGGCAGCCGCCGGAACGGCTCGACCGCGACGATCAGCCCGCCGTCGCCGCGCCGTTGCCGCCAGGTCCCGATGATCCGCCCGCCCAGCAGGACGGCCGGGTGGACGATCCCGCCGCCGGCCTGGATCCGGTGTGCGTGGGCGGCGTCGAGGGCGAGCGCCCGTCCCCGGTAGCCCAGCAGGTACTCGTCGAACGCCGGCACCAGCCGCACCGTACGGTCCTCGGGCGACGGCTCGCCGGGCAGCCGGTACGCCGGTGCGCCGCCGATGCGGACGCCCTCGACCTCGCCCGCCGCGGCCAGCGCACCCAGCCCGGTCCGGGCGTCCCGCAGCGGCAGGCCGGACCAGGCGGCGAGGTCGGCGGCGCCGGCCGGACCGTGTCCGGTCAGGTAGCGGCGGGCGAGCCGGGCCAACGCGTCGTCCCGCTCGACCGGCTCGACCGGCTCGGCGCCCGCAAGCCAGTCGGAGAGCCGGACGTAGGTCGGCTCGCCGTCCCGGTCCGGGCCGCGGCACACCAGGCCCTCCCGGGCGGCAACGCTCAGCAGGTGAGCGGGCGCCTGACCCGGGCCGAGCGGGACGCCGGCGGCGCGCAGCCGGTCGGCCAGCTCGCTGCGGGTGAGCGGCCCGGCCGCGAGCAGCTCGACGGCGATCGGCAGCGCCGTGTCGAGCAGGTGGTCGTCGAGACCGAGCGCGAGCCGGCGGGTCCGGCCGCTGCTGCGGGCCGGTCGGAGCAGGGCGAGCAGCCAGCGCACGTCGCCGGCCGGCACGGCGTGCAGCGTGCCTCGCATGAGCCAGGTGACCACCAGCCGGCCGGGCTCCGCGAGGGCCCGCTGAACGGCCGGCGCGTCCACGCCGGTGGTCCGGGCCCTGATCGCGAGCCGCAGCGCGCGTGCATCCTGGGCCTGCAACGCTCCCACCCGGCGCACGGCCTCGACCGGGTCAGCGGGCCGCAGCCCGGTCAGGACCTGCGCGCGGACCCGCTCGGCCAGCACGCGCGCGACCGGCAGCTCCTGCAGCACGCGCTCACGCTAGCCGGACGGGAGACCCGCCGGCCGCCGAGCCGGACCGGCAGTGGTGCGCCCGCGGCTCGGCGACCACCCGTGTGATCAGGTGTGCGGACGTCATGCGGACGTGGCGGCACGGTCCCTAGATCATGGGCTCTGTCGTGCGGTCCGGCACGGTCGTCCTCACCTGGAACGAGGCCGTGCTGGCGGCCATCCGGACCACGCGGCCCTCGCCCCCGGTCGCTGCCCGCGCTCTGGCGATCGTGCACACCGCGATGTACGAGGCCTGGGCTGCCTACGACCCGCGGGCGGTCGGGACCCGGCTGGCCTTCGTCGCAACTCCCGCCGGCCGGGAGGCGACGGCCACGAGCGATGCGGTCGGGTATGCCGCTTACCACGCCGTCCTGGACCTGTTCCCGGACCAGAAGTCCACTGTGGACGCAACCTTGGCCGCGGTCGGCCTCGTTCCACCGCCCCCGACGCCGGATCCGGCCACGCCGGCCGGAGTCGGAGCCGCGGCGGCCCGTGCGGTGCTGGACTTCCGGCACGGCGACGGCGCGAACCAGCTCGGCACGCTGGTGCCCGGCGCGTACGCCGACTGGACGGCGTACGCACCGGTCAACACGCCGGACGTGGTCGTGGTCCCGGACCGGTGGCAGCCGCTGCGCGTGCCGGACGGCCGGGGCGGAAGCGTCGTGCAGCGATTCGCGGTGCCGCACTGGGGGCTGGTGGTGCCGTTCTCCTCCCCGCCGTTGCTGGCGGACCGGGTTCCGGGGCCGGCGCCGGCCGGTACACGGGGGTTCCTGCGGCAGGCCGAGGAGCTGATCGAGATCAGCGCGCGGCTGTCGGACCGCGAGAAGGTGATCGCGCAGTACTGGGCCGACGGACCCAACTCGGAGCTCCCGCCCGGCCACTGGTGCCTGTTCGCCGG
>Ga0105246_10000554_pt1 | contig 20602 bp, 25 predicted proteins | sample KBSM64metaG_FD_99694 | JGI IMG/M metagenome (GOLD analysis project Ga0105246, IMG submission 99694) | Miscanthus rhizosphere microbial communities from Kellogg Biological Station, Michigan, USA - KBS M6-4 metaG | ecosystem: Host-associated > Plants > Roots > Rhizosphere > Soil | place... | reverse complement strand
GCCGTAACCGGCTGCTGGGAACAAGCATTTCTTGATCATATGAGTCCTTACAAAGGGCTGTGCGTACGGAATTCGGCGCAGTCTAATCAGGCCGCAGTCACCTTACAATGGGTCCTGCTGGCGCCGCGATGTCATCATAGAGAAAAAATGTCGGCGTAAGTTCCGCTGATCTTTCAACCGGCAGGCTGGCCGGCGCTCAAGTGTTGATTTTCCAAAGGGCCTGATCCTTTGTAGCACGCTTTTCCAAGCCCGGCACCGCGCTGGAATTACTTGGGCAACGGCGGGGTATTTGCGGCTATCATTGCACCCTTGAATCAGCTTACGAGATTGCTAATTAGATGTCAGAACCCAAAGGCGTAAACGGCTACCTGATCACCCAGCGTGCGGACGGTTGGCACTTGATCAACTTCCATGGCGACAGCGTCGCGGGCGTTTTCGAGACTGAAAGCATGGCCATTGCGGTGGCCGAGGTGTTCGTGGATGAAGCCGGTCACGCGTCGAGCAAGCGGCCGAAGGGCAAGTAAGCCACGCGGTCTTGCAGCAAAAGCCCCGCAGAGCGGGGCTTTTTTTGTGTTTGGCTGTACCTAGATGGCAGTTCGCTATAATCTTCCGCCAACGCCCCACGTCAGTGTCAGCGCTCCCCCCCACACCTTCGAAGACGACTCTCTATGAACAAGATGCTGGCTATGAACAAGATCCTGGCACTCACTGCGGTATTGGCGCTGGCCGGTTGCACTACCACCTCCGACACTTACCTGAAAAATGGTGAACAAGGCCTGACCATCGACTGCTCGGGCGAAGCCAATTCATGGGCCAGTTGCTATGAGAAAGCCGACGCCTCCTGCGCGGGCACCGGTTACCGCATCGTCGGCACCGACGGCACTCCGTCACTCAAGGAAAGCGAGCAGACCCTGGGCAAGGACGTGGGCAACTTCAAAAGCCGCAGCGTCGTGGTGGTGTGCAAGTAAGCCTTGGTGTTACAGGTGAACTTCGGCGAATTTGATCCCCAGGCCGCGCAGGGTTTCGATCAAGTCATCCAGGCGCGGGAATGACTCGACCTCATCCTGATCGTCCACCAGGAAGTAACTGCGGCCGTCACTTTTCTTGAAGAATACGATCCACTCGCCCAGGTCGGCAGGGTTCTGGATGACGTGGGTCGCCGTGATCTGACCTTCGGCATGGCGGGCTTTGACGTGTTCTCGCTTCATAATGGGATATTCCAGGCGGTGCGATGCTGCCCAGATGGGTTTGAGCGGCATTCTTGTAGGCAGTGACCGACAGTTTAACGGATGCTCTGCCGATCGACACGCCATTGGCCTTCTCATCAGCACGCTCGGCTTTATAGGCTCAATACCGAATAACGCATAAAAAACCCCACCGGGCAGGCGCGAAGAGGCTCGTCCTGCCGGGTGGGGTTCTCATCGGATTCAGTTCGTGGACATACGCCCTGGCTTAACCGGAAATGCAATCCTCCCCGGCTTTTTTCACGTCGCCCGGCCGAATCGGCACGTTGGACATGCTTTCATAGAGCTTGATGCTGCTGCCGCTGGAGCGGTCCTCGATTTCGAAGATCGCTGACGGATCGGACGAAAATTTCTGCGGCACGATCACTTGAATACCTTCCTTATGCGGTTCGATCTGTGGCGGACGACGTGTCGCCTCCAACTTGCGCACGACGCACGCCGCATACTCCTGCGGCTTTTTCCCGGAAATAACCACCAACGTGGGTGGGGTCTGCTTGATATCTGCAACCGAAGCACACCCAGCGATTGCCAAGGCCAGCACCAACACACTCCACTTCATACTAAAACCTCCGATAAAGACCCTACGACAGCGGGCATAGGAAATTTCTCCCGCCAATGTAGGATTTATCTCTAAAAACTCGGTAAATAACTGTTTTAAATTGTCGAAGTCGTCGACGACGGCCCGATAATAAACGCGCTGGGGCTGATAAACTCCATCTTAACCTACGTATCGTTCTGATTTTTCAGAAAAAGCCCTTCTGGAGACACCCCATGAAATTCATCCACCAGCGTGAGCACCTCAACGAGGGAGACATTGTCGTCATCGAATGCTCACAGACCTGTAATATTCGTCTAATGAGCGATGCGAATTTTCGCAGTTTCAAGAACGGGGGGCGGCATACCTACCACGGTGGCGCCTTCGATAAATTCCCGGCGAAAATCACCGCGCCCAGCACCGGTTTCTGGAACATTACCCTGGATGTGGTCACGCGCCGCGCCATCAGCGTTACCCGCAAACCGGCGCTGTCCCACAAGATTCGCATCGTTCGTCGCACCAGCACCAAGCTGAGCTGACCTGAACACCGTAAGGAAAAAGCTGTGAACACCACCAAATACGTCATCAAGTACAAGCTCAACGGCGAACGTCGCTTCGAATTTGCCCAACTGACCAGCAACAGCGTCGAGGAGGCCCGGCAAGCCCTGGCGAAAATCCACGATGCCAGCGACGAGATTACTGACATCAATGTGAGCAAGGCGCTGTAAGCCATGGCCGGGCCTACCGCTGACCTGTTCGCCGATGAGGCCTTGCGGCAACCGGCAAGGCGCGAACAGATTGGCGAAGAGTCTTACGTCCTGGGAGGTTACGCCCTGCCCTGGATTGAGCGTTTATTGCCCGAATTGCGGCGTGTCCTGGCCCAGTCGCCGTTTCGGCAAATGGTCACGCCCGGCGGCTTTACCATGTCGGCCGCGCTGAGCAGTTGTGGCGCGCTGGGCTGGACCACCGACACCCGCGGCTACCGCTACAGCGCCCTCGACCCGCGCAGCCAGCAACCCTGGCCGGCAATGCCCGACGCGCTGCGCGAATTGGCCATCTCGGCGGCAAACGCGGCGGGTTTCAGCGATTTCTCGCCGGATGCCTGCCTGATCAACCGCTACGTACCCGGCGCCAAAATGTCGCTGCATCAGGACAAGAACGAGCAGCGCTATGACGCGCCAGTGGTGTCGGTGTCCCTCGGCCTGCCGGCGATTTTCCTGTTCGGCGGCCATCAGCGCAGTGACAAGACGCAAAAAGTCTCGCTGTTCCACGGTGATGTGGTGGTCTGGGGTGGAGTGGATCGCCTGCGTTTTCATGGCGTGATGCCGATCAAGCAAGGCGAGCACCCGATCATGGGACCGCAACGCATCAACCTGACCTTTCGCACCGCCGGCTGATTTGACCGCAAGCTTCGGAGTGTCGAGCGCCAACTGTAGGGTTAATCTGCCGATCACTACTCAAGAGTGCAGGCCATGAACCACTCACTGGACCCACGCTGGGCCGCCATCGTTGCCCGCGATGCCAAAGCCGATGGACTGTTTGTCTACGCTGTGAAAACCACCGGCGTGTACTGCCGCCCCAGCAGCGCCTCACGTTTGCCGCGTCCGGAAAATGTCGAATTCTTCGACACCCCGGCACACGCCGAAGCTGCCGGTTATCGTCCCAGCCGCCGCGCCGCCGGCGACCAGACTCAACTGGCCGCCCACCATGCAAAGCTGGTTGCCGACGCGTGTCGCCAGATAGAACAGGCCGAAACACCGCCCAGCCTGGAGGCCCTCGCCCGCCAGGCCGGCTTGAGTTCGTTCCATTTCCATCGCGTGTTCAAAGCCGTCACCGGCCTCGCCCCCAAGGGCTACGCCGGTGCCCTGCGCTCGCGCAAGGTGCGTGATGGGCTCAAGGCGCAGCAGTCGGTCACCGATACGCTGTACGACGCCGGCTTCAATTCCAACAGCCGCTTTTACGCGGCGGCTGACCAGGTGCTGGGCATGAAGCCGCAGGAGTACAAGGCCGGCGGTGCCAACAACCTGATTCGCTTTGCCGTGGGCCAATGCTCACTGGGGGCGATTCTGGTGGCGCAGAGTCAACGCGGCGTGTGTGCGATTTTGCTGGGTGACGATCCGGATACGCTGGTGCGCGACCTGCAGGACCAATTCCCCAACGCCGAACTGGTCGGCGCGGATCGGGATTTCGAACAATTGATCGCCCAGGTCGTGGGCTTTATCGAAGCGCCCGCCCTGGGCCTGGACTTGCCGCTGGATCTACGCGGCACGGCCTTCCAGGAACGGGTTTGGCAGGCGCTGCGGGATATTCCGGTGGGCAGCACGGCCAGCTATGCGCAGATTGCCCAGCGTATCGGCGCGCCGACGGCATTTCGCGCAGTGGCCCAGGCCTGTGGCGCCAACCACCTGGCGGTGGCGATCCCCTGCCATCGCGTGGTGCGCAGCGACGGCGCGCTGTCCGGCTACCGCTGGGGCGTAGAGCGCAAGCGCACGCTGCTGGCGCGGGAAACCTCGGACTGACCCGGCTGCATAAAGCACTGCCCTCGTCCAGTGAATAAAACAGAGTGGCCGGGTGCCAAGGGGCCTGTTAAAACAGCGAAAAGCCTCACTGACGCTGGAGACGCACCCCATGAGCACCTGGCCAGACACGCGCATTCTCGACCTGCTGGGCATCGACCTGCCCATTATCCAGGCCCCCATGGCGGGCGCGACCACCACCGCCATGGTGATTGCCGCCAGCCAGGCCGGCGCACTGGGCTCCATGCCTGCCGCCGCGCTGAGCATCGAGCAACTGCGTGAGGCGTTGACCGCCATCCGCCATGCCGGCACCCGCCCGGTCAATGTCAACTTCTTCTGCCACCAGGCGCCCGCAGCGAACGAGGAACACGAGCGGCGCTGGAAAGCGCTGCTGGAGCCCTACTACCGCGAGCTGAGCGCCGATTTTGATGCGCCGACCCCGGTCTCCAATCGTGCGCCCTTCAATGAAGCGGCGTGTGAAGTGATCGAAACCTTTCGCCCCGACGTCGTCAGCTTTCACTTTGGCCTGCCGGAAAAAGCCTTGCTGGACCGGGTAAAAGCCACCGGAGCCAAGGTGCTTTCATCGGCGACGACGGTCGAGGAAGCGATCTGGCTGGAACAGCACGGCTGTGATGCGATTATCGCAATGGGCCTTGAGGCCGGTGGCCACCGCGGCATGTTCCTCAGTGACGACCTCAACAGCCAGATCGGCTTGATGGCGCTGCTGCCGCAAGTCGTCGACGCCGTCAGCGTGCCGGTGATCGCGACCGGTGGTATCGCGGATTCGCGCGGAATGCTCGCCGCGTTTGCCCTGGGCGCCTCGGCGGTGCAGATCGGCACGGCGTACCTGTTCACCCCCGAAGCCAGCGTCAGCGCTTCCCACCACCATGCCTTGCGCCATGCCCAGGCCAGCGAAACGGCCCTTACCAACCTGTTCACCGGGCGCCCGGCGCGGGGCATTGTCAACCGCGTGATGCGCGAGCTGGGCGCGATCAACCCCGCCGCGCCAGCGTTTCCACGGGCCGGTGGCGCATTGCTGCCGCTGAAGGCCAGGGACGAAGCCGGCTTCAGCAACCTGTGGGCAGGCCAGGCCTTGCGTCTGGGGCGCGACCGCTCGACGTACGACCTGACCCGCGACCTGGCCGAGCAGACATTGGCCAAGCTGCGCTAGGCCTGTCGGCGCGTGGCGCAATTTCGTACTGTACCGGCAGCCGGTAACCGCTATATATTCTCGTACATAGCGGCAATCGGCCGTATACCCTCAAGGAGTTGCTTCATGATGATCCGCGCCGCGCGCCTGGCCCCCCTGCTTGCCGTCCTCGCCCTGGGTACGGCGCAGGCCGATGAAGTGCAAGTGGCCGTCGCCGCCAACTTTACCGCGCCGATCCAGGCGATTGCCGCCGACTTCGAGAAAGACACCGGCCACAAACTGGTCGCGTCATTCGGCGCCACCGGGCAGTTCTATACCCAGATCAAGAATGGCGCGCCGTTCCAGGTGTTCCTCAGTGCCGACGACACCACCCCGCAAAAACTCGAGGCCGAGGGCGACACTGTCAAGGGCTCGCGCTTCACCTACGCGGTCGGCACCCTGGCCCTGTGGTCGGCGAAAGAAGGCTACGTGGATGCCCAGGGTGAAGTGCTCAAGCGCAATGCGTTCAAGCACCTGTCCATCGCCAACCCGAAAGCCGCGCCGTACGGCCTGGCCGCCACTCAAGTGCTGGCCAAAGAAGGCTTGACCGACCAGGTCAGGGACAAGATCGTCGAAGGCCAGAACATCACCCAGGCCTATCAGTTCGTGTCCACCGGCAACGCCGAGTTGGGCTTCGTGGCGCTGTCGCAGATTTACAAGGACGGTAAAGTCTCCAGCGGTTCGGCGTGGATCGTGCCGTCGTCCCTGCATGACCCGATCAAACAAGACGCGGTGATCCTCACCAAAGGCAAGGACAGCGCCGCCGCCAAGGCTCTGGTCGATTACTTGAAAGGCCCGAAGGCCGCTGCGGTAATCAAGTCTTACGGTTATGAACTGTAAATGCCGCTCACGAATGCTGATTTTTCCGCGATCTGGTTGACGGTCAAACTGGCCTCGCTGACCACGGTGATCCTGCTGCTGATCGGTACACCAATCGCCCTGTGGCTGTCGCGCACCCGTTCCTGGTGGCGCGGGCCCGTCGGTGCAGTCGTCGCGCTGCCGTTGGTGCTGCCGCCGACGGTCATCGGCTTCTATCTGCTGTTGACCATGGGGCCCAATGGCTACGTCGGCCAGTTCACCCAGTGGCTGGGCCTGGGCACCCTGACTTTCAGCTTCGCCGGGTTGGTGATCGGCTCGGTGATCTACTCCATGCCCTTCGTGGTGCAACCGTTGCAAAACGCGTTCTCGGCCATCGGCACGCGCCCGCTGGAAGTGGCGGCGACCTTGCGTGCGGGCCCGTGGGACACGTTTTTCACGGTGATCCTGCCGTTGGCTCGCCCAGGCTTCATTACCGCGTCGATTCTCGGCTTCGCCCATACCGTCGGCGAGTTCGGCGTGGTGCTGATGATCGGCGGCAATATCCCGGACAAGACCCGGGTGGTCTCGGTGCAGATCTACGACCACGTCGAAGCCATGGAATATGCCCAGGCCCACTGGCTGGCCGGGGCGATGGTGGTGTTCGCGTTCCTTGTATTGCTGGCGCTCTACTCCAGCCGTAAAACCAAAATGGGCTGGAGCTGATCGCGATGATTGAGGTACGCCTGCACCTGAAGTACACAGGCTTCGCGCTGGACGTGGAAGTGCAATTGCCGGGCCGTGGCGTCACCGCCCTTTTCGGCCCTTCCGGCTCCGGCAAGACCACCTGCCTGCGCTGTATCGCCGGCCTGGAGCGCGCCGATGACGGCGTTGTGCAGATCAACGACGAGGTCTGGCAAGACAGCCGTAACGGGCTGTTCGTGCCACCGCACAAACGCGCCCTGGGCTACGTCTTCCAGGAGGCGAGCCTGTTTCCCCATCTGTCGGTGCAGGCCAATCTGGCGTTCGGCCTTAAGCGCATCCCGCGTGCGCAGCGACGCGTGGACATGGCCCAGGCCACTGAGCTGCTGGGTATCGCTCACTTGCTTGCGCGCGACCCGCAGCACCTGTCCGGTGGTGAGCGCCAGCGCGTCGGCATCGCCCGCGCCCTGCTCACCAGTCCTCGCTTGCTGCTGATGGATGAACCCCTGGCGGCCCTCGACAGCCAGCGCAAAAACGAAATCCTGCCTTACCTCGAACGCTTGCACGACGAACTGGATATTCCGGTGCTGTACGTCAGCCATGCTCAGGACGAAGTGGCGCGCCTGGCCGACCACCTCGTCCTGCTCGGCGACGGCAAGGCCCTGGCCAGCGGCCCCATCGGCGAAACCCTGGCGCGGCTCGATCTGCCCCTGGCGCGGGGCGACGATGCCGGTGTGGTCGTCACTGGCCGCGTGATTGCCTATGACGAGCACTATCAGTTGCTCACCCTGCAACTGCCCGATTGCCTCTCGCAGATACGCGTAGCCCATACGCCGATGGCCCTGGGCACACAGCTGCGGGTGAAGATTCAGGCACGGGACGTAAGCCTCAGCCACCAGGCGCAAGCGCATAGCAGCATCCTCAATCGCCTGCCGGTGACGGTCATCCAGGACGTCGCGGCGGATAACAGCGCCCACGCACTGGTGCGCCTGGACGCCGCCGGCACGCCGCTGCTGGCACGCATCACGCGGTTCTCGCGGGACCAACTGAATGTGCAGCCGGGGCAAGTGCTGTGGGCGCACATCAAGGCGGTGGCGGTGCTCGCCTAAACCATTTGGCACGACCGCAGGGCCACGCGGTCAATCAGACATACCGGCCTGATCCGTTGCCAAGGAACCCGCACCATGCCCGACTCTTCGCTGCCCGCCGATCTGCCCCGCGACCTGCACTATGTTGACGACAGCCAACCCGGCATTCGCCGCAAAAAGCTGCGCGGCAAGTTCCAGTATTTCCGTCCTGACGGCGAGCGCATCACCGACGCCGATGAGATCAAGCGCCTGAATGCGCTGGCGGTGCCGCCCGCCTACACCGATGTGTGGATCTGCGCCGATCCGCGTGGCCACCTGCAAGCCACCGGCCGCGACGCCCGTGGTCGCAAGCAGTACCGCTACCATGCGCGCTGGCGCGAGGTGCGTGACAGCGACAAGTACGCACGTCTGCAGGCATTCGGCGCGGCCTTGCCCAAATTGCGCAAACAATTGGAAGCACAGATCGCCCAGCCCGGATTCACCCGCGACAAGGTGCTGGCCACGGTGGTGATGTTGCTTGATGCCACGCTGATCCGCGTCGGCAATACCCAGTACGCCCGCGACAACAAATCCTATGGCCTGACCACCCTGCGCAACCGTCACGTGGACATCAAGGGCAGCGAAATAAAATTCCAGTTTCGCGGCAAGAGTGGCGTGGAGCATCAGATCAGCGTCAAGGACCGGCGCCTGGCCAGCGTGGTCAAGCGGTGCATGGAACTGCCCGGGCAGAACCTGTTCCAGTACCTGGACGAAAACGGCGAGCGCCATACCGTCAGTTCCCAGGACGTCAACGCGTACCTGCACAGCCTGACCGGCGAGGATTTCACCGCCAAGGACTACCGCACCTGGGCCGGCACGGCCATGGCGCTGGCGGTGTTGCGCGAATTGGCGTGGCAACCGGAGTCCGACGCCAAGCGCCATGTGGTGGCGATGGTCAAGGACGTCGCCAGGCAACTGGGCAATACGCCGGCGGTGTGTCGCAAGTGCTATATCCACCCGGCGGTGCTCGAGCATTTCAGCCTGGGTGAGCTGTCCAAGCTGCCCAAGCCGAGGGTGCGCAAGGGCCTCAAGGCCGAAGAAGTCGCCCTGGCGATGTTCCTTGAGCAACTGGTCGCAGACTTGCCCAAGCCCGCCAAGGCGGGTTAGCCTACGAAGCCCTGTCACTCTCGGGATGATCGCCGACGTGAACAACTAAGCCTTCCAAAAATGTATCTGCAACGAGCCGCCTGGCGCGCACGTTGGCCTGTTCGACATTTTCCTGGAGGTGCTGATGACTCACGTCAACCGGCTGCCCGCATTGATTTCCCTGCAACACCTGTGTTTCCAGTTCGCCAATGGCGAAACCGTGCTGGAAGACCTCAATCTGTCCATCGACCGGACCCCCACCGGAATCGTCGGTCGCAACGGGCGCGGCAAAAGTATCCTGGCGCAATTGATGGCCGGCATCCTGCAGCCCACCTCCGGTACGCTGAAGGCCCCGGCCCATGTGGTGTATGTTCCTAAGGCGGTGGTGGTGTGGCCCGGCGCGAGCGTCGCGGACCTCACCGGTACCGCCCAGTGCCTGGCCGCCCTTGAACGCATGCATCAGGGCGTGGGTGTGGCCGGCGACCTGGCACTGATCGATGAGCGCTGGGACCTGGCCGAACGTCTGCGCACGGCCCTGGATACGGCGGGGTTACCATCGCTCAGCGCCGCGTCCCGGGTCGATCAACTCAGCGGTGGCCAACTGGCCAGGGTGGCGCTGATCGGTGCTTTGCTCGCGGCGCCGCCGTTGCTGATCCTCGATGAGCCCAGCAACCACCTCGACAGTGACGGGCGGGCCTGGCTGCTGCAGCAATTGGCCGCCTGGCGCGGTGGCCTGGCGGTGGTCAGCCATGATCGGCAGTTGCTTGACACCATGGGCCGGATCATCGAACTGTCCCCGCTCGGTGTGCAGGCTTACGGCGGCAACTACGCCGCCTATCTTGAGCAACGCGACGCGCAACAGCAGGCGGCTACCGCAGCGTGGGAATACGCCCGCGAGCAGCGCAGCCGCGAACGTCAACGCTTGCAAAAGGCCCATGACAGCCTGCAGCGCCATGCGGCGCGCTCACGCAAACAGGCAGAGACCGCCAACGTCGACCGCTTTACCAGGGCACGCTGGAAGAGCGCGGCCACGCAAATCGTCAGCGCACGGGGCAGCGCCCATCGCGATCACAAAGACACCCTCGACGCGCAGGTGCGCCAGGCCTACGCACGTGTGGTGGACGAGACGCCGACCCTGCTCGCCCTGCCCGGTTCGGCGCTGGCCAACGGTCGCCAGGTGGTCAGCCTGCATCAGGCGCAGTTACCCTGGCTGGACCCGCGTGCACCTTCGACCTACCTGAGCCTGGACCTGACCGGACCGGTGCGCGTGGCAGTGCGTGGGCCGAACGGTTGCGGCAAATCCAGCTTGCTCAAGCTGCTTGCCGGGCAATGGCACGCCGTCAGTGGCACCTGCGCGGTCACGGTGCCCTGCGCTTATATCGACCAGCACCTGGCGCTGCTGGACGACCAGCGCAGTATCGTCGAACAGCTCAACCTGCTCGACACGCCGCTGATGGAAGCTGAACTGCGCACACGCTTGGCCTTGCTGCAGCTGGATGCCCGGCGCGTGCCCCAACCCGCCGGGCAACTCAGCGGTGGCGAGCGGTTGAAAGCGGCGATGGCGATCGCTTTATGGCGCGGGGCACCGGCGCAACTGTTGCTGTTGGACGAACCGACCAATCACCTGGACCTGGAGACGGTGATGGCCTTTGAACAGGCCTTGCAGGGATTTACTGGCGCGCTGATGGCGGTGTCCCACGACGAGGCGTTCTTGCAGGCGATCCAACCCAGCCATTACTTGAGCTGGTACAGCACCGGGTGGCGCCTGGAGCCTGTGTGATCTGATTGCGCGCCGTGGCAAAGCGTCCTAGGGTAGTGGCCGGATAATCTCACTGGAAACCGGCCGATGCTGCCTTCACCCGTCAAGCCTTACGCCAATGCCGCGCTCGCCCATCGACAACGCTGGCGTGGACGCGTGGGCCTGCTGCTGGTGGCTGGTTTGTCGGTACTTGCCGGCATGACCGACGCCATTGGTTTCATGGCCAGCGGCGATTTTGTCTCGTTCATGAGCGGCAACACCACGCGCCTGGCGGTCGCGATCAGTGCAGGCGACGGGGGGCTGACCGCACGCTTGGTATTGCTGGTTGCCACCTTCATCATCGGCAACGCGTTGGGGGTGATTATCAGCCGCTTGAGCAAGCGCCACGCGCTGCCCCTGCTGCTCAGCATCGGCGCCCTGCTCTGTGGTGCGGCACTGCTGCCGTGGCCTGATACGCTGCCCGCGCTGTTGGCGGCGATTATCGCCATGGGCATGCTTAACGCGGCCGTCGAGCAAGTCAATGGCGTGCCCGTGGGGCTCACCTATGTCACCGGGGCGCTCTCACGCTTCGGTCGCGGGCTGGGCCGCTGGTTGATGGGCGAACGCCGCAATGGCTGGCGCATGCAGCTGGTGCCGTGGGCAGGGATGTTTGTCGGCGCGGTGATCGGGGCGCTGCTGGAACAGCAGATCGGGCTGCGCGCGCTGTGGGTCAGTGGCGCGCTGGCGGGGTCACTGGGCCTGGCGACCCTGGCAATACCCCGGCGCTGGCAGTTGGGTTTCATGCCACGCTGAACAGCAGGGTATGGAAAAAAGGTGCCCGCCCGACCTTTCGGCCTCGACATCCGTGTACCGGTAAAGAGCCATCACGTCGGGCGAGCCGGTGAATAATAAGCCAATGCCCGACGGCTGTCCCGCCGGGCGTTTCTGAATATGACTAAGGCAAGGTATTACAGACAAGTGGCGAGCGCAGCCAGACGACGTTTGGCGGGCATCGTGTCCTCTGCGGCGTAATACTTGACGGTAGAACCTGCGCCCGTGCTCAGCACATCCACAAAGTAATCACCGCCCGTGGTGTACACCGTAAAGCCCCCGGCCTCGGTGGCTTCCTTGAAGCCGCCGGCATCGACGCCGAACACGCCTTCGTCCTGCCAGCCGTACTGAATGCATTGGGCGACCACCAGGGTGGCCTTGTCCGACGCCATGGTCTTGTACGGGCTGCCCGCGCGCGCCTCCTTCATCTTCGAACCCGCGCAGCCGGCCAGCGTCGCCAGTACCACTGCGCCTATCACCACTTTGTACATGCCTGTGCTTCCTTGGAAAAAACGTGACTCTACCATTGCACCGCCGCCAACTGACGCGCCCATGAACTTTGTTTCACTGTAAAGGCCAAGCGGGCCGCTTATAGTGGTCACGCTCATTTTTAGAAGCCTCCCTTCTGCCCGCCCTCCCGCGGGCTTTTTTTCGCCTGCGGTTCACAACCACCAGCGCAGCAGATAAAACAGCGCCATGCTCGACAGCACCGTGACCAGCACGCTGCGCGTCCACAGCATCAACCCCACGGCGCAGATCCCGGCCAGCAGGTAGGGGTTGCTCGGGCTCAGGTCGAGCTGGTGGTCTTTGATGAAAATAATCGGCCCGCAAATCGCGGTGAGCATGCCCGGTACGGCAAACCCGAGGAACTCACGCGTCCCCCGATTGAGCCGTACCGGCAGGCGCGGCTCGATAAACAGGTAGCGGTTGAAAAACACCACCAGCGCCATTGCCACAATCATCAGGTAGATCATCGCTGCCCGACTCCCAGGCGTTTGCAGGCGAACCCTGCGCTCATCCCCAATACGCCCGAGACCACCACCGCCGATTCCCAGTGCAGGTAACTCAGCCACACCGAACACAACAGCGAGACGGCGACGCAGACCAGCGTCGGCACGTCGCGCACCACCGGCGTGATCAGCGCGATAAAGGTCGCGGCAATCGAAAACTCCAGCCCCAACTGGTCGAGGCCGGGAATGCTTTTGCCCAGCACAATGCCGGCCAGGGTGAACAGGTTCCAGATGATATAGAACGTGAGGCCCACACCCAGGGCATACCAGCGATTGAAGGTCTGGCGGTCATAGTGGCTGACCAGGGCAAAGAACTCGTCGGTCAACAGAAAACCCAGGCTTATGCGCCAGCGGGTGTTGAGCGAGGACAGCGTCGGGCGCATGTGCATGCCGTAGAGCAAATGCTGGGAAGTCAGCAGCAAGGTGGTCAGCACGATGGAGATCAGGCTGGCGCCGCTTTTGACCATGCCGATCGCCACCAGTTGGGCCGCGCCGGCAAACACGATGGCGGACAGACCCTGGGCTTGCAGCGGCGTGAACTGCGCATCGATGGCCATGGAGCCGGCGAGCAACCCCCAGGGGGCGCAGGCCAGGGATAACGGAATGACAGCAATCGCGCCACGTGTGAACGCGTCATAAGGGAGGGCAGCAGGCATGGACGGGGCTCATCGACAAACAGTCGGCCAGCATGCCGGTGCACGCGGGGGCTTGTCTTGAACGATCTTGCTCAGGCCAGTTTTACCGAGACCAGTTCCACCGAGTCGCGCGCTTCGCGCAGTTCGTAGGCGTCCTGGTTCAACCGGTGGATGGTGTTGAGCAGGCGCTGGCGCAGCACTTCATCGCCGAGTTTTTCGACGGCACGCATCAGGTCAAACGCCGCGGTTTCGTTATTATCCGCGACGGAATCCAGGGTTTTGCGCAGGTTACGAGTGGCTCGGGTCACGCGGGAGCTTCCTTCATCAGCAATGGGCGGGCACTTTAGGACATTGATGTTTCATTTTAATTTCAATCACTTGTGGTCGATCATCGGGCAGTTGATCCACGTCAACCGAAATCAGGATTTGACCTACGTGGCCCTTTATCCGCAATCCTGTTCAAATGCTCGCCGCTGCCGCTCGAGCACGTCCGACGCTATTAATCCTGCGCGTGCGCGAACTTTACGTAGGCGAACTGATCCATGCCTTGGATGACAGCCGGCCCTGCTGGCAGAACGACGCGCCGCGTCCGTATGCACTGGGCGACAGACCATAACCGGCCAGCACTTGCTGCTGAGCCATCGGAGCGTTAATTCATGCTTGTCGCAATTGCGATTTTCCTTGTCACCATCGTGCTGGTCATCTGGCAACCCAAGGGCCTGGGCGTGGGCTGGAGCGCCAGCCTGGGTGCGATCCTGGCCCTGGCCTGCGGGGTGATCAGCCTGGCGGACATCCCGGTGGTGTGGCACATCATCTGGAACGCCACCGGCACCTTTGTCGCCTTGATCATCATCAGCCTGTTGCTGGATGAAGCCGGGTTCTTTGCCTGGACCGCGCTGCATGTGGCGCGCTGGGGGCGTGGCCGAGGCCGGCGCCTGTTTGCCTATATGGTGCTGCTCGGCGCACTGGTGTCGGCGCTGTTCGCCAATGACGGCGCGGCGTTGATCCTCACTCCGATTGTGATGTCGATGCTGTTGGCCCTGCGTTTTTCTCCGGCGGCAACGCTGGCATTCGTCATGGGCGCAGGCTTTATCGCCGACACGGCGAGCCTGCCGCTGGTGGTGTCGAACCTGGTGAATATCGTCTCGGCGGATTATTTCAAGATCGGCTTCAACGAATACGCCGCCGTGATGGTGCCGGTGAACCTGGTCAGCGTCGCCGCGACCCTGGCGGTGCTGCTGTGGTTTTTCCGCCGCGATATTCCGCAGAGCTACGACCCGGCCGACCTGGAACAACCCGACAGTGCCATCCACGACCGTGCGACATTTCGTGCCGGCTGGTGGGTGCTGGGTATTCTGCTGGTCGGCTGCTTCGCGCTGGAGCCCCTGGGCATTCCCATCAGCGCGATTTCCGCGGTCTGCGCCGTGCTGTTGCTAGTGATCGCCGCCAAGGGCCACACGATTTCCACGCGCAAGGTCTTGAAAGACGCGCCATGGCAGATCGTGGTCTTTTCCCTGGGCATGTACCTGGTGGTGTACGGCTTGCGTAACGCCGGCCTGACCGATTACCTGGCCACCTGGCTCGACACCTTCGCCGCCCACGGCGTATGGGGCGCGGCCATGGGCACCGGCGTGCTGACCGCGCTGTTGTCCTCGGCGATGAACAACCTGCCAACGGTGTTGATCGGCGCGCTGTCCATCGAGTCCAGCCATGCCGTGGGCGTGGTCAAGGACGCGATGATCTACGCCAACGTGATCGGCAGCGACCTGGGCCCGAAAATCACCCCTATCGGCAGCCTCGCCACCCTGCTGTGGCTGCATATCCTGGCACGCAAAGGCATCACTATCACCTGGGGCTACTACTTCAAGGTCGGGATTGTGCTGACCGTGCCGGTGCTGTTGATCACCCTCGCCGCCCTCGCCTTGCGCCTGAGTGTCTGAGGAATACTGTAAGGCTGTGGGTGAAGCTTGAAAATGTGGGAGGGGGCTTGCTCCCGATGGCGGTGCATCAGGTACACATACTTGACTGATATATCGCTATCGGGAGCAAGCCCCCTCCCACAGAGTGCGGCACTCATTCAATGGGCCGATTGCAGCACGCGATATTTGAAGTTAAATGAGCGCGCACTTATCTGAACCAACTCTGAATACCCGATCATTTAATTAACCATGCGTTGACATTCTGTAACTGCCTGAGTAAATTGCCCCTGCCCGCAACAGGGGCCTTTTTTAAACCTCACAAAAGAAGCCAATGGACACAGTATCTAGTCGCTGTCCGAGCACCGCCTCAGCGGGCGTCGGGCGCCAAACCCAGAACATGACGGGACTTGCCCTCCAGGCCCGGTAAGCTGCGCTAGAGCTTGATGCTCCACCGTAACTGCCTCGCCGGTCGCGTGTCCGGTCCCGAGGTGTGTTATGACCTTGCAAACCCTTGTTTTACCTGATGTATGCACCCTGGCCGCGGCCCTGCGCGCCAAGCTGCGTCGTGCGCCTACTGGCTTGCGCCCTGCCCGCGCGGCCTTTGATTCATCCTCCCTCCAAGTGCGTCCGGCCCGCCCGCTGGCGCATTGGCGTGTCTGCCCGCAAAGCGGCCAATTGGTGCAGCAGTGGGATCACGCCGACCCTCAGGACCCGCAGAGACCGATCGTTTCCAGCCTGGCCCAGGCTGACGTGATGCTCGGTTTTTACTTGAGCGCTCGCGCCGCCTGACCTGACTGGAAACAGCAACTTTCTTATTGATGCACTGGAGTTCCTTATGAACTTTCCCAGTCGTAGATGGCTGCGCGCACGTTAATTAGCGCGCCGTCAGTATTTACTGTTATGGATTATCCAGATCCTATTTAAACCGATCGCAAAGTTCGCGGCTCGGCGTGCTTTCGCTCGCCTGTTATCAGGCAAGTATCGGGCATGTTGCGTCGAGAGTTGGCGACAGGAGTACACACCATGAGCGCCGTAAAAAACACGCCACTGCAGCACAAAAAAGGCAGCCACGGCAGCACCCCCAAACTGTCGATGCGCGCCGCCCGTGAGGCCCGCAACGGCCTGTCCGCCACCCTGGCCAACGTGCGCGCCACCCAGGATGGCCTGACCGAGCTGGACGCCTCGGCACGCCTGCATCGCGAAGGCTACAACGAAGTGGCCCATGACAAGCCGCCTCACGCCCTCGTCCAGTTCCTGCAGGCACTGAACAATCCGTTTATCTATGTATTGCTGACCCTGGGCGGCATCAGTTTCATCACCGATTGCTGGCTGCCGATGCAGGACGGCGAAGCAGCCGACCCGACCAAGGTCATCATTATCATGACCATGGTGCTGCTCAGCAGCCTGCTGCGTTTCTGGCAGGAACACCGCTCGGCCAAGTCCGCCGAGGCGCTCAAGGCCATGGTGCGCACCACCGCCACGGTGCTGCGCCGCGAACAGGTAGGCGCCCGGCCGACCCTGCGCGAAGTGCCGATGCGCGAGCTGGTCGCCGGTGACATCGTGCACCTGTCGGCCGGCGACATGATCCCCGCCGACATCCGCCTGATCGAATCCCGCGACCTGTTTATCAGCCAGGCAGTGCTCACCGGTGAAGCCTTGCCGGTGGAAAAATACGACACCCTGGGGGATGTCACGCAAAAGTCCGCGTCCCCGTTGTCTGCCGACCCGGACAACCTGCTGGACCTGCCGAACATCTGCTTCATGGGCACCAATGAGGTCAGCGGCCGGGCGACAGCCGTGGTGGTCGCCACCGGGCCGCGCACGTATTTCGGCTCGCTGGCCAAGGCGATTGTCGGCTCAAGGGTGCAAACCGCGTTCGACCGTGGCGTGAACAGCGTCAGTTGGCTGCTGATCCGCTTCATGCTGGTGATGGTGCCGATTGTGTTCCTGCTCAACGGCTTCTCCAAAGGCGATTGGGGCGATGCCTTCCTGTTCGCCCTTGCCGTTGCCGTAGGCCTCACCCCGGAAATGCTGCCGATGATTGTCAGCGCCAACCTGGCCAAGGGCGCCACGGCCATGGCCCGGCGCAAAGTGGTGGTCAAGCGCCTCAATGCGATCCAGAACTTCGGCTCGATGGATGTGCTGTGCACCGACAAGACCGGCACCCTGACCCAGGACAAGATTATCCTCGAGCATCACGTCAACGCCTGTGGCCAGCGCGATGATGCGGTGCTGTCCCTGGCCTGGCTCAACAGCTTTCACCAGAGCGGCATGAAGAACTTGATGGACCAGGCGGTGGTGCAGTTCGCTGCGCAGAATCCCAGGTTCGAAGTGCCGTTTGCCTACAGCAAGGTCGATGAATTGCCGTTCGATTTCGTCCGCCGGCGCCTGTCGATCATGGTCAAGGACGCCGCCGGCGATCATCTGCTGGTGTGCAAGGGCGCCGTGGAAGAGATGCTGAGCATTTCCACCCACACCCTGGAAAACGGCGCCGCCGTACCGCTGGATGAGCGCCGCCGCGAGCAGTTGCTGGCGATCGCCAATGACTACAACGAAGACGGCTTTCGCGTACTGGTCGTCGCCACCCGCACCATCCCTGCAGCGCTGGCGCGCCAGCAGTACACCACCGCCGATGAACGCAACCTGGTGATCCATGGCTTCCTGACGTTCCTTGATCCACCCAAGGAAACCGCCGGCCCGGCGATTGCAGCGCTGCAACAAATCGGTGTGGCGGTCAAAGTGCTGACCGGCGACAACGCGGTCGTGACCAGCAAGATCTGCCGCCAGGTCGGCCTGGAACCCGGCCAACCGCTGCTGGGGCCGCAAATCGAAGCGATGGACGACGCGACGCTGCTGCGCTGCGTGGAACAACGCACGGTGTTTGCCAAGCTCACGCCGCTGCAGAAATCGCGGGTGCTCAAGGCGCTGCAAGCCAACGGCCACACCGTCGGTTTCCTCGGCGACGGGATCAACGATGCGCCCGCCCTGCGCGATGCCGACGTAGGCATTTCGGTGGACAGCGGCACGGATATCGCCAAGGAGTCGGCCGATATCATCCTGCTGGAAAAGAGCCTGATGGTGCTCGAAGAAGGCGTGCTCAAAGGCCGCGAAACCTTCGGCAATATCATGAAGTACCTGAACATGACCGCCAGCTCCAACTTCGGCAACGTGTTCTCGGTGCTGGTGGCCAGTGCGTTCATTCCGTTCATGCCGATGCTGGCGATTCACCTGCTGCTGCAAAACCTGATGTACGACATCTCCCAGCTGGCCCTGCCGTGGGACAAGATGGACAAGGAATACCTGGCCAAGCCGCGTAAATGGGATGCGAAGAACATCGGCCGCTTCATGATCTGGATCGGACCAACCTCGTCGATCTTCGACATCACCACCTTTGCCCTGATGTGGTACGTGTTCTCGGCCAACAGCGTGGAAATGCAGACCCTGTTCCAGTCCGGCTGGTTTATCGAGGGCCTGCTCTCGCAAACCCTGGTGGTGCATATGCTGCGCACCCGCAAGATCCCGTTCTTCCAGAGCACGGCCGCCTGGCCGGTATTGATGATGACCTGCGTCGTCATTGCCCTGGGCATCTACGTACCGTTCTCGCCCCTGGGCACCCTGGTGGGCCTGCAACCGCTGCCGCTGGCGTACTTCCCATGGCTGGTGGGCACCCTGCTCGCCTACTGCTGCGTCGCCCAACTGATGAAGACGATCTACATCCGCCGCTTCAAGCAGTGGTACTGACCCCCTCCGTTCAAACGGTGAAGGCCGCCCGGCCCTCACCGTGCAACACAAGGATTTACTCATGCGCGTGTTGATCTGTGCAGGTCGGCATTACGCCGACAGCAAAAAGTCCCGCCAGGTGCTGGACGCTTACCACCGCCTGCGCCCGGTGCAGGTGCTGATCCATGGCGGCAACCAGTTCCTGGGCAGCGACATCGAGGAATGGGCCCGCGAAAACGCGATTGACGTGGTGCGCTATCCGCCGAATTGGCAACGCCACGGCAAGCAGGCGGAACGCCAGCGCAATCATTTCATGCTGGCCGACAGCCGCCCCGATGTGATCATCGCCCTGCCGGGTGGTGATGACACCTCGGAGCTGGTCTGCCAGGCCAAAGCCAGCGGCATTTCGGTGCTGAGCGTAGAAAACTGAAATTCAAGCGAGGTGCATCATGCACAACCCTCACAAACCAAAGCAGGCGGACGGGTTTGCCAAATACCGCGCGCGTCACTCGCGCCCCGCACGTCCCAGCCTGCTGCTGTTGCCGCCGGCCAGGCGCCGGGCGCTGCAGCGCAATCTGATATTTATCGGGGTGAGCCTGGGCGTTGTCCTGCTCATGGTGTTTTTTGCGAAGGCTCATGCGGCAGGCGGCGCCTAAGTGTCGACGATGGCGCCATCAATGCCCTGGGCGAATGCAACGTCGACGTGGACCTGATCCTCGGGCGCAGCCTGATCGGTGAGCGTGACCAGTGGCTGACCACGGTGGCAACCCTGAGATTTTAGGCCTTGGCCTGCTGCTCCAGGTGCAGTTGCAACTGCGGATCGATTTCCAGCTGCCCCGCCAGGTCGTCCAGGTAATTGCGCTCTGCATCCTGCTGGTCATCGACCAACAGGACACTGGCCAGATACACCTCGGCCGCCACCGCCGGGTCTGCGGCAAACTCGGCGAAATCCGCAGCATCCAGCGGCTTGGCGACTTCAGCGTCGAGCCACTGCTGCAATTGCGGGTCGTCAGTATGCTTGCCCAGCTCATTGGAAATCAGTTGCTGCTCTTTTTCATCAATGTGGCCGTCGGCCTTGGCGGCAGCGATCAGTGCGCGCAGCACTGCGTGGCTGTGCGCTTCGACTTGCGCGCCCGAGAGCTGATCGGCTGTCTGGAACGCTGGTTGTGCCTGGCTCGCCTGCTGGCTCTGCCAGGCCTGATACGCCTTGTAGGCCATCATCCCGAGAGACGCCAACGCGGCATAATTCATCCCACCCGCGCGCCCTTGTGTTGGACGCGTAGCCGCGCCACCGCCCAGCATGCCGCCGAGCCCACCCAATAAATCGCCGAGGCCGCCGCCCGAAGCATTACCGGCGCGGTTGCCCTTGAGCAATCCTCCAAGCACCCCGCCCAAACCGCCGCCCGAACCGCCGCTCGAAGAAGCGCCGCCCTGCCCTGCGCCGCGCAACAGTTGTTCCAGTAAATCGCCGGTATTCATCGTGTCGCCCTCCCAGACGCGTAGTGGCGTTAATCAACCTTAGTCCGCCCTTGATGGAACACCATGACCGCCGGGC
>Ga0105246_10000553_pt1 | contig 20618 bp, 22 predicted proteins | sample KBSM64metaG_FD_99694 | JGI IMG/M metagenome (GOLD analysis project Ga0105246, IMG submission 99694) | Miscanthus rhizosphere microbial communities from Kellogg Biological Station, Michigan, USA - KBS M6-4 metaG | ecosystem: Host-associated > Plants > Roots > Rhizosphere > Soil | place... | reverse complement strand
TCGGTCTGGCCGATGCCGCGGATGTAGGCGATGAGGCCGATGCCGCCGCCCTGCGGCTGCGCGGCGAGCGTGACGTTCGGCGCCTGCGCGGCGATCTGCGAAACGTCCGTCTGGCCGCGCGCTTCGAGCATCGCGGCGTTGACCGCGGTGATCGCGATCGGGGTGTCCTGCAGGTTCGCCTGGCGGAATTCCGCCGTGACGACGATCTCCTGATTGCGGGTGCCGATGTCGGAGTCGGTGTTGGCCGGCTGCGCGGCGTTGGTCGCATTGGTGGTGGTGGTCGCCGCGGCCGCGGCATCGCCCTGGGCCGGCGCGTTGTCCTGCGCGTAAGCGGGGCTGGCCAGCGCCGACACGAGCGCGAGGGTCGAAACGAATCCGAAGCTCTTCAAAGTCATCAGGTATCCTCCCAATGCGGGCCTCTGGCGAGCCCGACATGCCTTCACCTGCTCAGCGACCCTCCCGGCAAACGGGCCGGGAATGAGCAAATCTCGTTGGAGAAAAAGCGGCGTGTGCCATGCACCTCGCCGCGGCCTCCCTCCACGGCATCGATCCTAACGACTGTTACATGTCAGACAAGCGCGGCGAGCTTTTTGCAATTATCAACAGAATGGATTGTCGCGAGTTGTCGCAAACAAGCAACAGTACCCCCGCCGCGGACTTTCCGATCGTTGCGCGCCCCTCTTGCCAAGGCCGATGCGCGGCTTCACGCTGCGCGCGGGAGCTAGGGAGAGCGAACGAATGGCAACCGCGGCGCGCGAACGCACACCGACGAGCGGCATCGGCTATGAGCTGGCCGTAGTCCTGCTGCTCGGGCTCGCGTTCGGCTTTGCCTATTTCGACCGCATGGCGATGACCTTCCTGTCGCCCTACGTGGTCAGGGATCTGGGTCTGTCGAACACCCAGGTCGGCGCACTCGGCTCGGGCCTGTCGGTGACCTGGGCGCTCGGCGCCTATCTGATCGGCCGCTGGTCGGACGCGGTGGGGCGCCGCAAGCCGTTCCTGCTTGGGGCAATGGTGATCTTCTCGGTCTGCTCGGTGCTGTCGGGCCTCGCCCCGGGTTTCTGGACGCTGTTCGCCAGCCGCATGGTGATGGGCGCGGTCGAAGGGCCGTTCCTGCCGATCTGCCTGGCGATCATCGCCGCGGCCAGCTTCGAGACACGCCGGGGCCTCAACGCCGGGATCGTCCAGAACGGCTTCGGCTCGCTGATCGGCACGGCGATCGCCCCGATCGTGCTGGTGTGGCTGGCCGACCATTACGGCTGGCGCAGCGCCTTCTATCTCGCCGGAGCGCCCGGCCTGCTTCTCGCGTTGCTGGTCTGGCGCTTCATCCGCGAACCGGAGATGCCACCGCGCGCCGCCGACCACGTGCGCCCGCCGTTGCTTCCCCTTGCGATGCTGGCAAACCGCAACATCGCCGTGTGCTCGCTGATCAGCTGCCTGATGGTCGGCAGCCTTGTCATCGGATCGATCTTCCTGCCACTGTTCTTCACCGGCCCGCGCGGGTGGGAGCCGAAAACGATGGGCTGGGTGATGGCCGTGCTCGGCCTGACACCCGGCCTCGGCGGCGTTGTGGTCAGCTGGCTGTCGGACCGGATCGGCCGCCGACCGCCGATGATCGCCGGCTGCTTCCTGGCGGCCGTGTGCCCGTTCGCCCCGCTGTGGTTCGGCGGATCGATCTCGGCACTGGCCGCCATCATGTTCGTCAGCTGGCTGGGTATCGGGGTGTTTCCGCTGTTCATGGGCGTGGTCCCGGGCGAGACCCTGGGGCATGCCAAGGCGGCCACCGCGATGGGCCTGGTCGTCGCCGTCGGCGAGCTGAGCGGCGGCTTTCTGGGCCCGCTGATCGGCGGAAAGCTGGCCGACTTGTACGGCCTGCAGGCCCCGTTGCTGATTCAGGGCGCGTTGGCGCTTATTGCCGGCCTGGCCGCCTTGGCGCTGACCGAGACGAACCCGCGCACCCTCGCCCGTCGCACAGTGGGAGCCCCGACATGAGTGACTATGAGACGGTTGTCTGCAACGTCGAGACGACGATGAAGTACGTCGTCCGCGGCGAGAAGGCGACTTTCCATCCCGGCGAGCGCGAGAAGAGCTATTGGCCGGTCGACGAGCGCCGGGTGACCATCCACGACGTTCGGCCTGTTGCCGAGCAGCTCTCGTTCGAGCGCAACGGCTTTGTCCTGGTCGACGAGCCGACCGACGTGATCGAGTTCGCCGACAAAGATGAGCTCGCCCGCTACCAACGCCAGACCGAAGCCCTGGTGCAGCGGCTGACCGGGGCCGACAAGGTGGTCAGCTTCGGGCCGATGATCCGCACCAACGCCGGCGGCGCTCATGGGCACAACCAGCCGGCGTTCGGGGCGCACGTCGATTACGGCGCCCGGACGGTGGCCGACTTCACCCGCGACCTACTGCCCGCCGACGAAGCCGAGCGGCGGCTCGAGCGGCGGCACATGCTGATCAATGTCTGGCGCCCGATCGTGATGGTCGAGAGCGCGCCGCTGGCGGTGTGCGATGCGAGCACAGTCAAGCGCCAGGACCTGTTCGACAGCGAAGTCGTCGGCGGCCTCGGCGATTTCAGGCGCCGCTCGCTGTGGGGCTTCAACCTGGCGTTCGATCCGGGCCATCGGTGGTATTGGGTGCCGCACATGCAGCCGTGGGAAGCGCTGGTCTTCAAGCTGTTCGACGGCGATCCGGCCGCAGTCCAGCACACCGCCCACAGTGCCTTCGAGGACCCGAACACCCCGCCCGACGCCGCGCCGCGGCAAAGCGTCGAGATGCGGACGATCGCGTATTTGTAGCAAAGCCGATAAGATGCGCCCTGTCTGGGCGATCAGGGCGTATGGCGGGCAGTCTGCTTACGACCCATTGCGGGCATTAGCGTCCTAGTTCACCTTGCGGAAATGCCAACCAAACGCGGATGGGTTACTGCTGAAGAACACGCCAAACGGCTGGCGGCGGATCCCGCCTACCAAGCTATGCGCAAGGCAAAAGAAACTGAGCAGGCCAAGCTTGTTGAGCAGCGGAGGCAGGAAATGCGACCGCTCTTGGACGATTTGGCGGCAGTCGGTGTCGCCGTGGATAGGCCTTCTCGCCTGTTGGAAATTCCGGACCCTGGCGAGCGCATTTACCCCGTCCTGCTCGACCATTTGACCCGGTCCTACAACCCGTGGCTCCTCGAATGGATCGGCCGTGCCTTCGGCCGCAAATCCGCGCGCCCTATTGTTTGGGATACCCTTGTCAAATTGATTAAGTCGCACAGCCTCGAAAAGGCCGCGGTTGAAGGGGTCATGGCAGCAATCTCGGACATGGCGCAGCCGCGGGATCTGGCGACGTTGATCGATTTGCTGTCTGATCGCTCCATCGGCACTGGCCATATATTCCTAGTGAGCAATCTGATGCGATCCAAGAAGCCGGAAGCGCGAGCAGCCTTGTTACAGCATCAGGACGATCCTGATCTTACCAAGGAGGTCGCGGCACGCCTTGTTCGGAGCCGGGGGTAAATGTCCGCCTTTCACCCATTGCGGACATTCAGGGCGCCGATTACCTCTCCGCTGGGCTCGTCGTCTCAAGCCCCTTGGTGAACATCAGCCGCTGCAGCCGGTAGTCCGGATCGCTAACCATCAGGCGCATGCCTTCGAGCGCCGTTTCGAGCCTTTCGCCGCCGCCGCAGGCGTGGAATACGAAGTCTTTGTAGGCGCGGGCCTGCGGGTCGGTCTTGTCGAGGAAGATCCGCCGCCGCTCCTCGGCCCAGGTGTCGAGCAAGGCCGGGTCGGCGTTTTCGAGAATGATCGCCGCCAACGTCGGCCACAGTGCGAAGGCGTCGAACAGTCCGGTGGTTAGGCCGAACCCGCCGGTGGGGTTGGTGACGTGCGCCGCGTCGCCCGCCAGCACCACGCGGCCGACCCGGAAGCGCTCGGCGCAGCGCTGGTGCATCTTGTAGGGCGAGGACTGGACAAGCTCGTAGCCACCCTCGCCCGGCAGCAGGTGCTCGTAGGCGTTCGGAATGCGCTCGACGTAGGTCTCTTCGGGCAGCGCTGCGTCTTCCATGTAAGTGCAGCGCCACAGACCCTCGCGGGTGATCTTGACGATCACCGCCCCCCATTCATCGTCCACCACCATCGTCGACTGCCAGTAGTCGCCGCTCTCGAAATCGTGCCGCAAGTTGGTGGCGACGAAGCGCTCGGGCCAGGTCATGCCGTCGAACGAGAGGCCCAGCGCCTTGCGCACCGCGCTGCCGGCCCCGTCGGCGCCGATTGCGTACTTGGCCCGCAACTCGACCGGGCCGTCGGGTGTACTGGCGCCGATGGTCACCCCGGCATCGTCCTGCGTCAGGCCCGTGAACGCCGTCCGCCAGAGGATCGCGGCGTTCGGCATGGCCTCCAGGCGGCGCTGGCAGATTTCGGCCAGCCGGTCCTGCCCGAGCTGGATGTTGTAGTTGAACCGCGTGACCCGATCGAGCACCTTGAGATCGTAAGCCAGCCGCTCGCCGGTCCGCTTCACCAGCCAGAGGTAATCGTCCTTGGTGTAGCCGATGCGCTCGGCCTCCTCGCGGATGCCGAGGCGTTCGAGCCCGTCGAGCATCGACCAGTGATAGACGCAGGCGCGAGGGGAAGCGTTGATCGCGGCCTGGGCTTCGATCAGGCACACCTTCACGCCGGCTTGCGCCAGCCCGAGCGCGGTCACGAACCCGGTGGGGCCGCCGCCGATGACGATCACGTCATGCATGGAACCGCCAGCATGGCTCAATCGCGCGAGCCGCGCAAAGTCCCTTTCGCGCGCGCCGCCAGTCCCCTAGCAGTAACGAGCGTTAGAGTCGCAAAGGCTCGGCGGACGAAAGGAGAGCGACTTGGCGCTGGCCGAATTCCACCAGACTCTTTCCGCGCGCGGCGGCGAATTTCCGCTGCGCGGCCGCTACGACGAGCGCTTCCGCCCGGCGGTCGACGCATTCGTCGAGAACTTCCGCGTGGAGGAAGAGCTCGGGGCGGCCTGCTCGGTGGTGTTGGACGGCGAGACGGTGGTCGACTTGTGGGGCGGCTGGGCGCGCGCCGACCGGTCGCAGGGCTGGGACGAGCACTCGACCGTGTGCATGATGAGCGTCGCCAAGGGTGTCACGGGCATCTGCTTCAATATGCTGATCGACCGCGGCCTGGTGGATCCGAACGAGCGGGTGGCGACCTACTGGCCCGAGTTCGCCCAGAACGGGAAAGAGGACATCGCCGTCCGTATGATCCTCGATCACACGGCGGCGATCCCGGTGCTGACCGACGATGTGATGTGTCCCGGCGGGTTCTTCGACTTCCCGGCCTACATCAAGGCGCTCGAGGTCCAGCACCCGCTGTGGCAGCCGGGCACCCGCGCGGCCTACCACGTGCACAACCAGGGCTTCCTGCTCGGCGAGATCATGCGCCGGGTGACGGGCACGACCGTCGGCCCGTTCCTCAAGGAGAACGTCACCGAACCGCTCCACGCCGAGTACTACATCGGCGGAATGGACGAGCAGCAGCAGGCGCATGTCGCCGAGGTGTTGCCCAACACCGGCGCGCGGCTGTTCGCCGCGAAGGACGCCGCACTGCCGCCCAAGCCGACCACGCCCCAAGGCTGGCAGGACGGCGCGGTGCTGCGCAGCTTCGCCTTCCTGCAGAACCCGCACGAGCCGTGGCACACGACGATGAACTCACCCGTCTGGCGCACCTGCGAGATCGCCAGCGGATCGGGCCACGGCAACGCCCGCGGCGTCGCCCGCATTTACGGCGCGACGGTCGGCGAAATCGACGGGATCAGCCTGATGTCGAAGGGCCGGCTCGAAGCCATGATCACCGAGCAGCACAACCAGATGGAGCTGCTGCAGGACCGCCCCTATCACCAGGCGATGGGCGTGCTGCTCAACACGCCCGAGGCGGTCTATATGGGTCCGAACATGCGCAGCTTCGGTCATCACGGCCTCGGCGGCTCGATCGGCTTCGGCGATCCGGACGCGAAGCTGGGCTTCTCCTACTGCTGTAATCAGATGCACGCGGTGGGCACCAATGGCCCGCGCGCGCGTCGGGTGATCGACGCGGTTTATGGGGTAGTCGGGTGATGCATGCTCTCCTCCCATTCGTCACCCCGGACTTGATCCGGGGTCCCGCTTGTTCGCCGGCGCCCGGGGAAGCGGGACCCCGGGTCGAGCCCGGGGTGACGGTGTAAGAGATTGAAGGATAATCGCATGAACAAGGACCTCTATGACAAGGGCATGAAGATCCGCCGCGAGGTGCTCGGCGATGCTTATGTCGACCGCGCACTGGCCAAATCCGGGCCGTTCAATGAACCGCTGCAGGAACTGGTCACCACATACTGCTGGGGCTGGAACTGGGGCCGCGAGGGCCTGCCGCGGCGCGACCGCAGCCTGATCAACCTGGCGATGATCGCGGTCCTCAACCGCGGCCACGAACTGAAGGCTCACGTCCGCGGCGCGCTCAACAACGGCCTCTCCCGCGAGGAAATCCGTGAGGTGCTGCTGCAAGTCGGCATCTACGGCGGCATCCCGGCCGCGGTCGACAGTTTTCGAATAGCCAACGAGGCGTTCGCCGAAATCGACGCCGAGGGGACCGAGGAGCTCGCCTGATGGACGACCTCGCCCGCCTGCTGATCGAGCGCGAATGCGGTCGCCTGCCGCTGCTGTTCGCGCGCTATGCCGACAACGGCGACCACGCCAGCCTGGCGCAGCTGTTCACCGAAGATTGCGAGTTCGCCCGGCCGTTCCAGCCGGACCATCCGTTCTACGGTCGCGACCGCGTGCAGGCGATCTTCCGCGACCGCCCGCCGATCCTGGTGCGCCACATCGTCACCAACGTACTGATCGAGGTGACCAGCGAAACCGAGGCGCGCGGGACGAACTCCCTCGCAATGCTCTCGTGTCACAGCTCGACCGAACCGCCGCAGGAAGCCGGCGGGCTCTACGTCGGCGGGTTCGAGGACCATTATGTCCGCACCCCCGGCGGCTGGCGCTTCAAGAGCCGCTACGGCCACGTTGCGCTGCACCAGGGCGGGGCGATGCCGAACATTCCGCCGCCGAGCGACGACGCGAGAGGTGTCAAATGAGCGTGACCGCCACCAACGCCAACGAGCAACTGGTGCTCGCTTTCTTCGAGGTCCTGTCCTCGGGCGACCTCGAGAAGCTACGCCAATTCTACCACGACAAGTCGACCTGGGAGCCCAAGGTCAAGAATATCGCCGGCGCCGGCAAGCACGTCGGCATGGACATCATCGACAAGTTCCTCGCCCCGGTGCGCGGGATGTTCGAGCCGGGCGACCCCAAGGTCCACGTGCAGAACATGTTCAGTGCGGGCCCGTGGGTCTGCGTCGAGAGCTACTCGACCGGCAAGACGCTCGACGGGCTGGTCTACGAGAACGACTATTGCTGGGTGTTCGAAGTCTCGAACGGCAAGATCGACGCCATGCGCGAGTACATGGACAGCCATTACACCGCCAAGCTGTTCGGAATGGACTGATGGGCCGGTTCGACGGGAGGCCGATCCTGATCTCCGGCGCCGGGCGCGGGCTCGGCGAAGGTATCGCGAAGCACCTCGCCGCCGAAGGCGCGGTGGTCGGCATCGCCGACGTCAACGCTCGGGGGGCATATGACGTCGCGGCGGCGATCCGCGAGGGCGGCGGTAAGTCCTTCGCCTACGAGGCCGACCTGGGACGGCGGCAGGAGTTCTTTGAAGTCGCGGAGGCATTCGCGAACGATGCGGGTCCGCTGCGGGCGGTGATCAACAACGCCAGCGTGCTGGTCTACGAGCCGATCGAGAAGGTGACCGAGGAAACGCTCGACCTGATGCTTTCAGCCGGCCTCAAGAGCGTGTTCTGGGGCGTGCAGGCGTTCCTCGCCCACCGTGACCAGGGCGAGACCGGCAATATCCTCAACTACTCCTCTCCGGTCGCTTATCGCGGGCGGCCGAACACCGGCGCGTATACCGCGATCAAGGCGGGCATCGCCGGCCTGACCAAAGTGCTCGCCGGCGAGCTAGGTCCGCGCGGAATTCGGGTGAACTCCATCGCGCCCGGCAGCGTGCCCACGCCAGCGACGGAAGGCTTCGTGACGCCGGAGCAGTACGAGCAGCGGGCGAAGATCATCCCCCTTCGCCGCAACGGCACGCCCGAGGACATCGCACACGCGGCCGCCTTCCTGCTGTCCGACGAGGCGGCATTCATCAACGGGGCCATGCTCGCCGTCGACGGCGGCATCATCGCGGCGGGGTAGAGGAATGGCGTCAGTCTGGCAGGAGCGGCTCGATCGCCTGAAGAGGGTCATTGAGGACGACGTCGCCCGCGGCGACTATTACGGGATGGTGCTGCAGGTCGGGCGCGGCGGCGAGGTCGTATTCGAGGAAGCGATCGGGGCGGCCGATGGTGAGGGGAAACGCCCGCTCAAGATCGACGACGTGTTCTCGATCTTTTCGGTCACCAAGGCCTTCACCAACGTCCTGATCCTGAAGGCAATCGAGGAGGGCCGCTTCGCGCTGACGACCAAGGTGCGCGACATGCTGCCGGAATTCACCGGCGCGCCGCGCAATCAGGCAACCTTTTACCATCTGCTGACCCACACCGCCGGCATGCCGGGCGTGTGGACCCCGAAGCCGGGTATGTTCCTCGACCGGCTCGATGAACTCTACGAGGCGGTCTGCCAGAACGTCCACGGCGACGTTCCGCCGGGCGAGCGGTGCGATTATTCGCCGCTGGTCAACCACGTGCTGATGGGCATGACGCTGGTGCGCCACGATCCCAAGGGGCGCGACTATCGCACGATCCTGCACGAGGACCTGTTCGCCCCGCTGGGCATGAATTCCACCTCGATGGGCCTGCGCGAGGACCTGCGGCCGCGCCACATCAAGCCCGACATGCGCGGCATGGTGCCGATCAAGCACCTCAGCCGCGACATGCAAGGCGACCACGCGCTGTTCGAATCGCCGCTCACCGAAAGCCCGCACGTGGGCTGTGCCAGCACCACCGGCGACCTCTACCGCTTCTGCGAGATGCTCCGCCGCGGCGGCGAGCTCGATGGCGCGCGCATCCTTTCGCCGAGAATGCTGCGGGTCGCACGGCAGAACCAGACCGGCGAGATGCCCAACGAGCTGTACAAGGCCGCACACTTGCGCGCGGGGTGGGAAGTGGCGCCAGCCTATATCGGCCTCGGCTTCAGCTTGCGCGGCACGGCCATTTGCCACCATCAGTTCGGCACCCTGACGACCCCCGAGACCTTCGGCAACTACGGCGCCGGGTCGACCCTAATCTGGGTCGATCCCGAACTCGATATCAGCTTCGCCGCCTGCAGCGCCGGAGTGATGAAGAACACCGACAATATCGAGCGCTTCCAGAAGCTGGGCGACCTGGTGGTGAGTGCGATGGTGTGAGCATGAAATCCGAACAATCCCCAAGAGTTCGTCATTGCGAGCGAAGCGAAGCAATCCAGGGCGGTTTGCGCCGCCCCTGGATTGCCGCGGCGCCTTCGGCGCCTCGCAATGACGAATTGAAGAGAATCCATGGCTGACGCCGACATCCTGGTCATCGGTTCGGGCCACAACGGCCTCGTGGCGGCAGCCTATCTGGCTGTGGCGGGCAAAAAGGTCCTCGTGCTCGAGCGCAATGCATGGTTCGGCGGTGGCGTGGTCACCCGCGAGCTGACCCGGCCTGGCTTCCGCCACGACCAGCATTCGATGAGCCACATCTTCATCCAGGCCAACCCGTTGCTGCTCAACGACGACCTCGGGCTCAAACGCAAGTACGGCCTCCGGTACGTGTTTCCCGACGTGCCGATGATGAGCGTGTGGGAGGACGGGACCACACTGCCGCTCCATCGTGACGCCAACAAGTCGGCGGAGGCGATCCGCAAGTTTTCGGCCAAGGATGCCGAGACGTTCCTAGAGATGAGCCGCCAGGCGGCCGAGTGGCTGCCGATGATCCAGGCGGGGCTCTATTCGCCGCCGATGCCGCTAGGCGCGCAGACGGCGATGATGGACCAGAGCGCTGAAGGGCGCGAGATCTGGCGCACCACCCAGGTCAGCACCTTCGACCTGATGGAAGAGCTGTTCGAGCACGACAAGGTCAAGGCCCATTTCGGCCGCGTGGCGGGCGAGAACCTCGTCAGCCCCGACGAAAAGGCGACCGGCATCGGCGCCTACGTGTTCCTCGGCTTTCTCGAGAAGTTCGGCTTCGGGGTGCCGGTCGGCGGATCGGGCAAGCTCACCGACGCGCTGATCGCCTGCATCGAGGACCATGGCGGCGCGGTGCGGGCGAACTGCACGGTGCGCGAAGTCGTCACCGACGGCAGCCGCGCGACCGGCGTGGTGCTCGACGATGGCGAGCGGCTGTCGTGCAGCGATGGCGTCATCGGCGCGATCCACCCGCATGTGCTTCCCGAGATGGTCCCGTCGGTGCCGGCGCAAGTGGCGAAGAACGCCATGCGCACGCACATCACGCCCGCCGCGTGCTTCACGGTCCATGCCGCGCTCGATGCGCCGCTCAAGTTCAAGGCCGGCGATCTGTCGGCGGTGATGTACGAGCTGATGCCGGGGGATTACGAAGATATGCGCCGGGCGTTCGACGAGCTGCGCTATGGCAATATGAGCCCCACGCCGCTGGTCGGCGTCGGCCAGCTGACCCAGCACGATCCCAGCCGCGCTCCGGAAGGAAAGGCGATCTTCCACGCCTGGGACTACGTGCCTTACGCTAGACCCGACGGGCGCAGTTGGGACGAAGCCAAGGGCGAGTTCGCGGAGAAGATCATCGCCCGGATGGGCAACTACATCGATGACATCGCCGTCCTCGACTACCACTGCGATTCGCCGATCGACATGGAGCGCACGTCCCCAAGCTTCTTCCGCGGCGACCTCCACGGTATCGCCACCACCACCTACCAGTCGGGCAGCCACCGCCCGACGCCCGAGCTCGGCCAGTACCGCGTGCCGGGGGTCGAGCGGCTCTATCTCGTCGGCCCGTTCCAGCATCCCGGCGGCGGCGTGTTCGGCGCCGGGCGGGCGACGGCGATGGTCATGGCCGAGGACCTGGGTATCGATTTCGACGGGATCAGGGTGGCGCGATAATCAGCCTGCCCCTTTGCCTCGTCACGGTTGGGGGAGACTCGGCGTGAAAATATACGCCGCCGACAAATCGGAGCTGATGCAGGTGACCAAGGTCGAGCGCCAGGGCGACAACCTGGTGCTCAAGGGCAAGGTCTTCGGCACGATGCCGATGGCCGCCACGCTCACGCCCGAGGAAGCGCGCGCGTTTCGCAAGCTGCTGACGCCGAAACTCGTCTGGTTCATCCTCACCCTGCCGTTCCGCAAAGGGAGCAAATGATGAAGCGCCACGAAGGCAAGACCATGCTGGTGACCGGCGCCGCCGGGGCGATCGGGTTCGCCACCTGCCGCATCCTTGCGGAGGAAGGCGCGCGAGTCATGCTGGTCGATATCGACGACGACCGGCTGCAGGCGCGCACCGCCGAGCTGAAGCAGGCCGGGCATGACGTCGTGGCGTTCCACGCCGACTGCGCCGATGAAGTGCAAGTCAAAGCCTACGCAAAGGCCGCGCTCGATGCGTTCGGGCATGTCGACGGGTTCTTCAACAACGCCGGGATCGAAGGCACCCTCGCGCCGACGCACGAATACCCGGTCGAAGAGTTCGACCACGTGCTCCACGTCAACTTGCGCGGGATGTTCCTCGGCCTGCGCCACGTACTGCCGGCGATGGTCGAGCGCGGCAAAGGAGCGGTGGTCAACACCGCCTCAATCGGCTCCGAGCGTGGCCTAGCGGGCGCCTGTGCCTACAACGCGGCCAAGCACGGCGTCGTCGGCCTGACCCGCACTGCCGCCAGCGAAGTGGCGCAGAAGGGCGTCAGGGTGAACTGCGTCGAGCCGGGCGTGATCGAGACCCCGCTGCTCGTCGGCATGCTCGAACAGATGTTCGACAGCGTCGAGGCGGGCATGCAAAAGCTCGGCGAAGTGGCCACCCTCAACCGCGTCGGCCAGCCGGAGGAAGTCGGCCAGGTGGTGAGCTTCCTGCTCAGCGACGAAGCCAGTTACGTCAACGGCGCCCGCTGGGAGATCGACGGCGGCGCGCTGGCGACGATCCGCAACGATATCTAGCCCAGCCTATACCCCCGCGATCGACAGGATCGAGTGTTCGTAGTCGCGCACGCCGGGGTCGCCGTCGAAGATGCCGCGCTCGTCGATCCACGCCTGCGATTCCTCGAAAGTTGCGCGGCTGTAAGGTTCGAACACGATCCGCTCGCCCGGGCCCCAGCGGCCGGTGTCCATCTGCTCGTGGAAGCGCAGCGGGAACTCGTTCTTGTAATAATGGGTGTAGAGTTCGGGGCGCAGGTCGATGTCGTGCTGCGCGCGCCGCAGGGCCGCAAAGTACTTCTTGATGTCGCCCGGATCGGAGCCTTCCTTGACCATCGAGGCCATCATGAAGGTGCTGTCGATGATCTTCCGGAAGCCGAGCTGCTCCAGGAAGTAGTACGGCCCGCTGAACAGGCTGGCGGCGGGGATCTTCCGGTCGATCAAGAGTTCGAGACGGCTGAACAACATGCCGTCGGCGAACGACAGCTCGATCTCGTCGCTCTTCAGGTAAGTCTCGAGCGCCTGGATCGTCGAGTAGTGGCTGCCCGACTGGTAGCCGACCGAGATCGGCACCCCGGCGAGGTCGCGCGGATGCTGGATGTCGCTCTCCGGCGGCACGAAGATCGCGCACGGGCTGACCGAATAGGCGTCGGCGTAGAGCAGCCCGTGGCCGGCGGCGGCGGCAACGTTGACCGTCCAGTGGCAGGCGCAGGAAACGTCGCCTTCGCGGCCTTTCTCGAACGTCTGGTAGGCGCCGAACTTGTCGCCCTGCTGGTGGTTCTTGGCCTCCTTCGAATCGAAGGTCTCCCGGAACTCGTAATCGAGGCCCTCGGCGTCGAAATAGCCCTTCTCCTCGGCGACCCATTCGTGGAGGCGGAAGTGCGGCTGGATGACGAACTTGGACATAAGGCGACTCCTCTCAGAATTCAGCAGCAGTGGGGCGCATCGGCGTCATCTTCGCTGACACGGCGCGCGCGGATCATGCGGACGTGATCGTCCATCAGCCGCCGCGCGGCCGACGCGTCCCGCGCTTCGATCACGTCCGTGAGCTGGCGGTGGATTTCCAGAATGTGCCGCGCGACCGGCTCGGTCAGCGTGCGGTTCTGCGCCGGCCACGAAACGTGCTGCAGGCTCAGCAGCTGGGCGACCAGCACCCGGTTGTGCGATGCTTCGGTCACGGCGAGATGGAAGCGCATGCAGGAACGGGTGTAGGCGGCGCTGTCGGCCATCGTCGCTTCGTGATCGGCGAGGAGGCGACGCAGCTTCGCCAGGTCCTCAGACGTCGCGTTCTCGGCGGCCAGTTCGGCGGCGGTCGTCTCGATCGCCCGCTGCGCGTCCATCATCTCGCGCACGCTGATCCCGGCGAGGCTGAGCTGCACGGCGAGCGCTTCGCTGAACAGCCGCGGGTTGCCCTCGGCGATACGTGCACCACCCCCGGCGCCGACCCTGATTTCGACCACTCCGAGCGCCTGCAAGGTACGCAGCGCGTCGCGGGCGACGATGCGGCTGGCCCCGGCGCGCTCCGCCAGGTCTTTCTCGGTGCCGAGAAAATCGCCGGGCTTGAGGCGCTTGTCGTGCAGCGCGGCGCAAACCTCGTCGACGATCCGCGACGACAGCGTTGCGGCCGAGCGCGCGGACTCGAAAGCCCACGGGTCGCGCTGGGGGAAGGGAATCACCGCCATCGAATCGCCTTTCGCCGTGCTCCCTAGCGCCAGCGCGAAAGATGATAAAGATGATATCTTTAAGTCGAGCGCAATTCAGAAGGCGTAACGGGCCCCGGCTTTAAGGCCTTACGTAGCGGAAATTCGCCACCCATCCCCGGCCCGCGCCGATCGCGGTGCAACTGATCATCGAGATATCGTCCTTGGCGAAGTAGAGCCGGCATTGCCCGCGCGCTTCAAACGCATCGCCGGTGCGGCCGCGCATGGAAGTCACCTGCAACTGGTCACCATGCCATTCGCCGAAGAAACGCGTGCCGGCGTTCCACTGGCTCTGGCGGAACTCGACGCCCTGCCGATCGGCCAGCGCCGCGTCGCATAGCAGGAGGGTATCGTTCGCCGCGGCGTCGACTATCCTCGGCGGATAGATGCATTCGCCGCGAAGTCTGAGCGGCAGGTCGTCCTCCGGGACGAACTGGTTGGAGGCGAGCGCGAGAGCGAGGAGGATCAGCATGGCAGTAAGGTCCCAGACGCGGACCAACAATTCAACGGCGTTAACCACGGAACCAGCGCCGCCGCCTGAGGGTTCAGCCTTGTAAACCGAAGGAGATTTCCATGCTGGGCAAGATTCTGGGCGGCATCGCCGGCAAGCGCGCCGCGGAGCACAGTGGCAAGATGGGCGGAGCCAAGGGTGCGGTGCTCGGGGCGGTGGCGGGCTCGATGATCCGCCGGGCGAGCGTGCCGACACTGATCGCCTTCACCGTCGGCGGCTACGCGCTCAAGAAGTGGAAGGCCAAGCGCGACAAAGCCGAAGCCAAACGCAAGAGCTTCGAGACTCCGCCCGCCGGCGCGGCGGCCTAGCGTTCCGGGTCCAGCCCGGCGTCGGCTTCGATCACCTTGGCCATCTCCGTGAAATCGGCGTCCGGGCCGTAAGCCGCCAGTGTCCGGTCGAGCAGCGCGGCGAGGCGCTCACCGGTCGGCAGCGGCACGCCCATCGCCTGCGCCTCTTCCAGCGCCAGCCGCGTGTCCTTGAGGCTGAGCTGGGCCGAGAAGCCGAAGTCGAACGTGCGCGGCAGCACCGCGCGCGGCCACTTGTCGCGGGTCGCAGAGTTGGCGCCGGTGCCGGCGTTGAGCACTTCGATCATCCGCGCCGGGTCGAGCCCGGCCTTGATGCCGAGCGTCATCGCCTCGGCCGTGGTGGCGATCGCGGCGAGGCTGAGGAGATTGTTGGCGAGCTTGGTCACCTGCCCGGCGCCGGGGGTCTCGCCCATGTAGAACGGCTTGCCGATGTTCTGGAGGAGGGGCTCGAGCTCAGGCCAGAGGGCTTCCGGCCCGCCGGCCATGATCGCCAGCGTGCCTTGCTCGGCACCGCGGATCCCGCCCGACACCGGGGCGTCGAAGCTGGCGATGCCCTTTGGCGTCAACGCGTCGTGAAGCTCCTGGGCCAGCTTGGGGCCCGAAGTGGAGAGGTCGCACAGGATTCGCGGAGCTCCTCCCGAAGCCACTTCCGCCGCCGCCTTCCGCACGATCGCCGGCGTCGGCAAGCTCATGAACACGATATCGCACGTTGCCCCAAGCGCGCCGGCGGAACCCGCGGCTTCGGCGCCTCTCGCAACCAGCTCATCGACCGCGACAGGCGAGACGTCGTGGACCAGCAGGCTCTCGACGTGCGCCAGCAGGTTGGCCGCCATCGGGCCGCCCATGCGGCCCAGACCGAGAAATCCGATGGTGCTCACTGCGTCTCCGAAATCGGCGTGTGCGGCGGCAGGTCCACGCGCGCGATGTCGTCCTTAGCGGGAAAGCATTGCAGCACCAGCGGGTCGTGGCCGGGGATCAGATGGTCGAGGGAGCCCCCCGCCAGCTCCAGCGCACGGCGTTGCGCCCGCCGATACTCCGCTTCGTTGACGAAGATCGGGAAGGGCAGGCCACGGGTCACGTTGGCGTAAAGATGCGCCGCGTCGCTGGCGAGGACCACGGTGCCGCGTTCGGTCTCGCAACACACCACTTGCAGACCCGCGGTATGGCCGGGGCACACCCGCAAGGCGATGCCAGGGCCGAACGCGTCGTCGCCGTCGTGGAAGACAACGTGATCGGCGTAGAGCTTGCGGACCAGTTGCGCGACCGGCTCGCCGTCGAACGGGGCGCGGGCCGGCGTGTCGCATACCTGGCGGCTGGTGGCCCAGGCCAGCTCGGCGTCCTGGACGTGGAACTTCGCGTTGGGGAACAGGCTCAGCGAGCCGGCGTGGTCGTAGTGCAGGTGGGTCAGGATCACGTGTTCGACCGACAAGTGATCGATCCCGGCATCGCGCAGGCCTTCGATCAGCGGGCGGGTGATGATCCGTCCGCGGGCCGCCGCCGCCTGCTCGCCGAAACCGGTGTCGACGATGACCGGCGGCTCCCCCTCGCGATGAATTGCCCAGACGAAATAGTCGAGCGGCATCGGCAGGTCGTGATCGTCGACGGGCGCGGTGAAATTGGCCGCCGCGCTGCGCTCGTGCCGCGCGTACCGGATCGCATCGATGCGGGTGACGGGGGCGCTCATCGCCCCCTTACCTCGTCATCCCCGCGGAAGCGGGGACCCAGTCGCGTCTTATGGCCCCGCAGAGCCGACTGGGTTCCCGCTTTCGCGGGAATGACGAGACAGGAGTGATGCCGTTAACGCTCATGCGCCGCAGCAATAGCCGTTGCCACGCGATCGCGCCACGGCCGCCAGAAAGCATGGTTAACTCAACCAAAGTTCAGCTTGACCGGCTGATGGATCGGGCCGTGACCGACGGTTGTCATCCACGGCTCGTACGCGCCCGCCAGCTCGATCGACTCCACCTGCCGCACGATCTCGCCCAGCAGCGCCTGGGCTTCCATCGTCGCCAGCACCCGGCCGACGCAGCCGTGGACGCCGTAGCCCCAGCCAAGCGAGTGGCGGGTGTCGCGGTCGAGGCGATAGTCGTCGGGCGCATCCCAATAGCGTGGGTCGCGGTTGGCGGCGGCGAACATCAGGCCGACCTTGCTGCCGGCCGGAACGGTGTAGTCGCCGATCTCGACGTCGCGCGTCGCCATGCGTCCGGCCATGCGGCTGGGCGAATCCCAGCGCAGCGATTCGTCGAACGCGGCGCGGACCTTCTTCGGCTCGGCGCGCAGCTTGGCGTACTCGCGGGGGAACAGCGCCCAGGCGCGCAGCGCGTTGGCCATGGTGATGAAGGTGGTGTCCGCCCCGGCGCTGAGCACGGTCTGCAACAGAAGCTTGGCCTCGGCGAGCGTGACCTGGCCTGAATCCGAGGCGGCGTAGATTGTTTCGCCGATCCCGTCGGGGTCGAGCGCCGAGCGTTCGCATTGCGTCTCGAGCCAGTCGATCACCGCCGAGTAGTCGTATTCCATCGACTGGTCGAACAGCTCGCCGGGCGGGCCCATCGTCGCCCAGACCATCTCGGAAAAGCCATGCATGTGCTCGCGGCCTTCTTCGGGCAGGCCGAGGATGTCGGGCAAGACCTGGAAGACGTAAGCCTGCGCCACGTCGCCGACCGCATCGACCGTATCGCGCGTCCGCAGCCGGTCGAGCAGTTCCGTGGCGCGCTGTTCGAAGATGCCCTTGATGCGTTCGAGCGCGCGCGGGCTGAGCGCATCGGCGATCACCTTGCGCACCTGGGTGTGGCGCGGCGGATCGTCGGTCAGAAGGATCTCGGGCCGCGGGCTAGTAGGATCGTGCCACGGGCGGCTGGTGCTGGAGAAAGTCTTCCAGTCGAGCAGGCCGCTGGTGACGTGCTCGTGCCGCGCGATCATCACCGTGCCGTCGTGCAACTGCACGGCGGGCGCGAATTCGCGCAGCGCGTCGTCGACCTCGCGCGCATTGCGCACCGCGTCAGGGGTGAAGATGTCGAGCGGGTATTCGGGGATTTGCTCGCTCAAAGCCCGAGCCCCCGGAACCAGGTCTGGCCATCGGCGCCAGTTTCGATGTGGCCGGCGGTCGGCTCGAAGAAATGCGCGCCGATGACCATGACGCCGCTGTCCTTGTACTTGTCGACGAAGCCCATCCGCGTTGCGCGGCCGGCGTCCTTGTCCATGTCGAAAGTAGCATGGCGGTGCGGCATCGCGCATTGCATCGGGTGGTGCATCAGGTCGCCGGTGATGACCGCCTCCTGCCCCTGCGAGCTGATGCGGACGTGGATGTGGCCGGGCGTGTGGCCGTGGCTCGGCTCGCAGCGGATGCCGGGCGCGATCGCGTGGTCGGTGTCGACGAAGTCGGCCATGCCGGCCTGCACGATCGGGTCGACGCATTCGACCAGGTGACCGTCGCTGTGGTGGCCGTCGTGGCGGATCGTCTCCTGCCAGGCGTCGTATTCCTTGCGCCCGAACAAGTAGCGCGCGTTGGGAAAGGTTGGCTTGAATTCCCCGGTCGCCGGGTCCTTGTAGGTGTTCCAGCCGACGTGATCGAAGTGCAGATGGGTGCAGAATACCGTGTCCACTTCCTCGCGCGTGATGCCGAGGCTTTCGAGGTCTTCGAGAAATCCTTCGGGCAGGTCGCAGAACACGTCGAAGTCGCGCTCGCGTCCGGCGCCGATGCACGAATCGACCACGATCGTCTGGCCCGGCGCCTGCACGACGAAGCCCTGGAAGTTCATCCGCTGCTTGCCGTCCGGCGTGGCGTAATGCGGGTGCAGCCAATCGAGCGCGATCACCTCTTCCTCGGTCGCCTCGGGCATGGTCATGCGGATGTCGTCCTGGAAATCCCACAGCTCGACGATCCGCGACACCGTTACGTCGCCGACCCGCCAGCTCTTCACATGCTCCTTGGCCAACTCGCTCTCCTTAGTCCCAACCCACCTTCGTCATTGCGAGCGTAGCGAAGCAATCCAGAGCAGCTCAGCGTCGCCCCTGGATTGCCGCGGGGCTTCGCCCCTCGCAATGACGAGGACAAAAGGTCATGCGGCCATCTTCTTCGCTTTCGGCTTGTAGCGCGCCACGCTTTCCGGCGGCAGCTCGGCCGCAGGCAAAGCGGGCTTGCCGAGGATGAAGTCCGCCGCGCGTTCGCCGATCATCACGCACGGGGCGTTGGTGTTGCCGCCGATCACGCTCGGCATGACCGAGGCGTCGGCGATGCGCAGCCCCTCGATGCCGCGGAAGCGCAGCTGGGGATCGACCACCGCCTCGTCATCCGAGCCCATCCGACAAGTGCCGACCGGGTGGTGCACGGTGTAGCCGGTCTCGCGGATATATTTGTCGAACTGCTTGTCGGTCTTGCACTGCGGCCCCGGCGCGACCTCAATACCTTCGTACTCGGCGAAGGCCTCGGTGGCGAAGGCGCGGCGGGCGATCTTGAGGGCGCGGATCAGCGGCTTGATGTCGTCCGGATGCTCGAGCAGGCGCGGGTCGATCAGCGGCGCGGCGGCCGGATCGGGGCTGGCGAGGCGCAGGGTGCCGCGGCTCTTGGGATAGAGGCACACCGGGCTGATCGCGTAGCCGTGGCCGAGCGGGAAAGGGATCTTCGGGTTGGTCAGCCGCTTGGCCGGCTGGAACACGAACTGGACGTCGGGCTTGGCGAGCGAGGGATCGGTGCGCAGGAAGGCGACGCTTTCGAACACGTTGCCGGCGAGCGGCCCGGTGCGGGTCAGCAGGTACTGGAAGAAGTGCACGATATCGCGCGGCAGCGCCGGCCACGAGAGGCCGTAGCTGGTGGTGTTCTTCGTCTCCATGTGCAGCGGGCTGGCCGGGTGGTCGTGGTAGTTCGAACCGACGCCGGGCGCGTCCTTAACCACCTCGATGCCCATCTCGCGCAAGTGCGCGCCCGGGCCGATGCCGCTGAGCATCAGCAGCTGCGGCGTCTGCACGGTGCCGGCCGAAAGCACGACCTCGTGCCGCGCGCGGATCGTGCGCCCGTCGGCGAGCAGCACACCGATGGCGCGGCCCTTCTCCACCAGCACCTTCGCGACATGCGCGCCGGTCTGCAGGTGGATGTTGCCGCGCGCCGTCGCCGGCCTCAGCATCGCCCCCGCGGTCGTCTCGCGCCGGCCGTCGCGGATCAGTCCCTGGCGGCGGCCGTAGCCTTCGGAGTTGGCGCCGTTGAAGTCAGGACAGGCGGGGAACTGCAGCGTGCCGAGCGCATCCATGAAGGCGTAGTTGAGCCGGTTGGGATTGGGCACCAGCTTGACGTTAACCGGTCCGTTGACCCCATGAAACACGCTCTCGGGAAAATCCTCGTTGTGCTCGGTGCGGGTGAAGTAGGGTAGCACCTCGGCGTAGGACCAGCCGGTCGCGCCCGCGTCGGACCAGTCGTCGTAATCGGTCGGGTGGCCGCGGAAATAGACCATGCCGTTGATCGAGCCCGAGCCGCCGACCACCCGCCCGCGCGGCACCGGGATCTGCCGCCCGGCCATGCCCGGCTGCGGCACGGTGGCGAAGCGCCAGTTGGTCGCCTCGCGGCCGATGGCGGCGGCGACGAAGCTCGGGATATGGATGAACGGATGGGTGTCGTGCCCGCCGGCCTCGATCACGCAGGTCGTGCGGTCGGCCCGCTCCCCCAGCCGCGCCGCCACCGCCGCGCCCGAGCTGCCGCACCCCACCACGACGTAATCGAATTCCGCAGCGTCCATGCCTGTCTCCCGCGAGCCACTCTGCGAGGGGATGCGGGGGTTGGCAAGGGCGGACGCTAACTCAAAAACATCCTCGCTAGGTGAGCCATTCGCGTGAAGCCAACGTCTGCAGGTTTCCTTTCAGTTCTTCGAGCTGATCGGAATCCTGGTGTCGGAAGGCATATCCCATGCTGACCATCTCCAGGATGATTCGCGAAATCAACTTAGCGATCTCTGGGATACCGGAGACCTCGATCGACCAACCTCTCGGCTCGAAGTGGACAAACTGATTTCGGATA
>Ga0105246_10000544_pt1 | contig 20724 bp, 14 predicted proteins | sample KBSM64metaG_FD_99694 | JGI IMG/M metagenome (GOLD analysis project Ga0105246, IMG submission 99694) | Miscanthus rhizosphere microbial communities from Kellogg Biological Station, Michigan, USA - KBS M6-4 metaG | ecosystem: Host-associated > Plants > Roots > Rhizosphere > Soil | place... | reverse complement strand
CGCCGGCCGAAGCGGGAGACGAGGAAGAACGAAGGCCTCTCGCGCCTCCCGCACCCGCCGCGGTCAGCCGTTGAGGTCCGGCTGACGGGCGCTCATATAACCTATATGGTTCGTTTTGTCAAGGAAAAGGCGGCCAGGCGCTAGGCCGTCGCGAACGCCTTGGCGTGATCGCGCACGATCGCCAGGATTTCGGTGTCGCTGTCGAAGTTCCCGTACCAGCCCTGCGGCTCGTGCGGCGGATCGCCCATGTACTGGGTGTCCGAACCGGCGACGAAATGGTGGTCCGGGTGCTGCGCGCGGGCCTCACCGTTCCAGGCCCAGAAGTTGGTCCCCTGGACCGGGCCGCCGGCGGCTAGGCTCGCTTCCGCGGCGCCGTAAATCAGCCGGTAGTAGCGCTGGCGGAAGGTGGTCGGTACGCTCGGATCGTAGAGTTCGCCGTCGCGCGGGAAGCCGAATTCCTCGAACACCAGCGGCTTGCCGGCTTCGCGCGCCAGGCGGACGTGGGTGTCGATGTAATCGACCACCTTGGCCTTGCCCGCGTCCCACGTGCCGGCGAGGTTCTTGCCGTCGACCCATCCCCAGTTGAGCGGCCAGATGTGCGCAGTCATGTAATCGATGTCCTGGTGCGCGCGGGCGACGATGGCGGTGTCGCCATGGGTGGCGATCGTCCCTTCCATGCCGAGCGAGACGAGGTGGTTGGGATCGAGCGAGCGGATCAGCCCCGCACTGTCCCCGATCCACTTGTAATAGGCCGGCAGGATTGCCTTCATCACTGCCGGCGAGACCCCCGGGCGCGGCTCGTTGCCGAGCTGCCAGGCCATCAGCGTGGGATCGTCGCGATAGGCCAGGCCGGTGACGCTGTTGGTGCGGGTGACGAGCGTGCGCAGGTAGCCGAAGAAGCGCTTCACGGCGGGCTCGTTGGCGTAGAACGCGCTGGCCGCGTCGGGGAACGCCGGCCAGGGATCGGACGGATCGTTCATGTTCTTGAGCTTGCCGGTCTCCCAGTAGAGCCGGCTCATCATCCCGCCAGACCATTCCCAGTTGTTGGTGATGTAGAGCACCGCGGTCATCCCGCGCTTGCCAAGCTCGGCCATCGCCACATCGAGCCCTGCCAGCAGCGCGGTGTTGAGCGTGCCGTCCTGCGTTTCGAAGCCCGGCTTGATGCTGTTCCTGACGGGGCTTTCCTCGGCGCCCGCGAGGAGGCGGATGTTGCCGACGCCGATCGCCTGGAGCCGGTCGAGCTCCCGCCCGAGCCGGGCGCGGTCGCCGTACTTCGTGTCGCTGCCGAGCCAGGCGAGATACCAGGCGTTGGCGCCGGTATAACGATAGGGCTGGCCGCCGCGGGTGAAGCGCGTGCCCTCTCGGCGGACGAAGCGGTCGCTACCTTGAGGTGGCATGTTCGCGCATCCCGTCACAGCCACCGCGCCGACTCCCGCGAGCAACGAACGCCTGTCGAGCGTGAAATCTGTCAACGCCATGTCGCTTCCTCCCCCGCGCTCTTGCATCGCGTGATGATAGCGCTACCATAACGCAAAGGCCGCGACAATTCCGTGAGCAAACGGGAGGCGCCGCCGAAGGGAGAGACCATCGTGCACGCATCGATTCGATTCGCTTTGGGCGCCGTCGCGGCGCTGGTCGTCGGCTGCACGGCCGCTTCGGACAAGCCGGCGGCTTCCGGCGACGGCGTCGCCCATCCCGACATCTGGCCGCAGTACAAATATCCGGTGCCGCGCGATCCGGCGGTCGAGGCGCAGATCGCCGACTTGCTCAAGCGCATGACCCTGGAAGAGAAGATCGGCCAGTTGGTCCAGGCGGACCTGTGCTGCGTCAAGCCGGCCGATCTGAAGAAGTACCACCTCGGCTCGATCCTGGTCGGCGGCAACAGCGGGCCGAACGGCAACGACCTCGCCCCCGCGCCCGAGTGGCTCAAGGCGGCCGATGAATTCTATCTCGCCTCGGTCGACAAGTCGGACGGCGGAGTGGGCATCCCGATGATCTGGGGCATCGACGCGGTTCACGGCCACGCCAACATCATTGGCGCCACCGTCTTCCCGCAGAACATCGGCCTCGGCGCAATGCGCGATCCGGCGCTGATCGAGAAGATCGGCGCGGCGACCGCGCAGGAAGTGCGCGTCACTGGTCAGGAATGGACCTTCGCGCCCACCGTCACCGTGCCGCAGGACTACCGCTGGGGCCGCGCCTATGAGGGCTATTCGTCCGATCCCAAGTTGGTCGCCTCCTACGTCGGGGCGATGGTGCGCGGCCTGCAGGGACCGCCGGATCAGCCGAACCTGCTGGCGCGCGATAAGATCCTCGCCTCGACCAAGCACTTCCTCGCTGACGGCGGGACCAAGAACGGCGTCGACCAGGGCGACGCGCAGATTTCCGAGGAAGAGCTGCGCGACATCCACGGCGTGCCTTACGGGCCCGCGATCGAGAACGGCGTCGCCACCGTGATGGTCAGCTTCTCGAGCTGGCAGGGCAAGAAGATGACCGGCAACAAGTCGCTTGTCACCGACGTGCTGAAGAAGCGCATGGGTTTCGGTGGGTTCACCGTCAGCGACTGGAACGCGCACGGCCAGGTCGAAGGCTGCACCAACGATTCCTGCCCACAGGCGCTGATGGCCGGCATCGACATGTACATGGCGCCCGACAGCTGGAAGCCGATCTACGAGGACCTGCTCAAGCGCGCGAAGGCGGGTGAGATTCCGATGGCGCGGATCGACGAGGCGGTCGCCAACATCCTCCGGGTCAAGTTCCGCCTAGGGCTGTTCACCGCCGGCAAGCCGTCGGACCGGCCGTTGTCGGGGCAGTGGAACCTGCTCGGCTCACCGGAGCATCGCGCGGTGGCGCGCCAGGCTGTGCGAGAGTCGCTCGTGCTGCTCAAGAACCAGGGCGTGCTGCCCTTGAAGCCCGGCGGCAGGCTGCTGGTCGCCGGCGATGGCGCCGACGACATTTCGCGCGCCGCGGGCGGCTGGACGATCAGCTGGCAGGGCACCGGACTGACCAACGCGATGTTCCCCGGTGGCACCTCGCTGTGGAAAGGCCTGCAGCAGGCGGTCACCGCGGCGGGCGGCAGCGCGCAGCTTTCGCCCGACGGAAGCTTCACCCAGAAGCCCGACGCCGCGATCGTGGTGTTCGGCGAGAAGCCTTACGCCGAATTCCAGGGCGACCGCGCGACCCTGGCCCTCGATGCCGACCTCACCGGTCCCTACGCGACGATGAAGAAGCTGAAGGCGCAGGGGATCCCGGTGGTCGCGGTGATGATCACCGGGCGGCCGCTGGAGGTGAACAGGGCGCTCAACGCCGCCGACGCGTTCGTGGTCGCCTGGCTCCCGGGCAGCGAGGGTGGCGGTCTTGCCGACGTGCTGGTCGGCGATGCTTCCGGCAAGCCGCGCTTCGACTTCATGGGCAAGTTGCCCACCGCCTGGCCGAAGACGCCGAGCATGGCCGACGGCGCGCTGTACCCGTTCGGCTACGGCCTGACTTATGCTTCGCCGCGTAGCGCGTGGAACATGCTGCCCGAGTCCGCGGGCGACGCTCGTGACGCCCGGATCTACTTTGCCAAGGGCGTGCCGGCGTCGAGCTGGTCGCTGGTGCTCGGCAACATCGACCGGGCGGACGAGAAGCGCATCACCAGCGTGCCGGCCGACGCGATCGGCGGGCGGGCGAAGGTCACCGCGACCGACGCAGCCGTGCAGGAAGGCGCGCGGCGGGTGCAGGTGAGGGACGGGGGTGCGGCGCTGGCCGTGTCGAGCCACGATCCGATCAACGTCCGCCGCGAGACGAATGGCGACGTGCTGGTGCTGTTCACGGTCAAGGTCGACAAGGCGCCCGCCAGTTCGGCGCTGGCGTTGCGGTGCGACGGGCCGAAGTGCGGCGCTCGCGTGCCGGTCAAGCTGCCGGCGACCAGCAAGTACGTCCGTTACGGCGTGCCGCTCAAGTGCTTTGCCACGAAGGGCGCCGACATGAGCAAGGTCACCGCACCGTTCATCCTCGAGACCACCGGGGCGGCCGACTACTCGCTGTCCGAAGTGCGTCTCGGCAGCGATGCGGAGAAGGTACTGCCTTGCGGCTGAGGGCGCTCGCCGCCGCGGCCGCGCTGGTCTCCACGGCTGCGGGGGCGCAGCAGGCTGCCCCGGTCGTCGCCGTTCCCGGCGGCGAGGTTCGGGGCGCCGAAGCCGGAGGCGCGCTGGTGTTTCGCGGCATCCCTTACGCCGCGCCGCCGCTCGGCGACTTGCGCTGGCGCGCACCGCAGCCGGTCCGCCCGTGGCAAGGGGTCCGCGACGGGTCGCATGACGGGCCTGCCTGCCTGCAGAACTCCGAGGGCTGGAACCGCGCCTCGTGGCTCCATGCGAGCGAGGATTGCCTGACGCTCGACGTCAAGACGGCCTCGCTGACCGGCAAGCGCCCGGTGATGGTGTGGATCCACGGCGGCTCCAATCGCTCGGGCTCCTCGAGCGGGCCGACGGATTCGGACCTCACCGCACAGGGCGTCGTCGCTGTCGGGGTGCAATACCGCCTGGGAGCGCTCGGCTTCCTGTCCTCGCCCGAACTCTCGGCTGAGCAGGGCGGGACGAGCGGTAATTATGGCCTGATGGACCAGATCGCCGCGCTGCAATGGGTCCACGACAACATCGCGAAATTCGGCGGCGATCCCGACAACGTGACGATCTACGGCGAGAGCGCCGGATCGCAGGACGTCTCGCTGCTGCTGGCGGCGCCGGCCGCGCAAGGGCTGTTCCACAAGGCGATCCTCGAAAGCGGCACGCCCGGCTTCGGGATGACCTTTCGCCCGCTTGCCGAAGCCGAGAAACTGGGCGAGAATTTCGCGAAGAGCGCCGACGCGGCGGGCGATCTGGCGAAGCTGCGGCGGCTGTCGCCGGTCGCGCTGCTGACGCTGCAGGAGCAGTTGCACGATCCGCTGGCGCAGCACGGCGAATCCGATTGGCTGCGCATCACAGTCGACGGCAAGGTCCTGCCGCGCGCGCCCGACCTGCTGATCGCCGCGAATAAACCCAAACCGGTGATCGTCGGCACCAACAAGGTCGAATTCGGGCCGGGTCCGGGTTCGGTGGAGCCGGGCAAGCTCGCCGGCCTGGCCGAAAGCTGGTTCGGCGCCCGCGCCGCCGAAGCCGCGGCGGCTTACCTCGCCGAGCAGGCGCCCGATCCGCGCCGCGCCAACATCGAGATGCGCGTGCAGTCGGACGGCGAGTTCCACTGCCCCGCCGACCGCCTGGCCGATCTGCTTGCCGATCACGGCTGGCCGGTCTGGCGCTACAGCTTCGACGTCGGCGAGAACGGTGGCTTCACGCGCCACGCCTACGAAGTCGGCTGGGTGTTCGAACGCAAGGCCCTGCCGGGCGGGGTGGCGATGCAGGATTACTGGGCGGCGCTGGCCGTTGCCGGCGATCCCAACGGCAAGGCGGGGCGAACCGCGGCACGGCCCAAGTGGCAACGGTGGGAGCCGAAACGCCCGCGCCAGATGGCCTTCGGGCCGCAACAGACAGCCATGGAAGCGGGCAAGCCGCGGGCGCCATTCTGTCGTTACACGGAGAATTTCTAGATGGGTCGGTTCCTCACGTTCGTTCTCACGGCCTTGCTGCTCGCTTTGCCCGGCGTCGCGACGGCGCAGAAGGCGCCCGGGCTCGCGTTGACCCCGCCGATGGGCTGGAACAGCTGGAACCATTTCGGCTGCAATATCGATGAGGAATTGATCCACGAAACCGCCGATGCGCTGGTCAAGTCGGGCCTGCGCGATGCCGGCTACGTCTACGTCAACCTCGACGATTGCTGGCAGCTTTCGCGCGACGAGCGCGGCGACATTCAGCCCGATCCGGCGAAGTTCCCCTCGGGCATGAAGGCCCTCGGCGAGTACATCCACGCGCGCGGCCTCAAGTTCGGCGTCTACAGCGACGCGGGGGAGAAGACCTGCGGCGGCCGCCCCGGCAGCCAGGGCCACGAGTTCCAGGATGCCGCGCAATACGCCCGCTGGGGTGTCGACTACATCAAGTACGACTGGTGCAGCACCGGCACGGGCGAGGGCGAGCGCAACCCGCGCGAGGCCTATGCGACGATGAGCCGCGCCATCGCCGCCTCGGGCCGGCCGATGATCCTGTCGATCTGCGAGTGGGGCGACCACAAGCCCTGGCTCTGGGGCCGCGAGGTCGGCCAGTTGTGGCGCACCACCGGCGACATCACCAATTGCTGGGACTGCATCGTCAATCACGGCAGCTGGTTCAGCTCCGGCATTCTCTCGATCCTCGACCGCCAGGACGCGCTGCGCGCTTATTCCGGGCCGGACGGATGGAACGACCCGGACATGATGGAAGTCGGCAACCTGCCGACCCCGGCGGAGAACCGCTCGCACTTCGCGATGTGGACGATGCTCTCCGCCCCGCTGATCATCGGCACCGATGTCGAGGCGATGAAGCCGGCGATCCGCGACCTGCTGGCCAATCGCCGCCTGATCGCCATCGACCAGGACGCGCTCGGCATTCCGGCGATGAAGTGGATCAGCCGACCGGGCCTCGATTACTGGGCCAAGCCGCTCAAGGACGGGCGCTGGGCGATCGCGCTGCTCAACCGCGGCGACGCGCCGGTCAGCGCGCGGCTCGACTGGGCGAGCGTCGAGCTGACCGATGCGCTCAAGGACAAGAAGGCCGATTTCGCCAAAACGCGATACCGCCTGACCGACGTGTGGACCGGACAGGCGGCGGGCACCACCGCGGCGCCGCTCGAACGCACCGTCGGCCCGCACGACACGCTCGTGTTCACGCTTGATCCGGCGTGAGCACGATGGAGCAGGGGAGAGCAGAATGAGAGCCATCGCCGTGTTGGCCGCCGCTTCGGCGCTGGCCTTCGGATTTGCCGCCCCGGCGGCCGACGCGCCGAAGTCGCTGCCGGTCGGCGCCTGCATCAACATGGGCGATCAGCTCGAGGGGCAGAGCGAAACCGCGCACGGCGGCGCACGGATCGAAGCAAGCGACTTCAAGCGCATCCGCGCCGCCGGGTTCACCACCGTGCGCATTCCCGTGCGCTGGTCGGACAAGACTGGGCCGGGGCCCGATTACAAGATAGACCCGAAGTGGATGGCGCGCGTCACCACCGTGGTCGATCAGGCGCTCGCCGCGGGCCTCAACGTCATCCTCAACGATCACCACTTCAACGCGCTCGATGCGGATCCGCCGGCCAACAGCGCCAAGCTGGCGGCGCTGTGGGCGCAGATCGCGCCGCAGTTCGCCGATCGCCCGACCTCGCGCCTGTGGTTCGAGATCGAGAACGAGCCGCACGAGAAGCTGACCAATGCGGTCCTGGGCGAAACCTTCGCCCCGGCGCTCAAGGCGATCCGGGCGAGCAATCCCGACCGCCCGGTGGTGATCGGCGGCGAGAACTGGTCGGGGATCGACTCGCTGGCGACGCTCGAATTGCCCGATGACCCCAACGTCTATCCGACCTTCCACTATTACGAGCCGTTCGATTTCACCCATCAGGGGGCCGGGTGGGTCGATCCGTCGCCCAAGGTCGGGCGTACTTACGGCACACCGGCCGACGTCGAGCGTCTGGTCAGGGACACCGCCAAGATCAAGGCCTATGTCGCCCGCTCCGGGCTGATCCCGTTCATGGGCGAGAGCGGCGCTTACGACGCGTACATTCAGCTCGAGCAAAGGGTGCAATACACCCGCGCGGTACACGATGCGTTTGCCCCGCTCGGCGTTGGAATCTGCGGCTGGGCCTACACCAACACATTCCCGTATTACGATCACAACACCAAGCGCTGGCTCCCGGGGATGCGCGGCGCGGCCGGGTTGCCGGAGAAATAACCGAAGGGAGGGGGCCGATGATTGGAAGAGCCGCACTGGCGGGATTGGCCGCGGGGATGCTGGCGCTGTCGAGCGCCGCGCCCGGGCAGGACTTGAGTCCGGAGCTGCAGGCGCTCGACGCCCAACTGCCGGGTACGCTGATCAACGATCCGACCAGCCTCGGCTGGGCGACGCAAGGTGCGAGCCTCAAGACCAAGGGCGTCAAGGATGCGGCGATCCCGGGTGGGGGTGCCGCTAACCAATTCGAAGTCAAGCAGGCCGGCCCGCAACCTTATGCGGCCCAGGCTTTCATCCCGCTACTGAGCAAGATTTCCAAGGGAGAGACGCTGACGATCGGTTTCTACGCCCGCACCGTCACCGCCGACACCGCCGACGGCAAGGGCGTGATCGGCGTGCGCTTCCAGCAGAACGCGGATCCGTGGCCGGGCTTCGGCGAGGCGGTGGTCAAGGCCGGCCCCGAGTGGGAGTGGCATGAGGTCAGCGGCATCTCGAATGTCAACGTCGCCCGCGACGTCGCCGTTGTGGCGCTGCAGCTCGCCGGCGCAAGACAGACCGTGCAGATCGGCGAGACAATCGTCGTCAAGGGCTCGCCGGCGATCCTCGGCGCGGCGGACCCGGCGCGTCAGGCCGATGCGGCGATCGCCGCGCTAGCGGAATCGATGGAACTTCCGCCGCCGCTCAAGGACGCAGGACGGCTGATCGACCGGCCCGACGTGCGCGGCTGGGGGCATGCCGGGCCGGACGGTTCGTTCGCCGAGCTCGACGACAAGACCATCTGGCTCGGCAAGGCGACGCGGTTCACCGCCTCCCAGAAGGGCCAGAACCGCTGGGATATCGTTGCCTCGATCCCGCTGCGAGAGGGCATCGCCGAGGGCGACAAGCTGCTCATCGCCATTGCGGCCAAGACCGTGAGCGCCAGTACCCCCGACGGCAAGGCCCTCGTCGGCGTGCGCGTGCAGAGCGAGGAGCCGCCCTACGACGGTTTTGCCGATCACCTGATCGCGGTCGGCTCCAACTGGCAGCTCATCCGTATCCCCACCACCGCCACGCAGGCGATCGCCGAGGGCAAGGCGAGCGTCGCGCTGCAGTTCGCCGAGGCGCCGCAAGTGGTCGATATCGGGCCGGTCTATGTCTTCAAGACCAACTGAAACCCCGGAGATGAACGCACTTGCCCTGACGCTCATCCTCGCCCATATGGTAGCGCTATCAACGGAGAGGATGAGCACCGGCTAATGGCCGAATCGCTGCAAGATATTCTGCCGCCGGACCATGCATCCGGCACCTTCATCGGCCGCGCCCTTTCGCCGGCCGGGCCGTGCGTCATCGCGCTTCGCCAAGGGAAGATATTCGACCTCACGGACGAAGTCGCTACGGTGGCCGGGGCCATCGACCGCAAGCACTTTTCCGGCGGCGTCGATCTCGGTTCGGTCGAGCAAGGCCTGCCGCACGGCTGGACGTTGCTGTCTCCGGCCGACCTCCAGTGCATCAAGGCCTGCGGCGTGACTTTCGCGGTCTCGGCGATCGAACGGGTGATCGAGGAACGCGCACGCGGTGACGCCGGCAAGGCGGCCGAAATCCGCGACGGGCTCGAAGCCAAGGTCGGCGCGGGCATCCGCGCTGTCGTCCCGGGCAGCGCCGAAGCGGCGGAACTCAAGCAGGCGCTAATCGACGAAGGCATGTGGTCGCAGTACCTCGAAGTAGCGATCGGCCCGGATGCCGAGGTGTTTTCGAAGTCGCCTGTTCTGTCCACCGTCGGCGCAGGGGCCGAGATCGGTGTGCGTTCGGATTCGGCGTGGAACAACCCTGAGCCCGAGGTGGTGCTGGCGGTCGATCCGCGCGGCGAAGTCGTTGGCGCTACGCTGGGCAACGACGTGAACCTGCGCGATTTCGAAGGGCGTTCGGCGCTGCTGCTGTCGAAAGCCAAGGACAACACCGCGAGCTGTTCGATCGGGCCGTTCATCCGCCTGTTTGACGGCGATTTCACGATCGACGACGTGCGGGCCGCCAATGTCGACCTCACCATCGAGGGGCCCGAGGGCTACCGCCTCGAAGGGACCAATGACATGGGCCAGATCAGCCGTGACCCGCTCGATCTGGTGGCGCAGACGCTGTCGGAGCATCACTATCCCGACGGCTTCGTGCTGTTCTGCGGCACGCTGTTCGCGCCGACGCAGGACCGCGACACGCCCGGCGGCGGGTTCACTCACAAGATTGGCGACCGGGTGACGATCTCGTCGCGCCGCCTCGGCAAGCTCAGCAACACCGTGACGACCTCGCGCGATGCGCCGCGCTGGGAACTCGGCATCGGCGCTTACATGCGCAATCTCGCCCAACGCGGGCTGTCAGACAGGATTTAGGGACGCAAAATGGATACGCAGATTCTCGGTCACTACATCGGCGGCGAATGGACCGGAGCCGACGGCGCGCTGGAAAGCCGCAACCCGTCGAACACCGACGAGGTGGTCGCGCGCTTCCCCGACGGTAGTGAGGCCGAAGTAGAGCAAGCGGTCGCCGCCGCGAAGCAGGCGCAGCCGGGCTGGGCCAATGCGTCGCCCGAAGTGCGCTCCGACGTTTTGCGCAAGGCCGGCGAAGCGCTGTTCGCGCGCTCGGCCGAGATCGGCGAATTGCTCGCGCGTGAGGAAGGCAAGACCCGCGCCGAAGGTATCGGCGAGACGCTGCGCGCGGCGCGCATCCTGCTGTACTTCTCGGGCGAGGCGCTGCGGCGCCACGGCCAGACGCTGGAATCCACCCGCCCGGGCCTTGACGTCGCGACTTACCGCGAGGCGCTCGGTGTCGTCGGGCTGATCACGCCGTGGAACTTTCCGATCGCGATTCCGGCCTGGAAGGCCGCCCCGGCGCTCGCGTTCGGTAACACCGTCGTGCTCAAGCCGGCCAACATCACTTCGGCCGTTGCCGCTGCGCTGACGCAGGTGCTGCATGATGCCGGCATGCCGCCGGGGGTGTTCAACCTCGTGCTTGGCCGCGGCAAAGTTGGCCAGGCGATCGTCGATCACAAGGATGTCGCGGCGATCAGCTTCACTGGCTCGCAAGGCGTGGGCTCGAACGTCGCGAAGAGCGCGGTCGCGCGCCAGGCGCGGGTGCAACTCGAAATGGGCGGCAAGAACCCGCTGGTGGTGCTGGCGGATGCCGATCTCGACAAAGCGGTGGCGATCGCGGCGGACGGGGGCTTCTTCCAGACCGGCCAGCGCTGCACCGCCTCGAGCCGGGTGATCGTCGAGGACGCGATCCACGACAGGTTCGTCGCCGCGCTGGCCGAAAAGGCCAACGGCCTCAGGGTAGGGCCCGCGCTCGCCGAGGGGACGCAAGTCGGACCCGCGTCGAGCGAGAGCCAGTTCGAACAGAACATGAGCTATGTCGGCATCGCCACCGGCGAGGGCGGGCGGCTGGCGGCGGGCGGCGACCGGCTCAGCCTCGATACGCCCGGCTACTTCATGCAGCCGACGCTGATCGCCGACACCGACCCCGACATGCGCATCAATTGCGAAGAGGTGTTCGGCCCGGTCGTCTCGACGGTGCGCGCGAAGGACTATGCCGAGGCGCTGGAACTGGCCAATCGAGGCGAGTTCGGGCTGTCCGCCGGGATCGTCTCGAACAACGCCAAGCTGATCCGCGACTTCCGCAAGAACGTCCGCGCCGGGATGGTGATGGTCAACCTGCCGACGGCGGGGGTCGATTACCACGTGCCGTTCGGCGGCACCCGCGGATCGAGCTACGGCCCGCGCGAGCAGGGCTTCGCGGCGGTCGAATTCTACACCCAGATCAAGACGGTTTACACGGGGGATTGAGCCAAGTGGCGGAGGGAATCATGCGGCCGGTGGCGGAGGGCGCGGTCTATCCGAGCCTCGCCGGCAAGCGCGTCATCGTCAGCGGTGGCGGTACGGGAATCGGCGAGGGTATCGTCGAGGCGTTCGTGCGCCAGGGCGCGGCGGTGGCGTTCGTCGATGTCCAGGACGACGCCAGCCAGGCGCTCGTCGCGCGGCTCGCGGACGCGGCGATCGCGCCGTTGTTCGTCCATTGCGACATCACCGACTGCGTCGATTACGGCGCCAAGATCGGCAAGATCGTCGACAAGCTCGGCGGCTGCGACGTGCTGGTCAACAACGCCGCCAACGACGATCGCCACCAGGTCGAGGAAGTGACCCCGGCTTACTGGGACGAGCGGATGGCGGTGAACCTCAAGCATCAGTTCTTCGCCGCCAAGGCGGTGCTCCCGGCGATGAAGGCGGCTGGCGGCGGCTCGATCGTCAACCTGGGTTCGATCAGCTGGCACCTCGGCCTACCCGACCTGACCCTGTACCAGACCGCCAAGGCGGCGATCGAGGGCCTGACCCGCAGTCTGGCGCGCGAATTCGGCCGCTGCGGCATCCGCGTCAACGCTGTGATCCCCGGCAACGTGCAGACGCCGCGGCAGATGAAGTGGTACACCCCCGAAGGCGAAGCCGAGATCGTCGCTCAGCAGTGCCTGGACGGACGCATCCAACCGGCCGACATTGCCGCGATGGTCATGTTTCTCGCCAGCGACGACGCGCGCTTCTGCACCGCGCACAACTATTGGGTGGATGCCGGATGGAGATGAAAGCCGAGGTTCGTGAAGTCCTCCACACCGAGTGCACGCTCGGCGAAGGGGCGTTGTGGGATGCCCAGCGCAAGGTCGTCTGGTTCGTCGACATCAAGAAGCACCACGTCTGGCATTACGACCCGGCGACCGGCAGCAACGGCCGGGCCGAGGCGCCCGACCAGGTCGGCTGGGTCCTCCCCGCCGAGGACGGCCGCCTTCTCTGCGGCCTCAAGGAAGGGCTGTGGACCTTCGATCCCGAGCACCAGACGTTCACCCGCCTGACGGGCGTGCCCGGCGAACCCGCCAGCAACCGCAACAATGACGCCTGCACCGACACCCGCGGCCGCGTCTGGTTCGGCACGATGGACGACGGCGAGAAGGCCGACACCGGGCGATTCTACCTCTTCGACAAGGGCCAGGTTACGCCCGCAGGTCCGGACCACGTCTCGATCACCAACGGCCCGGCGGTGAGCCCCGACGGCAACACGATCTATTTCACCGACACGCTCGGCAAGAAGATCCTCGCCGGCGAGGTGACGGACGAAGGCGTGCGCAACGTGCGTCTCTTCGTCGACACGGCGGCCCATTTCCCGGACGCGTTTCCGGATGGCCCGGTGTGCGACGCCGAAGGATACGTGTGGAGCGGCCTCTATTTCGGCGATCGCATCGCCCGCTTCGCGCCCGACGGGAGGCTCGATGCTACGGTGGCAATGCCGACTTCCAACCTCACCAAGCTGTGCTTCGGGGGCGACGACCTCAAGACGGTCTACGTAACCTCGGCCCGCGGGGGTCTCAGTCCAGAGAAGCTTGCCGCGCAGCCGCTGGCGGGCAGCCTGCTTGCATTTGAATCGCCGGTCGCGGGGTTCGTCGGGACGAGGGTCAAGCTGGCGTGATCAAGGCCGGGGTCGCACTCGCCGCTTTCCTTTGCAGCACTACGGCGCTCGCCGCGCCCGCCTTGAGCCCGGTGTGGAGCGATCACGCGGTGATCCAGCGCGATCGGCCGATCGTGGTCGAAGGCGCAGCCAAGCCGGGGGAGAAGGTTGCCGGGACGCTCGGCGACGCGACCGCCAACGCCACGGCAGGCAAGGACGGTTCCTTCGCACTGATCTTCCCGGCGCGACCGGCCTCGAGCGATCCGGTCTCGCTGGCCGTCACCGGGGCTGACGGCGCGGCGGCCACTGTCTCCGATCTGCTCATCGGCGACGTCTGGCTTTGCGGCGGACAGTCGAACATGGAGTTCTCGCTGTGGAATTCGGCGGGCGGAGGCCTCGCGATCCAGCAGTCGAACGATCCGGGCTTGCGCGTGCTGACCATCCCCAAGGTCAGCGCGCTCACCCCGCAGAAGGACTTCGGCGGCAAGGTCGCCTGGGCCGTCGCCTCACCCGACAGCGTCAAGGACTTCTCCGGCGCGTGCTACTTCATGGCGCGGCAGCTCCGGCGCGACCTCGAGGTTCCGATCGGCGCGATCCATTCGAACTGGGGCGGGTCGCAGATCCGCGCCTGGCTCACTCCAGAAGCCGGCGCCCGGCTTTATGGCAAGGCCGCGATGGCGCAGCTCGGCCAGTACTCCCAGGACCCGCTCGGCGCCGTCACCGCGTTCGCGCCGGAATGGGAGAAGTGGTGGACCGACCACGCCCACCAAGCGCCGTGGGACAATCCCGAAGCGCTCGAATGGCAGCCGGTGCCGCGGATGTCGGCCTGGGGCGAATGGGCCGGCACCCCGCTGGCGACGAACGGCAACGGCAACGTGTGGATGCGGCGCACGGTCACGCTGACGCCCGCGCAGGCCAAGGCCGGCGGCACGCTCAACATCGGCTTGGTCGACGACATCGACATGACCTTCGTCAACGGCCATGCGGTCGGCAACACCTCGAGCTGGAGCGACGAGCGGCATTACCGCGTGCCCGCTTCCTACCTCAAGCCGGGCGCTAACGAAGTGATGGTGCTGGTCACCAACAGCTACGGCCAGGGCGGGATGGAGAGCAAGCCTGAGCGGCTGTCGTTCGACGTCGCTGGAGGCGAAAGCATCCCGCTCGGCGAAGGCTGGCGCTACTCGATCTCCAAGGTCACGGATTACCCGCCGCGCGCGCCGTGGGACGGGATCGCCGGGATCGGCGTGATGCACAACAAGATGATCGCCCCGTTCGGCCACTTCGCCCTCGCCGGCGGCGCGTGGTATCAGGGCGAGAGCGACGTCGGCATCCCTGGCTACGCCGACCGCCTGAGCGAGCTCATCGCCGGCTGGCGCCAGCAGTTCAACCCGAACCTACGGATGCTCGTGGTCCAACTGCCCAACTGGGGCCCGGTGGCGGAGCATCCGACCGCCTCGGACTGGGCGGAAATCCGCAACGAGGAATTCAAGGCCGTCGCCGCCGACAAGAACGCCGCGCTGATCCCGACGCTCGACATCGGCGAGAACGACAACTTGCACCCGCTCGACAAGCTCCACGTCGGCCTGCGCCTGGCGATGGGCGCCGAAGGCAAGCCGCTGATCATGCCGGTCTCAGCCCGGCGCGACGGAGACAGCGTGGTGGTCAGCTTCTCGGGAGTCGAGGGGGGGCTGCACACCTGGAGCAGCGGCCAGGCCATCGGGGTAGAGCTGTGCGGCACGACGCAGGATAGCTGCCGCTATGCGCTCGCGGCCGCTGCGGGCGACACGCTGCGCATCGCCGCCGACAGCCGGGCCGCGACGCGGGTGCGCTACGCCTGGATCGATAGCCCGGCGGTCAACCTCTATGACGGCCGCGCGCTGCCGGTGCCCGGCTTCGAGCTGCCGATAGTCCCATGACGGTGACCTTGCGCGGGGGCGGCTGGGAAGCCACGCTGCGGCCCGAGGTCGGCGGCTCGCTGGCCTCGCTGACGCTCGGCGGCTCGGAAGTGCTGCGGACGATGCCCGACAGCTCCGCCAGCCCGCTCGACGCCGCCTGCTTTCCGCTCGCGCCTTACTGCAACCGCATCCGCGATGGGCGCTTCGCCTTCGCCGGCCGCGAGATCTTCCTCCCGCCGAACTTCCCGCCGGAAACGCACAGTATCCACGGTCTTTCGTGGCAGCGCCCGTGGCGGATCGACCGCCAGTCCGCGAACAAATGCGTGATCGTCGACGACTATGACGGCACGGGCCCGTGGCCCTGGGCCTACCGCGCCGAACAGCGCGTGCGGCTGGGCGAGCAAGGCTGCGCGGTCACGCTTGTGCTGACCAACTGCGGCGATACGGCAATGCCGGCCGGGCTTGGCCTGCACCCGTATTTCCGCCGCGGCGCCAAGCCTCAAGTGCGCTTCAGGTCCGACTACGTCCTATTGAGCGACACCGAATGCCTGCCGACCGGCGTCACCGCTCCGGCGGATCATTTCGCCGATTTCCGCGACGGCGCGGCGCTGCCATCGGAGACTGTCGACCACTGCTTCGCCGGGTGGGGAGGGGAGGCCGCGATCGAGGACGAACGCGGCACGATCCTCATCACCGCCTCGGGCGCTCCGCATCTGCACTTCTACGCCCCCGCCGACGGTAGCGCGCTGTGCTGCGAACCGGTCAGCCACACTCCAGACGCGCCCAACCGCTCACCGGACGCCATGACCGTACTCCCGCCCGGCTGCTCGGCCACCCTGACGATGCGGATTTCGGCCGCTCCTCGCTGACCTTCGCCGGCTCTACGCGATAACCCTTACGAGACGCTCACGCGACTTTGACCACACTTGTGTGAGGGCCTTTCGCGGATGTCTACGCAATTGGATATTGAGCCGGATCACGCGCGGTCGGAGCCGCGGACGAACATGTTCGTCATGGCAAGCGTCTGTGCGACCACGGCATCCGGTGCCGTGAAAATCCGCAATCTCTCCCCTCACGGTGCCCTGATCGAGAGCGCAGTACTGCCCGTAGTTGGCGAGTCATTGGAGTTGAAGCGGGGCCCTTTGTTTGCCGCGGGTCTGGTGGCTTGGCGACACGGCAATAGAGCTGGCTTGAAGTTTGATCGGCCGATCGCGGTTATCGATTGGCTTCCTGCCGCGCATTCCGCTCAGCAATCGGTGGAGAATGCGTTTCAGCAGGTCAAAGCCGGTCTGGCCGACAATTCCAGGATCGAACTTCCGGTTGCGCGAGATTCAAATGACCCCGATCAATTGCGCCGGGTTGCGCGTGCGCTCGACTTGTTGGCGGATGCCTTGGCGGATGATGAAGGTATCGTGGTGCGCCATGCCGAAAAGCTCCAGGTTCTCGATATCGCTTCTCAAATCCTCCGCAAGCTTGCCAATGCCGAGGACTAACTATCCCGTCAGCCGCGCGCGCTGACGATGCGGATTTCGGCCCACTTCGGCTGATCCAGCCAAGGGGCAGATCGGAACCGGATGATCGACGGCTGCCGGAATGTCCTGCAAGGGTGGGAAGTGGGCGTTCGGCGGCGTGCGGTCGCGGCCGCTCACCTGTCAGGAAGCCTGTAAACGGACAACGTGCAATGCGCACCAACCTGTGTACCGTGGTGCGGAGAAGCCCACGAGTTAAGGGAGTGCCATGCTGGATAGGTCTGTTTCCCGTCGTCGTTTCACCCGCTGGCTGGCCGCGTCGCCGCTTGCGTTGAGTTGGGCGGGACGTAGCTGGGCGGAGTGGAACAACCTCGCAACGCCGCCGGTGTTCGCCAGCATTGATGCGCCGTCACTCAGCCCTATAGAAACCGCCGCTTCGCTTTACCGCCCGAAACAGGTGACACTCCTCGGCGGCCCGTTTGCGCAGGCGCAGGCGGCGAATATCGGGTATATGAAGCGCCTCGACACGAATCGGCTGCTCCACGTCTTTCGGATCAACGCCGGCCTGCCGAGCACAGCCACGCCGTTGGGCGGCTGGGAAGACCCGGCTTGCGAGCTGCGCGGACATTTCGTTGGACACTATCTTTCCGGCTGCGCGCTGGGCTTCGCCGCGACCGAAGATGCCGGGCTCAAACAACGCGGCGACCGCCTGGTGGCGGGGCTCGCCGAATGTCAGCGCAAGATCGACAAGAAAGGCTATCTGAGCGCGTTTCCCACCTCCTATTTCGACCGGCTGGCGGCGGGCGCCGATGTGTGGGCGCCTTTCTATACCGTGCACAAGATTTTCGCCGGCCTGCTCGACATGCACGAGCTTGGGGGCAACGCCGAAGCGCTGCAGGTCGCGCTAGGAATGGCGCGCTGGACGGACGATTGGACGGCCGCGCGCGCCGAGCAGGATATGCAGAAGATCCTCGAGGTCGAGTTCGGCGGCATGAACGACGCCTTCTATCGCCTCGCGGAAATCACCGGCGAGGCACGCTGGCTCGCGGTTGGCGATCGTTTCACAAAGAAGCGCGTGTTCGAGCCGCTGGCCGGCCGGAAAGATATGTTGCGCGGGCTGCACATGAATACCCACGTACCCCAGGTGATCGGCGCGGACCGCCGCTTCGCACTCACCGGTGACCACAGGTTTGCGGACGTGTCGGATTTCTTCTGGCAGACCGTCGCGGGCGCTCGCACTTATGCGACGGGCGGCAGCAGCAACAACGAGCACTGGTGCACCGAGCCCCATCATCTCGGCGCGGAATGGGCGAACGGCGATCACCATCAGGAGAGCTGCTGCTCCTACAATATGCTCAAGCTCGGGGCCCAGCGCTTCATTCGCGAACCCAGTGCCGCCATCGCCGACTATTACGAGCGGATCCTGGTGAATCAGCGGCTGGCCACAATCCAGCCCGACACCGGGATCACCGCATATTTCCTGTCACTCACGCCCGGCGCGTGGAAGACCTGGGGCACCGAGGACACCACCTTCTGGTGCTGCAACGGCACGGGTCTCGAGGATTTCGCCGTCCTCAACCGCATGATCTATGCGCACGATGCGCAAGGGATATGGGTCAACCTGTTCATTCCCTCGCGCCTCGCCACGAAGGACGGCGTGCGCTTGCGGCAGGAAACCGATTTTCCTGCAAGCCCTGCAAGCCTGATTCGGATCGAGGCGGCACCCGAGCGACCTTGGACCTTGCGTTTGCGCGTGCCCGGCTGGACCACCAGCGAGGCACAGGTGACGGTGAACGGCCGGCCCGTGGAGGGCATGGCGACTCCCGGCAGTTACTTGTCGCTAACCCGCGTGTGGCGCGCCGGCGACCGCGTGGAACTCCGGATGCCGATGACCAGCCGGTGGGAGAGATTCGAGGACCGTCCGAACATTGCCGCGCTGGTGCACGGACCGGTGGTCCTCGCGCAGCAGATGCCGCTCGGCACCATCCCGGCGGCGCTGATGAATGAACAGGGCCCCACAGTTTCTAAGGCTCCGCCGCGGGTTGCCGCCGCCGTTTTGCCCGCCGACCTGCCAGGCAGGCTGCGGCCCAAGTCGGATGGGTCGTTCAGCTTCGTTGCCGATAGCGGCGGTCGCACAGTCGTGTTCCGCCCGCTGACGGACAGCGATGAGCGGTTCGCGGTCTATAGCCAAATCGCGTCGACTTGAGCCCAACATCGCGCCGCCGACCCCTCAACGTGTCGGGTGTGGCAAGCCAATTGGTCTTGCCCGTGCGACTCAGTGGTTGTGCCGCGGGAGCTTGTGCGCGGTGCCGCGGTACTTGAGGGCGAAATCCATCACCCCGCCTTCGCCGAGCTGGCCGGTCTTCTCGCGATACAGCTCTTCCCAGGGCGTGCGCGATTCGGGGATCGGAGGCGCGGGGTCGTCGGCCTTGCGGTGGGCGATCTCGGCTTCGTCGACCAGCGCGTCACAGGTGCGGGCGCCCAGGTCGACGCGGATCGTGTCGCCGGTGCGCAACCAGGCGAGCCCGCCGCCGGCGGCGCTTTCGGGGCTGGCGTTGAGGATCGAGGGGCTGTCACTGGTGCCCGACTGGCGCCCGTCGCCGAGCGTCGGCAGCCACTGGATGCCGCGCTGGAGCAGCGCATCGGGTGGCTGCATGTTGACCACCTCGGCGCTGCCCGGCCAGCCGATTACACCGCTGCCGCGCATCACCAGGATGCAGTTCTCATCGATGGCGAGCGAAGGATCGTTGATCCGTGCGTGGTAGTCGTCGCCGCCGTCGAACACGATCGCCCGCGCCTCGAACACATTTTCGTGACCAGGGCGGCGGAGGTAGCGCTGGCGGAAGTCTTCCGAGATCACCGAGGTCTTGAGGATCGCGAAATCGAACAGGTTGCCGCTCAGCACCAGGAACCCGGCCTTGTCCTGCAGCGGGTCGGCGTAGGGGCGGATCATCTCACGGTCGTCGCTCTCGCGCCCGGCAAGGTTCTCGGCGATGGTCTTGCCGGTGCAGGTGAGGCAGGCACCGTCGAGCTGGCCGGCCTGGAGCAGCTCCCACATCGCCGAAGGCACGCCGCCCGCGCGGTGGAAGCGTTCCCCGAGGTACTGCCCCGCAGGCTGCATGTTGACCAGCAGCGGCAACGCATAGCCGTTCTGCCAATCCGCCGGTTCTAGCTCGACCCCTGCGTGCCGGGCGATCGCCACCAGGTGCGGCTGCGCGTTGGACGAACCGCCGATGGCGGTGATCGTGGCTACCGCGTTGAGGATCGCCTCGCGCGTCAGAATCTTGCTGGGCCGCAAGTCCTCGGCCACCATTTCGACGATGCGCTGGCCGGTGCGATAGGCGTATTGCCCGCGCTCGCGATAGGGGGCGGGGATCGCCGCGCAGCCGGTCAGCGACAGGCCGAGCGCTTCGGCGACGGCGTTCATCGTGCTCGCGGTGCCCATCGTGTTGCAGTGGCCGGCGCTCGGCGCGCTGTCGAGCGCGCGACGGAGGAACTCCGCCTCGTCGATCTCGCCGGCGGCCAGCTTGCGGCGGCTGCGCCAGATGACCGTGCCCGAACCGACCAGTTCGCCTTCGTGGTGGCCGTCGAGCATCGGCCCGCCGGACAGGACGATGGCCGGGATGTCGACGGTGCTGGCGGCCATGATCTGGCTCGGCGTGGTCTTGTCGCAACCGGTGGTCAGCACCACTCCGTCGATCGGGTAGCCGGTGAGGATCTCGACCAGCCCGAGGTAGAGCAAGTTGCGGTCGAGCGCGGCGGTTGGCCGGCGGCAGTTCTCGAAAATCGGGTGAACCGGGAATTCCATCGGGATGCCGCCCGCGTCGCGGATACCGGCCTTGGTCCGTTCGGCCAGATCGACGTGGATGCGGTTGCACGGGGATAGGTCGCTGCCGGATTGGGCGATGCCGATGATCGGCTTGCCGCTGCGCAGCTCTTCCGGCGTAACGCCATAGTTCATGAAGCGTTCGAGGTAGAGCGCGGTCTGGTCCCACCGCTCGGCGTTGTCGAACCAGTCGCGGCTGCGCAGCCGGCGCTTTTCGGTACCTTCGGTCATGGTCAGTTCTTTCCGCGAACGGCGCGGGT
>Ga0105246_10000543_pt1 | contig 20728 bp, 23 predicted proteins | sample KBSM64metaG_FD_99694 | JGI IMG/M metagenome (GOLD analysis project Ga0105246, IMG submission 99694) | Miscanthus rhizosphere microbial communities from Kellogg Biological Station, Michigan, USA - KBS M6-4 metaG | ecosystem: Host-associated > Plants > Roots > Rhizosphere > Soil | place... | reverse complement strand
TGAGAGCGCGGAGGAAGGCCTTGGCACCTCCGCGGCGCTTGCCGCGCGGTGGGCGGCCGGGTGCGACGCATTGTTGATCGTGCTTGCCGACATGCCGCTCGTTTCGGTGGAAACGCTACGCAAGCTTGTCGCGGTTGGGTGTCCGGCGGCTGTCGCCTACCAGGACGGAAAGCCCGGCGCGCCCGCGTATTTCCCCGCGACGCTTTTCCCGGCGCTCCACGCGCTCACCGGCGATCGCGGCGCGGCGCAAGTGCTGCGCGGCCTCGCCAATGTCAGGCTGATCGAAACAAGACCCGAAGAACTGCGCGACGTCGACCGGCCCGAGGACCTGGTCGACGTCGCGGCAATCCTCCGCTCCCGCTAGGCGGTTGCCAGAAGTTTCCTGTCAATCGGCAGGCTGCGGATGCGCTTGCCAGTCGCGGCGAACACGGCGTTGGTCACGGCCGGGATCACCGGCGGCAACGCCGGTTCGCCGAGGCCGGTCGGGGCGTTATCGCTGGGAACGAACTCCACATGAATCTGCGGCACCACCGGCATGCGTGGAATGGCGTAATTGTGGAAATTCGAATTAGTCACCGCGCCCTTGTCGAGCTCAACCGCGAGCGATAGCGCCTGGCCGATCCCGTCGATCGCCGCGCCCTGAACCTGGTTGAGCGCGCCGAACGGGTTGATGATCGTGCTGCCGACGTCGCCCGCGATCCACACGTTGTGGACCGAGACCGTGCCGGTCTTGCTTACGCTGACTTCGGCGACTTCGGCGAAATGGCCGAGGTGACTGTAGTAATAGCCGAAGCCGAGCGCGTGCCCGTCAGGCAGGGCGGCGTGGCCCCAATTGGACATCGCCACGGCCTTCTTGATCACGTTGCGCATCCGGTCAGGATCGAAGCCCGGCTGCTTGCCGAAGAAGCCCTGCTGCGCCGGTTCCGCCTTCGCGTCGTCGATCAGCTCGAGCAGCAGCGTCGGCAGGTCTGTGCCACGTTCGTGCGCTACTTCGTCGAGGAAGGACTGGAACACGAAGCTGAGCGCGTTCGAGGTTGGCGCGCGCAAAGCGCCCATCGGCACCGCGGTCTTCATTTTGGTCTGACCGTAGGAAGCGTTCGGCACGAAGGCGTAGGGGAAGTGGTCCTTCGGCATCGTCGCCGGATTGAAGCTGCCGTCGCCAAGGTCGAAGGTGACGAAGTGATCCTCGATCGCCGTCAGCTTGCCGTTGTCATCGAGCGCCGCGCGGAGGCGGTGCCAGCCGGCAGGGCGGTAATGGTCGCTGCGGATGTCGTCCTCGCGGCTCCAGATGAGCTGCACCGGCGTGTCCGGCATCTTCTTCGCGACCGCCGCCGCCTGGTGCATGAAGTCGTTGATCAGCCGCCGCCCGAAGCCGCCGCCCATGCGCGTTATGTGGACGATCACCTTGTCTTCCGGAAGGCCGAGCATCTTGGCGACGCTGGTCTGCCCGCCGTTCGGCGTCTGCGACGGTGCCCACATCTCCATCGTGCCGCTGTCCGAATGCCACTGCGCCGTGCAGTTCATCGGTTCCATAGGCACGTGGGCGAGGAACGGGTAGTGATACTGCGCGTCCACCGTCTTCGCTGCCGAGGCGAAGGCCGCGGCGGCGTCACCCTTGGCGTTGAGGCTTTCGGCCGGCTTGCCACTCGCCATGAACGCTTTCGCCTGCTCATCGTAGCCCTTGGTGGAATGGGTGGCCCACTCGCCGTTGTCCCATTTCACGGCAAGCTTGCTGCGCGCCCTGTTCGCGAGCCACCAGTTCTTCGAGATGACCGCGACACCGTCGACCAGTTCGTCATGGCCGCCTTTGCCGGGGACGGCGAAGGTATCGATGATGCCCGGTTCCGCTTTCGCGGCCGCCAGGTCGGCCGACACGTACTTCGCCCCGAACACCGGCGCCCGCTCATAGGCCGCGTAGACCATGCCCGGCAGCTTGGTGTCGACGCCGAAGATCGGCTCGCCATGGACGATCTTCGGGCTGTCGATGCCGCCGATCTTGCGCCCGATGATGGTGAAGTCCTTAGGGTCCTTCAGGGTGACCTGGGCCGGATCGGGCACCGGCATCGTCGCGGCGAGCGAGGCGAGCTGGCCGTAGCTCATCGTGCGGCCGGTCTCAGGCTCGATCACATGACCCTTCTCGGTCTTCAGGCTGCTGACCGCGGTGCCCATGTCCTTGGCGGCTGCTTCGAGCAGCATCTGCCGCGCCGCCGCGCCGACCTGACGCATTGGAATCCAGTTCATTGGCGTCGCGAAGCTGCCGCCGGCGAACTGCGTGCCGTATTTCTTGGCGTCGGAATCGCCCTGCACGATCCGAACCTTGTCCCAATCGGCGTCGAGCTCCTCGGCAATCAGCATCGGCAGCATCGTCTTGATGCCCTGGCCGATCTCCGGGTTCTTGCCGACGATCGTGATCGTGGTGTCCGGCGCGATTGTGACGAAGGCGTTGAGCGAGGCGGCCTTGCCGCCGGTCGCCGCCTTGGCGATGCCGGGAATCGTTGCGGAGAGCATCAGCCCGCCGCCGGCCAGCACGCTGGCCTTGAGGAGGGTGCGGCGAGAGACCTCGAGGGTTTCGACGAGCTCAGACATTGGCCGTGGCTCCTTCCTTGGCGGCGATCTGGATCGCCTCGCGGATGCGGCCGTAGCAGGCGCAGCGGCAGATATTGCCCTGCATCGCGCTGTCGACTTCCGCCTGGCTCGGGTTGGGATTCTTGGCCAGCAGTGCGCTGGCGGTCATCAATTGGCCGGCCTGGCAATAGCCGCACTGCATCACGTCGACGTCAAGCCAGGCCTTCTGCAGCGCCTTGCCAAGCGGCGTCTCACTCAGGTTTTCGATGGTGGAAATCTTCTTGCCGGCGAGGCTGCCCACCGGCGCCGAGCAGCTGCGCGTGGCAACGCCGTCGACATGCACTGTGCACGCCCCGCACAGGCCCATGCCACAGCCGAATTTGGTGCCGACCATGCCCAGTTCGTTGCGTAGCGCCCACAGCAGCGGCATGTCGTCGGGGACGTCGAGATTGCGCGTCTCGCCGTTGATGGTCAGCTTGGCCATGAGATTCCTCCGAAAGTCCGGACAAAGTCTACACGGATCGGGCCGTGGTGGAAAGCCGCGTCGGGCGCTGGTCGCGGCCTATATCGAGGAGGATGTCGGCGCGCGGCGGCATTTCGGCGAACATCCACTCGGTGAGGCGCTGATAATGGGCCAGGAAGCGGTCGAGCGCGGCGTCGTCCATAACCGCCGGTCCGGCGCCTAGCTTCTGTTCCTGCAGCCGCCGGTTGGCGCGGATGGCGGCGAAGTCTGGCACCCTGAGCATGACCAGCAGGTCCATGCGCGCGAACAGTTCGGCGTAATCGGAGGCCAGGCGGCGATTCACCTCCTGGCGCCAGGTCCCTTGCGGATCTTCGTCCCGTTCGAGGTCGTTGACCGGCTTGTGCAAGACGGCCGGCGGCTGCGGCGCGGCGCCGACGCACCAGCCTTCGAACAGAATGACCTGCACCGGTGTCTTGACGCGCCTTGTCTCCGGCGACCGGTCGTCGGTGGCTTTGTCGAAGATCGGCAAGTCGGCGTCCTTGCCGGCGAGCAGGCGATCCAGAATTGCCATGCCTCGCTCGATGTCGTGCGTGCCTGGAACGCCGCGTGTCGCGAATAGCGGATGGCGGTCCGCTGCAACCTTGAGCCGCTCTGCGTGGGTCAAATAGAGGTCATCGAGCGAGAGCGTGGCGCCGATCTGGTTATGCTCGACCAGCAGGACTTCGAGGAACTTGCACACTGTCGACTTGCCCGAGCCTTGCGCGCCGTTGATCCCGACAATCAGCGGCTTGCCCGCGTAGCGCTCGGCAATCTCTTCGCTGAGGGGGCGCCAGTACTGGTCGACGACGGCCCGATAGTCGGCCGGGAGCCTTTCGGCTTCGATCAGCTGCGCGACCGCGCTGCTCATGCGATCCGGTCGGGCAGCGAGCGGCCCTCGGCCCAGGCGATCACGTTGGCCAGCGCGCGTTCGCCCATCGCAATGCGTGTTTCGCGCGTGGCGCTGCCGAGATGGGGGAGGAGGACAACGTTCTCGAGACCCAGCAGCTCTTCTGGCACATACGGTTCGGCAGGATAGACGTCGAGCCCGGCTCCGGCAAGGTGGCCGCTGCGCAAGGCGTAGGCCAAAGCCGTGTGATCGACGATCCCGCCGCGCGCGGTATTGATGAGGTAAGCACCCGGCTTCATCGCGGCGAGCGCTTCGGCGCCGATCAGACCGTTCGTTTCGGCTCCACCGGGGACATGCAGCGAGACGCAATCCGACGTGACCAGCAGGTCCGTCAGAACAGGATAGAACTTCGCGTCGAGTTCGCGGACGACGTCGGGCAGCGCCTCACGCCGCCCATAGTAGGCGATTTTCATCCCGAAGCCGTGGTGCGCCCGCCGTGCGGTGGCGATGCCGATGCGGCCGAGGCCAACCAGGCCAAGTGTTTTGCCTTTGAGCGAGGAGCCGATGAGGTGCGTCGGCCGCCATCCCCGCCAGCGCCCGGCGCGCAGCTCTCGCTCGCCTTGCCCGGCACGGCGGGCGGCCATGAGCAGCAACGTCATGGCAAGGTCCGCCGTCGCGTCTGTCAGGACGCCGGGGGTGTTGGTGACGGCGATGCCCTTGGCCTTGGCCGCGGCGAGGTCGATGTGCTCGAAACCGACGCCGTAGTTGGCGATTAGTTCAACACGGTCGCCGCCGGCGATCACCTGCGCGTCGATCCGGTCGGAGACGGTCGGGCACAGCACGTCGTACTCGCCCATCGCCGCTGCCAGTTCGGCGGCGCCGAGGGGGACGTCAGCTTGCGTGAAGGTGGCGTCGAACCGCTCGGCCAATTGCCGCTCGACATCCTCCGGCCAGCGCCGGGTGACCAGGACGCGCGGTTTCGCCAAGCCTCAGGCCTTCATGCCTTCAGTGATCCGCTGGGTCTCGGCCCGGGTCGATTCCGGGCCAGTGTTGCGCTTGTGGATGCCGCCCTGGCCCTGCGGCATGAACAGCGGCGGATCGCCTTCGCGCTGCTTGAGGCCGAACAGGTTGAACAGCCCCGGATGGCGGCCAAGCCCGCCGAACATGTCGAGCAGGCTGTCGATCCACGGGCGCAGCGGGTCGTCGTCCGCCAGCGCGGGCGAGTTCTTGCACACCGAAGCGGTGAAAAGGATCGACCCGAGTATGCGGTAGTCGGCATAGTTTGGCGTGTCGCCGCCGAGGTACTTGCCTTCGCGCAGCGCGATTCGCAGCGGCTCGAGCGCGGCGGAGATTTGCGGCAGGCGGTTTTCGTAGCCCTCCTGCATCTCCTCGAGCGTCTTGCCGAGCATCTTCTCGCGCGAATAGGTGATGTACTCGTGGTCCTCGGGGCTCGCGAGGTCGCGGTAGCTGACGCAGTTGCAGCGCATCCACGGGCCAGTGGCGACGCCCCAGAACCACGCATCGAGCGCGCGCGTGACGATGGCGACGCTCGGGTGCGGAATCAGCATCGGCCGGTCGGGATATTTCTCGTCGAGGTATTCGACGATGCCCCACGAATCGAGCACCCACTGGCCGTCGTCGACGATCGCCGGCAGGCGCTCGGTCTTGCCGCCGGTGCGCTCCGGAATTCCGGTGAACCCGCCGGGGACCACGTCGAGGTCGAAGCCCTTGTGCTTTAGGGCATATTTCGTCGCCCACACGAACGGGCTGATTGTCGCGCCTGTCGACAGCGCGAGATCGTAGAAGGTGATGGTGTTGTCTTTGGCCACGGGACGGCTCCTCTCGACAAGATTGACTTTGTCCGTTCTGCTACCGTGTGGTGGGACAAAAGGGAAGGTCGGATACTCTGGCGCGGCGCGCGGCTCATGTCTATTGCCGAGGCATGACAGAAATCGCATCTGTTTCGCTGTCCCGCCCTCTAGCGGAGTTCTCGCGCGAGCTCGGCCAGTCGTTTGAGGAGTTCGGCTTCGCCATCGTCCGCGACCACGGCATCCCCGCCGACCTGATCGCCCGCGCCGAGGACCAGGCAAAGGCGTTCTTCGCCCTGCCGGAAGCGGTGAAGATGCACTACAAGATTGCCGGCGGCGGCGGCGCGCGCGGCTATACGCCGTTCGGGATCGAGACCGCCAAGGGTGCCACCGCGCGCGACCTCAAGGAATTCTGGCACGTCGGCCGGGAGCTTCCGAAGGGCGACCCGCTCGAGCGGTTTATGGCCCCGAACGTATGGCCGGACGAGGTTCCAGGCTTCCAGGAGACGTTCGAGGACCTTTATGCTGCCCTCGAAAAGGCGGGACTGCGGATCCTGTCCGCGATCGCGCTGCACCTTGGGCTGCCCGAGCATTACTTCGATGCCACGGTCGAGAACGGCAATTCCGTGCTGCGGCTGCTCCACTACCCGCCGATTTCGGAAGCTGCCGAAGGCGAGATCCGCGCCGCGGCGCACGAGGACATCAATACGATCACCCTGCTGCTCGGGGCCGAAGAAGCCGGTCTGCAGTTGCTTTCGAAGCAGGGCCAGTGGCTGCCCGTCTCACCGCCGCCGGGCGCGCTGGCGGTCAACATCGGCGACATGCTGCAGCGGCTGACCGCCGGGCGAATGCGCTCGACCACGCACCGGGTGGTCAACCCGGTCGGCCCGGCAGCGCGGCGGGCGCGTTACTCGATGCCGTTCTTCCTCCACTTCCGCCCCGACTTCCTGATCGATTCCGAAAAGGAGCTGGGCGTGGCGCGGCGGGAGGACCCGATCAGCGCGCACGACTACCTCGCCGAGCGGTTGCGCGAGATCAAGCTGGTCTAAGAGCCAGCTTCGCATCCTCGAGCTTGACCAGGCGCCACAGCGTCTCGGTCACCGGTACAGCCACCCCAGCCGCCTGCGCTGCCCTGACGATCGCACCGGCGATCGCGTCGACTTCGGTCGGTCGGCCGGCTTTGACGTCTTGCAGCATCGAGGCTTCGTGGTCGGCGTGGTCGGTCACCGAAACGATGGTGAGGTCTAGAATCGGCTGAGGCTCGATGCCAATTCCGCTGGCGTTGGCGGCTGCCACGCCTTCGAGCACGACGGCTCGGATCAGCGCGTTGCTTTCTTCGTGCGTGCCGAGGAAGCCGGGCGTGCGACGGGTCAGCGCGCACAGCGTGTTCATCGCCGAGTTGAAGATCGCCTTCGACCAGATCGCTGCCTGGATCGCGGGTTCGAGATGGGTCGGCAGGCCGCCGGCGGTTAGCAGGTCCGCCACTCGCCGCGCGAAAGCCGTATCGCCACCGAACGCCGGGTAGAGCTTCGACCCGCCCTCGCCGTGGCTGCGCACGCGGCCGGGTCCGACCAGGTCGGAGGGGAGGGTGCTGACCCCGGCGATCACCCGATCGCGCGCCAGGTGGCGGGCGACCGCTTCATCATTGCCGAGGCCGTTCTGCAACGTCAGCACGTGGGTTTCCGGTCCGATTATGGCCGACACCCCAGTCAACGCGGTGTCGGTGTGGAAGGTCTTGGTGAACAGCACCACAAGGTCGACGGTTTCGCTTGCCTCTTCGGGCCGCAGCGCGGGCAACGGCAGCGTCTCGATCCCGGCGCGGGTGTCGAGTTCGAGCCCGCGTTCATTGATCGCGGCGATGTGCTCGGCGTTGACGTCGACCAGCGTGACTTCGGCGTCCGCGCGGTGGAACGCGCCTGCGTAAAGGCAGCCCATCGCGCCCGCGCCGACGACCGCGATCTTCATTGCGCCGTGTCCTTGAGCAAGGTGCCGGCGAGCAGCATCAGCAAGCGCACGTCGATCCCGTGGCCGCGCGCGCGATGTTCGGCGATCGTCTCGGCGATGCGGTCGAGCGGCACGCGGTGGACGACGATGTCCTCGTGTTCGGTGCCGCCGCCTTCGCCGACTTTGGTTAGGCCCGTCGCCCTGACCATCGTGAAGCTCTCGCCGAGCATCCCTGGCGACGAATAGAACTCGCCGAGATTCTCCCACTGCGCCGCGCGGTAGCCGGTCTCTTCCTCGAGCTCGCGCTTCGCGCTTTCGAGAGCCTCTTCGCCCTCGGTTTCGTCGCCGATCAGACCGGCGGGCAATTCGAGGCAAAACTTGCCGAGCGGGACGCGATATTGCTCGACCAGCAGGACGTGCCCCGCGTCGAGCGCGAGGATGACCGCCGCGCGTATGTTGCGAGCCCGCGCCGCGTACTCCCAGCGCCCCCGCCGCTTGGCGACGACGAACCGGCCCGACCATTCGGTCACTTCGGGAGCAGCGGCGTCGGGGGGAAGCGGGCGTTCACTCACGCCTGAGGCTCATAATTCGATAAGCCGGTCTGGCAACTCGTTTACGTCGCCCTCGGCGCGCGGAAGATGTTCGGCGAGGACTTTGCCGACCCGCTCGACCGCGGCGACCACGCCCGCGCCGCAGTGGCCGCGCTTGAGTTCGGCGAGCATCGCGGCCATCGCTTCGCCCCACACTTCGGGCGCGACCTTGCTGGCGATCGCCTCGTCGGCGACGATCTCGGCGCGGCGTTCGCGCATCGACAGGTAGATGAGGATGCCGGTGCGGCCGGTGGTGCGGCGGTCGGTGCCGACCTTGAAGATCTCGATCGCACGGCGGTTGACCCGGTGGCTCTTGATAGGGCCCGGGATCAGAAAATATTTGAGTGGTGGCCATAGCTGTATCAGCCACATACCGGCAAACTTGAGGATGCCGACCAGCAGCGCGAGCCCGAAAATGCCGCGCGGGGTCCACTCGGCGTTCCACTTGCCGAGCAGGCGGTCGACCAGGCCGAGGTAGAAGTCGGGAAAGAAGGTGAGCGCGGCGATCGCGGTGAAAGCGGCCGCGGCGGCCCATACCAGCGCGACGTCGGTGTAACCGTCCGAGCGGTCGGTGACGACGGTCACGATCTCGCCCGCGGTGTTGCCCTCGGCAGCCGAGACCGCGGCGCTGACCGCCTCGTGTTCGGCTTCGCTCAGGTGCGCCATCGCCTACCAGCTCCCCGAGGCGCCGCCGCCGCCGAAGCTGCCGCCGCCGCCCGAAAATCCGCCGCCGCCGCCGAAGCCGCCGCCTCCGCCGAAGCCGCCTCCACCCCAGCCATCTCCGCCGCCGTGGCGTCCGCTGTTCATCGCCGCGTTGAGCGCGGTCCACATCAGGACGTTGCCGATTCCGCTGCCAGCGCCGCCATAATAGCGCCCGCGCTGGCGGCGGGTCATCGGCAGGATGACGAAGAACAGGATGAAGACCATCCACACGATGGCGCCGACCGGGAAGCCGTTATGGCCGCTGGCGCGTTGCTTTCCTGCGGCGGCGGCGACCTTCTGCTGCTGTTCGGGCGGCAGTTCGAGCTGCTGCATGATCCTGTCCGCACCGGCGACAATCCCCCCGGTTATGTTGCCCGCCTTGAAGCGCGGCGTCATGTCCTGGTTGATGATGTCGTAGGCGAGGCCGTCCGGAATGATCGATTCGAGCCCGTAGCCGACCTCGATCCGCACCTTTCGATCGTTCGGCGCCACCAGAAGAATGATGCCGTTGTTCTCCGCCTTGCTGCCGAGATGCCAATAGCGGCCAAGCTGGTAGCCATAGTCGGCGATATCGTAGCCCTGCAGGTCGGGCACCGTGGCGACGACGAACTGGCGCCCGGTGCGCATCTCGAAGTCGTCGAGCTTTTGTGACAGCTGCGCCTCAGCCCCGTCGTCGAGAACGTTGGCCGCATCGACGACCGGCGCCGTGCCGCGCTCGGGGAATTTGGGCGCCGCGGCGGCAGGCGTGGCCAGACCGAGCAGGACGATCGAACAAAGGCCAAATAAGTTACCAAATAGGTTCATCATCACGCGGCCTTCTCGGCAGCGGGTGACGCTGCATTATCGTTCGCGGGGATCGTCGGATGCGCGCGAATATGGCCCGTGAGCTCCGCTACACCTGCGGTGATGCCTCCCTCTAGGTCACCTTGCCGGAACAGCGGCAGGATCGTTCGCTCGATGACGTTCGCGCAGTACTCATCGCTAAACGTCGTTTCGATGCCTTTGCCTACTTCGATCCGCATCTGGTGCTCGTTGGACGCGACGATCAGCATCAACCCGTCGTTGCGCTTCTTGTCGCCCAAGGCCCACGCGTTCGCGTACTGGAACGAGAATTCCTCGATGCTCAGCTTGTGCAGCGAAGGTACGGTCACGACCGCCAACTGCGGGCCATATTTCGCTTCAGCATCGTCGAGCTCGGCGGTCAGACGTTTTTCCGCTTCGGGCGAGAGCACGTTTGCTAAATCGCGCACGCGGCCGCCCTCCCTTTCGAAATAAGGAAAGGCCGATGGCTCTGCCGCAGCCGAGCAGGCGACGAGCAGAGCCGAGACCAGGAACAGCATCAGGCGGCCCATCGGCGCCGCTCTCCTTGGCTTATTGTGCCGCGGCGGCGGGGGTCGCGGCCGGCGTCGCGACATTGTCGTTCGCCGGAGCGGTCGCACCCGTGCCGCCGGCGCCCTGCATATTCAGCGTCGGCGCGACTTCGGCGCCCGGCGTCGCCGCCTGATACTGCGCCATCGGCTTCGAGCCATAGATGACCTTGGCGGCTAGGATCGACGGGAAGGTGCGAATCTCGGTGTTGTACTCGCGCACCGCCTCGTTGTAGTCGCGGATCGCGACGCGGATGCGGTTCTCGCTGCCTTCGAACTGGGTCATGAAGCGGCCGAAGTTCTCCTGGCTCTTGAGCTCTGGGTATTGCTCGACCGAGACCAGCAGGCGAGACAACGAGCTTCCGAGCTGGTTCTGCGCGTCCTGGAACGCCTGGACTTTCGCCGGATCCTTGAGATCGTCGCCCTTGATCTGGATTTCCGGCCGCGTCGCCGAAGCGCGCGCCTGCACCACCTGGTTGAGCGTCGCGCGTTCCTGCTGCGCCGATGAGAGAACGATTTCCTGCAGGTTGGGGATGAGGTTCGCGCGTTCCTGGAACGCCGCCTGAACATCGCCCCACTTGGCCTTGGCTTGTTCCTCGGCCGTCGGCACGGAGTTCACCCCGCAACTGGCGAGACCGAACGCGGCGAGCGCGACGATGGCGAAACGTGACAGACGCGAAACGAGCGGCATGGTCATTCAACCCTCCCAATGGGACCGTGGTGTATTGCATAGATAGCACGGCTGCCGGGGCTTTCAAGAATATCCCGCCAATGGCGCACTTGTGACCGCATCCTCCCGGTGCCAGACTGCGATTTTCGCGGGATCGCACGGGGAGGATTGTCGTCATGTGGAAGGACTTCAAGGCATTCATCGCCAAGGGCAACGTGATGGACCTGGCCGTCGGCGTGATTATCGGCGCGGCCTTTGCGGCGATCGTGACCTCGCTCACCGGCGACCTGATCATGCCCTTGGTGGGCTGGATCTTCGGCGGGTTCGATCTCTCGAGCCATTTCGTCGTGCTCAGCCTGCCGGCCGATTATCACGGCTCGATGACCGACTATGCCGCGCTCAAGAAGGCCGGCGCCGCGTTGATTGGCTACGGCGCGTTCCTCACCGCGATCGTCAATTTCGTGATCCTAGCCTTCGTCATCTTCCTCCTGGTCCGCTTTGTGAAGAAGGTGGTCGACGAAGTGGAACGCAAGCAGGAGGAATCGCCGGCGGGCCCGAGCGAGGTGGATCTGCTCACCGAAATCCGAGATGAACTGAGGAAGCAGCCCTGAGCGCGGCGATACACTTCACATTAAGCCGGGAACGCCTATATGTCCCTTCGCCGGCTTCGGCCGGCTATGGCGATAAACTGCGGTGTGTAATAGGCGCAGCGGACCCGGGGGCAGTACCCGGCGGCTCCACCAAAAACCTCGGGAAACCGAGGCATTCTGATGGGGCCGAACCAGGATCGACGTGTGTTGAAAGGCATTGTTTTCGCCCGGGCTGAGTAACCCGTTAAAGGCTCAAAACCCACAAGTGCCAACGACAACGAAGCACTTGCTCTCGCTGCGTAACCTGACGGCCTAACGGCCTGACATTACAAAGCTACGAGCACGGTTCGGACCGAACCGGGTAACAGAATCGGAAACCGGGCGTCCGGGGGTACGTAGCAACAGAAACCCCCACCTTTCCGACAGCTCAGGGTCGGCGCAGTCCATCGGCGCCAGGCTTCATCCCGCCACCACCTTCACCAGCCGCCGCTCCACCGGCGCCAGCACGCCGGCCAACTCATGCCCGCGCCTGAGCACCTGGCCATGCTCGCCGAACAGCGTCCACATGCCTTGCTTGCCGCGCAGCGCCGGGCGTTTCTCGACGCGCATCTGGGGGACTTCGGCGGTGCGGCGGAAGGCGGCGAAGGCGGCGTAGTCCTTCGAGAAATCCATCGCATAATCGCGCCATTCGCCGGCGGCGACCATGCGGCCGTAGAGGTCGAGGATGCGGGTCAGTTCGACGCGCTCGAAGCCGACCTGATTGGGTTGGCGGGCCGGGAATGCGACGATCGTGCCGCCACCCGGCCCGGCGCTCATCAGCTATGGCTCCCGGTGCGGCTGCGCGAGCGGGACTTCGCGACCTCCGGTTCGGGCTCGGCGCTCTCGGGGCGCATCTTCTCGAGCTCGGCGTGCATCTGGGTGAGTCGCGCCTCAAGCTCGTCGATGCGCTGAGTGGTCGGCTCGCACGGTTCCTCGCACGGGGTGCCGTAGGGGATGAACTCACGAACGTAGGTCTCCGCCGGGACGAGCGTGCTGCGAGCTTTGAGGCCGACCATCGTGGCACCTTCTGGCACGTCATCCGTGACCACCGCACCGGCGCCGATGCGCGCCCTCTCGCCCACGATCACCGGCCCGAGGATCTGCGCGCCTGAGCCGACGATCACATTGTCCTTCAGCGTTGGGTGACGCTTGCCGGCGATGCCGTTGGTGGGATTGGTCCCGCCCAGTGTGACGCACTGGTAGATCGTCACGTTATCGCCGATCTCGGCGGTTTCGCCGATCACGGTGAACCCATGGTCAATGAACAGATGGCGCCCGATTGTGGCCCCAGGGTGAATATCTATCGCAGTGAGCCAGCGGCCAATGTGATTGACCAGGCGGGCGAGGAGGAACAGCTCCGCCTCGAACAGCCAGTGCGCCGCGCGGTGCAGGCCCAGCGCCCATACGCCGGGGTAGATCAGCACCTCCCAACGGCTGCGCGGCGCGGGGTCACGCGCGCGGATCGAGTCGAGGTAAGCGGTTAGCCGGTCGAACATATCCCGCGATTCTCCTGCAAAAGTCGCGCTAAAGCAAGCGCGGCTCCTCGGGCCCCTGGACAGCTTCGAGCGCCGCGCGCCAAATCGCCAGCGACGGCGGGGCTTTGCGCTCGAGGCTCACCTGGTCGATCGCCTCGACCAGCTTCTCGAGCTGCAGGTAGGAACGCTCGGCGCGTGGGACAAGGTAGGCAGCGGCTTCGTGGCCGAGCGGCAGTCCGCGCTCCTCGGCCAGGGCCAAGATCAAATCTTCGGCCAGGGCGTCGTCGGGCGGGCCGATTTCGAGCTGTAGCGCGGCGCCGAGGCGGCTTCTGAGGTCGGCCAGCGCGATCTCCCACGGCGGTTCGCCGCCGACGATCAACAACGGTCGGCCCTGTTCCTGGGCGCGGTTCCAGCGGTGGAACAGCTCGGCTTCAGGGAGCGATTGCGCGTCGTCGATGGCCTCGCCGCCATGCCTATTTTGGCCGCCGTCGGCGAACCAGCGCGCGAACAGCGACTTGCCCGAACGGGGCGGGCCCGTGAGAACGGCAGTGCGGAAAGGCCAGGTCTCCGGATGCGCCAGCGCCTCAGCGACGGCGGCGTTGCCCGATCCCAGCACGATCCGCGTCGGGCCGGCGGCGGCACGGGACAAGGGAAGGACGATCTGCGACACGCCGCTAGCGGCGAATGACGAGAATGCCGGCGACGTTGCTGACCTGGAAACCGCGCGCGCGCAAAGCCGCGGCGAGCGCGTTGACGTCGCCCGCAAAGGTCACCCGCATAACCGACGTGCCGCCAATGGCGATGCTACTGGGTGCCGCGCCGTGCACGCCGGGCGCGCTGCGGACGTAGGCCAGCGAGCTGTCGACCGAGGCGGCGTTGGGCGTAGCGAACTGCACGGTGAAGCCATTGACCGCCGCGTCGGCCGGCGGGGATGTCGATGCGGCCGCACTCGGCACTTGCTCCGGGCCGGCCACAGCGGCGGCCTCAGCGGCGCGCGAAGCTGCGATCAGCGCTTGCACTGCCGGGCTTACCTGGATGTTCTGCCGCCCGAGTGTGGGATCGGGTCGCAACTTGCCTTCCTCGAGCGCCAAGCTGAACAGCTGATCGAAGCGCGCGACCGCCTGGGCCAGCATCTGCGGCACCGCGGCCTCGTTCGGTGCGGTCATCGCAAATTCGCCGAGGTAGGTGTTGTCCGGGCCATAACGTGCCGTGAAAGTGGCCTTCACCGGGCCACCGGGCCATTGCCGCTCGAGCCGGGCCATCGGCACGATGATGTCCGACGCGCCGTAAGTGTCGAGGATGTTGTTCCACCACGCGCGACTGCGGCGGCCGATCTGGCCGTACGTCAGGAGCAGCGAATCACCGCCGGCGCCCACGGGGCGGACGTAGTCGATCGCGCTCGCTCCGGACTGGAACTCGGCCCAGGCGCGCTGCCAGGGACCCCGAACCTCGTACATCGTCTCGGTTCCGCCGGAGATCAGCACCGGAAGCGTCAGCATCGGCGCCGAATGAGCCTTTTCGCCCACGGAGCCGAGCAGCGCTCCGGCGCGTTTGCGGTCGAATACCACGCCGAGCGTGGCGACGTAGCGCCGCGGACCCACGCGTTCGCTCTGAATGAGGACGGCCGAGACCATCGATTCGATCTGACCTTGCGGCAAGTCTGGACCGCCGATCTTCTTCCACGCGAGGACCTCGGCCTGTTTCCAGCCTTGCTCGCGCGCGTCCTCCGGCGATTTGCCGACGACGTTGACGTCGATGCCGCCGACCGAGATGTCGGTGGTGGCGGCAACCGGTGGAATGCCGCGGTCGCCCAAGACCTGCGCGATCAGTGCCGCAGCGCTGGCCAGCGCCACGCCGCCCGCGATGATGGCGAGCAGGCGGCGGGCAGGGGTGAAGGGAAGCGTCAGGGCTGTCATCGGGGGAAACCGCGGGCCTTTTGCCGAAAGGCGAGTGGAAATCCAAGCGCGAAAGACTAAAGGCGAGCGCACTATGGCCACGGACGACCGCTACACCTACGAACGCGCCGGCGTATCGATCGATGCCGGCAACGCGCTGGTCAGGGCGATCGGGCCGCTGGTGAAGGCGACGCGACGGCCGGGAGCGGACGGCGAGATCGGCGGGTTCGGTGGGTTCTTCGACCCCAAGGCCGCGGGCTATTCCGACCCGCTGCTGGTCGCCGGCAACGACGGCGTCGGCACCAAGCTCAAGTTGGCGATCGACCATGATCGGCACGACACCGTCGGCATCGACTTGGTGGCCATGTGCGTCAACGACCTGATCGTCCAGGGCGCTGAGCCGCTGTTCTTCCTAGACTATTTCGCCACCGGCAAGCTCGAGACCGGTGTCGCAGAACGCGTGATCGCCGGCATTGCCGAGGGCTGCAAAACCGCGGGCTGCGCGTTGATCGGCGGCGAGACTGCCGAGATGCCAGGGATGTACGTGGAGGGCGACTACGATCTTGCGGGCTTCTGCGTCGGCGCGGTCGAGCGGGGGGAACAGGTGACCGGTGAGCGCGTCGCGCCGGGCCACGTGCTCCTCGGCCTCGCCAGCTCGGGCGTGCATTCCAATGGGTTCTCGCTGGTGCGCCGCCTCGCGGCCGACATGGAATGGCAGCTCGACGCGCCCGGCCCGTTCGACGATTCGCGCAGCGTGCTTGATGCGCTGATGGAGCCGACGCGGATCTACGTTCGCTCGCTGCTGCCGGTGGTGCGCGGCGGCAAGATCGATGCGCTGGCGCACATCACCGGCGGCGGGCTGCTGGAAAACGTGCCCCGCGTGTTGCCCGAAGGCGCGCACGCAGTGATCGACGCCGGCGCCTGGGAGCAGCCGGGACTGATGGCCTTCCTTCAGCGGCAGGGGAGCGTCGCACCCGCAGAAATGGCGCGCACCTTCAACTGCGGCATCGGTATGGTCCTTGCCGTTCAGCCAGAGCTGGCGGGCGAAGTCGTCGCCGAATTGGAAGAGGCGGGCGAGGAGGTCGCGCACATCGGCGAGGTCGCCTCAGGCCCCCGCGGGTGCACGGTTCGCGGTCCGGCGGGCAGCTGGGGCTCGGTAGAGGTCTGGGAGGCCTCGCACACCACTTGAGCTAGTCGCCGTCCGGCAGCCCCTCGATATCCTCACCCAGCGTGTCGCGCAGGTACAGTTCGCGCACCCCGACGTAAGCCACCACGAGTAGCGCACCGGCGAAGAATACGCCGTAGACACCGAACACCGCGCCGACGCCCAGGATGACGAACAACGTCAGCGCGGGGGGTATTTTCACTACGCTGCGGTTCACCCCGGGAGTCAGGGCATAGGCCTCGACAACCCGCACAAAGACATAGGCCGCCACCGTTCGCCACAGCAGGTCGCCCCCGCCCGCTGCGGCGAGGCCGATCGCGGGAATCATGGCGACGGTCGGGCCCACGTAAGGCACGAACTCCGAAAGGCCGCCGAGCAGGCCCAGCGCCGCCCAGCTCTTGAGCCCAGCGAGCCACAGCGCGCCGGCGATCACCAGCGTCATCACGACCATCGCGATCAGCTTCGCATTGAGCCACAGGCGCAGGGCGGCCGACATTTCTCCGAGCGCGTGCTCCATCGCCGCGCGTCCGGGGGGCGGGGTGAGCAGGACGACGGCCAAGCGGTACGGGCGCGGGTCGGCGGCGATGAACATCGCCCCCACGGTAACTATCACGAAGTTGACGAGGATCTCCCCGCTGCCGAGCATCATCTGTCCGAGCCGCTTGGCGATCGCGGGGCCGCCGACCGCGACGTGCGTCGCCTCGACCACGGCGCGTCCGACCTTCGTCGTGCCGAGCCCTTGTTCGATGCTGGCGATCGTCCCGGGCAAGTTGGCGATCATGCCGCTAATCTCGCTGCCGAACTGGACCACCAGCAGATAGAAGATGACCCCGAACAGCGCGAGGACGAGCAGCGTCCCGAGCACCAGCGCCGCCTTGTGGTTCCGGAGCCCGAGCCGCTGGATCATCCGCGCGGCGCTGCGGAACATCACGGCCCCGAGCACCGAGCCGAATGCCAGCAGTAGCATGTTGGATGCCCGCCAGATGATCACGATCGCCGCGGCGGCGAGAATTGTCCACCCGAGCCGCCGCAGATACGGCCAATCTTCGGGAGAGGGTTGGAAAACCGGGCGCATGCGGGCAGGAACATGACGATTGAGCCGCGTGCCCGTTCCCCGGGCCATGGCGGCAGGAGGGCACGATAAATGACCGCAAAGGCGCGCGTGGCCGTGATGCTCTCCGGCAACGGGACGACCATGTCCTCGCTGCTGTTCAATTCGCGGCTACCCGATTGCCCTTACGAAATCGTGCTCGTCGCCAGCAACGATCCCGACGCGCGGGGGCTGAACATCGCCGAGGCGGAGGGCATTGCGACTTTCGCGCACCGGCACAAGGGTCTCGAACGCGAGGTCCACGAAGCTATCATGGACACGGCGCTGCGCGAGGCCGGCGCCGAGTACATCGCACTGGCCGGTTACATGCGCGTCCTGACCGAAAGCTTCGTGAACAAATGGGCCGGGCGGATGCTCAACACGCATCCCTCGCTGTTGCCCAAGTTCAAGGGCCTGCACACCCACGAGCGGGCGATCGAAGCGGGCGAGACCCACGGCGGTTGCTCGGTTCACGTCGTCACGCCCGAGCTCGACGCCGGGCCGCTGCTCGGCCAGATCGCGGTGCACATCCTGCCCGACGACACGCCCGACAGCCTCGAAAGGCGCGTCTTAATGGCCGAGTACCAGCTCTACCCGCGGATGTTGGCAGACTACGTCGGCCGCGAGCGCTCGCCCGACCACCTTGTAGCGCAAGTGCGCGAGCGCGCGCTGGGGTTACCCGAAACCGACGAAGCCCTCTCGCACGGGATGCCGTCGTTCGGGATCGTCAAGGGCAAGAAGTTCGCCTACGTCAGCCTCGACCATCATGGCGACGGCAAGACCGCGCTGCTGGTCAAGATCAGCGGGACCGACGAGCAGGCGCAGCTGATCGACATGGATCCCGAGCGCTACTACCGCCCGGCCTACTTCGGCGACGCCTGGGTCGGCATCCGCCTCGACCTGGGCGACACCGACTGGGACGCGATTGCCGACTGGCTCCAACGCAGCTGGCGCTCGGTCGCTCCCAAGCGACTCACGTCGCTGATCGACGCGGCGGACGCATTTTAAATCAGCCGACGATCTCACCCGGCGTGAAGAAGAACTCGATCTCGATCTTGGCGTTCTCGTCGCTGTCCGAGCCGTGGACGGTGTTGGCTTCGATGCTCTCGGCCAAGGTCTTGCGGATCGTGCCTTCGTCGGCGTTGGCCGGATTGGTCGCGCCCATCACGTCGCGGTTGCGCTTCACGGCATCCTCGCCTTCGAGCACCTGGACGACGACCGGACCGCTGGTCATGAACTCGACGAGCTCGCCGAAAAACGGGCGTTCGCGGTGCACTCCGTAGAAGCCCTCGGCTTGCTCGCGGCTCATCCAGATGCGTTTGCTGGCGACGACGCGCAGGCCGGCTTCTTCCAGCATCTTGGTGACCGCGCCGGTCAGGTTTCGGCGGGTGGCGTCGGGCTTGATGATCGAAAAGGTGCGGGTGACCGCCATGGGGATGTCCTTGAGAGCCGGTGTTGCTGGGATTTGCGCGCGCCCCTAGCGGGCGGGCGTTGCCGAGGCAAGGGTCAGGCCTTCTTGACCCACTTGCCGTCTTCCTGCGCATAATAGCTGCGCTCGACGTTCTCGCGACCATCGAACTGTCGCCACACGGCGCGCGCGGCCGGAGTGCCGGCTTCGTCGAACAGCAGGAATGCGCGCTCGAAGTCTTCCGCGCGGTCGCGCCAGAGACCGTCCGCGAGGACCGCATAGCGCGCGCCGTTTCTGGCATCGCAGTCTGACGACAGGAGAATCGGCTGCCGTTCGGCATGCGGCGCGGCGGCCTCGCCGTTGGCGAGGAAAGCCTCGGGCTTCGTCGTCCAAAGTGACTGGCCGATGGCGGCGCGCTGCCCTTCGTCCTCGGCGACCACCAGCAGCTTCTCGCCTGCGCTGCGGGTGCGCTCGGCGATCAGGGCGACAACCCGTTCGACGGGATCGCGCGAAAGCTGCCAGAAATCGAGCTGCATCAGACTATCTCATGCCGAACTACCGCCAGCCCCGCAAGCAGGCGGGCCCAGCATCGCTGGGCAACGTCAAAAACGCTCAGATTAACGATGCTTAACCATTAGCGCATACAACCGCTGCGGTTTCTAACAACGCAGCGATTGGGAGGAAAAATTCGTGCCGGCATTTACTTATGCCCGATCCGCCATGCGATATCGCAAACTCAGGTTTGCCGGCATGTTCGCTGGTGCGATCCTTTTTCAACTGGCGGGCGGGCTCGCCCGACCAATGCCAGGCGCTGAGCACCCTGCGATTTCGACGATCTTGGTCATCGCTGTCGCCGGCTTGGCGCTGATGGAACTGGCATCGTGGTACCCGCGCGCGCCATCGGCTGATGCCGATCCCAATTCGGTCGTCAGAGTCAGCTGGAATGCAGATGGCCTTACCGTACCGTATGGTGAGAACGCCGGAACTTATCCCTGGCGCTTGATCGGCAGGATCGACCTTTATTCCTTTAGCACTCCGAATGCCAGGCAGGCGCATGTCGGGCACAGCCTCCTGATCGAAGTGTTCAAAGACGGACAATTGCGGCAGCTGATCTTCGCGCCGCGCAGCCTCAACATGGGCGACCGGACGATGCAGAACGTGATAAACGAGATGAACGACCTTCACGAGCGCGCCTTGCTTGGCGCCAAAACGCGCGCAGCCTGACCAGGCGAAGACTCGCGCCGCCGACGTTCAGCCCTCGACCGTATCGCGCACGAAGCGGTCGATCAGCCGCACGCCGAAACCGGTCGCGCCCTTGTCCCAGGTGGCGCCGGCCTTGTCGGCCCAGACCATCCCGGCGATGTCGAGGTGCGCCCAGGGCGTGCCGTTTTCGACGAAGCGCTGGATGAATTGCGCTGCGGTGATCGAGCCGGCGTAGCGTGGGCCGACGTTCTTGATGTCGGCGATCGGGCTATCGATCAGCTTGTCGTATTCCGCGGACAACGGGAAGCGCCACAGCTTGTCGCCGCTCGCCTTGCCGGCGGCGAGGAGGTTTTCGGCTAAGCGGTCGTTGTTCGCGAACACGCCGCCGTGTTCGTGGCCGAGCGAGATGATCATCGCCCCGGTGAGCGTGGCGAGGTCGACGATCGCCGCCGGCGAGAATTCCTTCTGCACCCAGGTGATCGCGTCGCACAGCACTAGCCGCCCCTCGGCGTCGGTGTTGAGAACCTCGACCGTCTGGCCGGACATCGTGGTGACGATATCGCCCGGGCGCTGGGCATTGCCATCGGGCATGTTTTCGACCAGCCCGCACACACCGATGACGTTGGCCTTGGCCTTGCGCCGGGCGATCGACAGCATGGCCCCGGCGACGGCGCCGGCGCCGCCCATGTCCCACTTCATGTCTTCCATGCCCGGCGGCGGCTTCAGCGAGATTCCGCCGGTATCGAAGGTGACACCCTTGCCGACGAAGACCGTCGGCTTGGCGGCCTTCGCCCCGCCGAGCCACTTGAGCGCCAGCAGCCGCGCCGGCTTCGCCGAGCCTTGCGACACGCCAAGCAGGGCACCCATG
>Ga0105246_10000539_pt1 | contig 20755 bp, 17 predicted proteins | sample KBSM64metaG_FD_99694 | JGI IMG/M metagenome (GOLD analysis project Ga0105246, IMG submission 99694) | Miscanthus rhizosphere microbial communities from Kellogg Biological Station, Michigan, USA - KBS M6-4 metaG | ecosystem: Host-associated > Plants > Roots > Rhizosphere > Soil | place... | reverse complement strand
CGTCCCTATAGGCACGGCCCCGTATCCGCCGGGCGGGCACGGGGCCGTGCATGCCCGCAGTCTGGCTGAACGTCAGCAGCTCAGCCCAAGGATCGACCCAGTTTCTATGGACGGCCGACGACGACCGGCGTAACTTAACGTCCAAACGCCGTGCCGGGGAGGTGAGTGTTTTGGCCAGGTATTTGGGGCACGGTGCCATTTCCCTTCTTCGCTCTGCTCTTCTCGCCCTCCTTGGCGCATTGGTGTGGTCGGCGTGGCTCGCCGGCCCGTCGCAGGCCAGTGATCTTTTGCCCCCGGTTCCGGCGGAACCCTCAACATCCGCCGTCCCCACCGTTCCGTTGCCGGCCGTTTCGCTGCCAGCCGTTTCGCTGGCCCCGACTCCGGCCCCGACCGTTGCCCCGGCCCCGATTCCGACTCCGGCCCTGATCGTGGCGCCGGCCCCGATTCCGATTCCGACTCCGACTCCGGCCCTGACCGTGGCCCCGGCAGTGCCCTCGGTTCCTGCCGTCCCCGCCGTTCCGTTGCCGGCCGTTTCGCTGGCCCCGACGCAATTAGCCGAGATTCCGCAAGCCGTCATCAATGAGCTGCCGGGTGCCGTCGCAACACCTCTCGTCGGGGTGATCGACGCCGTGGCGCCCGTGATTGACCGCGCCGTCGGGAACGGGCCGACGCTGCCGGTGCCCGAGCTGCAGCAGGTGCCCGGGCTGCTGCCATTGGCTCCCGGCTCCGATGCCGCCGCGTCCAACGCCGGACCACGCGATCCTGCTGCCGCTAATGCTTTCCGCCGTACCAGCGCTCTTCCGCCAAAGGTCCAGAACGGACCGGGAATGAACGCAGCGAGCCCCGGATTCATCCCGCACATGCTGGTCGTTGTGCCCGCTGCATTGTTGGCGACGGCAGAAATACCGCCTCCAGCGGGTGCGCCGCCGGGCAGACCGCTCCCTCCATCCGCGCCCCCGGTCCAAGCCGGGGCAACGAACGGACCACAGCTCGGCTCGGCCCATGGCGCCGCAGATCTTCCTGATCAACGGGCACTGGCACCACCGAAGGGAAACGCGGCCGTCCGTGACGGGCCGCAGATCCCCGCAGCCGGACCTTCGTTCGATCCGGGGTCTTCTCCCGACTGAGCAGGCCGTCCCTGCCCCAGGCAGGCACGACCACCTGCGCCACATCGCGCAGGAACAAGCCTCAGCCAAGAAGAGAAGCCATGAAAGACCATATCCAAGTTCAAGGCCGCAGCCATCACATCGACGCATTCATCGGCAATTGGCCCGACCCCATGCGGAAAGGAGCGAATAGCCACCAGCGAGGGCGCCCAGGCGCCTGAAGACAAGAACGCTTGAAAACCAGAACGACGCCGGCCGTGCAGTCAGCTTGACTGCACGGCCGGCGCAATTGTGCCCGAGCAGGTTGTTCTTGCCTTCCGAAGCTAATGCTGGCTCGCGTAGCGGGTCACGAAGTTCCGCAGGATCTTCATCGGCTCGGTGACGGTGTGTTTGTAAGCCTCGGTAATGAGCCGTCCGGCGTCGTCCGGCGGGAAGTAGCCCGCGTACCGGTACGTGTTGATCCGCAGGGCCAGCCCGTCGGCGTCGAGCTCCGGATGGAACTGGGTGGCGTACAGGTTCCGCTTGATCCGGAACATCTGCACCGGACAGGCCGCCGATCCGGCCAGAAGTACGGCATTCCCCGGCAGCACCGTGCAGGCCTCTTTGTGGCCGACGAACGCGGCGAAGCGTTCGTCCAAGCCGGCAAGCAGCGGATCCTGCAGGCCGTCGGCGGTCAGTTTGACGGTGACGCCGCCCAGGGTTTCACCGTAGGTGCGGTCGATGAGGGCGCCCTGGTGCCGGCCCAGCGTGCCGACCCCGTAGCAGGCCCCGAGGAACGGGAAGTCCTGCGCCACGATGATGTCCAGCAGCCCGGCGAGCTCGCGTTCCACGCGGTGCTGGGTTTCGCTCTTGTGGTCCGCCGGGTCGCTGGAGGTGAAGGGGCTGCCGCCCACAATCACGCCCGAGTAGTCGGACAGGTCCAACTCCGGCAAGGGGACCGCCTCAAGGCGGATTCTCCTCAGCTGTGCCGCTTCCAGGCCGCCGAAGCGCAGATATGAGTGGTATTCAGCCTCGGCGGCAACGTCTTCAGCGCGGGAGGCGAGCAACAGGAAGGGCTTCACACAGCAAGTTTGCGCCCGTCCCGAACGCTGCGCCAGAGGCCGGAACGCGGGTGAGCCGGGGTTTACATGGAGGAAACGTCAGGTCCGGCCGAACCGCAAACGGCAGCCAAAAGGCACTTCGAAACATTGTTGAAACACGGCCGTCACGCGCTCTTCACGCAGCCCGGATTTCTGTAACTTGGCCGCAATTTTTTCCAACATTTCCTGAAACACAAGCCCTGAACCATAGATCCGGGGAACAAACGGGAGCAACAGCTTCCCCGGACAGACTGCTGGCGGAGAAGGGAACACGCAAGTGCACATCACTGCGGAACAGATTTGGATGATGGTGGCGGCAGCCCTCACCCTCATGATGACCCCGGCCCTGGGTCTCTTCTACGGCGGCATGACCCGTGCCAAGTCCTCCCTCAACATGATCATGATGAGCTTCCTGGCCGCCGGCATCGTCGGCGCTGTCTGGGCGCTCTGGGGTTACTCGATGATCGGCGGCGAGGGCTTCCTCGGCCTGTTCGGCAACCCCTTCGCCCACTTCGGCCTCGGCAACCTCGTCGGCTCCCCCGACCTCATCAAGGTGGGCTACAGCGCAACCTTCGCGATCATCACCGTCGCCCTGATCAGCGGTGCCATCGCGGACCGCGCCAAGTTCAGCTCCTGGGCGGTCTTCGTTCCCGTCTGGGTCACCCTGGTCTACTGCCCGCTCGCATACATGGTGTGGGGCGGCGGCCTGATGAGTGCCGGCGGTGCGCTCACCGCGGTGTTCGGCCAGGTCATCGACTTCGCCGGCGGTACGGTCGTGGAGATCAGCTCCGGTACTGCGGCATTCGTGCTGGCCCTGATCCTGGGCAAGCGGCACGGTTTCGGCAAGGACCCCAACCACCGTCCGCACAACATCCCCTTCATCATGCTCGGCGCCTGCCTGCTGTGGTTCGGCTGGTTCGGCTTCAACGGCGGCGCCGCCACGAGCGCGGAGCAGGCGGGACTCATCTGGGTCAACACCATGCTGGCACCGGCCGCCGCCATGATCGGCTGGCTCGTCACTGAGAAGATCCGCCACGGCCACCCCACTTCGCTGGGTGCCGCCTCTGGCGTCGTTGCCGGCCTCGTGGCCATCACCCCGTCCTGCGCCAACATCAGCCCGGTGGCTGCCCTCGGCCTGGGCCTGGTAGCCGGCGCGGCCTGCGTGGTGTTCGTGGACCTGAAGTACAAGTTCGGCTTCGATGACTCGCTGGATGTGGTAGGCGTGCACCTGGGCGCCGGCCTGATCGGCACCCTCGCCCTGGGCTTCATCGCCATGCCCGTGGACGGTGTGGGCGGCGGCCTCTTCTACGGCGGCGGCTTCCAGCAGCTGACCGCACAGACCGTGGCGGTCGTGATCACGGTGGCGGTTTCCGCCGCCATGACCGCGGCGATCGGCCTGGTCATCAACAAGACCATCGGCTTCCGCGTCAGCCACGAGGCCGAGACCGTCGGCGTGGACCTCTCCGAGCATGCCGAGACCGCGTACGAGTTCGGCGAGCTGTCCCGCAGCCGCTTCCACTCGGTGCTGCACCCGGCAGGGGCGCCCAGCCACGAGTAATCCCCGGGCGGGGACACCCGGCGTAGCGTCCGGAATGCCCTCCGTACCGGTGGTGTTGCCGCAGATATGACGACAATCGGAATCATCGGCGCAGGACACATCGGCAGCCAAGTGGCGCGCAAAGCGGTTGAACTCGGCTATAACGTGGTGATCAGCAACTCCCGCGGACCGGAAACCCTCGCGGGGCTCGTGGCGGAACTCGGCCCCAAAGCCCGCGCGGCCACCCCTGCCGAAGCAGCAGCGGCAGGCGATTTCGCCGTCGTGACAGTCCCGTTCAGGAAATACCGCGAACTTCCTGCGGAACCGCTGGCGGGCAAGGTGGTCATCGACACCAACAATTATTACTGGGAGCGCGACGGCCGTATCCCGGCGCTCGACGCCGGCGAAGCCACCACCTCGGGGCTGGTCCAGGAACACCTCGCCCAGTCCAAGGTGGCCAAGGGCTTCAACCACATCCGGGCCAAGGAAATCACCACGGACGGCTTGCCTTCGGGAACGCCCGGCCGCCGAGCCCTTGCCACGGCCAGCGATTTCCCCGAAGCAGCCGAACTGGTCGCCAGGCTCTACGACGAATTCGGCTTCGACACAGTGAACATCGGCCCGCTCGCCGAAAGCTGGCGCGTGGAACGGGACCGTCCCGCCTACGTCATCCGGCAGGACGCTGCCGAGCTGAAGGCGAGTATCGCGAAAGCGCCCCGGACGGTCTGAACCGGAACTTAAAGGACAGCGGACGACGGCGGGCGGCTCCCGCCGTCGTCCGTTTTAGTTGTGTGCCCTCAGAGCGAGTGCCGTGACTGGCGCGCGCCGTCCGCGCGGAGCGGCGAGCCCAGCACCGTGAAGCGGTGGCCGCCGTTGTCACCGGACAGCAGCGGCATCGCCTCGCTGATCGCCGCCTGGACGCCCTCCAAGCGCAGGGAGTCCTGGTGCGCTTCGGCGGACTCCCAGAGTTCGCAGACAAACACGGTGTCCGGAACGTCATTGTTGACGCCTACCTCGTACAGCAGGCAGCCGGCATCCCGCAGCTCGGGCTTGGGCCGGAGCAGGATTTCCACCAGTGCGTCACGTTGGCCGGCCTTGGTTCCCAGGGTCCCCACATTTGCAAAAGTCATGTGGCCATGATGGCACGCCCGGCCGCTTTGCCCGCTTAAGCTTGGACCCGGTTCAACGCACCGGCACGCCGTCCAGGAGCGTCGCCACTACCGCGGTGCGGGCCAGCTCCTCGGGGTCAACGGCCAGCGGGTCGCGGGCGAAGACCGTGAAGTCGGCGCGCTTACTCACCGTGATCGACCCGGTCACGGCGCCGAGCCCGGCCGCTGCGGCCGCATGGGTGGTGTAACCCTCCAGGGCCATGAGCGGGGTGAGCGCCTGTTCGGGCTGCACGGGGGCAGTGTCCGGGCGCTCCACGGGGCGGCGCAGGATGGAATCGGCCATCATGGCGCGCGGATCGTAGGGAGTGATGGGCCAGTCCGAGCCCAGCGCCACGGTCACCCCGGCCTCGCGCAGGTCGCGGCAGCGCCAGCCACGGGCAGCCCGTTCCTCGCCGAGCCGCACCGACCAGTTGTCGCTGCGGTCGGCCTTGGTGTGGTGGGTTCCATGGATCGGCTGCATGCTTGCCGCGACGCCGAGCTCGGCGAAGCGGACCACCAGCTCGTCCGGGATGGTCTCTATGTGTTCAATCCGGTGCGTGGCGAGTTTCCGGGCATCGCCGGCGGATTCCAGGGCCTCCAGCACATAACGCACGCCCTGGTCCCCTATCGCGTGGGTGGCGGTGGGGATGCCGCGCTCGACGAAGAAGCGCAGCGCCTTCTGGAAGTCAGCCGGGTCGGTCCACACGGATTCGGTGTTCTGGCCGTAGACGTCGGGATGTTCGAGCCAGGCGGAGCCGTTGTCGATGGTGCCGTCGATGAAGAACTTCACGCCCTCCACTCCCCAGCGCCGCCCGCCGGTGCCTTGCAGCGCCGCGGCCTCCTCCAGTTCCGCGAGCGACGCTCCGGCGTTGACCATCGGCGAGAAACGCAGCCGCAGGGGCAGCTCGCCGTCGGCCTCCAGCCGGGTCAGCAGCTCCGCGGACCCTTCCACGAAGTCCATCACGTGCGTGGAGGTGATCCCGACGGCGGCCATCGCCTTCAGCAGTTCCCCGAGCCTTCCTGCGCGGCCGGCCAGGTCCTCCTGCGGCATGACCTTCGTGACCAGGTCCATTGCAGTGAACTCCACGAGGTACCCGGTGGGCTTGCCGTCGCCGTCGACGCCCACCACGGACTCGTCCGGGAAGGCCACCCGGCCGGTGATGCCGGCGGCGGCGAGCGCCGCGGAGTTGACCACGGCTGAGTGGCCGTCACGCATCCGCAGGAACATCGGCACCTGGCCGGTGGCGTCGTCGAACAAGCGGCCGATGAAGCCGGTGTCCGTGAACAGGTTGGGGTCCAGTCCCCAGCCGGTCACCCACTCCCCGGGCTTGGCATTGCGCGCGGCCTCGCCCACGATCCGCTGCACCTCGCCAAGCGGGCCGAGGTCCGTCAGCTGCACGCCGCGGGCCAGCTCGAGGCCGTAGACCACATGGGTGTGGCTGTCGTTCAGGCCGGGCACGATCGTGGCATCTCCGAAGTCCAGCACGGTGGTTGCCGGGCCGCGATGCGCCTCCAGTTCGGGGAGGCTCCCGACGGCGGCGATCCGGCCGTCCTTGACTGCGACGGCGGTGGGGGCGGGCGTAGCCGGGTCGATGTTCTCGGGGTCAGTGGTTTCAGGGTCGAGGGTGTGGATGCGGGCGGCGAGGACGAGGACGTCCGCGTAGTTTGTCACGAGGCTGCTCCTTGGCTGACGGGGGCTTTGCTCTTGAGGTCATCGAACAGGGCGTCGACGCGTTGCTGCTCCACCGCCGTCGCGGGCAACAGCCACGAAACCGCCAGGTACACGGCGAGGTTCACGATCAGCCCGGCCACGCCGGAGGTGAGGCCGCCCAGCCACGGAATGGACAGCGGGCTGGGGTACATCAGTTCCAGCACCGCAGCCACCAGGATGCCGGAGACCATGGCGGCGTTCGCGGCGGCGGCTGTGCCACGGCGCCAGAAAATGCCCAGCAGCAGGGTGGGGGCGAGCTGGCAGATGGCCTGGTAGGAGACGAGGGCGATGGCGATCAGACCGGACACCTGGTTGGCGGTGAACAGGGCCACCGCGGCGGACACCAGGGTGACGGCGGCGACGGCGATCTTGGCACCCTTCGCCGACTCGACGCGCTCGTGGCTGCGGGCGCCGACGATGTCGTTGGCGATCTGGGTGCCGAGGGCCTGGAGGTTGGCGCCCACGTTGCCCATGGTTGCGGCCACCACGCACACGCCGGCCACGGCCACCAGGCCCACGCCGCCGATGCCGGCCATGATGAACCAGACAGTGTCGGGTGCCTCGGACACTCCGGGGACGCTGGAGGCGAGCAAGGACACGGTGGTGAGCGCGGCGGAGAAGATGAACAGCAGCGGCGCGGCCTGCACAGCGGACTTCTTCACCGTGCGAGGGGTGCGGACGCTGAACATGCGCACGAACAGGTCCGGCCAGCACCAGGCGCCCATCATGCCGGTGAACATCAGGGAAAACAGGTAGAACGGGCCGGCGGGGCTGCCGAGGCCGGGCAGTTCCAGCAGTGCCGGTGCCATGGCGCCGAAACCGTGGCCGTTGTTCACGAGCCACACCAGCATGCCCAGGATCACCAGGAAACCGATGCCGTAGGCGAAGAGGCCCTGGACCATGTCGCTGATGATCAGGCCGCGGGTCCCGAGCTTGACCGTCCAGATCTGCCGGGCGGCGATGAACAGGACACCGATCACCACGGCCAGGTATGGGGAAACCTGCCCGAAGGAAAGCGTGGAGAAGACCAGGCCGAGGGACTGCATGCCGAGCACAACCCACGGAACGGAGGCCAGCACGCCGATGATTGCGGCGATGACCCGCACCGAGCGGGAGTTGTAGCGCAGGCCCAGCAGGTCTGCCTGGGTGCGGAGGTCATAGGTGCGGCCCCACTTGTTCACCGGGGTGCCGAGGAAGAACATCAGCACCACGCTGAGCAGGGAGTAGGACAGGGAGTACATGCCGATCACCCCACCGCTGGCGGTCAGCCCGGCGAAGGCCACGAATACGGTGCCGGCAAGCCAGGTGTTGAGGAAGGCCATGGTGCCGAACCAGGAACTGAAGGAGCGCCCGCCGGTGGCGTATTCGCTCATGGTGGCGTCGCCGCGGCGGGCGCGGTTCATGACCACCACAACAAGCACAGTGAAAGCGAGGATGGCGCCGTAGCCGATCATCATGTTCATGCCGTCTCCCCCTCGTCGCTGCTGCTTGCCCAGAGGGCGAAGAGGGAAAGGGTCACCACGGCATTGGCCACCAGGAAATACCAGAAGGCGGACTGGCCGCCGCTGAAGAGCCAGTGCACGGGCGGGGCGAGCAGGATGAACAGGTCGACCGCGAAAATCGCGCGCCGGAGCCGGGCGCGGTGTTCCGGGCTGCTCTTGCGGCCGCCCAGGTTCAAGGAGTCCGGGGCTGGGGCGGACAGGGACATTGGGGAATTCCATTCTTCCGGGGCGTCGTTGGCCGGATGCGGACAGGTCTGGTGTTGAGGGAGATTTGCGATGCTTTACGGGATTGCGGGAACGTTCCCGCAAATAAGAGTGTGAGACGTCACAGGGGCATTGTCAAGAGGCCGCGGCATCGCCAGGCGGGAACCGGCAAGGGGCGGCGAGGAGGCTCCGGGCGCCCTTAGGATGAGGGCATGGCGAGAACCCGGGCAACCATCATGGACATTGCGCGCGAGCTGGGGCTCTCGAAGACCACCGTCTCCAGCGCCTTGGGCGGAAGCGGCCGGATCTCCGAGGAAAAGCGCGCCTTGATCCGTGAAACGGCTGACCGCCTGGGCTATGTGGCCAACCGCGCGGCCCGCAGCCTGCGGGTCAGCCGCGTCGGGACCATCGGCCTGTACATCCCGCCCATCGCCCGCAGCCTGGCCTTCTACATGGACTTCGCTTTCGGGGTCACGGAGGGAGCGGCCGCCGCCGACTACGACGTAACCCTCTTCGCACGCGGCCTCACCCCGCAGCGGGCCTTCCACGTGGACGGCGTGATCGCGATCGACCCCTCCCCCGGCGAACCCCTGGTCGCAGCCCTGCTCGATGACGGCATCCCCACCGTCTCGGTCGGCCGCTACACCGGCCCGGGCCAAGAGCGGGTCCTTGGCACCCTCGAGGCCCATCACGCCGAACTTCAGACCAAGATCCTGGACCACCTGCTCAGCCGCGGCCGGACATGCCCGGCGCTGCTCGCCGTCGACGACGCCATTTCCTCCTCCTGGGCAGTGGACACCCTGAACACCTACCTGGAGTGGTGCCTGCGCAACGGCATCCAGCCGCGGGTCCATGAGGTGGAGGCCAACGCGACGCCCCGCGATCTGGTGTCCGCGATCGCCTCGGCCGTGGATGCCGGGCATGCGGATGCCCTGGTGTGCGGCGCGCAGGGCCATGCCGCGCAAAGCCAGATCGTGCTCGAAAGCCGCGGCCTCACCGTGGGCAAGGACCTGGACCTCGCGTCCTTCGCCGGCGCCGCGGCCCTGGAGACCGGCAATCCGCTCATCAGCTCCATCGACCTGGCTCCGCGCGAATACGGTGCGGCGGCAACGGAACTGCTGGACGCCGTCGTCCGCGATCCCGACGCCGGGCCGGTGCACCGCTGGTTCGACGGCGCGAGCGTGCAGCTGGCCGGCTGAGCACTCAACGGGCTGATGCCCGCAGCGAACCCCGGGCGGCGCCCACCATGCCTTCGACGGCGCGGGCCAGGTGCGTGCCGCGGTCACTGACGCCACCCCAGCGCACCAGGGACTGGGCGGTGAGTCCGTCGATCATGCCGAGGATCTGCCAGGCGAGCGATGCGGGATCGTCGGTTTCGAAGTGGCCGCCGGCAACGCCGTCCTCCACCACCGCCTGCAGCACGGCCTGCCACGCGTCCATCTGCTCACGGACGCACGCGGCAAGGGCCTCGTTCCTGCGGCCCAGGGTCCAGGCCTCCACCCAGACGGCGGTAACATCGAGCCGGCTGCCGTCCATGAGGGTGTCCAGCAGCAAGGCCAGGCGCTCCACGGGTCCGGGAAGGGCCGCGAGCATGCCCGCCACCTCCTCGGTTTCGGCCGCGACGATTGCCGTGAAGGTGCCCGCCACCAGGGCATCCACGTTCGGCTGGTAATGCGCCACAAGGCCCGAGGCCACCCCCACATGGGACGCGACGTTGCGCAGCGTGATCGCGGAAAGCCCCTGCTCAAGGGCGATTGCGCGGGCGGCTTCGGTGATTTCGGCGGCGCGCTCGGCGGGGGACTTCCGGGTAGCGCGCTTCTGCGTGGTGCTTGACATCACAGAACAGTCTAAAGTAGCTTTTCAACATTATTGATCGCATGATCAACAAGCTTCGCAATCAACGAGCTTGCAGTACAGAAGCTTGCAGCACAGAGGAGTCTTCATGGCTTGGAAAATGCCGGCCGAAACCGCACCCCACGAACGCACCTGGATGGCGTTCCCACGCACCGGCCTGACGCTCGGCGATGACGCCGCCTCGGCCGAGGAAGCGTACGCCGCCTGGACCGCCGTCGCCCACGCCGTCGCCGAATTCGAGCCGGTCACCATGGTGGTGGACCCCGGCGAGCGCGGGCGTGCCGCCCGCATGCTCGACAACGGGATCGAACTGCTTGAGGCGCCCCTCGACGAATTCTGGATGCGCGACGTCGGACCCACCTTCGTGCTCGACGACGAGCGTCCCGGTGTGCTCGGCGCCGTCGATTGGGTCTTCAACGGCTGGGGCGCCCCGAAGTGGGCCGAGTGGGAGAAGAGCGCCGGAATGGCCCGCTTCGTGGCGGAGCAGTCCGGCGCCGAACTGGTCAGTTCCCTGCTGGTCAACGAGGGCGGCGCCATCCACGTGGACGGCGAAGGCACCGTGCTGGTCACCGAAACCGTGCAGCTGGATCCGGGCCGGAACCCGCACGCGGACAAGGCCCGGGTGGAGGCCGAACTGGCCCGCACCATCGGCGCCAGCAAGGTGATCTGGGTGCCGCGCGGCCTTACCCGCGACTACGAGGACCTGGGCACCCGCGGCCACATCGACATGGTGGCCACCCTGCCCACGCCCGGGCGCATCCTGCTGCATTCCCAGAGCAACCCGGAGCACCCGGACTTCGAGGTCAGCCGCAGCCTGCACACCTTCCTGGAGACCCAGACGGACGCCGCGGGCAAGCCCTTCGAGATCGTCCAGCTGCCCGCGCCGGAGACCCTGCGCGACGAGGAAGGCTTCGTGGACTGGAGCTACGTCAACCACCTGGTGGTCAACGGCGGCGTCATCGCCTGCGGCTACGGCGAAGAACGCGCCGACGCCCTTGCCGCCGAGATCCTGGCCGAGGCCTACCCGGGCCGCCGCGTGGTCACCGTGGACGCCCGCCCCATCCTGGCCCGCGGCGGCGGCATCCACTGCATCACCCAGCAGCAGCCCAAGCTCCCCGCAGCTGGCGGGAGCGCAACTAACGGGAGCGCGGCGTAATGGCGCTCTTCGACGTCGTCGAAGCCTCCATCGCGAAGCTGCGCGCGGCGCTGGAGTCCGGCGAAACCACTTCGGTGCAGCTCCTTGAGGCGTACCTGGCGCGCATCGAGGCCTACGACCGCAACGGCATCAAGCTGAACGCCATGGTGGTCATGAACCCCGAGGCCCGCGCCGACGCCATCGCCTCCGACGAACGCCGCGCACGAGGCGAAGTACGGGGCCCGCTGGACGGCATCCCCTACACCGCGAAGGATTCGTACCTGGCCAAGGGCCTCACCGCGGCCGCCGGTTCGCCGGCGTTCAAGGACCTCGTGGCCCAGCGGGACGCCTTCACCATCGAACGCCTGCGCGACGCCGGCGCGGTGCTGATCGGCCTGACCAACATGCCGCCCATGGCCAACGGCGGCATGCAGCGCGGCGTCTACGGCCGGGCCGAGAGCCCGTACAACGCGGACTTCCTGACGGCGGCCTTCGGCTCCGGTTCATCCAACGGTTCCGGCACCGCGACGGCGGCCAGCTTCGCGGCCTTCGGTCTGGGCGAGGAGACCTGGTCAAGCGGCCGCGCACCGGCGTCGAACAATGCTTTGTGCGCGTACACACCCTCCCGCGGCGTCATTTCCGTGCGCGGCAACTGGCCGCTGGTCCCCACCATGGACGTGGTGGTGCCGCACACCCGTACGATGGCGGACCTGCTGGAACTGCTGGATGTGATCGTGGCGGACGACGCCGAGACGCGCGGCGATTTCTGGCGCGCGCAGCCCTGGGTGGAAATCCCGAAGGCCTCCGAGGTACGGCCGGAATCGTACCCGGCTCTCGCTCCGGCGGATCCCGACGGCGGCCGGGCGGCTTTGCGGGGCAAGCGTTTCGGGGTGCCACGCATGTATGTGAACGCCGACGCCGAGGCCGGAACCAGCGAGAAGCCGGGAATCGGCGGACTGACCGGGCAACGCATCGAAACCCGCGCCTCGGTGATCGAGCTGTGGGAAGCGGCCCGCCGCGACCTGGAAGCCGCCGGCGCCGAGGTGGTGCTGGTGGACTTCCCCGTGGTGAGCAACTACGAGGGCGACCGGCCCGGCGTGCCCACCATCGCCAGCCGCGGCCTGGTCAGCCCGGAATACCTGCACCACGAAATCGTGGACCTCTCCGCCTGGTCCTGGGATGACTTCCTGGCCGCCAACGGCGACCCGGCACTGCATTCGCTGGCGCAGGTCGACGGCGCGGCGATCTTCCCGCACCCGGATGGTGCCCTGCCGGACCGCTACACCGGCTTCAACGACGACATCGCGGAGTACCCCGTCCACATCCGCTCCAATCCGGGGCGGCCCATGACGGACATTCCGGAACTGGCGGCCGGGGTCCGTGGACTGGAGCTGACCCGCAAGCTGGACCTCGAGGAATGGATGGACGGGCTTGGCCTGGACGCCGTGGTCTTCCCGGCCTCGGCCGACGTCGGGCCGGCGGACATGGACGTGAACCCGGCGTCCGCGGACCTCGGCTGGCGCAACGGCGTGTGGGTGGCCAACGGCAACCTGGTACCCCGGCACCTGGGCATCCCCACGGTTACCGTGCCGATGGGAACGATGTCCGATACCGGCATGCCGGTGGGCCTGACTTTCGCCGGCCGCGCCTACGACGACACCGCCTTGCTGGCCCTGGCGGCCGCGTTCGAGGCGACCGGCTCCCGGCGCACCGAGCCGCAGCGCACGCCGAGGCTGGGCTGAGCTGATCTGCAAAGGGCCGGGCAGCACCAGGCCCTTGCAGCTTCCGAGGTTTCACTGCTTCCGGCGGCGGCAGCACCGCCGTCGGAAGCTCCCGGAACCCGTTCGAGGGCGTCCTACGGCCCGGCCTTCAGCGGCCGCCCGCGATCTTGCGGCTGCGTTGTTCCTGCGCGTGCGGTCCGTACGGATACACCCCGAGCCTCGGGTTGCTCGCCCCGTTCAGCCGCTCGATGTCCTCGGTTGTCAGCTCAAGATCCGCCGCCGCCAGATTGTCCGCCAGCTGATCGCGTGTCCGTGCGCCCAGGATCACGGATGTCACCGCCGGCCTGCGAGCCAGCCATGCGAGGGCAACCTGTGACTGGCTGACGGAGTGCAAGGATGCAGTCGCCTCGACCGCGTCGAGAACCCGCCAGGTGTGTTCGTCCGCGTTCCGGGCTTCCCAAGCCTCCATGCCCCGCTTCGGGTTCTCCCCCAGTCGGGTGGCCCCGATCGGGTCCACATCGCGCCGGTACTTGCCCGAAAGCCAGCCACCGCCCAGTGGCGACCACGGCAGGAGGCCGATGCCGGCGTCGAGCGCCGCTGGAACAATCTCCAGTTCAATGCCCCGCACCAGCAGGTTGTACTGAGGCTGCAGGGTGACCGGAAGATTCCAGCCGTGTGCCCTCGCCAGGTGGAAGGCCTTCGTCAGTTGCCAGCCGAGGAAATTGGAAAAGCCGTAGTAGGCGATCTTTCCGTTGCAGACGGAGTCGTGCAGGAAGCGCAGGGTCTCCTCCAGCGGGGTAATGGGGTCCCAGGCGTGCATCTGGTACAGGTCGATCTGCTCAACACCGAGGCGGCGCAGCGAGTCGTCCAGTGCCTTGCCCAAATGCCGGCGCGACGTGCCAAGATCATTGGGGCCTTTTCCCATCGGAAAACGTCCCTTGGTGGCGAGCACCACCCGATCCCGCGCGCCGCTCCGGCTGCCCAACCAGCGGCGGATGATTTCCTCGGACGCACCCTGGCTGTAGACATCGGCGGTGTCCAGGAAGTTGCCGCCGGCGTCGAGGTAGTCGTCCAGGATGTGGTGGGAAGTCTCTTCGCTCGCTTCGGCCCCGAAAGTCATGGTTCCCAGCGCGTAATTGGACACGACAGCACCGCTGTTGCCCAGTGTGCGGTATTCCATGCTGCTCCTCAGTTCGTTTCAGTCTTCGGTGGGCGTGGTCAGGTTCGAGTGATAGTCGCGCCAGCTGTGCTCGGGTCCGAAGCCCAGCAGCCTGCGAGCCTTGCCGATGGACAGCAGGGTTTCGTGGCGGCCCAGTTCCTTGATTACCTCGACGCCGGGAAACACTTCGGCAGCCAGGTCGGCGCTGGATCTTTCCATGACCGTGTCTGAGGCCGCGATGATGAAGGTTTCGAATCCCGGCTGGCCGTTTTCCAGTGCGCGGGCGACCGCCTGGGCGCCGTCCCGGGCGTCGATGTACCCCCACAGGTTCCATTTCCGGCGCGTGGCATCGGCGTCGAAGGACCGGAAGTCCTCGTAATCCTCGGGATCCATCACGTTGGAGAAGCGCAGGGCCACGATGCTCAATGCCGGATCCCAGCGGGTGAGCTGGATGGCCATCTGCTCTTCAAGGTGCTTGACCAGCGAGTAGGTGCTCTCGGGCCGGGCCGGGTACTCCTCGTCCACCGGGATGTACGGGGGATCGATGTCAAACGGCAGGCCAAGGACGGTTTCGCTGGAGGCATAGACAATCTTCTTGATCCCGGCCCGCCGGGCAGCCTGGAAGACGTTATAGCTGGAGAGCATGTTGTTCTCGAAGGTGGCGGCATCCGGCGCCAGCCCTGGGGCGGGGATGGCGGCCAGGTGGACCACCGCGTCGAATCCGTTGTGCCGGTCATCCAGGCCAAGGATGACATCGAGGACCTGGCCGTAGCTGCGCAGGTCCACGTTGACGTACCCGGGTCCCTTCCGCCCTTCCCGGTCCAGGTTCAACACCTCGTGGCCGTCCGCAACCAGCCTCCGGACCACGCTCCTGCCAAGTTTTCCGCTTCCACCAGTGACAGCAATTCTCATCGGGATCTCCTTCGAAAGGGGCTCTGTCTGAAGGGACTCTGTCTGAACACTGTAGGCGCCGTCCCGACGCCGGGTCAGCTACAGCCCATGTTGCAGCCGAATTTCGCTCCCAGGTGACCCCGCGTTTGCCGGGCCCGGAAGCTCCATGGCCTCGTGGATCTGCAGGGCGAACCACAGCTGGGCGAGCGTGGACGTTTCACCCATGTCCAGCCCCGTCAGCTCGCCGATCTTGCGGATGCGGTAGATCACCGTCTGCCGGTGGGTAAACAGGAGGGCCGCCGTCTTCTGCCAGGACCGCTGCGTGTCGAGGAAGACCTTGAGGGTGTGCATGAGGTCCGGTTCGCGGCCCCGCTCGTAGTCGATGACCGGGCCCAGCAGGTGCCGGACCAGCGCTGCGCCCTCCTCATGGCGTGTCAGTCCCAGCCAGGCCGGGCCTTCCGGGTACCGCACCAGCTGGCTGCCGCTGCTGGCTGCCGTCCCGAGCGACCACAAAGACTCCTGCAGGGCCGTCTGGATCCCCGACGGCGACGCCGGGGAACTCACCCCGATCCGGACGTGCTCGCTGACCACGTGGCGCATCAGCTCTTGGGAGCATTCATTCGACACCAGCAGATGCAGGCGGTTGGCCCGGTTCAGGCAGGCCGACGGGAAGCCGTGGCCCCAAAGGTCCACGTGGACGTTGGCCAGGTCATCGCCCTCTCCGGACATGGACACCACCACGAAGTCCTGCGCCGGGATGCCGAACTCGCCCAGCCGGCTCTCGAGTTCGGCCACGCCGTAGCGTCCCTCAAACGCCTGCAGGAGGAACTCGGACCCCAGCCTGCGCTGGCCTTCGAGCGCCAGCACCGTCCGTGACAGCTCCAGGCCAAGCACCGTGGCGGCGTGGAGCAGGACCACCGCGTCGGGACGCTGCTCGGAGTCGGGCAGCACTACCAGCAGGGCGTTCACGTGGGTGGGAATGTCCATCATCAGGACGTGCTGCTCACCGAAGCGCAGCCATCGGAAGCCCTTGACCGTCGCCGTTGATGACGTCCCCACCCACTGGGCAAGCCAGGCGGACAGCCCGGCCGGCAGCCCGTCCCACCCGGGATGCCACGGGTCCAGGCACCGCCGGTCGACCACGAAAAGCTTCGAATCGAGTTCCGCGGCAAGGCCCTGGAGCAGGCTCCGTCCGTTGTCCTCGGCACCGGACAGGCGCAGCAGGTCGTAGATCCTGGCCGTCTGCCGCAGCCGGCGTGACTCCTCGATCAAGGAGGCCTCGGCGACCGTCCGGGCAATGGCGATGAACGGCAAGGGGTAGGGAATGTTGATCAGCGGAAGCGGCAGGGAATTGCAGGCGTCGATGAGTTCGGGAAGGAGCTCGGGCGCATGCATCTTCTCGCCCACCGCCAGCCCGCTGGCTCCCGCCTTGACCAGTTCCTGGACCAGTTCCACCTGCCCTTCGGCGTCGGACGGAATGGACAGCCCGTTCGTCATCATGATCTCGCCGCCGGTGGTCCATTCCCACAGCCGCGGGAGGTCCGAGGTGTGCGCCCAGGTGATGCGGTTTCCGATGCCTTCGGAACCTGCCAGGAGCCGCAGTCCAAGCTGGGGCTCCGCAAGCAGCTCCGCCACTGTAATCGCCATTGTTGACCACGTTCCCTTATCTGCCGCCGGCCTGCAGGCCGTCCGAACGCCGGGTGTCGGCCGGAATTCCGGGCTTCTTAGACAAAGGTATAGGCGTCCCCGCTATTTGTAGTCAATCGATAGATATGCTGCGTGACGCACATCACCAATGATTGAAGAACCTGCAGAGGCAGCAGGAACCAGCGCAAACGTGAAGGATTCCCCCATGACTGTCCACCAGCCCGTCGGCCCCGTCGATGCCACCAAGGTTCCACGCTTCGCGGGACTGGGCACCTTCGCCCGGCTCCCGCAGATCGACCGCGTCCCGGACTACGACATCGCCGTGGTCGGCGTCCCGTTCGACGGCGGCACCTCCTTCCGTCCCGGCGCCCGCTTCGGTCCCGCGGCGGTCCGCGAAGCGTCGCGGCTGCTGCGCCCCGGCTACCACGTGGAGCTCGACGTCGAACCCGTGCGGGAAGTCCAGGTAGTCGATGCCGGGGACATCGTCTGCACGCCCTACGACATCGCCCGGGCCGTCCGTGAAATCGAGGAGCAGGCCCTGCCCCTTCTCGGTGAAGGAAAGCGGCTCATCGCCATCGGCGGCGACCACACCATCGCCCTGCCCATGCTGCGGGCGCTGAACACCGTGCACGGACCGGTGGCGCTGCTGCATTTCGATGCCCACCTGGACACCTGGGACACCTACTTCGACCAGCCCGTCACGCACGGCACCATCTTCCGCCGCGCCTTCGAAGAAGGCCTGCTCGTCCAGGACCGCTCGATGCACGTGGGCATCCGCGGCCCCGTCTACGACCGGAACGATTTCCTGAGGGACCACGAGTTCGGCTTCCAGATCATCCGCTGCTCCGACCTGGACACCCTGGGCGTGCCCGCCGCCGTCGAGCAGGTCAGGGAACGCCTGGGCGACACCCCCGTGTACGTTTCGATCGACATCGACGTCCTCGATCCGTCCTACGCGCCCGGCACCGGCACCCCGGAGATGGGCGGCCTGCATTCGCGCGAACTGCTCGCCCTGCTCCGCGGACTGGAGGGCATCAACATCGTGGGCGCCGACGTCGTCGAGGTCGCCCCGGCCTACGACCACGCGGACATCACCTCCGTGGCGGCGGCAACCCTCGTGTTCGACCTCCTCGGACTGATGGTGAAGGGCAACCGCGGAGCCGGCGAGGTTCTCTCCCTGGCCGCGCGGAGCGCATCATGAATACCGTGAGTAGCAACTCCGGCGTCAACGAGGTTCCCCGGCTGGAGGACAAGACCATCCAGCCGATCCCGATGAACGAGCGGCACGGCAAGGCACGTGACCTCTTCACCATCTGGTTCGGGTCCAACATCATGATCATGACGATCGTGACAGGCGGGCTCGCAACCACGGTCTTCGGGCTCGATATCGTCTCCGCACTCGTGGGCATCGTCGTCGGCAACCTCATCGGGGCCGTCTTCATGGCCCTGCACTCCGCCCAAGGTCCGCAGCTCGGCGTCGCACAGATGATCCAGACCCGCGGCCAGTTCGGCTCCTTCGGTGCACTGTTGATCGTGCTCATCGTGGTCATCATGTACGCCGGCTTCTTCGCCGCCAACCTGGTGTTCGGCGGCGAGGCAATGGCGGCGGTCAACCCCGGCATCAGCGTCGATGCCGGCATCGTGATCATCGGCGTCGTCAGCGTCATCGCCACCATTTTCGGCTACCGGATCATCCACGCGTACGCGAAGTTCCTCAGCATCGTGGCCGGCCTGGCCCTGGTGCTGGCGTTCATCTGGATCCTTGTGGTCCAGGGGCTTCCCGTTGGCTTCCTCGAGCAGGGCGACTTCAACTGGGTCGGCTTCATGGGGACGATTTCCGTCTCCGCATTGTGGCAGCTGGCGTATGCCCCGTACGTCTCCGACTACTCCCGCTACCTTCCCCAAGGCACCGGCTCCCGGAGCGCCTTCTGGGCCTCGTACTCCGGCTGCGTGCTGGGAACGCTCTTCCCCATGGTGCTGGGCGCCGTCGTCGGAAGCGTAGCGCTTGCCCTCTCCAGCGATCCTTCGAGCATGGACATCGTGGGCGATCTCGGAATCCAGCTCCAGCCGCTCACCGTGGTGATCATCGGCATCTTCTGCCTCGGTGTGGCCGCCTCGAACGCCATGAACCTCTACTGCGGCGTGCTGTGCAGCCTCACTGTCGGCCAGACCTTCAAGCCGGACTGGATGCCCAAGGCCAAGACCCGCACGGTCGCCGCCATCCTCCTCTTCGCCCTCGCGGTGTCCGTGGCCCTGTTCGCCCGGGACAACTTCATCCTCTTCTACACGAACTTCCTGTCCTTCCTGATGTACGTGCTGGTTCCCTGGACGGCCATCAACCTGGTGGACTACTACCTCCTGCGGCACGGCGACTACCGGGTTGAGGACTTCTTCCGGCGCGACGGCGGCGTGTACGGCAGGTTCAACTGGGCCGCGATCGGCTGCTACCTCGCCGGAGCCCTCATCCAGCTCCCGTTCTCGGCGACGGCGGTCTACACCGGCCCCCTGGCCGCGGCGATGGGCGGAGTGGATCTCTCCTGGATCGTCGGCCTGGCGGTTGTAGCACCCCTGTACTACTACGTTGCCCGGGTATCCCAGAAACCCCGCAAAAGGGCGGAGACCGCGCCCGCCCCGCCAAAGAAGCTCGTGGGCGATCCGGCCTGACAGCCTGCCACACCGCAAAGACCCTCCAGAACCCAGATTGGAACCACTCCCATGACTACCACCGACACCGCCCGGCCGGGCACCGCGTCCTTCGCCGTCCGGCGTCCCGCAAGCCAGGGAGCCCCTGCCGGGCTGCCACCCGTGGGACATTTCATCAACGGAGCCTTCGTGCCGGGCTCCTCGCCTGAGCTGCTCGACGTCGTCAACCCGGCCACCGAAGCCGTGCTGGCTTCGGTTCCCGCCGGCACCGCCGCAGACGTCGATGCCGCGGTGGAGGCCGCCGTCGCCGCCCAGGTTTCGTGGGGCGCCACCACGCCGCGGGAGCGATCCGAAGTGCTGCACCGCATCGCCGACATCCTCGAGGCCAACCGCGCCGAGCTTGAACACCTCGAGGCTGCCAACACCGGCAAGCCCCGCAGCGTCGCCGAGGACGACGTGTCCAGCACCATCGACACCTTCCGCTTCATGGCCGGCGCCTGCCGCACCCTGACCTCGTTGGCTGGCGGTGACTACGCCGGCGGGCACACCTCGGTGATCCTGCGCGAACCGGTGGGCGTGGTGGGTGTGATCACGCCGTGGAACTACCCGCTGCTCATGGCCGCCTGGAAGATCGCGCCCATCCTTGCCGCGGGCAACAGCGTGGTCCTGAAGCCGTCGGAGCAGACTCCGCTCTCCACGCTGAAGCTCGCCGAACTGGTGGCCGGGCACATCCCGGACGGCATCTTCAACGTCGTCACGGGCCAGGGCCGCACCGTCGGCCAGCGCCTGTCCGAGCACCCGGACATCGCCTTGGTGGCGCTGACGGGAAGCGTGGCAAGCGGACAGGCCGTGGCCGCCACCGCGGCCCGTTCCGTCAAACGGGTCCACCTGGAGCTCGGCGGCAAGGCACCCGTGGTGGTCTTCCCCGATGCGGACCTCGCCGCGGCAGCGGCCGGCGTGCGCAACGCCGGCTACTGGAACGCCGGCCAGGACTGCGGGGCCGCGTGCCGGGTACTGGTGCACGAATCGGTGGCTGAGGAGTTCACCCGGCTCCTCGTCCAGGAGGTGGCAAGCCTGGTGGTCGGCGCCCCGGACGCCGGGGACGACGTCGAAATCGGACCGATGATTTCCCGCCAGCATTTCGAGCGGGTCAAGGAAGCCCTGGCCGACGCGAAGGCAGCCGGGCTGCGGACCGCCGTCGGAGGCTCGGCCTTGGACGGCCCGGGCTACTTCATCGAGCCGACGGTGATCGCGGATGTTCCGGCGGGAGCACCGATAGCCAGCCACGAGATCTTCGGCCCGGTGGTGACGGTGGAAACCTTCGCCTCCACCGAGGAAGCGGTCAAGCGGGCCAACGAAACCCCCTACGGCCTCTCCGCCTCGGTGTGGACCCGCGATTCGGCCCTGTCCCTCAGCGT
>Ga0105246_10000538_pt1 | contig 20757 bp, 14 predicted proteins | sample KBSM64metaG_FD_99694 | JGI IMG/M metagenome (GOLD analysis project Ga0105246, IMG submission 99694) | Miscanthus rhizosphere microbial communities from Kellogg Biological Station, Michigan, USA - KBS M6-4 metaG | ecosystem: Host-associated > Plants > Roots > Rhizosphere > Soil | place... | reverse complement strand
CGCGCGACACCTGGGAACGCACTTGCTCCAGGAATGCGTCGGAGAGGCGGTCGCCGCCCGGGGTGGCCACGAAGGCGTCCTCAAGGAGGTAATGCAGCGCATCCACCCGGGTGTTGCCGCCCAGGAAGGAACCGACCATCTGGAAGCGCTCCGGGGTGAGGCGGCTGCCGTCGGGAAGCACTTCTTCCTGCCGGGCGAGGTGGCGCACGATCCGGGTCACCCGTTCGCGGTCCTCGGGGTACCAGGCGAAGTATTCGGCGTTGCGCTCGGCCACCCGTTGGAAGGTAGCGCGGTAGACCTGCTCGGCCGGTCCGTGCAGGGGCGCCAGGCCTCCGGTGATGAGGACCTCCTTCAGCCCAGCCGGTGCGAAGGACAGGTACGTCAGGGCGCAGAAGCCGCCGAAGCTCTGTCCCAGCACCGTCCAGGGTTCGGCGCCGAGCGCGGCACGGATCAGCTCGGCGTCCGCCACGATGGAGTCGGCCCGGAAAAAGGCCAGGTAAGCAGCCTGCTCTTCCGCGGTGCCACGCAGCGGGAGGGTGTTGCGGTCCACCGGGGTGGACAGGCCCGTGCCCCGCTGGTCCAGCATCAGGATCCGGAAGTCGCGCGCGGCCGCCTTCATCCACCCGGAAAGCGAAGTGACCCGGTTGCCCCGGCCGCCGGGACCGCCCTGCAGGAATAGCAGCCAAGGCAGCGCCGCGGCTTCGGCGTCGGAATGGTCCGTGGAGACATATTCCCGGGCGAAGACCGTGATTTCCGCGTCGGCCGGGCGCGAGTGGTCCAGGGGGACGGTGAAGAAATGCTCCACCGTCCGGAGGCCACGGAACTCGTGGCGTCCGGCAACGGTGTGGCCGGCCGCCAGGGCTGCGCCCGTCGGATTCCCGGTGGTCAGGGCGGCAAAAGCCTCAGCCACGGGCCAGGCTTTCATCGAAGGCAGCAGCACCGAACGAGGCAAGTGCGTTGCCGGTGAGCCGGAAGGTGGTCCACTCGTCCATCGGCACGGCCCCCAGGCTCTCGTAGAACGCGATGGACGGCTCGTTCCAGTCCAGCACGCTCCATTCCACCCTGGCATAGCCGTTCTCGACGGCGGTGGCGGCCAGGTGTTGCAACAGCGCCTTGCCGTGGCCCTCGCCGCGGGCCTCCGGGGTGACGTAGAGATCCTCGAGGTAGATCCCGTGCACGCCCTCCCACGTGGAGTAGTTCAGGAACCAGAGGGCGAAACCGCGGACTTCGCCGGCGTCGTTCTCCGCGATGTTCGCGTACACGCGGGGGTTGTCGCCGAACAGCACTCCGTGCAGCATCTCCGGGGTGTTCTTCACCGCGTCCGGCTCTTTTTCGTACACCGCCAGTTCGTGGATCATCTGGAGGATTGCGGGGACATCGGCCGGGGTTGCGGAACGGATCACACTCATGGATCCGAGCTTACTAAACCCCGCAGGCTCCCAAGCCTCGCTGCGCTCGTCTCGGGGCCCTCGCCTGCGTGGGCCCACCCGCCAGCTCCCAAGCCTCGCTGCGCTCGTCTCGGGGCCCTCGCCTGCGTGGGCCCACCCGCTGCCTCCCAAGCCTCCAATGCGTCCCCACCGGAACCTCAGAGGCGGTTGACCGCGGTCACCTTCACCACGGCGGTACCGCTCTCATCCGACGCCGCCAGATCGATCTCCGCAGAGATACCCCAGTCGCGGTTTCCGGCAGGGTCGTCGAAGATCTGCCGCACGCGCCAGATCCCGGGCTCCTCGGTGATGATCAGCAGGCCCGGGCCGCGGGCGTCCGGACCGTCGCCGATGTCGTCGTGTTCGTCGAAGTAGTCGTCGAGTGCCTCTTCCCAGCGGGGAGCATCCCAGCCGCTGCCGCCGTCGAGCTCTCCCAAGGCAGCCGAGTCCTCGGCCGCGAACAGCTCCACCCGCCGGAACATCTCGTTGCGGACCATTACCCGGAAGGCCCGGATGTTGCTCGTGAGGGCCGGCGGCGGGGGCGGGGGCGCGTCGTGCGGAGTGGGTGCTGCCCCGGAGGTGAGCTCTTCCCACTCGTCGAGCAGGCTCGAATCCACCTGGCGGACCAGCTCGCCCAGCCAGGCGACGAGGTCCTCCAGGTCCTCGCGCAGCGCGTCCTGCGGGACGGTCTGGCGCAGTGCGCGGAAGCCGTCCGCCAGATAGCGCAGCACGATGCCCTCGGAGCGGGCCAGGCCGTAGAACTGGACGAACTCCCCGAAGTTCATGGCGCGCTCGTACATGTCGCGGATGACGGACTTGGGTGCCAGCTCGAAGTCGCCCACCCAGGGGGCCGCCCGCCGGTACACCTCGAACGCGTCGCCGAGGATCTCGGCGAGCGGCTTCGGATAGCTGACGGATTCCAGCATGGCCATGCGCTGCTCGTACTCGATGCCGTCCGCCTTCATGGCGGCCACCGCTTCGCCACGGGCCTTCTTCTCCTGCGCGGAGAGGATCTGGCGGGGCTTCTCGAGGGTCGCCTCGATCACGGAGACGACGTCGAGGGCGTACGACGGCGACTCCGGGTCGAGCAGTTCCAGTGCCGCCAGCGCGAACGGCGAGAGCGGCTGGTTGAGGGCGAAGTTCGGCTGCAGGTGGACAGTCAGCCGGAGCGAGCGGCCTTCCTTTTCCCGCTCGGATTCCGGGATGCGTTCCACCACCCCGGCGGCAAGCAGTTCCCGGCAGATGCCCAGGGCCTTCTTCATCAGCTTCAGCTGCGCCGGCCGTGTTTCATGGTTTTCGCTCAGCAGCCGCCGGGCCGCCACGAACGGGTCGCCCGGGCGTTCCATGAGGTTCAGCACCATCGCATGCGTGATCGTGAAGCTGGAGGACAGGGGATCCGGCACCGACTCCACCAGTTTGTTGAACGTGGGCTGGCCCCAGGAGACGAAGCCCTCGGGTGGGCGCTTCTTGACCACCTGGCGCAGCTTCTTCTGGTCGTTGCCGAACTTCGCGGTGGCCTTGGCCATCGCCTTCGCGTTTTCCACGACGTGCTCCGGCGCCTGGACCACCACGGTGCCGGCGGTGTCATAGCCCGCGCGGCCGGCCCGGCCGGCGATCTGGTGGAACTCACGGGAGTTCAGCAGGCGGGTGCGCACGCCGTCGTACTTGCTCAGGGCGGTGAGCAGCACCGTGCGGATCGGCACGTTGATGCCGACGCCGAGGGTGTCGGTGCCGCAGATGACCTTCAGGAGTCCGGCCTGGGCCAGCTGTTCCACCAGGCGGCGGTACTTGGGCAGCATGCCGGCGTGGTGGACGCCGATGCCGTGCCGCACCAGGCGGTTGAGCGTCTTGCCGAAACCGGCGGCGAATCGGAAGCCGGCAATCAGCTCGGCGATCCGGTCCTTTTCCTCGCGCGTGCACATGTTGATGCTCATCAGGTTCTGTGCCCGCTCGATCGCCTCGAGCTGGCTGAAATGCACCACATACACCGGGACCTGCCTGGTCTCCAGCAGTTCCTCGAGGGTCTCGTGGACCGGGGTCTCCTGGTAGTAGTAGTGCAGCGGAATGGGACGTTCCGCGGAACTGACGGTCGCCGTCGGCCGTCCTGTGAGTTCCGTCAGTCCGCTTTCGAAGCGGCTTACGTCGCCAAGGGTCGCCGACATGAGCAGGAACTGGGCCTGCGGCAGTTCGAGCAGCGGCACCTGCCACGCCCAGCCGCGCTGCGGGTCGGAATAGAAGTGGAACTCGTCCATGATCACGGCGGACAGATCGGCAGCGGCACCCTCGCGCAGAGCGATGTTGGCCAGGATCTCGGCCGTGCAGCAGATGATCGGCGCGTCCTGGTTGACGCCCGAATCGCCCGTGATCATGCCGACGTTTTCGGCGCCGAAGATGTCGCACAGGGCGAAGAACTTCTCGGAAACCAGCGCCTTGATCGGGGCCGTGTAGTAGCTGCGGCCGCCGCGGGCCATTGCGGTGAAATGCGCGGCGATCGCAACGTGGGACTTCCCGGAACCCGTGGGCGTGGCAAGGATGACGTTCCCGCCCGAGGACAGTTCCATGATGGCTTCGTCCTGCGCCGGGTAGAGCTGGAGACCGCGGCTCTCCGTCCAGTCAACGAAGCGGGTGTAGATATCGTCCGGGTCGGGGGATGCGCCGTCCGGGCCGCCGAGTGACATGCCGGAGAGCTGCTCAAGAAGTTTCATTGCCTCCAGCTTAGTGTGGAGCCAGAAACCCACGAGGAGGCAGCAGTTGGCACAGGCCATGACATGGGACCCGGGCAAGTACGTGCAGTTCGGCGACTACCGGGACAGACCGTTCTTCGACCTGACAGCCCGGATCGGTGCGGCCTCGCCCCGCCAGGTGGTGGACCTTGGCTGCGGGCCCGGAAACCTGACGGCCACGTTGGCGGCACGCTGGCCGGAGGCTTCAGTTTTGGGCCTCGACTCCTCGCCCGACATGCTGCAGCGTGCCGCCCGGCTGGTGGAAGGGCGGCCCCGGCTTGCCTTCGAAGCCGCCGACATCCAGGACTGGACGCCCGGGCCCGACTGCGACGTCGTGGTCAGCAATGCCGCGCTGCAGTGGGTCCCCGGCCACCTGGACCTGCTGCCCCGCTGGCTGGACGCCCTGCCGCCCGGGGCATGGTTCGCGCTGCAGGTCCCGGGCAACTTCGGGGCGCCGTCGCACACCCTGATGCGCCGGCTCGCCGGGTCGCCGGAATGGGCAGGGCAGCTGGACAGCGTGCTGCGCCATGATGAAGCCGTGGCCGGCCCCGCGGACTACCTCACCGTGATGCTCGACGCCGGGTGGACGGCCGACGCCTGGGAGACCAGCTACCAGCAACTGCTGCCGGGGCCGGATCCCGTGCTCGAATGGGTCCGTGGAACGGGCCTTCGCCCGGTGCTGGCCGCCCTGTCCCGGGCGGAGGCGGACCGTTTCCAGGAGCAATATGCGGCCCTGCTGCGCGAGGCCTACCCGGTAGGCCGCCATGGCACCGTGTTCCCGTTCCGGCGGATCTTCGCGGTCGGGCACAAGCCCGGAGGCCCGCATGCGGACGCTTTGCCGGGAAGCCGGCGCGCATAGGCCGCCCTGCCTGTGATCTGCACTACAATGACAAGCGCGACAGTGGGGGCTGCATTCGTTTGGCGGCCGCAGCCTCCCGGACATGGAACGGAGGCCGGATGCTCGCAGCGCTCGTACTGCGGCGCCTTGCCCCGTACCGGCTGCACGTCGCGGCCATAGCGACCCTCCAATTGCTCCAGGTCGGGGCCACCCTCCTGCTTCCCACCCTGAATGCGGAGATCGTGGACGACGGCCTGGTCGCCGGCAACAGCGCCGTGGTGCTGGAAATCGGCGGACGGATGCTGGCGCTCGCCTTCGTTCAGGTGCTGGCAGCCGTGTCTGCTGCCTACCTGGGCGCCGTCGTCGCGATGAAGATCGGGCGCCGGCTCCGGCAGGAACTCTTCGAGAAGATCCATGCGCTGCCCACGCAGGAAGCGGAGCGCTTCGGACCGGCCAGCCTGGTGGTCCGCACCACCAACGATGTCCTCCAAGTCCAGACGGCAATGATCCTCGTGTTCAGCATGCTCGTTGCGGCACCAGTGATGGGCGTCGGCGGCGTCCTCCTGGCGGTGGCACAGGACGGAACCCTGGCATGGCTGGTGTTCGCCATCATTCCCTTGCTGATGCTCATCATGCTCCGGATCGTCCACAAGCTGGTCCCGCTGTACCGGCAGGGGCAGGGGCTCGTGGACCGCATCAACACGGTGATCCGGGAGCAGGTCATGGGTGTCATGGTGATCCGTGCATTCGTCCGGCGCCCCTACGAGAAGAAGCGCTTCGCCGCCGCCAACGGCGCACTGACGGCCAACAACCTCCGTTCGGCCCGCATCGTGGCGGTGATGCTCCCGCTGGTGATGATCGTGGTGAACCTTTCCTCCGTCGCGGTGGTGTGGCTTGGCGGGCTCAGGATTGTCAGCGGCGCGATGGAACTGGGCGCCCTGACCGCCTTCACCGCGTACATCATGCAGATCCTGCTCGCCATCATGATGGCCATGTATGTGCTCTCCGCCGCCCCCCGGGCCGAAGTCAGCGCCGAACGGATCAGCGAAGTCCTTGCCATCCCGGACGAGCGGCAGGCTGACGATGGGCTCGCGGGTTCCGCTGCCGCGCCGGCAGCCATGCATGGCAGGCATTCGTCGACGCCGCCACGGGAGCCATCCGGCCCGGTCCTCCGTTTCGAGGAGGTGTCCTTCGCCTTTCCCGGCGCCGAGGCCCGTGTGCTGGAAAACATCAGCTTCGAGGCGCTGCCCGGCACGACGACGGCCATCATCGGTTCCACCGGCAGCGGAAAGTCCACCCTCCTGCGGCTGGTGCCCAGGTTGCTCGAAGCCAGCAGCGGCCGCATCACCGTCGGCGGCCAGGATACGCGCGGCATTCCCCTGGACGCATTGCGGCACAGCATCGCCGCCGTGCCGCAGCGGAACTGGCTTTTCGACGGAAGCGTCGCGGACAACCTCAGGATCTCGCTCCCGGCGGCGAGCGACACCCAACTGTGGGAGGCGCTGGAAGCGGCGCAGGCGGCGTCATTCGTTTCGGCTCTTCCGGACGGCATCCATACGGTCCTCGCACAGGGCGGCGGGCTCTCCGGCGGACAGAAGCAGCGGCTGTGCATTGCCCGCGCCCTCCTGCGGCCGGCGTCGATCCATCTCTTCGACGACAGCTTCTCCGCGCTGGACGCCCTCACCGAAACCCGGATCTTCGAGGCACTGGTGCCGCGACTCTCCACGTCCGTGGTGCTCATGGTGGCCCAACGGGTGCGCAGCATCGAAACCGCGGACCGGATCCTCGTGGTGGACAATGGCAGGATCGTCGGCAGCGGCACCCATGCCGCTCTGTTGGCCGGGTCCCGGCACTACCGGGAAATCGTCGCCTCCCAGCTCGAAACGGCGGACGGGTCATGACGCGGCCCGCAGATGCGGCTGAGGGAGGCGACCGCCCGCAGCGGCGGCGGCGCGGGTGGGCCCTGCTCCGCCTGATCGAGCTGCTGGAACCGTCGCGTGCGGCGATGACCGGTGCGCTTTTGTGTATTGCATGCTTCGTTGTCCTCAACGTCTCCGCACCCAAAATCCTTGGTGACGCCACAGATGTCGTCGCCCAAGCCGTACTGGGCGGAAGCTTCAATTCCGGGCGCTTCGTTGCTCTGCTGGTTCCGGTCATGGCAATGTACATCGTTGCTTCGCTGCTGAGCTGGGCTCAGGGCAGGTTGACCGCTGGCGCCGTCCAGGGCCTCGCCTACCGGCTTCGGGAAGCTGTCGAAGACAAGCTGCACCGCGTCGCGGTGGCCTACTACGACGGCCGCAGCCGCGGTGATTTGCTGAGCCGGGCGAGCAACGACCTCGACAACGTGGCCCAGCTCCTCAACCAGCTGCTCGGCCAGTTGATCACGTCCTTGCTGATGGTCTTCGCCTCGCTGTGCATGATGCTGCTGATTTCGCCGCTGCTCGCGCTGGTGGCCATCCTGACCGTCCCGGTCTCCATCCTGGTCTCCTATGCCGTGAGCAGGCCTGCCCAAGGCTACTTCGCAAGGCAATGGGGAGCCACCGGCGACGTCAATTCGATCGTGGAGGAATCGGCCTCCGGCCATGAGACGATCAAGCTCTTCGGCGCCCGGGGGTTGATGGCGGACCGCTTCGCGACGCGGAACAGGAACCTGTACACCGCCAGTGCCCGGGCGCAGTTCCTGTCCGGCTTGGTGCAGCCGCTCATGGCCTTCGTGTCGAACGCCAGCTACGTGGGCGTCGCCCTGGTAGGCGGACTCCAGTTCCTTGCCGGGGCCATGACGATCGGCGGGATCCAGGCTTTCATCCAGTTCAACCGCCTGTTCAGCCAACCGCTCGGACAGATCGGAGGGATGGTCCAGGCCTTCCAATCCTGCTCGGCCTCCGCCGCGAGGATCTTCGAACTGCTCGATGCCCCTGAGCTCCCGGCAGAAGCGGCGGCCGTGCCGGATTCCGCTTCCGCAAACGGCCGCCGCGGCGCGGTTTCCTTCGAACACATTTCCTTCGGCTACCGGCCCAACACCCCGGTCCTGGAAGATCTCTCCTTCACGGTGGATCCGGGCCAGACCGTGGCGATCGTCGGGCACACAGGCGCGGGCAAGACCACCGTGGTGAACCTGCTCATGCGCTTCCATGAACCCGACGCCGGGCGGATCACCGTGGACGGCGTGGACATCTCGCAGATGCCCCGCGACGCACTGCGGCAGCACTTCGGCGTCGTCCTGCAGGAACCCTGGATCTTCACCGGGACCATCCGGGAGAACATCGCCTACGGCGACCCCTCCGCCAGCGATGCGGACATCGTCGCCGCCGCCGAAGCGAGCCACGTGGACCACTTTGTCCGATCCCTCCCTGACGGTTACGCCACCATGCTCAGCAACGGCGGGGAACCGCTGAGCCAGGGGCAGCGGCAGCTGCTCAGCATCGCCCGGGCCCGGCTGTCAGGCCGGCCCGTCCTGGTCCTGGACGAGGCCACCAGCTGGGTGGATACCCGCACGGAGGTGCTGATCCGGCACGCCATGCACCGGCTCCGGAGCAACCGGACATCCTTCGTGATCGCGCACCGCTTGTCCACGATCAGGGACGCTGATCTAATTCTCGTCATGGACCACGGACGGATTGTCGAGCACGGAACGCACCAGACCCTGGTGGCCCTGGGTGGCCATTACGCCCGGCTGCACGAGGCCCAGTTCGCCGGGAGCGGCGAACCGGAGACACCGCTCGACGACGCCGGCACCGGGACTGCGCGATGAGCGCCCAAGCCGTGTTCCCGGGGGAGTGGCGCCCCAGCCAGACGAGTTCGGTGCCGCTTTTCGAACAGCTCCGCCTGCGGATCATCGACCTCGCGGACAGCGGCGCCCTCGCGGTGGGCAGCAGGCTGCCGGCCGTACGGAAACTGGCCGAGCAGCTTGACGTCGCCCCGCACACCGTGGCCCGCTCCTACAAGGAGCTCGAAGCCGCCGGCGTCGTCGCAACCCGGGGCCGGAACGGCACCGTGGTTTGCGCCCGCGACGAACGGCACAGCGTGCTGGCCGCCGTCGCGGCCGAATACGCGGCCGCGGCCAGGGCCCAGGGCGCCAGTTTCGCCGAGGCCGTCCAGCTTCTCGCGGCCGCCTACGACGAAGCGTAGGAGCATGCACCGCCACGGTGCAGGCCGCCGTCGGCGCTGGCCAGGGGCCGTGGCGGGCAGCCGGACGCGCACATGGAAATTCGAAGAAGTTTTCGATTAGCATTAGTGGGTGCCCAAAGCCGTAGCTGAAGACTCTGCCGTCGAAACCCTCAAGAGCGTTCCCCCTGCCCCTGTGCAGCCTGCCCGACATGACCTGTCCCGGCTGGTCGTCAAGGGTGCGCGGGAGCACAACCTTCGCAACGTCGACCTCGACCTGCCCCGTGACGCCATGATCGTGTTCACCGGCCTGTCCGGGTCCGGCAAGTCGTCGCTGGCGTTCGACACCATCTTCGCCGAAGGCCAGCGCCGGTACGTGGAATCCCTGTCGGCCTATGCCCGGCAGTTCCTCGGCCAGGTGGACAAGCCGGACGTCGACTTCATCGAAGGCCTGTCCCCGGCAGTGTCAATCGACCAGAAGTCCACCAGCAAAAACCCGCGATCCACGGTGGGTACCATCACCGAGATCTACGACTACATGCGCCTGCTGTGGGCCCGCGTCGGCCGCCCTCATTGCCCGATCTGCCATGAGCCAATCACCCGCCAGACCCCGCAGCAGATCGTCGACCAGCTCCTCGAGCTCGACGCCGGAACCCGGTTCCAGGTCCTCGCCCCGGTGGTTCGCGGGCGCAAGGGCGAGTTCGTCGAGCTCTTCAAGGAACTCACCGCCAAGGGCTACGCCCGCGCGCGGGTCGACGGCGAACTCATCCAGCTGAGCGATCCGCCTAAGCTCGGCAAGCAGTTCAAGCACACCATCGAAGTGGTGGTGGACCGCCTCGTGGTCAAGGAAGGCATCAGCCAGCGCCTTACCGACTCGATCGAGACGGCGCTGTCGCTGGCCGAGGGCCGCGTGCTCGCGGAGTTCGTGGACCTGGATCCGGAGGACCCCGCCCGCATCCGGGCCTTCTCCGAGAACCTGGCCTGCCCCAACGAACACCCGCTGGCAATCGACGAGATCGAACCGCGGTCCTTCTCCTTCAACAACCCCTTTGGTGCCTGCCCGGCGTGCACGGGCATCGGCACCAAGCTCGAGGTGGACGAGGAACTCGTGGTTCCCAACCCCGAGCTCTCGCTCAACGAGGGGGCCATCGCCCCGTGGTCCCTGGGCACGGCCACCACTGAATACTGGAACCGTCTGCTGGAGGGCCTGGCCATGGAGCTCGGCTTCTCCATGGACACCGCCTGGGAGAAGCTGCCCGCGGAGGTCCGTGCCACCGTGCTGCACGGCAAGGACCACAAAGTGGTTGTGCAGTACCGCAACCGCTTCGGCCGGGAACGCAAGTACAGCACCGGGTTCGAGGGCGCCATCCAGTACGTGCACCGCAAGCACGGCGAGACCGATTCGGACTGGGCCCGCGACCGCTACGAAGAGTACATGCGCCAGATCCCGTGCCCGGAATGCAACGGCGCACGCCTGAACCCGGCCTCCCTCTCGGTGCTGATCAACGGCAAGTCCATCGCGGAAGTATCGGCCCTGCCCATGCGGGAGTGCGCCGCGTTCCTCGGCAACCTCACCCTGACCGGCCGTGAAGCCCAGATCGCCCACCAGGTCCTCAAGGAAATCCAGGCCCGCCTGACCTTCCTCCTGGACGTCGGGCTTGAATACCTGAACCTCGAACGCCCCTCCGGCACCCTGTCCGGCGGCGAAGCCCAGCGCATCCGCCTGGCCACGCAGATCGGTTCCGGCCTCGTCGGTGTGCTCTATGTCCTGGACGAGCCCTCCATCGGCCTTCACCAGAAGGACAACCGCCGGCTCATCGAAACCCTCACCCGGCTGCGCAATCTCGGCAACACCCTGATCGTCGTCGAACACGACGAAGACACCATCCACGAAGCCGACTGGGTGGTGGACATCGGGCCCGGCGCCGGCGAGCACGGCGGCCAGGTGGTCCATTCCGGTACCTACAAGGAACTGCTGGAGAACCGGGAGTCACTCACCGGTGACTACCTGTCCGGCCGCCGCAGCATCGAGCTCCCCGCCAAACGGCGCAAGTACGACAAAAAGCGGGAACTGAAGGTCGTCGGCGCCCGCGAGAACAACCTCAACAACGTGGACGCCACCTTCCCTCTGGGGCTGCTCACCGCGGTCACCGGCGTCAGCGGCTCCGGGAAGTCCACCCTGGTCAACGAGATTCTGTACAAGGTGCTGGCGAACAAGCTTAACGGCGCCAAGCAGGTGGCCGGACGGCACCGTTCAGTGCAGGGCCTTGAGCATCTGGACAAGGTAGTGCATGTGGACCAGAGCCCCATCGGCCGCACCCCGCGGTCCAACCCGGCCACCTATACGGGCGTTTTCGACAACATCCGGAAGCTCTTCGCCGAGACCACCGAGGCCAAGGTCCGCGGCTACCAGCCCGGCCGCTTCTCCTTCAACGTCAAGGGCGGCCGCTGCGAGGCCTGCTCGGGCGACGGCACCCTGAAGATTGAGATGAACTTCCTCCCGGACGTCTACGTTCCCTGCGAGGTCTGCCACGGTGCGCGCTACAATCGCGAAACCCTGGAAGTCCACTACAAGGGCAAGACCATCGCCGATGTGCTGAACATGCCCATCGAGGAAGGGGCGGAGTTCTTCGCGGCTTTCACCCCGATCGCCCGGCACCTGAACACCCTGGTGGACGTCGGCCTTGGCTATGTCCGCCTCGGCCAGCCGGCCACCACCCTGTCCGGCGGCGAGGCACAGCGTGTGAAGCTCGCCTCGGAACTGCAGAAGCGTTCCAACGGGCGCAGCATCTACGTCCTGGACGAACCCACCACGGGCCTGCATTTCGAGGACATCCGCAAGCTCCTCCTGGTGCTCCAGGGCCTGGTTGACAAGGGGAACACGGTGATCACCATCGAGCACAACCTGGATGTCATCAAGTCCGCCGACTGGATCGTGGACCTCGGCCCCAACGGTGGTTCCGGCGGCGGGCGCATCGTGGCAACGGGCACCCCGGAACAGGTCGCCAAGTCCCCGGACAGCCACACGGGAACCTTCCTCGCCGAGATCCTGGGCCGGGCATAGACGCCCCGGCCGGAGAACAGGACGGCGCGCCCCGCCGCCGCCAAGAAGTATTCCCCGGCCGGAATGTGAATTTCAGGCATGCCTGAACTCGTGAGAAACTAACCCGGTGACTCAAACATCGGTGCCCGTAATCTTCGATCTGGACGGCACCCTTGTCGATCCTGCCGGCGGAATCACAGGCGGGATCGCCGCCGCGCTGGGCGAGATGGGATTGCCCGTCCCGGAGCAGGAAACCCTGGATTCCATGGTCGGTCCCAAACTCAGCGACTCCATGGGAACCATCGCGGGCGTTCCCGTGGAGCTGGTCGGGGAAGCGATCACCCGCTACCGGGCCCACTATCTGGCCACCGGAATCGCGGCCAGCCGGCTCTACCCCGGTATCCACGGACTGCTGGACCACTTCTCCGCCTCAGGGCGGCCCGTTGCCGTCGCAACCCAGAAGCCGCAGGGGCTGGCCCGGGTGGTCCTGGAGCACCACGGCATTGCCGGGTTCTTCACGGCGATCTGCGGATCGTCCGACGACGAGTCCCCGGACGCGGTGCTGCCGTCAGGCAGGAGCGTGCCCGCCGGAAAGATCGAGATCGTGGGCGCGGCCCTTGCCGGGCTGGGTGGCCAGTGCGCGGTGATGGTCGGGGACCGGCACCAGGATGTTGCAGGAGCCATGGCCAACGGCCTGGACTGCGTCGGAGTCCGCTGGGGGTTCGCCCCGGACGGGGAGCTTGAAGGAGCCGGCGCCATCGCTGTGGTGCACACTGCTGATGAGTTGCGGAAGAAGATTGAAGAATTGGACGTTGTCCGTGCGGCGGCGCTGAGCGAGGTGCAGAACGATGGAAGCCTTTGATGTCATCCGCTGGACAACCCGTGGACTGATTTCCGGAAGCTGCCGGCCAACGGTCATCGGCCTGGAGAACGTGCCCAAGGACGGTCCGTTCATCGTCGCTCCCAACCACCTTTCCTTCCTCGACAGCGTGATCGTCCAGGCGCTCATGCCGCGTCCGGTCGCCTTCTTCGCCAAGGCCGAATACTTCACCGGCAAGGGCTTCAAGGGCCGTGCCATGAAGGCGTTCTTCAAGGCCGTGGGCTCCATCCCGGTGGAACGCGGCGAGCAGGCCGCCAGTGTGCAGGCCCTCAAGACTCTGCTGGACATCCTCGAAGCGGGCCGCGGCATCGGCATCTACCCGGAGGGCACCCGCTCCCGCGACGGCCTGCTGTACCGCGGCCGGACCGGCGTCGGCTGGCTTGCCCTCACCACCGGCGCCCCGGTGATCCCGGTGGGCCTGATCGGCACGGACAAGCTCCAGTCGATCGAAACCAACGCCGTCCGCCCCCAGCATTTCACCATGAAGGTGGGCGAGCCGCTGTACTTCGAGAAGACGGGACCGGACCACTCGCTTCCGGCCCGCCGCGAGGTCACGGACCGGATCATGGACGCCATCGCGGAGCTGAGCGGGCAGGAACGCGCGGCCGGCTACAACCAGAGCAAGAGCGCCGAGTAGCCCTGGCGGCGGCGCGCCCTTTCCCTTACTAGACTGGAGCCGTGGCAGATCCAGCGAGTTACCGGCCCCGGACGGGCGAAATTCCTACGACGCCGGGCGTATACCGCTTCCGCGACCCGCACGGCCGGGTCATCTATGTGGGCAAGGCCAAGAACCTCCGTTCCCGGCTGAACTCGTACTTCGCCAACCCTGCCGGGCTCCTGCCGAAGACCCACGCCATGGTGCACGCCGCGAGCAGCGTCGAGTGGACCGTCGTCGCCAGCGAACTGGAGTCCCTCCAGCTCGAATACACCTGGATCAAGGAATTCAAGCCGCGCTTCAACGTCGTCTTCCGGGACGACAAGAGCTACCCCTACCTTGCCGTGACCATGGGGGAGAAGCTGCCCCGCGTGCAGGTGATGCGCGGTGAACGGCGCAAGGGCACCCGCTACTTCGGCCCGTACACCGCGGGCGCGATCCGCGAGACCATGGACACCCTGCTCCGGGTCTTCCCGGTGCGCAGCTGCAGTGCCGGCGTCCTGAAGCGGGCCCAGGCGAGCGGCCGGCCGTGCCTGCTCGGGTACATCGACAAATGCTCTGCCCCGTGCGTCGGCCGGGTCACCCCGGAGGAGCACAGGCGGCTGGCAGAAGACTTCTGCGCCTTCATGGGCGGCGAAGCAGGCAGGTTCATCCGCCGCCTGGAGAAGGAGATGGCCGGGGCCGTCGCCGAGCTCGACTACGAACGCGCGGCCCGCGTCCGAGACGACATCGCCGCCCTGCGCAAGGTGTTCGAGCGCAACGCCGTGGTGCTCTCGGAGGACACCGAGGCGGACGTGTTCGCTCTGCACGAAGACGACCTCGAGGCGTCGGTACAGGTTTTCCATGTACGCGGCGGCCGCATCCGGGGCCAGCGCGGATGGGTGGTCGAGAAGGTCGAAGACGTGACCACGCCTGAACTGATCGAGCATCTGCTGCAGCAGGTCTACGGCGAGGACGGCGAATACCAGGAGCGCATCCCCCGGGAAGTCCTGGTCCCGGAGACCCCTGCCAACCATGCGGAGCTCATTGAGTGGCTGGGCGGGCTGCGGGGCGCGAAGGTGGACATCCGGGTTCCGCAGCGTGGGGACAAAGCCGCTCTCATGTCCACCGTCCGTGAAAACGCGGAACAGGCGCTGAAGCTGCACAAGGTGCGCCGCGCCGGTGACATCACCGTGCGTTCCCAGGCGCTGCAGGAACTCCAGGAGGCGCTCGAACTTCCCGTGCCGCTGCTCCGGATCGAATGCTTCGATATCTCCCATGTCCAAGGCACCAACGTGGTGGCCTCGATGGTGGTGGTCGAGGACGGACTGCCGAAGAAGGCCGACTACCGCAAGTTCTCGATCACCGGCGAGGCCGCCCGCGATGACACCGCGGCCATGCATGACGTCCTGACCCGCCGCTTCCGGCACTACCTGCAGGACAAAGCGTCCCAGCCGCCCAAATCGGGTGAGATCCCGCAGGCAGGAATTCCCGCGGGGGAGGACCGGCCCGGGGGCCAGCCGCCGGCCGATGACGCGGGCGCGCCCGCGGCGAAAGCCAAGTTCGCCTACCCGCCCAACCTGGTCGTCGTCGACGGCGGCCAGCCCCAGGTCAATGCCGCGGCGCGGGCCCTCGCGGACCTGGGTATCGACGACGTCCATGTGGTGGGCCTGGCCAAGCGGCTCGAGGAAGTCTGGCTCCCGGACAGCGACTTCCCCGTGATCCTGCCCCGCACCTCACAGGGCCTGTACCTGCTTCAGCGCATCCGCGATGAGGCCCATCGCTTCGCCATCAGCTTCCACCGGCAGAAGCGCGGGAAGGCCATGACCGTTTCGGCGCTGGATGGCGTGCCGGGCCTCGGCGAAGCCAAGCGGAAGGCCCTCCTGGCCCATTTCGGTTCGCTCAAGAAGATCAAGGCCGCGTCCGTCGTCGAGCTCACCGCAGCCAGGGGCATCGGCCCGGCCCTGGCGGAGGCGATCAACCGGCACCTGGGCGAGGCAGCCGAAGGCAACGAGGCCGCCGTCGCCATCAACATGACCACCGGCGAAATCCTCGAGTCTTAGCTAGGGTCTCGAATCTTAGCTAGGGTAGGAACGGACCGCTGCCGCAGCGGCTCCGGTAACGGACCATCTGGAAACGGGGAGATTTGATGTCAGAGCCAACGGCAGAATCCGGCGCGGAGCAGGACGGACTCGTACCCGTCAAGCCTGTCGAAGCGGAACTGCTGGTGGTGACGGGCATGTCCGGTGCCGGCCGGAGCACCGCCTCCGATGCCCTCGAAGACCACGGCTGGTACGTCGTGGAGGGCCTTCCGCCGCAGATGCTCGGCACGCTGGCCGAAATTGTCTCCCATGCCCCCGGCTCGATCCCGAAGCTCGCGATCGTCGTCGACGTCCGCAGCAAGGGACTGTTCACCGACATCCGCACCGCCCTCGGCGCCCTGAGCGCCAGCGGAATCACGTTCCGGGTGCTCTTCCTGGACGCCAGCGACGACGTCCTGGTGCGGCGCTTCGAGCAAGGCCGGCGGCCCCACCCGCTGCAGGGCGGGGGGCGCATCCTGGACGGCATCGCGGCCGAACGCGAGGTGCTGAGGGAACTGCGCGACTCCGCGGACATTGTCCTGGACACCAGCGTCTTCAACGTCCACGGACTCGCCACCGCCATCACCGAACTCTTCAGCGAAACCGGCCCGGTGACGCTGCGCCTGAACGTCATGAGCTTCGGCTTCAAGTACGGTCTCCCCGTGGACGCCAACTTCGTGGCCGACGCCCGCTTCATCCCGAACCCGCATTGGGTCCCGCAGCTGCGCCCGCACACCGGCCTGGACGCCGACGTGCGGGACTACGTGCTCGAAGCCGCCGGCGTGAAGGAATTCGTAGACCGCTACGTGCAGGCCCTTGAACCGGTCTTGGACGGCTACCGCACCGAGAACAAGCACTATGCCACCATTGCCGTGGGCTGCACGGGCGGCAAGCACCGCTCGGTGGCGGTCGCCGTCGAGCTCTCCAAACGCCTGGCACAGTATCCACGCGTGACCGTCACCACCAGCCACCGCGACCTGGGCCGCGAGTAATGGGAGTCCTGACGGGCCCGCTGCCGCTCATCCCGCCGAAGGGAACGCCCGGCAGCCAGAAGGACAAGAGCCCCTCGGTGGTGGCGCTCGGCGGCGGCCACGGACTGGCCGCGTCGCTGTCGGCGTTGCGCCTTCTCACCTCCGAGCTCACCGCCATCGTGACGGTGGCCGACGACGGCGGCTCCTCCGGGCGCCTGCGCGAACAGTACGGCGTCCTCCCGCCGGGCGACCTGCGCATGGCGCTAAGCGCCCTCTGCGACGACACCGACTGGGGACGCACGTGGCGCGACGTCATGCAGCACCGCTTCAAGGCCCCGGAAGGCCGCGAAAGCCCGCTCGACAACCACGCCATGGGCAACCTGCTCATCATGACGCTCTGGGAACTGCTGGGTGACACCGTTGCCGGGCTGAAATGGGCCGGGGCGCTGCTCGGTGCCCGCGGCCAGGTGCTGCCGATGTCCAGCGTGCCGCTGACCATCGAAGGCGACGTCCGCGTTCCGCTGCCCGCCGGCGGCTACGGCGTGCAGACCATCACGGGCCAGGCGAAATGCGCGGTGGCCGGTTCGCTTGAAGACGTCCGGCTCATCCCGGAGGACGCGCCGGCCTGCACCGACGCGCTGACGGCCATCGAGCTGGCGGACTGGATCGTCCTCGGCCCGGGCTCCTGGTACACCTCCGTGCTGCCGCACCTGCTCCTTCCCGAGATGCGCCAGGCCCTCGTGGGCACCGCCGCCAAGCGCTGCCTCACCATGAACCTGGCCATGGACACCAAGGAAACCTCCGGCATGAGCGCGGCCGACCATCTGGACGCACTGCGCAAGTACGCCCCGGAGTTCAGCATCGACGTTGTCCTTGCCGATCCCGAATCCGTTTCCGACGTCGCGACCTTCGAAAAGGCCGCCGGCCGCATCGGCGCGGAGGTTGTCTTCGGTAGAGTAGGTGCGTCCCGGCGCCGCCCGGTCCATGACCCCCTCCTTCTGGCGGCGGCGTACCACGATATTTTCGGGAACAGTTAGGAACACGCCATGGCACTGACCGCATCGGTCAAGGAAGAACTTTCCCGGCTGGATATCAAGAAGTCCTCCGTGCGCAAGGCCGAAGTCTCGGCCATGCTGCGCTTCGCCGGTGGGCTGCACATCATCTCGGGACGCATCGTCATCGAGGCGGAGGTCGACCTCGCCTCCACCGCACGGCGCCTGCGCGCCGCCATCGCCGAGGTCTACGGCCACCAGAGCGAGATCATCGTCGTGTCCGGCGGGGGATTGCGGCGCGGCAGCCGCTACGTCGTCCGCGTAGTGCGCGACGGAGAGGCCCTCGCCAGGCAGACCGGCCTCCTGGACGGCCGCGGCCGCCCCGTGCGCGGGCTGCCGTCCGCCGTCGTCAACGGCTCCGCCGCCGATGCCGAGGCGGTCTGGCGGGGAGCTTTCCTCGCCCACGGCTCACTGACCGAGCCCAGCCGCTCATCTTCCTTGGAGGTCACCTGCCCCGGGCCGGAGTCGGCCCTGGCGCTTGTGGGCGCGGCGCGCCGCCTCGGCATCCAGGCCAAGGCCCGCGAAGTACGCGGAGTGGACCGTGTGGTGATCCGCGACGGCGACACGATCGCAGAGCTCCTGACCCGGATGGGCGCCCATGACGCCCTGATGGTGTGGGAGGAACGGCGCATGCGCAAGGAAGTGCGCGCCACCGCCAACCGGCTGGCCAACTTCGATGACGCCAACCTGCGGCGTTCCGCCCAGGCGGCCGTTGCCGCCGGAGCCCGGGTGGACCGCGCCCTGGAGATCCTGGGCGACGACGTCCCCGATCACCTGAAGTACGCGGGCGAACTGCGCGTAGCGCACAAGCAGGCAAGCCTGGACGAACTCGGCCGCCTCGCCGACCCGCCCATGACCAAGGACGCGATCGCCGGCCGGATCCGGCGCCTGCTGGCCATGGCCGACAAACGCGCCGCTGAGCTGGACATCCCGGGCACCGAGGCAAATGTGACTCCGGAAATGATGGACGAATAGCCTCCGTGCCTAGAATCGACACGGCGGGGGGAAATACCCGGACGGCCCCTTCGGTTATGCCGATGGTCCGCCGGGAACGCAGTACTCCCCAGGGATTTCCGGCCGGTGCTCCGGCCGGATGAACAGAACGAGAGTTAGCAACAGGACCGACGGTCCACGACATTGGAGGGTTTCGTGACAGAGTACGTACTGCCCGAGCTTGGCTACGACTACGCGGCACTTGAGCCGCACATTTCGGCGAAGATCATGGAGCTGCACCACAGCAAGCACCATGCCGCCTACGTCGCCGGCGCCAACAACGCCCTGGCCCAGCTGGCCGAAGCCCGCGAAAAGGGCGATTTCGCCAACATCAACCGCCTCTCGAAGGACCTGGCGTTCCACACCGGCGGCCACATCAACCACTCGGTGTTCTGGAACAACATCTCCCCAGACGGCGGCGACAAGCCGGAAGGCGAGCTCGCGGCAGCCATCGAGGACGCTTTCGGCTCCTTCGACGCCTTCCGCGCCCAGTTCACCGCCGCCGCCCTTGGCCTGCAGGGTTCCGGCTGGGCCTTCCTCGCCTACGAGCCCATCGCCGGCAACCTGCTGATCGAGCAGCTCTACGACCAGCAGGGCAACGTTGCCGTCGGCACCACTCCGCTGCTGATGCTGGACATGTGGGAGCACGCCTTCTACCTGGACTACGTCAACGTGAAGGCCGACTACGTCAAGGCATTCTGGAACATCGTCAACTGGGCCGACGTCGCCAAGCGCTTCGAAGCCGCCCGCGCCAACGCCACGGGACTCATTGTTCTCTAGCGGGTGATCCGGAATACACGCAGATGTAACAAACTTCACATTCGCGTGAATTTCGCCCAAATGGCGGAAAGCCCGCCCCTGCAGTTGCAGGGGCGGGCTTTCTTGAACGTAAGATAGGTCACGGAAGGCGTCAGCCTTCAGCAACGTGGCTGGTCGCCCTCCGATCTGATAATCACTTCTGCCCAAAGACGTGCGGGATTTGTTAGTTGGAATCAAGATCCGACTCACTAGATGTGCTTGAGAGAGCACCAAGGAGACAAAAAGTGACCACCCGTATTGGTATCAACGGCTTCGGCCGCATCGGACGCAACTACTTCCGCGCAGCGCTGGCCCAGGGCGCCGATCTCGAGATCGTCGCGGTCAACGACCTCACCAGCCCCGAGGCGCTGGCCCACCTGCTGAAGTACGACTCCGTCGGTGGTCGCCTGACCCAGTCCGTCGAGGTTTCCGACGGCCAGCTCGTGGTGGACGGCAAGCCCATCAAGGTCCTCGCCGAACGCGATCCCGCAAACCTGCCCTGGGGTGAGCTTGGCGTGGACATCGTCATCGAGTCCACCGGTTTCTTCACCAAGGCCGCGGCGGCACAGAAGCACATCGACGCCGGTGCCAAGAAGGTCCTGATCTCCGCCCCCGCCTCGGACGAAGACATCACCATCGTGATGGGCGTGAACGACGGTCTCTACGACCCGGCTGCGCACAACATCATCTCCAACGCTTCCTGCACCACCAACTGCCTCGGCCCGCTGGCCAAGGTCATCAACGACTCCTTCGGCATCGAACGCGGCCTGATGACGACCGTCCACGCCTACACTGCCGACCAGAACCTGCAGGACGGCCCGCACAGCGACCTCCGCCGCGCCCGCGCCGCAGCCATCAACATGGTGCCGACCTCCACCGGTGCTGCGAAGGCCATCGGCCTGGTCCTGCCGGAACTGAAGGGCAAGCTCGACGGCTACGCCATCCGCGTTCCCGTCCCCACCGGCTCCGCCACCGACCTCACCGTCACCGTTTCCCGCGAAGTCACTGTCGACGAGGTCAACGCCGCTGTCAAGGCCGCCGCCGAGTCCAGCCTCAAGGGCATCCTGAGCTACACCGACGCCCCGATCGTCTCCTCCGACATCGTCGGCGACCCCACCTCCTCGATCTTCGACTCCGGCCTGACCAAGGTCATCGGCAACCAGGTCAAGGTTGTTTCCTGGTATGACAACGAGTGGGGCTACTCCAACCGCCT
>Ga0105246_10000536_pt1 | contig 20764 bp, 17 predicted proteins | sample KBSM64metaG_FD_99694 | JGI IMG/M metagenome (GOLD analysis project Ga0105246, IMG submission 99694) | Miscanthus rhizosphere microbial communities from Kellogg Biological Station, Michigan, USA - KBS M6-4 metaG | ecosystem: Host-associated > Plants > Roots > Rhizosphere > Soil | place... | reverse complement strand
GCAAAATATGTGCTGATTGTCAGTCTTTTCCTTTCCCTTATTGGGTCCATTCCTTTTATCTTCATCACAGATCATACAAGTATGATCTGGATTTCAGTAATCTTATTTATTCGTGGTGCCAGCATTGGGGGCATTAGTCTTCCATTAATGAGCGAAGCATACAATGGACTGGGCAATAAGCAGCTTCCGGAGGCGGGTGTTGGAATAAATATCATTGAAAACCTTGGGTCAAGCTACGGCTCAGCCATTATTGCGACGGCTGTTGCAACAGTTATACAAGGCTTGCATCCAACCATTGCAAATCAATTGCAGGCGTACCATATCGGTTTTCTTTTAGCCACGATCATTCTGGCACTGATCTTTATCCCCGGCCTGTTTCTTACAAATAAACAGAAGCAAAAGACAACTTAAACTAGATTCACGAACTGAAATCGTAAATAACAAAAAGGTGCTACTCCATTGCCGAGTGGCACCTTTTCTTGCATCCAACGTTAAAACGAATCCAGGCCAACACAACACATACAATTCCTGATATCAAAAAGATAGACAAGATCCTCATATTTCTTCGAAATTTAATGCCATAGGAGAAAAAGAAGAGGGCTGCGGCCATCTTTGCTAAACTTTGAGAAAATCCATCACTACTCGTCCAAGATGAATTACTGAATATAATGGCAATGAGCAACATCAAGAGAATCCAGATTCGGAACCAAAGCGGTTCACTCATAAATTGTCTGTACATCCATCTTAATCTGTCCATTTTGCATCAGCTCCTCCAATGCGTGCTCTGGAACTCATGGTTGCCCTATCTCGATCCATAAAAAAAATGAATCATGACCACCTGAACATCAGGAGCCATGATCCACTTCTAACTAAGCACAGCGGCTGTGTGTTGTCATAATTAGTGAGACAGTTCTAGAGAAAAGGCCTATTTTAAGGCCTTTTTTTCTGTGTGTTTTCATAATCAATGAGACACATTTCAGAAAACTCATCTAACCCTATACTGGATTGTCACAATTACTGAGACTATCTGCTAATCCACTTTTTTATATTTATGCATCAGTGCTAATGCTGTATTTCATTCTTGGTTGTACCTCTGCTCTTTCAAATAATACAGAAGTAGGTAACCATTCGCTGGTTACCTACTTTTTTCGTAATTTGCAGATTAATAGCTAGCTAAATTAGCACGAAGTAATCAATTTATGCTATTCCATCTCATTCAGTCTGATACTCTGGAGGAAGCAATCTAACTCTGCAGTTCTCCGGAGAACATACAATTCATCACTATGTTTGTTCTCGTTAACTGGCACAATTCCTATAGATTTCAATGTTCTCAGTAATTTTTCACTTGATTTGAACGGATTATCAGGAGCTCGCACAATGTGAATCGCTAGGATGTAATCTTCCTTAAACTTGTTATACTCTTGAGTAGCGATAAGTTTTACTTTGGATTCTTCAAGTTCACTTTCAACAAGTAATCCACGGTTAATCCAATGATACACACCCTGTTTCTTAATCTGTAGATCCTGTGCAATGTCTTCTATGCGTATATATGCCCCATTCAATTGGTGCTGTACATTCTCAAAGTCAAAAAACAAGATATCCAGACCTTTTAATGTAGAGTCATTTCTTTCAAAGGGTTGTATTTTATTCTGAAGGATCAAAAGTAGGAAGCTAGGTAGGTCATACTTAAACTGATAGGCTTTATAGAGTGCTTCTCTAAAGGTTAACAAATCTGTTCGTTCGGAAACAATACTTTTACTTCGCAGATTGCTCAGCAGCTCATCAACCTCATGTTTCTGAAATATATACTTGCAACTATCGGACTTTCTCTCTAAAGCTTGGATATCATTTTGGAGAACACCTTTAGCTACCATCACCGGAATTTGATCTGGATGGACATTTAATATTTCAGCTACCTCAATTCGATTGACCTCCCCGATCTCAACCTGCTTTCGAACAACTCTTTTACGAGCTGTAAATTGAGTTGAAAATCCATTCTTTAAATAATACTTAGCATAATGTTGAATAGCCTGCTCAAAAACCTCACATCCCTGTATACCAGCTATAGGAGCAATAAATTTCTTTTCAATAAAATTTTTAGCGTAATTCTTCTGCTTTCGCATCCGCACTTCATCAACAAGGGAATAAAAGTTGTTTGGCCAGTTCTCAAAATACTCAAAAGATTTTTCACCGTTCTCATACTGGTTACCCACATAAATGCTTTGAGAGGAATCACTATGCATCTTACCTTCTGACTTCACCCACCTCACACTAAAAAGCAATAAGTAGTACATCTGTTCAAAAGACAATTTATCCAAGAAAAAGTTAGATTGCGGGTTAATTTCAATCGGATTTAACAACCGCCGTACTAAGTAAGAGGACAGGGCTCCATCTTTACAGAGTAGTTTGGATTTTTCGTATTGAAAGCCACATTGACACGTATATAAATCTATCTTCAAAACATTTAATGGTTTACCGCAAGCCTGGCACTCATCAATTAAGAGGCATCCATGCTTAGGGCAAGATACCACTAAAGACATTTCCCACTCTATGCGATGATAGGGTTCTTCACTTATACATACTGGGCAAATCTTAGGTCGAAGTGCGCTTGAACCAAACTGCTTTAAGTGTACCTTAACCTTATCTTCTAGGCGCGCATAGTTAGGGGACATCCGGTATCCCAAGATCATGTTACGAAGGACACGCTCCTCTTGTCCTAACATTTGCCCTGGCAAATTCCAATCAACTGTTTCTGTTGGGAAATGAAGATTAATGGTCTTGTTATGTATCATCCAATGCATCGATTTGTACAGCCACACCGTTTCCATGTAGCCATTGACTTGAGCACATCGATGAATGTACCCACGTAAGCTTTCATTCACATATGGATTAGGTTGTATAAGTAACATGACAAGGACTCCTTTACACTTGTAGTGGGTAACTTTGATTTGTTATACGTTATTTTCTCCGTTTGCGTTTACCCTCTACAGATTCGTGTTCTTTAACCCAACGTTTTTTTTCTTTTGATAACTCTTCTTCTAAATTAAATTGCTTAACATTAAATGGATTAGTACGGAATGGACGTGAAACTTGTTTGAGTCGGCTTAGTGCTTCTTGAAAATGAACTTCGGTAATCATATCTTCTCCATCTTTCAGAGCAATCTCAGTTCCCAGTTCAAGCAACTTCATAATATAAAACGGAACTCCGAGTGAAATATAATACAGTTTATCTGCAATCCGTACATCCGACAGATGAGATCGATCTGGAAAGGGTAAGCCACTTTCAATTTTGTTTAGAAATGCCCGAAATAGGAGTTGTTCCTCTGGAGTCGTATAGTGGAACGGCTCTATAGCTAATTTTGAAGCATATCTTCGATCTAATTGTTCTTCCTTTTCAAAAATATGAATGGAACTGGGCATACCACATAAAACAATAGGAATTCCACTCTCTTCAGAGAATGTTTTAACCCAATTGGCTGCTGTTGCGAGTACATGTTCTGTATCTGAATCAATTAAATGCTGAAACTCATCCAGGATAATCATCTTTATTTCGAGTTCTTCTATAAAATGATGTATTCGACTAGTTAGTTGAATCTCCGTTCCTTGACTGTAAAACGGATCGCCAATCTTGTGTAAAATTTTTGATGCTAACGATTTCGGTGTAGCTTTAGGGGGTACTTTCATATGAAGAACAGGAATCCTTTTATACTTTTTTTGAGAATCATTGACTTGTTCGATCGGGTAACGATCCGTAAATTCCCTTGTAACTGTACTTTTGCCCACACCCGTTGGCCCATAGATGAAAAGCTGATCCGGATTCACACTTCCCTCCGCGTGATATATGATATCTTCCAAAAGTTCGAGAGTTTCATTGTACTGGGGATAATGAATGATCATACTTTTGACATGTTCTTTTCTCCATTTTATATCTTGTCTCGTCGCCGGTATTCCACCAAGACGTTTATATTCAGCCATTATCTTAACTTCCTTTCTATTGTCCATGAAGCATTTATTTGCTCAAAATCGACCTTATCCAGTGCTTCCTCTTCTATGATCTTGGTAGCAGAACTATCCTCTGGAAGTTGAGCCAATACATTCGATGGGTGTTCCGCTATCCGATCCGCTTCTTCTTGATTCACTAGAACTACGTTTGTATCATGAGGGATAGAATCGGCCTTGTTTCCCACGCCATATATAGCACTGAATTCCTTGGACCTCTCTACGTCTTCTCTTCTTCTTTTACGCTTCGTCTGCTTGTATTCCTGATTTCCTTCTTGGACAATGGCCTCAAGTGAGGTTAGCGCATCTGTAACATGTTCTTGATTTTGAAGGAACCCGTTTGCGTCCCGATTGTTCACATAACACAACTGTGCAAGATGTTCTTCATGTATCGGATAATTGAAATCAACATGGTGCCTCATTAACCTGGAGTTCAATTTTAAATAGGCTAGGACATATCGTTTATTTTTCTCGTCATATACATAGATATGTCTCATGTCCATTCCGTATCGTACACGAACTTTCTTATTACCTCCTGTGTTTTGAATCATCAATCGAAGTTCGTTTAATGGTTCACTATTAAAAAATTGACCCTGAAGTTCAATTCCTTTTGGCCCTATAGTCCGATAGGTTGAACTTGAGGCAAATAACAATTCAATGTACTCTTTCTGTTGTGGTAGTTGACGCCTGATTTTTGAGTCTTTAAGCGCCTCATTCCACAAATCCTCTGGTATACCGCCTACGCCGCGATTATATTTGTTAGCAACTAAATCTACGATCACTATATGAATCATTTCATGCAGCTTATTGATGTCTACACATGCTTTTTTCTTTGAATTATAATGACCCTTTTCTTGGAAATTGGAGAAAGTGGTCCCTCTGTAGGCATGAAAAACACGATTTATTTTCCCAAGCCCATTTTCAACAGTGCCCTTCTGATGACCTGATGCTTTTTCGTTAAATAGCAACCCGATTCCGATGGCCCCACAAACTTCACTAACTTCCTCACAATCGTTTACAGAGGCATTGTCCATAATAATCGTTTGTGGTTTTCCGTACCCTGACCACTCCTTTTGGACTCGAGGATATAATTCTTTTATATTAGTTTTCGGTGTCATAATTTGAAGTAAAAGTTGTTTCCAATCTCCTGCACTGGGTTGTTCTTTGAAAATAACAATATAACCTAAGGGCATATCTGTATATTTATCAACGGCATACATCACAATAGGCCGGTATGTCTCATCTGTATCAAAGTTAACAATAATGTAGTCAAGCGGAGTCCAATCCAGTTCTACATATTGAAGAGGCCGTTCCGCTATGAACGAACTACGGACACCGTTCTGAGCTAAGTCGGCATGCGCAATACCCATAATTTGAATTTGTCTAGGTCGAGGATCATGCATTTCCTTATACAGCCTGCGAAACGTGGATTCGGAAAGTATGGATAGTTGTTGTTTTTCTTCGCGAAAAGCATTGTGTTCAATAACTTTCTGTTTATACAAAAGCCACTTATTTCTCGTAGTTTGTGTTTCAGCCTTTTTATCTAACTCTTCAATAAAATCTCGTAAAAACTCCATCTTTTCGGTTTCAATATGACGACCTTTAGGACCCATTGCAGCCCGAAGCAACGATAGTTTATTTTCATTTACGCTATATTTTTTGATCCAACGATAAACCGTTGATTTATATAGTTTAGTTTGAGAAGAAGGTAATAAGGCCGTAGGATAGTTATCAACATACTCCTTAACATTCTGGACACGTCCTTCAATAATTGGTTGAATGATGGCGTACTTTCGATCCATGTCTTGCTTCTCAAGGGGCGTATGATTTTCCATATCCCATTTCGCTGTTTCATCGGAATCATCCTCAACATAAAATCTCAGTTTCTTCGTCTCATCGTCTGTATAAAAGGACTCATGAAGTTCCTTTAAGGTAATTCGTTCTGTCATACGATAATTTTTGTTAAATACTTCAAACGTTTTATCATCTACAATCGACTTGATTTCAAACTCCGTGTTACCTATTTTAAATTGAGTGCCACAATCTAGGGTAATAAACACGTCTGTCACTCCCTGTATTCGATTTGGGAAAAATCCGTGATCGGGGTAGATATTAAGTCACTATGAACTTCTTGAAAATAAATCAACTGATAAATCGCACTATAATACTGTTCCTCAGTTAAACCTGCACAAAGCACTCGGAGTTCAGCAATTGTACTTACGTTTACCTTCTCTAGTTGAGCCACAACAAAGTCCAATACAGGTGAAGGTACCTCTTCCATTCCCAACCCACGTAACAAAGATAAATTGGGCTGCAAATAGCCTGGACGAATATCATCTTCTGTAATGGTGATATACGTCCAGTCTCTTTCTTCACAGTAAGCTCGGCCGGCCAGATATTTTATCGGATTACCTTTTTCAAATACAAATCGATTCGGTTTCACTTCAACAACAAAAACTTGATTATCATACGTAATGATCTTAAAGTCTGGGTAATGTTCTCTAATTTTCCCATCGTACATGTACGTGATTTTTATATTTTGAGCAAAGATCAATTGTACGTCTAAATCATAATCAGCGAGTCTAATATAATCCCTCTCCAAAAAACTTTCCCACGGGATCATCTCACCTGTTTTTAAAAATGGCTCTTTACCACGGTACCCTTTAGTTTTCGGCTTAATCTTTCGAACGGGTCGATTGAACATCTTCCGTCCTCCCTATTTCTCATTTCCACAATGATATGATTGATTATTATGGACTCGAACAGCCTCGGATATAAAATATGTCACATCGGGTGATATTCTTACTAAATATGATTGCCTTACATTTAAATGCGCATATACTTCCTTTATCATTAATGTTTTGCCTCGATGATCAGAGAGTAATTTCTTGATCTGGATATATAGTTCAGAGGTTCTTGCTTGATGTACTTCAAAGACCTGCTGCCTCTTAGCTTCAAGGTACAGATCGTACCCTTCTTTCCAGGATCTTAGCGTTACAACTGAAATATGAATACGTGATGCTATATTCCGTAGTGTAATGCTCTCATTTCGCATTTTTATTTGTTTAACGGCTTCCATTAATTCTTTACGTTTAAGAGTGAAGTTCAATCGAGGGCCCAGAGACTTTTTCAGGTTATGTTTTAATCTTAGAATCGTAATATGGTATCTATATATCAGATAGTGACTTTCCGACTTCCAGCATGACCACGACTTGATATGGTTTAAAGTCATATGCTCTAGCACCGCTTGTTGGAATCGGTTCAGCAATGTTTGATCAACGAACGAGTCAACTGTTGAAATAATTCTAGTTCTAAAAAAAGCGATATGTTTGAGAGACCCCCTCCAATGTTCAGGGGTCAGCTGCCTCCACTCTTCCTGAAACGTGTTAAACGCTTCTATATATCCATCCTTTTCTTTTTGCTGCCCTTGTTCATCATAATAGTAAGTACATCCGCATTGTGGACAAAATGAATACTTTCGTCTTACTCGATTATTCTTCAGTTTTTTATACGATGTTCCGGTATCACATAATTGATCTTTACATGGGTCAAAGATACACCAAGGAGCTATACAAGTAGCCCCCTGGTCAATTGCAATTACATCTTTGGATTCTATATATGTTGACCAATGTAGTGGTAATTCATTGGATAGAAATGATGAAATATCTGTAGTAGTTTGAGAGAGGAAATTTAACAATGTCGCTATATGGACACTTCGTTTTATCGTGTGAGTTCCACGAATTTGTTGTAATAATTCTTGATGATCCATTTTCAATTGATTACAAGCATCACGCAGAGAGAGATGAGGAGATTGTTGATGAATGACGTACATTATTTTTTGAGCTACATTCTCTGGAGAATAAGATGCATCACTACATTCCAAGAGGTACCCCCATTGACGTTCTAACCATTGTTGCTCAGAAATATTGATCTGGACCTGCTCTTTATTCCTGGGTAACGTTCCTAAAAAGGTACCTAAAAAGGTACCACATAGTGGACAACAGTTCCCAGCCAAGAGTGCACTCCATTGAAGCGAAGAGTGGCACTTTAGACAAGTATGCCTCAAATAACATTGATGTTTTAGGCATATATCCCGTCCCACAATTCCCCATTGCAAACGTAAATAGTTCGCCTCATCTAGACAATGAGAACAATAACAAAAATCTTTTCGAATTAATCCTCTCATTACCCGTGAATGAGATTCCTTTTTACTATGAACAAATTTAGATATTGCATAATAGAAGGTTAATTTATAAATCACCTCCTTATCTAGCTCAGTCCGTTTAGATAGATAACTGATATTTAAAATAAGGCTGGGATATTGATCAATGAGATAGATCCTATCTGTACGCAACGTATAATCTGGACTAGAAGCATCTTTAAGTAACTGGATTAAGGTTACCCCATTAGCATAAGCCAATCGACTCAAAAAACTAGAAAGTGATTCGTCTGAATAGGGCTTCAAGCGTATCAGATACATTTCAGTTCCTCCAGCCTTAATTACTTTTTGGTGAATATGTCAGCAATTAATTCTTGTGCGAGAATTCGAGAACCACTGATTCCTTTCAAATACTTTAAAGGACCTTCTGCAGCCCATACGGTATTCTTCATTTTCCGGACGCTTTTCTCTATAAAAGAATAGTCCGCTTTTCCTTTTTCTTTCGTAACAAATTCCTTCAGAATCTCAGATCCTGTAATCGCTAGTGCATGAAGACAAACAATGTGAGTGATACGGTATTCTTTATAGTTAAGCCACTCCATATTGAATTGCTCTTTGATGTAGTTAAAATAGATGAGGCTTAGATTCAGCTTTTCATCTTTACTTAAATTCGAGACTGGTTCAGACTTTGTCAACAATTCAATCACTTTGTACAAATTCTGAAGAGTGACATGCCGGCCCACACTTCGCTTTCCCGTCACTGTACCAATAAAATGGAATGGACTATCTCCACGAGTAATGAGCTGGGTAGAAATCCAACTCAATTCGTCCGAATTACGGTGTAGATATTTACTCAGTGAAGTGCCAATTCCTTTAGCTTTGGAGTTAATGACATCAAACAAGATAATTTCTTCATCCTCATCTAAATAATGAAAGGCCAAAAAGGGAACAACGATTTCTGAATTGGTGTCCTGTGTATATCGTTTAATTCCACCCACACGATGCTGGCCATCCATTAAAGAGGCTTTGTCTTTACAAAGCAATCGTCCGACATGTGGTCTTGTTTTGTCATAAGCGACAAACTCCCAATGAGATTCACCATTTAATATGATTGGAGTAAAGAGTGCATCATCTCCTTTGGAGAGATAGGATGCGAAATCATTACATCGTTTACTATCTACTGGGCGTTGATACCCTTTGCCTGAAGGATGATCATAAGGTTTCACGTATGTCATTTGTAACACTGAAGCCGCCGATACATTTCCTAAGTAGGTCACTTTCCCACGCATTTTAGATTGCAGCACATTCTCAATTACTTGTTGTTGGGTCATCGTTGTATTCTCCTTATAATCATATGCTAATCTCATTTTAGGACATTTAACACCTAATTACAATTGGAATTAAGTAGTTAAATATTCTTCATTCCAGGTCATATCTTACCTACTCTTATATAGAGGTGGCATGAATGTCCAATATATATTTAAGAGTCGGAAAAAGAATCCGCTTATACCGAAAAGCGAGAAAGCTAACTCAAGAAGAATTAGGAGAACAACTTCGAATAGATCAGTCTTACTTAGGAAGAATTGAACGCGGAGAAGTCAATATTACGATAGAGACTCTGGATAAGATTGCAATTTCGCTCGGTATTGTGCCGTCTCAATTACTTGAGGATGAGAAGCGAGATGCGATGAATAAATCTAAAACAGATCTGTTGGAGAAGATAGATACCACCCTATTATCTTTATCCAGTAAAGAACTTGAAGTGGTTCATCGCTTGATTAAAGATGCCCTTCTATTGAAAGAAATGTAATACGTCCTACAGTAGAAAAAGCACTTTTGGAATTGTACGACACAACATTCCAAAAGTGCTTTTTGTTTTATGAACGTTAAAGATTATCCGATAAATCCAGTACTCGTTTACATACATCACATCTGACTTGCGTCACCAGCCCAAGGCTAGTAGGGATAAAAATATATTCAAATTTAGCACCCGTTGCATCCATCGCAACACATGAATCCCATGCTCTGATGACATTCATCATTTCGTCCGTAATTTCAAAATTCACTAGACACCTTCCTTCTTACTACGCTAGATTACAAAGTTTTCCGTTTCTAATGATCTCTTTCCCACCACTGCATAATCGCTTTAACGAACGGAAAGTCCAATGCTTCCTCAGGGGTTATGACCTCCGCCATTTTTATGGCTAAGTTGATTTTATTTGTAATCCAAGGTGAGAGGTCCATAAAGGGATCATCCCCAACTCCGTCCTCAGATGGGTTGAGAACGTTCAACAAAGCATGCACAGGATACATGTTTTCAATTGTACGATAATCCGTTGAAATATAACATTCTACTCCGTATTTATAACACTCTTGTTGGTAATCTATTTTTTTCTTCGTCAAGTTTCCACCTGAACTCAATGGTTTGACTAGATCACTATCTAAAATAACCATGGCTTTCGGATGTATTTTGGTCAGGTCCGATGGTGAAATACTGTATATATTTTCTCCACCCATGGGTATAATCACGAGTCCTTCTTGTTCTATATCAATCTCACATTTTTTCAATAGTAAGGGCAGTAGTGTACTTTCTGTCGTCCCTTCAACAAAAACGAACCCTCTTGATGAGATTGTATCTGGTAGATATGCGCCGATTGCTTGAAATACCGTCGATTTGTCATGTGGTTCAATCGCTCTAGCTGTCGTTTCCGATCCATCATGTTGAACCAGATACAAGCGATCCTTGTCCTTTAAATTCTTCATAATAAATGGAGAATGCGTTGATACAATCCATTGAATTTCGAAGTCTTCGGAGAGTTCTCTCAGCAGTTTTAAAAATCGTACTTGCAGTTTGGGATGCATGCCCGTTTCCGGTTCATCAATGAAACCTATTGTTTGATGATTTGAGCCAGATAACAGACGTCCAGCTAAATATACGGCACTAACTACACCAGATCCACTACGAGTCAAAGGTTGCGTTTTCGAAACTCCATTCACTCTCCACTCAATGAAAACATCATGACCATCCATTCCTTCAGGAATATTCGTCGATATCGAAATGACCTCGGGGAATAACACTCTCACATAGTGTAGCAGCCTCTTATATAAACCTTTGCGCATCATTTCCTCTGTTCTAATCTTTTGGATAAACCCTACAAGTTCTGAAACATTATATCCTAAATAAAATTCGTCTTTTGAAGATTCCTTCTCTTTATAGTGTGGAGTATAATTTCGATGTGGCGAAATAAAGAAACAGCCGTAATTAAACCTTTTCCCTTGCCTTATGCTCCTCAAGAGCGACTTACACAAAGATGAAAAATCTCCAACTTCATCAGTAGTGAGCATATGTTGTTTTAGTATGAGGTTGTACCTGTCTTCGACAGAGGTATCAAAAATAAAATGACCTGCTTCCCCAAAAAGATCTTCTTTAAAATTGATAACTTCATATAGCATTTCTATACTTTCTTCAAACAAGAGCATCAAGATTTCCAGAAACTCTGGATCTCTTTTCTTCCAAGTTACATTATGATTAAACTGATCCTTTATTTGTCTTTTTAACTCAGTGGAAAGAGGACTTACAATAGAAGTGTAGCTCTGATCAGCAATTTCCCCGTTACTTTTTTGGTGCTTGCTACCTGCAAGATGCAAGTTCTCTTTTAAGAATTCATCATGGCTGGTTCTAAGAGCTCTCATAGCACCATAAAGCCCCAATAAAATTGCTGTTTTTCCAGAGTCATTTTCTCCAGAAAGCACAGTAATCCTTCCTAAATCAAGTTCAACTCCTGGATCTCCTCCGATGGATCTCCATTGTTTTATCTTTGCTTTTTGAATGGTCATTTAAAGACTCCCTCACTATAAAAATCTGAAACGATCACCATTTTAAAATACTTGCTCATTCCTTACTCTATAACAAAGAATAAACCCTCAATTTAAGAGGGCTACATCTTGTTTTCTCAATAACATTTGTTGAATCTATAATCGATTTATCGAATTCTATTCGTAATTTCTGTAGGCAAATTAGCTTTGCAGTTTAGGTTATAATCACTTTTCATTTTTTTGAATTTTAGGATCGACCTTATATTCTGGACACCCAGTTATCCATCCTATTCTCTTTTATTAGATTGAATTATGAAAATTATAATCATTAAGAAGAAACCAACTACCGAAATATTAGCTGGAATTTTCGAATAATCTCCAGCTCTATTTATATAAAAAATCGAACCTACTCCTATTAAAGTAAAAAATACTATTTGAACGTTTTGTTTAGTAGCATAATTAACAAACTTATTCAGAACGCCAGAAAATTTTATGGGCGTGATTTGATTGAGAATATTCTGTTTTTCATCCCTACATTGTTTAATACTATTTTTCAGTTTCTCCATTCTTGTATTAAATTCATGATTATATTCATTATTAGGATTCTGAATAAGTACCAACCCCTCTGCGCATAAATAGGTTTCTTTAATATTAGAAACCAATTTTATGAGCAAATCCCTCTTACCGTGTTTCAGAAGATCTACAAAGTCTTCATTAATAAGCCTTCTTATATCCTTTACTACAGTTGGCTCAAGTTCAGTACTTTTAAAGATGAAAACATTATTGATGTTGTTATTTAGGGCATTTAGATATTTCCTCAACTTTCTATTTACCATTCTTATTTTAATTTTGCTCTTATCCTCCTCCAGAAACTCCATTAGAAGATTAAAGTATATATACAATTTATCGTTTAATTCTTTTGATATAACTTCCCTTTCCAGTAAGAGCACTAGAATAACGCTTACTATAAATGAGCCGACAAACACACCTATTGAAAGCGAAGCCACCTTAGGCTCAATAAAGGAAAAGACAAACATAACAACTACCGACATAATGGAAATGATAGAAAACGCAAAGACAGAATATAAAAGAAATACATCTAGAGATATATTAGAGGAAATTTTGTGTTTTTCGTCATAATTCAGGATTTTTTCTCTATATCTCATTTCGTTTCTAATCATCTTACACCTCTTAAATTTATTCTAGGAGCTTTAGTTATCAAAATACAAATTTCTATATCCTTTTATTAAAAATAAGAAAATACCCCATCTCTGTGTTTCATTTTGAAATGTTTTATTTGTTATCAATTTCAGCAATTTTCCGAAACGCCTTGTTTGGAATATTAATTAAGTTATATTTTGTAGCAGGTAACCTTTGTACAACCTCTCGAGTCTCAATATCCTTTATAGTGATGCCCACAATAACTTGGGTATTGTTCAATACAACAATGCTATTAAAGAACCTTTCCACATCGCTGATCATAATACTATGTTGGGCAGGTTCATCGAAGATCAACACCCCAGGGTGATTCCCTGACAAGCTGCTCGATGTCTGAAGCAAAGCTATTACAAATGCCCATATTGCTCTTATATTGTCACTAGCCGATGAATCAAATTTCATATCAAATCCTTCTATAACGGGCAAATATGAGTCTAATGATATTTCAACTGTGTTCAAGTTAAATACACTCTTATATCCAAAATCAGTTAAGTTAGTGACAAAATAGTTTCTCATAGCTTTTATCTTCTTTTCATCTAATTCAGTAAGTTTTTTCTTTGGAAGCTTTGCTTTCTCATCCATAATCAGCTGCCAATCATTTGCTAGCTCGACCAGCCTGCTTTTTTGATTTACAAAAATGATATTTAATCGATCCAAACTAGAGATCTCAGAATCCAGTTGTAATCTCTTATGAATAACTGTCTCAGAGATATTTTCGTTGATGGAATATAGATCACTACGTAACGATTTTGCCAGACTACGAAGTGTAAACAACCCATTCTCTAATTGATCATTTCTCATTTTCAAAGTAGTGCTATTTCTCAAGTGGCTATTCTTTGCAAAATCCAACATCTCTTTTTGTGCAGTTAAGTGTCTGATATTTTCATCCACACTCATGAATTTCATATCACTCGAATTAGGAATTAGAGTGTCTTGGATACTTTGATGACATACTGGACAAATATCTTCAGATGTCATTAAACTTACTTCTGAACCTAAATCTCTAAGTCTAGCAGCATCTTTATTATTTCTGATATCAGCCTCTATAATCTCAAGATTATTCTTTATTTTTTCTACGCTACTCTTTTCCGAATGCAATAAAGACCTATTCTTATAGATTTCCTTTTCGAATTCTTCAATAGATATTTCTGTAGCATTAAGTTCTTGTTGAATCTCGTCAAAATTATCTATAATTTTAGGTTTCAAAACGGATAATTGAATGTATCGCTCCCTTAAAATATTCACATATTCGTTAAGTCTGATATCTTCTTTTTTTATACTCATTCCTAAAACTTCTTCATCCATAAGGATTTTAGGATGCACGGGAATATTATGTGTAGTGCATGACTCTCTCCCCGAAAGAAGAATAATTTCCTTTATTATCGTGCCCCACTCGTCTCTGATACTACTTTCTCTCGTTCGTAGATAGTCTTTTTTCTTTTCATTTTCTAAGGTATCCAAGCTAAGAATAAATTCTAATACACGTTTTTTAGATTCTCTAATTCCTAAAACTGGCATACCAGATAAAATATCAGCCCATCCATGCTTCTGTTCAATGAACATTGCTGAGAATATCAACTGTAAATAGAGTTTTCTGGTCGCATCATCAGTTGCCGGAACTAAAGGCAACTCTATATGCAAAAACCTCTCTAAAAAACTATGAAAACCCTTTTTATTTACTGCCGAGTTTTGCATATGTACGTACATATCTTCTCTTAGCACATCCGAGTTACCACTTCTGTCAATTTCACTGTAAAATACAGTAATCAATTTATGATTTCGGTTCTCCATTTTGGCTGATCGGTATATCGTTATTGTTTCCTGACCATTAGATATTTCTAGAAATGCACCTGATTCTAAGACGGGATAGATATTATCACCATCTTCTATCGAACTCTTATAAACCGAAGTTAGTACCTTTTCGCCCTTTCCCCCGATAATCTCTTCAAATCCAAGACAATAGTAAATCGCTGCTATAATAGAACTTTTACCGCGAGTATTATCTTCACTAGCTATAAAATTTAAACCTTCACTAAACGAAGTCTCAAACCCATATAAGCCGTTACTAGTCGAAATATCAATTTTTAACTTTTTAATCCTCAGCACCAGAATACCTCCAAAGAGATGTAAGATTTTTGATTTTTTCCTCAGTAAGCATAGTTGATAACGAAGATAAGTAACTTTTCTCTTCAGTCATTAAATTTGTCTCCTTGATGATTTTTTTCGCATAAGATCTGCCTGCAGGAGTTAGTCTAAATAAACCATTTTGTTGTTGAACAACCAGCCCATCCGCAGTAGCATAACGGATAGCATGATTCACAGCTGGGTCAAACCTAACTACGGCGTAATTTGTTAAATTATCATAGGCTAAGCTTTTTAAATTCTGCATATCTTGCTCAGTACTAAGCCCCATGGAAATCATATGTAGCTTCAACAAGGAGCATCCCCCACGGCTACATATATCCATGATTAAACAAAGTTGTGCCATTTTATAACTTATCCTATAGTTATAAGGTACAGCATCTGGCTTAGCATCAAATACGATTTCTTCTCCAATGAGATAACGTTTATTCAATTATATTCACCTACTTCTAAATTCCATTGAACAATCAGCAAGCCAACCACTAACAAGATCCTGCTTCAGTTCCATTACTGATGCAAGCGTAAGATATGTGAACTGTTGCTCTAATCTTTTCTGGAAATCGTCCAGAATCTCATTAAAAAGCTTTGCGTTAATCGAGCTATCTATATTCATCTTCGTCTTCATTGATACTTGCTTTTTATACGCTTGTTCTAATACATAAATATCTTCATATACTTCCGGATAGGAAACCCTTAGTATCTTCATAATCTCCATGCCCTTCATATAAAAATCTACATACATGCCTACAACATCAATAAAGTCATCATCCGACTCATCAACATCTCCCATCACTGCCTTAACCTTTCTTTTGATATTATTCACTTTCTCTGAATCACACTCAGACCAGTCTAAAGTACTTGTATGAGATATAGCTAAATTCAACTTCATGTCAGTTACTGTTGTTCTAACCATTCTAGAAATCTCGACCTTGAAATCTTCAGCTTGCTTTATAACAATAATAAATTCATCATCGATATAATCATATTTTTGCGGATCGGCTCTTTTTATCATAAGCACTTCTTGACGTTTAGTTTCTGCGTGTGTGACAATTCTTGCATCTCTATACTGAGGGATCACAAAATGCCATTCCTTAATTTTAGGTACCCCAAGATCTTTTAACCTTTTAGCATATGTAAGATTGGTCAGCTTTTTTATATCAGTTGTCATTTTAGTTCTTAAGTGACCATACAAATCATCATCGCTATATTCACGCTCAGGACAATAACACTGATACACTCTACCTAGGCGAGTAAAACCTTCAATGCCAGCATCCCCACCATGAACTGCTGGTATTTCTGTGAAATGCTCATCTTGAAATTTCATTCTATAACATGAATTCATGAGCGATTCCCAAGACTTCCCATCTAATGGGGTGTCTATGTAATTTAAAATCAAGATCTTTCCACTCCTAGTATTTTTATTGATATTGAACTACTATAATTCGCTTCTAACTTTAATACATTAATATCCACTATGAAGGTTTCGACTGAGAGGATATATCGAACTTTAGCTAGCTGAAAATTAAGGAATACCTTTACTATAACTACTAACTTATCAATAAAATAAAACTGATCGTTTATTTGAGGAAGTATGGCTGACAATAAATTCATCTCCTCACTAAATTAAAATATGTAATAAATCAAATGTCTCTACGCTAGAGATACAACCCAACATAGTAAATTATACCCTATTGAATTTGCATATCCTGTCTAATTTTGTCGAACCCCACTGTTTATCGCCAATTTATGGAGACTTAACTCGAGTTCTAGTTTAGTAATGAGTAATCAACTCCAATTCATATTTGAGGAAGACTTTTGTGATTAAATAAATTCTGAACACGAAAAAATTACTATTAACATTTTTGAGAATGAGTATTATAGAAATACTAATTGTTACCCCTTTTATTTGAGTCGGTTCGGTTAAACTCGGTATAAGTGAATCAAGAAAATGAAGTATTACTTCAAATGATTGACTACTTTGAATCTTAGCCTCGGTTTCCACAATACAACAGAAAATCTTTACTGAGATTTTCTAACTAACATCAACAATAACGAAAACTAAAGAAACTGCCACCGATAGTTTGTAGAGAACAGTTTCTTTAATTCTTTCATTTTCTACTAAATGGGTGGTTCACCATTATTTTTAAATAACTTTGATAACTACGTAACGACCTTACGAGCATCACCATTACTTAACAAGTATATATAAGACATGTACAAAGAGACTAGAAACGACATGACAACCGGATCAGGTTATGAGCATAATACTGAATTATCCGAAAATCGGTTCCTGTGAAGTCGTTAATTACGCAACTACGGACTTTACAACTTTAGCAACTGATCTGAACCTCGTCATTGATACGCTGGGTGGTGAAGTACAAAATAAAAGTTTTCAAGTATAAGAAAAAGTGGACGTATGCTCTCTTACTTTCTGTTCCAGGTCAGGAATTAGCTGAACAAATAAGGCGTACATTCAGAATTTGTGTTTGAAAATATCAACAAAATGGTTGACCTTGTAGAAGAGTTCCTCGATGGGAGAGTTCTTACTATTAAAAAGAATCCCCCATCTCATTAGAGAATGTATGCCAAGCCCAAATAGATCTTACAAAAGGTCACAATCGTGGAGAACGAATCATTACGATCTAATTCTAGCTAACATATATTTTTCTATCTCCATGTAATGAGAAAAACCCCTTATATAACCAACTGTCTGTAAGGAGAGAGTTTCCAGCAATAAGACGACATTCTGCATCTAAATGAATTCATTCAGTTTGGTTAATAGAATTTCCCCCATTTATTAATAAAGACCCCTTTGACTTCTTAAAGGGGTCTTCGACATTTCGAACATTTGAGTAGAGTAATTAATTGATTTGCTGCAAAACAATCTGATTTCCTGAGGCTAATTATAACCCGTAAAAAGAATAAAAAACGGATAATGCTAAGCAATATTTCTAACCATATCCTAAATAAATCTAAATAGAAAATATAATATTCTCCAAAAAACTCTAACTACGTCTTACGAAGAAAACAAAATAAAAATTTGTTATATTTCTAATAAGAAGCAAAAGAATATGAAGAAGAAAGTAAGTCTCAATAAAAAGGCCAATTGAAATAAAAGGATTAGTTTTCGTAAGTTGTAGGACAAAGGCAACAAAGAAAACAAACGCGAGTAGAAATACTTGAATAATTAAAATATACACAAAGGTTATAAGCATCCATTGATACAATGATATAACCTTATTTCTTACTACTCTATTATCCGAGCTAGTATCCTTAAGATACTTGATTGTATTGTTATCACTTGACACTAAAATAGTGATACAAGAGATAGTGAAACCAATCAGTATGGCTAAAGCATTCGGTAAGATATCTCTCAATTTCATTAAGGCTCTCAGGGAATCGCCAAAGAAAATGTATATTACCGTAGTAATAACTGCAGTGAATAAGGGAATAAGAATTTCATAGTTTTTCTCATTTTTCTTTAGCGTCTTATAATAATCAGTAATTGGGATTAACCATTCTCCGTATATTTTAGCACCTATCATTGCGTTTCCTCTATAATGCCTAGAACCACATACATTTTCTCAAATATTGATTCCGTTTTTATAGTACCATTTTGTTCTAAATCAGCCGTAACATAATCGACCTTTTTTAGTGGTTGACTATCTATTCTTAATATATTACTGTTTTCGTCATGACCATAAAGTCTAATTCGACTTACTTTGCTTTCTTCAGAGGTTAACTCTCTAAAAATGCGTTTGAAGACCCTCTTTCTTAAAGATTCTTTTGGCTGAGCCTTAATTGTAATCACAATTTCCTCTTTCATGGAGTTGTCCTCTTCTTGAACAACGCCCATAGCTTCACTTCCTAAATAAACTTTACTAGTATGAAGTTCGGCTACTTTAATATCTCTCGCTGCATCTAACAGGGAAAGAAAATTTTGGGAAGGCTCTGCACCATAAATAATTTTAAAATTTTTAGGCATTCCTTTAATTGTCAAGTATTGGCGCAACATTTTGTTTAAATAATTTGTGATTTCATTAATCGTCACACCACTCCTTCTCTCTTCGAGCAATAAACTAGCATCAAATGTTGAAATCCTTATACACAGGTGAGTCTTTTCTTTGTCACCTTCGTGAGGCAATTTATCACTATCTCTTTCAGTTCCGTCGACACTGGACATATATTCAGGACTATGGTTATATTTACATGACTTAAAAACAATTCTAACAACATAATCAGCATGGTACTGGGTAAATAAGTGCTTATCAATTGTTATTGCCTTATTAAATCTAGGTATAGAAATAATTTGTTGATTAGAAGGCAATTGTAATACATATTCAAGAAAATTTTTAAAAACATCCTTATCAAAATACTCTTCTAAAGATCCGTGTTTTTTAAAATGAAAATTGTAGAATCCTACTTTCCTATTCTGTGTACTCAAGAAGAACCCCCATCTCTACTATAGCTAACTAAATTATTTTATAAAAATATAGTCCCTTAATTTTACTACAATATCTTATATCTGTAACTTTATGTTTTACAAATTAGATGATAATTGATATTTAATCTCACATCATTTGAATCTATATGATTTTTTATTGTTTTACTTGAAAATAATATATGTACGAAATTATCTTAACATTTTTGCGAGTGAGGTTTTGACACTCGTTCAGCGCCTGTACTATAGAAAGAGGGAATTCCATTGACCTATCTAGATTATAAGAAGAGCTAAGGACACATGTCGTGTCTTCTACTTTATTATTTTATGTATATATTTAGGTTTTTCAATAAAAAAACAATAAATAGATGCTACCCCTTTGTACAGTAGCACCTAATATTATTTTTTGCTCCCAGGTACCCCAAGATCAATAATACCGAGAACAGCTTCAGCATCCATGATCGTCCCTAGAGCGGCTTACTTTATTCCACTTTTTCACACATATAACTGATGCTAAGAGTAGAGTAACTACACCTGTACGCAGTAACTTATACGATTTCGTATTCAAGAGATTAATTCATATTAATGCCTCTACAACTTTCTTTAGTCCACGTTTTTATCGAAATATTTTAATATAAATGCATAAATATACATGTACCATCAATTCTGAAAAAGTTGTCTCATCAATTCTGAAAATAGTCCCATTAATTCTGACAACACACAGCGGCGTTGTGCACTTCCCATTTAAATCTTGTACGCCTTCATCGCTTTAAACAACTCTTTAAAGGTCGGACGTTTGCCGTACATCAGCACACCAGTACGATAGATTTTAGCTGCAAGCCAGCCGAAGACCAGAATGGATACAGCCAGAATGGCAAGAGACGTTAGAATCTCCCAGGTTGGCGCAACGCCTGCTCCGATCCGTACCAGAATGGCTGTTGGTGAAGTAAACGGAACGAAGCTAGCAATCTTGAGCAATAGAGTATTAG
>Ga0105246_10000530_pt1 | contig 20842 bp, 18 predicted proteins | sample KBSM64metaG_FD_99694 | JGI IMG/M metagenome (GOLD analysis project Ga0105246, IMG submission 99694) | Miscanthus rhizosphere microbial communities from Kellogg Biological Station, Michigan, USA - KBS M6-4 metaG | ecosystem: Host-associated > Plants > Roots > Rhizosphere > Soil | place... | reverse complement strand
CGGGTACCACTGCACAGCCGCAGTCGCTCGACCTCGGTCTGGCCGGAGCACAGCTAGTGGAGCTGGCGCTGGCCGGACGGATAGCCCCAGACGGGGATCGTATCGCCGTGGTAGCCCCACGGCCGACTGGAGATCCAACATTGGACTGTGCGTTGGAGCTGCTGCGCAGGCGTGGCGCTCCCGTGCGTGCAGTGAACTGGATTGGCGGGCCCCGGCTGGGACTCCGCCAGACCTACCTCTCGCATCTGGAGCGGTGCGGCATGGTGCATGCCGTGGCGGGTCAGATGTGCGGAGTGCTGCCGACGACTCGCTATCAGGCGACGGACAACGAGATCAGCCGGGAGATCAGAGCCCGGCTGGACTCCGCGATCCGCACCGGCGTACCGCCGGACCCGCGGACCGCCGCACTCGCCGCACTGGCACACGCGGTCGGCCTCGGCAAGCACCTGTATCCGGGGAACGAGGGGCGTTCGTCCCGTTCCCGGCTGCGGGATCTGATCAGGCACGACCCCATGGGCGGTCTCGTCGCGCACGCCGTGATGGACGTCCAGAACGGCGTGGGCGCACAGCCGCGCCGCAACCCGGCCCCGGCCGGCCGCCAGGCCGCCGCCGGACCGGCCAGGTCCGCACCGGAACCCGCTCGTGGCGTTCCGATGCAGCCGCGCCGCGGTTCCATGGCGCGCGTCGTGGCTCACTGAGCCGCAGTTCCACGACGGGCGGCACGAACCGCAGCAGTACCCGCACGATGCACCGCAGCACTACGCACCGCAGCACCACGCACCGCCGAGCGCCGCACCGAGCCTGCAGAGGCAGTCCCCGAGACCCGGTACGGGAGCCGCTGGTCCGCGCGGGGCAGTGGGGCCGTACGCCATCCGTTCCTACGGATGCCGTAACGGTTCCGCTGCCCCGCGCGGCCGTTTTCCATGAACTCATGAACTGGCATGTATGCAGCGCATATAAGCCGTTTCCCAGCGGTACCAAGTCCCTTGGTGGCAGTCTGCTCAACAGCAGATACGCAAAGTGGCAAAGTACAGCTAGCACAGGCACGCAGCCGGAGGTGCACGTCTCGTGGCGTCCAATGTCAATCCCACCGTCAGGCGACGCCGGCTGGGCCAGGAGCTGCGTCGGCTCCGCGAGCTCAAGGGCATGACGGCCGAAGAGGTCGCCGAGCGGCTGCTGGTGTCGCAGTCGAAGATCAGCCGGCTGGAGAACGGGCGGCGCAGCATCAGCCAGCGCGACGTACGCGACCTGTGCGGGGTGTACGAGGTGGAGGACCACCGGATCGTCGACTCGCTGATGCAGATGGCCAAGGACAGCCGCCAGCAGGGCTGGTGGCATTCCTTCGGCGACATCCCGTACAGCGTCTACATCGGGCTGGAGACGGATGCGGCGAGTCTGCGGGTGTACGACCCCCAGGTCGTCCCGGGGCTGTTGCAGACCCGGCAGTACGCGGAGGCGCTGATCGCGGGGGCGTTGCCGGAGACGGCCGCCACCGACGTCGAGAAGCGCGTGCAGGTGCGTCTGCGCCGGCAGGAACGAATCACCGCCCCGGAGAACCCGCTCCGGCTGTGGACGGTGATGGACGAGGCGGCGGTGCGCCGGGTCGTGGGCAATCGTTCCCTCATGCGCGACCAGCTGGAGTACCTCGTCGAGCAGTCCCAACTGCCGCACGTCACCGTGCAGGTGATCCCCTTCGACATGGGCGCCCACCCGGGGCTGAACGGCCAGTACGCGATCCTCGAGTTCCCCGACGCGGCGGACTCCAGCGTGGTCTACATCGAGGGCGTCACCAGCGACCTGTATCTCGAGAAGGCCAACGACGTGCAGAAATACAGCGTGATGTACGAGCACCTGCGCGCCCAGGCCCTGAATCCGGACCAGTCACGGCAGTTCATCGCGGACATCGCGAAGGACTACGCGCGCTGAAGCGCCGCACCGTACACCTTCCCGGGGTCGGACTGGAAGACCCACCTGGAATATGCCACCCGGTCGAGTGAATGGTCACTTCGTACGTCGAGGTTGGCGAGTAGCGTCGATCACGCCACCACACACCAAGGGTTGGCGCAAACCGCGCTGTGGGTTCGGAGTCGGATCCGTCGTGCGGTGACAGCAACTCAACAACTGGCATTCCGGAGCAAAAATGGCAATTCGTCAGGGCGCCACGGTCACCTGGACCAAGTCCTCGTACTCCACGGGCAACGGCGCGTGCGTCGAGATCAAGTCACCGGTCCGCGCGGCTATGGCCGTCCGGGACTCCAAGGTCCCCGAGGGTCCCGTACTGGCTTTCCCGGCCGACGCGTGGAACACCTTCGTCGGCTCGATCAAGGCGTAGGGGGGAGGATCTGCTGATCCTCGACCGCGCTCACCTTCCACAATTTCACAAGCAGCACTTGAAGAGCCCTCTCGTCCAGCCCGCCGTCCTTGCCGAGGGGGCTCGGCTTGTGCCCACTGCCTGAGCGGGTCCACGTACCTATCTGAGCCGGCCCACGTGCCTACCTGAGCCTGTCCACGTACTTGTCCGTGCCCGGCACCGTCGGGACGAAGGGCGCCACCAGCTCCACCCTCCCCAGTCCCGCCTCCTGCACCGGCCCGTCCAGGTCCGCGAAATACGCCTCCCAGCACTCCCGCGGATCCGCCTCCAGGAACCACAGCAGGGTCAGCCTCGTCTCGACGCCCTCGACCTGCTTGACGTACGTCATGCGGTCGCCGGGCAGGGGCGTCGGGCGGAAGACGGTCACCATCGCGGCCGGTGAGCCCGCCACCCGCTTGGGCAGGTGGCGGGAGCGCAGCCACTCCAGCAACTCCGCCCGCTGCTCCCCCGATTCGGCGTCGATCACCTCGACGACCAGGCCCGCGTACGGGTGGTCGAGGGCATGGAAGTCGCGGGGCCCGGCGGCCCCGTCCCGGTAGACCGTCGCCTCGTGGTCCTGGAACGCCGTGAAGACGTGTGTACGGTCCTGGTAGACCCGGCCATCGCGGTTGAGGCGCTTGTTGATCCCGACGGTCCACCGCATGTGGTCGTCGTAGCGGCCGTCCGTGATCCAGTACGTCGAGATGTAGCAGCCCGCGGTGACCGGCTGGGCGATCGCCGACTTCTCGGGGTAGCGCAGGAGTTGGAGGTCGCGGGTCGCCACCCAGCGGCGCCCGGCGTACATCCAGGGCATGGCCATCGCGCCGGCGTAGTAGTGGTCGTCCTCGTACCAGCGGTTGTACGCGTACTCGTGGCCGGGGTGGGGTTCGACCATGGTGATGAGCGCATGGCCGGGGCGGACCCCGTACGGCCCCACGGCGGCCAGCTCGGCGTACACGTCGCTACGGGTTTCCTCGCTCACGTCGCTCCCCTTCCGTCCTCCGCCGGTCGCCCATACTCTGACGCCCCGTCAGATAAATCGCCATACCCGGGAGGCTCCGATGTCACTGCTCACGGGCAAGACCGTCGTCGTGTCGGGGGTCTGCGCCGGGCTCGGTCACCAGGTCGCGGCGGCGGTCGTGCGCGACGGCGGCAACGCGGTGCTCGGGGCGCGCACGGAGGCCAACCTCGCCAAGAGCGCCGCCGAGATCGATCCGGACGGGGCGCACACGGCCTACCGGGCGACCGACGTCACGGACGAGACGCAGTGCGATGCGCTGGCGGCGCTCGCCCGGGAGCGGTTCGGACGGATCGACGCGGTCGTCCATGTGGCCGCCCTGGACAGCCACTTCGGCGGTCTGGAGGACGCGGACTTCGTGACCTGGCAGCAGGTGATCGACGTGAACCTGCTGGGGTCGCTGCGGATGACGCGGGCCTGTCTGCCGGCGCTGAAGGCCTGCGGGGGCTCGGTGGTGTTCATCGGCACGCAGTCGTCGGTGGCGGCCCCCACACAGGTGAGGCAGGCGGCGTACGCGGCCTCGAAGGGGGCACTGACGAGCGCGATGTACTCCCTGGCGCGGGAGCTCGGGCCGCATCGCATCCGGGTCAACACCGTGCTGCCGGGCTGGATGTGGGGGCCGCCGGTGCAGGCGTACGTCCGGTTCACGGCACAGACGGAGGGCGTGCCGGAGGCCGACGTACTGCAGCGGCTGACCGGGCGGATGGCGCTGCCGGACCTGGCGACGGACGGGGACGTGGCGGACGCCGCGGTGTTCCTGGCCTCGGACCGGGCGCGGGCCATCACCGGGCAGTCGCTGCTGGTCAACGCGGGGGAGCTGATGCGCTGACCCCAACGACAGTCCATTCAAGCTGGTTCATGTGCATGAACGTAGGTCAACACAAGGAACATTTTTGCCTTCCTTTGACCTGACGCTTGCTTGTCGTGCCCATGTAGGCGCACCCACGATGAGCGAGCCGTTCACAAGGCGGACCCTGGGAGGGGGCACATGAACAGTCTCGACTGGGCCGTACTCATCGGCTACTTCGGTGTGATGGTCGCGATCGGCGTCTGGTCGCACAAGCGCGTGGACGACGTCAGCGACTTCTTCACGGCCGGCGGGAAGATGCCGTGGTGGCTGTCCGGCATCTCGCACCACATGTCGGGCTACAGCGCGGTGATGTTCACCGGCTACGCCGGCATCGCCTACACCTACGGCGTGACCTCCTTCGTCACCTGGTCCTTCCCGATCGCGCTGGGCATCGCCATCGGCTCGAAACTGTTCGCGCCGCGTATCAACCGGCTGCGCTCCCGGCTCCATGTGGCCTCCCCGCTGGAGTACCTGAAGAACCGTTACGACCTGAAGACCCAGCAGGCGCTGGCCTGGTCCGGCATGCTGCTGAAGATCGTGGACGTGGGCGCCAAGTGGGCGGCCATCGCGACGCTGCTGTCCGTCTTCACCGGCATCACCCTCAACCAGGGCATCCTCATCACCGGCGCGATCACCGCCGTCTACTGCACCATCGGCGGCCTGTGGGCGGACGCGCTGACCGAACTCGGCCAGTTCGTCATCCAGTTGCTGGCGGGCATCTCGATGTTCGTCGCCGTCGTACTGAAACTGAACGACAAGGGCATCGGCTTCCTCGGCGCCTGGGACGAGCCGGCCCTGCACGGCCACGGCAAGCCGCTGGTCGGCCCGTACGGGACCGTCTTCCTCCTCGCCTTCCTCTTCATCAAGCTCTTCGAGTACAACGGCGGCATGCTCAACCAGGCCCAGCGCTACATGGCGACGGGCAGTGCGCGGGAGGCGGAGCGCTCGGCTCGGCTGTCGGCGGCCCTGTGGCTGGTCTGGCCGGTGGTCCTCTTCTTCCCCATGTGGATGTCGCCGCTCCTGGTCCACGCACAGAAGCCGGACGGCTCCGACTCCTACGGCCTGATGACCGAACAGCTGCTGCCGCACGGCCTGTTGGGCCTGGTCATCGTCGGCTTCTTCTCGCACACCATGGCCATGTGCTCGTCCGACGCCAACGCGATCGCGGCCGTCTTCACCCGGGACGCGGCGCCGGTGCTGTCCCGTCGGGCCCGGGAGTGGGGCCCGCGCTCGGGCCTGATCGCGGCCCGGGTGACGACCGTGGTCTTCCTCGGTCTGTCGATGGCGGTGGCGACCCAGGTCAACTCGCCCGCCTTCAAGGACATCATCACCGTCGTCATCAAGTGGGTGGCGGGCCTGATGGGCCCGATCGCCATCCCGATGATGCTGGGTCTGCTGCGCCAGTTCCGCCGCTCCGGTCCGACGGCGGCCCTGACCAGCTGGTCGATGGGCCTGCTCGCCTTCTGGCTGGTCAACTACCCCATCAACTGGAGCGTCAAGGGCGGCGTCCCGCTCCAGTACCAGGTCTCGATCCCGCTGGCGGTCTCCCTGGTCCTCTACATCCTCATCGGCTACCTGAAGCCGGAGGACACCCCGGGGCGCCTCGCCGTCATCGAACGCATCAACACGGACGACGACGGCGCGGCCGCGGCGGCGATACCTGCTCCGGCCGGTCCTGCGGAGGACGCCGTGGGCACCGCGGTGAAGGAGTAGCGCCGACGGTCGAAGTGGTGACGGGGTTGCGGCCGGGGGGCTGCAACCCCGTCGCTCGTCATGAGCGCCAAGGGGAACAACAGACCCTGGCGCCAGTGCTAGGCCCTCGGATAGCGGGCGAGCCATCCGGGGGACGACCCCGCCGGGCCGTGCAGCGCGGGCCCCTGGGTCATCTCCATGGCGAAGTCGTCGGCCAGCTCCAGAAGCGTCGGGCGGCCTTCCAGCTCGGCCAGCCAGGCCGGCGGGAGGGCCGTTTCGCCGTGCAGGGCGCCGAGGAGGCCGCCGGTCAGGGCGGCCGTCGCGCCCGAGGGGCCGTCCTGGTTCACGGCGAGGCACAGCCCGTGCCGGAAGTCCTCCCCCACCAGTGCGCAGTACACGGCGGCGGCCAGTACGCCCTCCGCCGACCCGTCCCCGGCCAGCTCCTCGACCCGCGCGGGCGTGGGCATGCCCTGCCGTACCGCGCCCAGCGCATGCTGCAGCGCGTCCGACACCGGCTGATGCCCCGGCCGTGCGGCGAGCAGCGCGAGCGCCCGCTGCACGGCCCCGTCGAGGGTCTCGCCACGGGCCAGACCGTGCACGATCACGGCGTACGCGCCCGCCGACAGGTAGGCCACCGGATGCCCGTGGGTCTGCGCCGCGCACTCGACCGCCAGCTGGACCACCAGCTGCGGCTCCCAGCCGACCAGCAGCCCGAAGGGCGCGGAACGCGCGGTCGCCTCGGGTCCGACCTCACCGGGGCTCTTGGGCGCGTCCAGGGTCCCCATGTGCTCGTCCCCGAACCCCAGCAGCAGCGAACGCGCCGGATCCCGCCGGGCGTACAGCCACTCCTCCCGCGCCAGCCAGCCGTCGTCCTTACGGCGCTCGTCCGGCCCCCAGTCCCGCTGGGTGGCCGCCCACCGCAGATACGCCCGGTGCAGATCGGTCGGCGGATGCCAGGCACCGGTGTCGCGGCGCACCTGCGCCCGTATCAGCCCGTCGACGGTGAACAGGGTCAGCTGCGTGATGTGGGTGACGGCACCGCGTCTGCCGTACGCAAAGGCGAAGTCCGCGACGCCCTCGGCCCCGTACGCCTCCCGGATCCCGTCGAGATCCAGCCCGTCGACGGGCGCCCCCAGCGCATCTCCCACGGCGGCCCCGAGCAGCGTCCCCCGCACCCGGCTCCGGAAATCCTGCTGCTCGACACGGCCCCATATGGCCCCGGCTGGCGCATTCACCAAGACCTCCGCGATGGCTCCGCCCGACGCATGACAGTTCAGCACTGTAATCGAACGGGAACGGTCGGTTTAGAGGGCGGAGTGGTATGCGAGGCATAACAGGAGTGGTCCTGAGTAGTCCTGAGTCGCCAGTTATCGACCACGCCTGACATGTTCCCTGAGGGAATGATGCGGGATCTGTCCGAGCGGCTCCGCGCCGCCGTCGACGCCCTGCCGCTGCGCGAAGGGATGCGAGTCCTGGAGATCGGCTGCGGCCCGGCGCCGCGGCCCGGGAGGTCGCCCGCAGGGTCGGCGACGGACACGTCCACGCGATCGACCGCTCACCCCGCGCGATCACCCAGGTCGTTGCCGGCTCCGAGGCGGAGATCGCGTCCGGCCGCCTGACCTTCCAGCAGGTGGCCGCGGAGGACTCACCCTCCCGGAGGGCGAGCCACCCTTCGACCTCGCCAACGCCGTACGGGTGGGAGCCCTGGACGGCCACCCCGAAGGGGGCCGCCGCACCCTGGACAGGATCGCGGCGGCGCTGACGCCGACGGGCCGGCTGCTGGTCGGCGACGGTTCGTCCATGGCCGAGGTCCGGCTGCCGCGCTGACGGCGTCGGCACCCCGGCCGTCAAAGTCCTCGTCTGCCTCGGCTGCCTCCAGGACCGCACGGATCTCGGCCACGGCGTCCGTCGAGGGGTGCCGGAAGCGACCCGTGCCGTGCCCCCGGATTGCGGGCCGTTCCTCGTTCTGGTTCTGGCTGATCGATCTCGAACACGTCATCCCGTAAGGGAAGATGGCCGTCATGGCATCGACACCCCCACGAAGCGCACTCCATCTCACCGCCACCCTCCTCACCGCGAGTGTCGCCCTCTACATCGCCCTCGTGGCCTTCGGCAACATCACCGATTTCGGCACCAATCAGGCGTTCGTGCAGCATGTGCTGGCCATGGACACGACGTTCAAGGACGACGACCTGATGTGGAGGGCCATCACCAGCAAGGGACTTCAGAACGCGGCGTACGTCGCGATCATCGCCTGGGAGACCCTCGCCGCCCTCGTCCTCATATACGGCACCTGGCTCTGGGCCCGGCGTGACTACGCCCGTGCCCGCAGCATCTCCACGTACGGCCTGCTGATGCTCCTGCTGCTCTTCGGCGCCGGATTCATCGCGATCGGCGGTGAGTGGTTCTCCATGTGGCAGTCGAAGACCTGGAACGGGCTGGAGGCCGCGACCCGCGTGATCGTGTTCACCGGGGTCGCGCTGCTCGTCGTGCAGTTGACGGACCGGCGGACCGACTCGGCTGCCTGACCGTCGCCAACCCACGAAATGCAGCCACAGCTACGGCTGTTGCTTCTTCTCCACGTAAAAGGAGTAGGCGAAACCTCCGTCGTCCGGACCGGTCGCATCGGCGTTGAAGCCGATGGGGCCGGGACCGGAGTCGGAGGTGGGCACCGACGGCTACTGGACGACCGTCACTTTCGTCCCCGCCGAAGCGAACGTCCACAACGCCGCCCCGTCCGCCACGCGCATGCGGATGCCGCCCGTCTGGACCCCCGAGGCGGGCGGCGGCGAAGCACCGTCCACCGCGTTGGAGAAGGCGACATTCACGCCGGATTTGACCGAGAAGTACACGATGTGTTCGATCTTCACGCCGTCGGAGCCGGTGATGGCGCCCCGGGTGCGGGCGCCGACCGTGTACGTGCCCGGGTCCGGGCTGACCGTCCCGGGCCACACCGCGAACGTACGGCGGGCCGCATCGCTCGCGTCGATCAGCCACACCGTCTTCTTCCCGAGGGAGTAGACGACGCGCCGACCGGTCCCGGAGCCGTCCGGCACCGCGGCCGGTGCCGTGGACTTCGTGGGCGTGGGATGCGCGCCCGCCGACGCCGATGCGCTCGGCCGGGCGGCGACCGCGTGGGGCTTCGACCCCTTGTCGGCCTGTACGGCCAGGACGACGACAGCGGCGATCGCTCCCACCGTGAGACCGGTCACCCAGACCTTCGGGGCTGGCACGGCACGCATCTCCTCAGCTCCACATCCCCATGTCCTCATGGAACAGGGGTCGGATCATCGTACTCAGTCCAGGACCGGCAAAAGCTCCGGGAGATGCCCGTCCGACACCGCCGCCGCCCGCTGCCGTTCCTCCGGCACCTCCCCGTACAGCGTCGTCCGCGGCTTCGCCGGGCGGCCGGCCGCGTCCGCCACCGCGATCAGGTCCTTGACCGACTTGTACGAGCCGTAGGAGGAGCCCGCCATGCGGGAGATCGTCTCCTCCATGAGGGTTCCGCCCAGGTCGTTGGCGCCGGAGCGGAGCATCTCGGCCGCGCCCTCCGTGCCCAGCTTCACCCAACTGGTCTGGATGTTGGGGATGTACGGGTGCAGGAGCAGGCGCGCCATCGCCGTCACCGCACGGTTGTCCCTCGTCGTCGGGCCGGGGCGTGCGATGCCCGCCAGGTACACCGGTGCGTTGGTGTGGATGAAGGGGAGCGTCACGAACTCCGTGAAGCCGCCCGTCTGTTGCTGGATGCGGGACAGGGTCCGCAGGTGGCCGAGCCAGTGCCGCGGCTGGTCCACATGCCCGTACATCATCGTCGAGCTCGACCGGATGCCCAGTTCGTGCGCCGTCGTGACGACCTCGATCCAGGTCGCCGTCGGCAGCTTGCCCTTGGTCAGGACCCAGCGGACCTCGTCGTCGAGGATCTCGGCGGCCGTGCCGGGGATGGTGTCCAGGCCCGCCTCCTTGGCCGCGCTCAGCCACTCCCGGATGGACATGCCGGTGCGGGTGGCGCCGTTCACGACCTCCATGGGCGAGAAGGCGTGCACATGCATCCCGGGGACGCGGGACTTCACCGCCTTCGCGATGTCGAAGTACGCCGTACCCGGCAGGTCGGGGTGGATGCCGCCCTGCATGCAGACCTCCACCGCGCCCACGTCCCAGGCCTGCTGGGCGCGGTCCGCGACCTGCTCCAGGGAGAGGGTGTAGGCGTCGGCGTCCGTCCTGCGCTGGGCGAAGGCGCAGAAGCGGCAGCCCGTGTAGCAGACGTTGGTGAAGTTGATGTTGCGGGTGACGATGTAGGTCACGTCGTCGCCGACGGCCGACTTGCGTACGTCGTCCGCGATGCGCGTGAGGGCGTCCAGTGCGGGGCCGTCGGCGTGCAGAAGGGCGAGGGCCTCCGCGTCCGTGAGGCGGGTCGGGTCGTCGGCCGCCGTCGCCAGCGCCGCCCGTACGTCCGTGTCGATGCGCTCCGGCAGCATGCCGGGGGCGGCCGCCTCGCGCAGGGCGGCCCAGTCGCCGTACACCTCGTCGAAGTCGTCACGGCGGTCGGACGTACGGCCCTCGGTGTCGATGGAGGAGTGCAGATCCGTACGGCCGGAGGCGACGAACGCCTCCTCCGGTTCCTGCCACGGAAGCCCCTCCGGGAGCGCCTCGGAGCGCGCGAGGCCGGTCTCCGGGTCGGCCAGGGCGCGGACGTGCGGGCGCAGGCGCGGGTCCAGCCAGGGTTCGCCGCGCTGTACGAACTCCGGGTAGACGCAGAGGCGTTCACGCAGCTCGAAGCCGGCGGCGCGGGAGCGCTCGGTGAGTTCCTCGATCTGCGGCCAGGGGCGTTCCGGGTTCACATGGTCGATGGTCAGGGGGGACACGCCGCCCCAGTCGTCGATGCCTGCGCCTATCAGCCGCTCGTACTCGGAGTCGACGAGGTTGGGCGGGGCCTGGAGGTTGGCGGACGGGCCCATGATGTGGCGGGCCACGGCCACCGTGGCCACCAGTTCGTCCAGCTCCGCGTCCGGCATGCCGCGCATCGCGGTGTCCGGCTTGGCGCGGAAGTTCTGGATGATCAGTTCCTGGATGCCGTGGTAGGCGCGGGAGATCTTGCGGAGCGCGAAGAGGGACTCGGCGCGCTCCTCGTACGTCTCTCCGATGCCGATCAGGATCCCGGACGTGAAGGGGACGGACGAGCGGCCCGCGTCCTCCAGGACCCGCAGGCGTACGGCCGGTTCCTTGTCCGGGGAGCCGTGGTGCGGGCCGCCCGGTTCGGACCACAGACGGGTCGCGGTCGTCTCCAGCATCATGCCCATGGAGGGGGCGACGGGCTTGAGCCGCTGGAAGTCCGTCCAGGACATCACGCCGGGGTTGAGGTGGGGCAGCAGGCCCGTCTCCTCCAGGATGCGGATGGAGATGGCGCGGACGTAGGCGATCGTGTCGTCGTAGCCGTGCGCGTCGAGCCATTCGCGCGCCTCGGGCCAGCGGTCCTCGGGCTTGTCCCCGAGGGTGATCAGGGCTTCCTTGCAGCCGAGGGCCGCGCCCTTGCGGGCGATGTCGAGGACCTCGTCCGGGGACATGAACATCCCGTGACCGGCGCGGCGCAGCTTGCCGGGGACGGTGACGAAGGTGCAGTAGTGGCACTTGTCCCGGCACAGCCGGGTGAGGGGGATGAAGACGCTCTTCGAGTACGTGATGACGCCGGGACGGCCGGCCGCGTCGAGTCCTGCGTCGCGGACGCGGGCGGCGGACGCGGCGAGGTCGGTGAGGGCCTCGCCGCGCGCCTGGAGGAGGACGGCGGCCTCGGTGACGTCCAGGGCGACGCCGTCACGGGCGCGTTTGAGGGCGCGACGCATGGAGTTGTCGGTGGGGCCGGTTCCGGTCGCGGAAGTCGTCATCCTTCGAGCATACGGTCGAGCTGATCAGCACCCGGCTGTCAGCCCAGCAGGGCCCCGTACTCGTCCAGCACCCGCAGCACCTCCGCCTCCCCCGCAGGCGGCAGCTGGACCACGACCTCCTCGATGCCGAGGTCCGCGTAGTGGGCGAGCTTGCCGGGGTTCGGATAGACGGCGTACGGGACCACCTGCAGCGCCGCCGGGTCGCGCCCCGCGTCCGCCCAGGCCGCCCGCAGCACCGGCAGTGACTCCGTCAGCCCACGGCCGCCGATCGGCAGCCAGCCGTCGGCGTACTCGCAGATGTGGGAGAAGAGCTTGGGACCGGCGGCTCCGCCGACGAGAGTGCGCGGGCCGACGACGGGTCCGCGCGGCTTCTGCACCGGCTTGGGGTGGGCATACGAAGCCCGCACGCTCCCGAACTCCCCCTCGTACGCGGCCGGTTCGTCGCTCCACAGCGCACGCATCAACGCCATCCGGTCCCGGACCAGCTCCCGCCGCGTACGCCACTCGACCCCGTGGTCGGCGGCCTCCTCGACGTTCCAGCCGAAGCCCAGGCCGAGGATGAAGCGGCCGCCGGAGAGGTGGTCGAGGGTCGCGATCTGCTTGGCGAGGTCGATCGGGTCGTGCTGGGCGACCAGGGTGATGCCGGTGCCGAGGCCGAGCCGCTCGGTCACCGCGGCCGCCTGGCCGAGCGCCACGAAGGGGTCGAGGGTGCGGCCGTACTCCGGCGGCAGTTCGCCACCTGCCGGGTACGGGGTCACACGCTCCACCGGGATGTGCGTGTGCTCGGGCAGATACAGGCCGGCGAAACCCCGCTGCTCCAGCTCACGGGCGAGCCGGACGGGCGCGATGGTCTCGTCGGTGAGGAAGATCGTGACGGCGATGCGCATGGGTCATCTGTACCGGGTGCGGCACCACATGTCCATACCGACTGGTCGGTCGTTGCCTGCAGGTGTCGCGCAGGCGATGACATCGCGCGACCGGTCGGCCTACGTTGGAGACGTGACGACGATCCGCGGCACCCTGCCTCCGGGCTCCCCGGACTATGTGTACGTACCCGTCGAAGTACCGTCCGGTGTAAGCGAGTTGAAGGTGTCCTACACCTACGACCGCCCCTCCGTCCCACCCGGCACCCCTGGCAACGCGCTCGACATCGGCCTCTTCGACGAGCGCGGCACCGAGCTGGGCGGGAAAGGGTTCCGGGGGTGGTCGGGCGGGGCGCGTACGGAGTTCTTCGTACGCGCGGACGACGCGACGCCCGGATACCTGCCCGGTCCGATCCGCCCCGGCACCTGGCACATCGCGCTGGGCCCGTACACGGTGGCCCCGCAGGGGCTGTCGTACGAGCTCACCGTCACGCTCACGCACGGGGAGCCCGGCGAGACACCCGAGCCGGTGTACCCACCCACACGGGCGAAGGGCCGGGGCCGCGCCTGGTACCGCGGCGACTGCCACCTCCACACCTGGTACTCCGACGGCCGCCGCACCCCGGCCGAGGTCGCGGCCCTCGCGCGGGCGGCCGGCCTGGACTTCGTCAACTCCTCGGACCACAACACCCACTCCTCGCACCCGCATTGGGCCTCGGCGGCGGGCGACGACCTGCTGATCATGCTCGGCGAGGAGGTGACGACGAGGAACGGCCACGTCCTCGCCCTCGGCACCGATCCCGGCACCTTCGTCGACTGGCGCTACCGGGCCCGGGACCATCGCTTCGGCCGCTTCGCCCACCGGATCCGCGAGGCGGGCGGCCTGGTCGTACCCGCCCACCCGCACGCCACCTGCGTCGGCTGCGGCTGGAAGTTCGGCTTCGGCGAGGCGGACGCGGTCGAGGTGTGGAACGGGCCGTGGACACCGGACGACGAGGTGACGCTGGCGGAGTGGGACAACCAGCTGGTCACGTCCGTGCGCGAGGGGCGCGACTGGCTCCCGGCCATGGGCAACAGCGACGCACACCGCGACCCGGACACGGTGGGACTGCCACAGACGGTCGTCCTCGCGGACGACCTGACCCGGGAGGCGATCCAGGAGGGCATCCGGGCGGGGCGGTCGTACGTCGCCGAGTCCCGCAACGTCTCACTGGCCTTCACGGCCTCTGCCGGTGGCCGGACCGCCGGTCCCGGCGAGCGGCTGGAGGTCGACCGCGAGACACCGGTGACCGTGCGCCTGGAAGCGGCCGGCGCCCCACGCTGCACGATCCGCTTCGTGACCGACCAGGGCGTGCTGTTCACGAGCGAACCACTGCCGGTGGCAGGCTCCGGGGTGGTGGAGTGGCGTACGACTGCCTCTTACGCGGCGTATGTGCGGGCGGAGTTGCGGCATGAGACTGCGGTGGGGCCGGTGCCGGGGGTGATGGCGGGGTTTACAAATCCGGTCTTTCTGGGGCGGCTAGTCAAGTGAGGTGAGCGGGCTTCAGAGACGGTGACCACTGCCCATGGTCCGACGGTCACGCCCCGTCGACCGGGTAGGCATCCAGTCCACTCGGGCCGGCCGGGGTGTGAGGCCGGCTGCAGGTTGCTCGGCGCCGGACGCGGGCGCCCAGCGCCGGACCCGGCATGACAAGCTGTGCTCACACTGCCCGAACCCAGGAGGTCACCATGTCTGCAGAGTCTCCACGGCAAGAAGGTTCGGAGCCGGATGAGGCCGAGAGCCCTGCCCTGGCGCCCGACGAGGACGGCCAGTACGACCTGAAGGGCAAGTTCCGGGAGGCCCTGGCGCGCAAGCGCAGCAAGCAGGAGGAGGCCGCTGCGGCCCTGTCCGAGAACGCCGACGCGTCGAAGATTCGAGGCGCGCACGGCCCGGCTGCGAGCCAGCGGTCGTTCCGGCGAAAGAGCGGCGGCTGAGTCTGCTCCTTCGGCTCCTCCCGCTGACGCGGGAGGAGCCGCTTCACCCGACAGGAGATCCGGAAACGATGCCCCCTCGCGCCGAGAGCAAGTACCGAGCCGTCACGGCCTTCCAGCGCAAGCTCAACGCGGTCATGCGCCGCCTTCCGCTCCAGACCCTGCTGGAGACCATGGGCCGCACCTCCGGCCTGCCCCGCCGCACGCCCGTCGGCGGGCGCCGGGTCGGCGACTCGTTCTGGCTGGTGTCCGAGTTCGGCGAGCGCTCGCAGTACGTCCGCAACATCAGGGCCGATCCTCGGGTACGGGTCCGCCTCCGGGGCCGCTGGCACACCGGCACGGCCCACCTCCTGCCGGACGACGACACCGCGGCCCGACTGCGCGCCCTGCCCCGGCTCAACAGCGCGGCGGTACGGGTGATCGGCGTGGGACAGCTGACGGTGCGGGTGGATCTGGACAAGTGAGCCGGAGGCGCCCGTCGGGCCTGCTCACCCCGGCCACACGATCGCCTGCACCTCGCTGTAGGCATGCAGCGCGTACGAGCCGACGTCCCGCCCGACCCCGCTCTTCTTGAAGCCCCCGAACGGCGCCTCCATGTTCCGTCCGACGGTGTTGACCCCCACCCCGCCCGCCCGCAGCTGCCGGGCCACGCGGAAAGCGCGGGCGACATCCCCGGACCACACGTAGTCGATGAGCCCGTAGTCGCTGTCGTTGGCGAGGGCGATGCCTTCTTCCTCCTCGTCGAAGGGGATGACGGTCACCACTGGGCCGAAGATCTCCTCCCGGGCCACGCGCATGCCGTTGGTGGAGTCGGCGAGGAGGGTGGGAGCGACATAGAAGCCGCGGTCGATCGCGGGGCGTTCACCGCCCGCCACCACCACCGCGCCCTCCTTGCGGCCCAGCTCGACGTACGACTCCACGCGGTCCCGGTGGGCCGCGGAGATCACCGGGCCGACGATCGTTCCCGGGTCCCTCGGGTCGCCGACCTTCAACCGGCCTGCATACGCGGCCAGTTGCTCGACCAGACGGTCGTACACCCCCCGCTGCGCCAGCACCCGCGTAGGCGCCGTGCAGATCTGGCCGCTGTAGAAGGAGAAGGTGGTGCCGATCCCCGCCACCGCCGAGCCGAGGTCCGCGTCGTCGAGGACGACCGCGGCGCCCTTCCCTCCCAGTTCCAGGAGCTGCCGCTTCAGGGACCGCCCGCAGACCTCGCCGATGCGCTGCCCGACCGCCGTCGACCCGGTGAAGCTCACCATGTCGACGTCCGGGGACGCCACGGCCGCCTCGCCGACCTCCACCGCCCGCCCGGAGACCACGTTCACCACACCCGCCGGGGCTCCTGCCGCCTCCAGCGCCTCCGCCATGCGGTAGACCGACAACGGATCCTGCGGGGCCGGCTTCACCACCACCGTGTTGCCCATGGCCAGGGCGGGGGCGATCTTGCCGGCCGGGTTGGCCCAGGGGTTGTTGTACGACGTGATGCAGGTGACGACCCCGACCGGCTGGCGGACGGCCAGCGCGCCCATCACGCCCGCCTTCCCCATCGGCCCGGCCTCGTTGATCTGCGGCGGGATCGCCCACTCGGCGGGCTCCACGCGCGCGTACCGCCGGAACCGGGCCACGCCCACCCCAACCTGCATCGCCCGCGCCGTCCCGGTCGTCGCCCCCGTCTCGGCCTGGGCGAGTTCGGCGTACGACACGAACCGGCTCGCGATGATGTCCGCCGCGCGGCCGAGCACCGCCGCCCGTTCCTCGGGCGGGGTCCTCGACCACGGCCCGAAGGCCTCGCGGGCCGCGGCACACGCCGCGTGCACCTGATCCCGCGAGGCCTCCGGAGCCCACCCGATGGTCTTCTCGGTCGCCGGGTCGACGACCTCGTAGTGGCCGCCGTCCGGCTCGACCCAGCGGCCCCCGACGAACAGCCGCTGCCCGTCCGCCCCTTGAGTCACCTGGTGCTCACCGTCCGGGTGTCCCGCCCCGACCGCAGCACCTTCCCGGGCACGGCGCCGCTCACCACGTCGTCCCGGATCGCCTCGACCCCGTTGACCCACACGGCCCGCACCCCGATCGCCTTGGCGTCCAGCCGCGGACTGTCACCCGGCAGGTCGTGCACCAGGGTGGCCGTACCCGCGTCGATCCGCTCCGGGTCGAAGAGGACCAGATCCGCATGGAAGCCCTCCTCCACCCGGCCCCGCTCCCGCAGCCCGAAGAGCCGGGCCGGGTCGTCGGTCAGCATCTTCACCGCCTGCTCCAGACCCACCAGCTTCCGCCGGCGCAGACAGTCGCCCAGGAAACGGGTGGTGTACGGGGCTCCGCACATGCGGTCCAGGTGCGCACCGGCGTCGGATCCGCCGAGCAGCACGTCCTCGTGCTGCCAGGTCTCGGCACGCAGCGCCCAGGACGCGGGGTCGTTGTCGGTGGGCATGGGCCACAGGACCGTACGCAGCTCGTCGGCCACGCAGATCTCGACGAGGCACTGGAACGGGTCCTGCCCCCGCTCCTCCGCGATCTCCTCGACGACCCTGCCCGTCAGCCCCTGGTTCGCCTTGCTGTACGTGTCCCCGATGACGTACCGCCCGAAGTTCGTGAGCCGCCGGAAGACGCCGGCCTCCTTGGACGTGGCGTGCTCCAGCATCTGCGCGCGTACGTCCGGGTCGCGCAACCGGGTGATCCGCTCCGGGACGGGCAGCCCGAGGATCGGACCCCAGCCCGGTATCAGGTTCAGCGCGCAGAAGGTGCCCAGGGACATGTTCATCGGCGTCAGGATCGGCATGGTCAGCGCGACCACCCGGCCGCCCGCCTTCCGTGCCTGCTCACTCGCGTACAGCTGCCGGGGCACACGTTCGGGGACGGACGCGTCGATGGTGAGGACGTTCCAGTTCAGGGGACGTCCTGCGACCGCGCTCATCTCCGCGAACAGGTCGATCTCGGCGTCACTGAACTGGTCGAGGCAACCGGCGACGATCGCCTCGATCTGCGTGCCCTCGTGCTCGCCGACGGCGCGAGAGAGCGCCAGCAGCTCCGCCGGCTTCGCGTGCCGGGAGGCGACCGGCTTCCCGTCGCCGTCCGAGTGGGTGGACGACTGGGTGGTGGAGAAACCCCAGGCCCCGGCGTCCATGGCCGCGTGCAGCAACCCCACGATCTCCGCCAGCTGCTCCTCACTGGGCTGCCCGCCGACCGCATCCGGCCCCATCACATACCGACGGAGGGCACAGTGCCCGACCATGAACCCCGCGTTGACCGCGATACGTCCCTCAAGGGCGTCCAGGTAGTCGCCGAAGGAGTGCCAACTCCAGGGCGCCCCCTCCTCCAGCGCGACCAGCGACATCCCCTCGACCTTGGACATCATGCGGCGCGTGTAGTCGGCGTCCTCGGGCCGGGCGGGATTGAGGGGCGCGAGCGTGAACCCGCAGTTTCCGGCCGCGACAGTCGTCACCCCGTGGTTCAGCGAGGGAGTCGCGTACGGATCCCAGAACAACTGGGCGTCGTAGTGCGTGTGCGGATCGACGAAGCCGGGGGCCAGAACCAGCCCGGAGGCGTCCTCCGTGGTCCGGGCTTCTTCGGTGACGATGCCGATGACGGCGATACGCCCGTCGCGGATCCCGACGTCGGCGGTGAAAGCAGGTGCACCGGTCCCGTCGACAACGGTCGCACCCTTGATGAGGTGATCAAGCATGGGGCTCCCTCCTTGAACTACGGTGCGGTAACCACCCTCAGGGGCGCGGGGCTGTATCGATGTGCGGCTCCGCCGCGGGGCGCGACCAGCCACAGCAGACCCGCACCCGCCCTCGGCGATTACGTGGCAGCCCGGAACCGCGAAGTGCGATGCACAGGATCCGTGTCGATCTTCGGAATCACGTGCTCCCCGATCAGCCGAATCGTCTGCAGCGTCTCCTCCTTAGGCACCCCCACCGGCAGCCCGAAGCTCAGCTGGTCCGCCCCGGCCTGCTCCCACCGCTTGCACTGCGTGAGCACCTCGTCCGGATCCCCGCAGATCAACAGCTCTTCCTCGATGAGGACTTCGACGAACTCCGGCGTGTACTCCGGCAGCGTCTCCGGCCACTCGGGGAAGCCCTCGGGCCGCGGGAAGGTGTCGTGGTACCGGAACACCAGCGACGGCAGGTAGTGCAGCCCGCCGTTGGTGGCGATCCGTATCGCCTCGTCGTGTGTGGGCGCGCAGATGGCCGTCGTCGTGACCATCACGTTGTCGTTGACGAAGTCCCCGACCGGCTCCGCGTTCACGATCGCCGTCTTGTACTGCTCCAGCACCCACTCCATGTCGGAGACCTTCTGGATGCTGAACCCGAGCACACCGAGGCCCTTACGAGCGGCCATGGCATACGAGGGCGGCGACCCGGCGGCGTACCACATCGCCGGATGCGACTTCCCGTACGGCTTGGGCAGGACCTTGCGCGGCGGGAGCTGCCAGTGCTTGCCCTGGAAGCCGACGTACTCGTCCTGGAGCCACATCTTCGGGAACTCGGCGATCGTCTCCTCCCAGATCTCCTTGGTGTAGTTCATGTCGGTCACACCCGGAATGAACCCGAGGATCTCGTGCGAACCGGCGCCCCGCCCGCTGCCGAACTCGAAGCGGTTGCCCGTGAGATGGTCGAGCATGGCGACCTTCTCGGCGACCTTCACCGGGTGGTTGACCTGGGCGAGCGGGTTGAAGATGCCGGACCCCAGATGAATCCGCTCCGTCGCGTGCGCCAGATACCCCAGAAACACGTCGTTGGCGGAGAGGTGCGAGTACTCCTCCAGGAAGTGGTGCTCGGACGCCCAGGCGTACTTGAAGCCCGACTTGTCCGCCTGGATGACGTACTCGGTCTCCTCCATCAGTGCCTTGTGCTCGGCGAGCGGGTCGGTCTCGGCGCGCTTGCCCACGTATCCCTGTACAAAGAGCCCGAATTCCAAGGCGGGTCACCATCCCTACGTTCCTGACGCACCGTCAGATTCTCTGCCGCCCGACTGTTGCACCGCCCGCATGCACCGTCAATAGCTGACGGCCAGTCAGATGCATCGGTCGGGCTGACCGGTCAGAAGACCGACACCCCCGCCAGCCAGCCCCCGTCGATCACGAACGGCTGCCCCGTGATGTAGGAGGAGTCGTCGGAGGTCAGGAACAGGGCCAGTCGCGCGACCTCCTCCGGCCTCCCGATCCTGCCGAGCGGCACGAGCTTGCGGTACAGCTCGTCCAGGGCCCGCCCCGTCTCCTCCGCGTCCGCCGCCGGGTCCAGTTGGGCCGGGTTGGACATGGCGGTGTCGATGGCGCCGGGGCACATGGCGTTGACGCGGATGCGCCGGTCGGCGAGTTCCAGGGCGGCGACGCGGGTGAGGCCGAGGATGGCGTGCTTGGTGGCGGCGTACGTCCCGACGGCCGCCATGCCGGTCACGGCCGTGTAGGAGGCGGTGTTGACGATGGTGCCGCCGTCCTCCATCACCGGCGCGACGGTCTTGATGCCGAGGAAGCAGCCGACCTGGTTGACCTGGACGACCTGCATGAACTCGTCGAGGGGGGTGTCGAGGAGGGAGTTGAAGCGCAGGATGCCGGCGTTGTTGACCAGGCCGTCTATCCGGCCGAGGGAGTTCTTCACGGCGCTCACGGCCGACCGCCACTGGTCCTCCTGGCTCACGTCCAGGTGGACGTAGCGCGCGCCCAGTTCCTTCGCGAGGGCGCCGCCCTGGTCGTCGAGGACGTCGGCGATCACGACCTCGGCCCCCTCCGCTCTGAACAGGCGGGCCTCCTGCTCCCCCTGTCCGCGCGCCGCCCCGGTGACGATCACGACGCGTCCGTCCAGCTTGCCCATGCCATGACTCCTCAGAGAAGGGGCGCCACTTCGGCGCCGAAGGCCGCCATCTGGTCGGTGAGTTCGGTGCGGCTGCGGCTGCGAAACCGCACCTGGATCTGGTGCACGCCCATCGCGCGGTACGCCCGCAGGGACTCGGCGAGCGCGTCCGGGGGGCCGGTGAGGGTGCGGCGGCCGACGTCCCAGGTGGGCGTGCCGAGGTGGAGCGGCTCGGTGATGGCACCGATGGTGAACGGCCCGTCGAGGCCCGCCTCGTCCCGCAGCCGCCGTATCCGCTCGATCTGCGCGGGCAGCCGGTCCCGCGGGTCGCCCTGCGGCAGCCAGCCGTCGCTCTTCAGGGCGGCCCGGCGTACGGCGGCGGGGGACGATCCGCCGACCCACAGCGGCACGCGCTCCTGGGCCGGCCGCGGCT